>Ga0210014_1001448_pt1 | contig 17801 bp, 12 predicted proteins | sample CryGeymeta201519_FD_183983 | JGI IMG/M metagenome (GOLD analysis project Ga0210014, IMG submission 183983) | Groundwater microbial communities from Crystal Geyser aquifers in Utah, USA - Crystal Geyser metaG 2015-19 (SPAdes) (version 2) | ecosystem: Environmental > Aquatic > Deep subsurface >...
CAAAGAGGGAATGGAAGGGGTGATCCGTCTGGATGTCCCCCTGATCGTTGATATCGGCATGGGAAAAAACTGGAGCGAGGCGCATTGACTTTTTCTGAAAAATCTGAAAGAATATGTTTTTTCAGCCGAAAGACGGATAAGCTCCTGGTTAGCTGTCAAATGAAAATAGACAATAAAGCCAAATTCATGATAACTTTAATACAGTTATGAGTGCCCAATAAGGAAACTAAATGCACTTATTTGAAAGAGTATTATCAGTATCAAAAGAGGACATTGAACTCGAACTTCGTGGTTTTGACGACATTAGTTGGCTGGATTTTTGGCTTAACCCAAGACGACTCAGAGGAAGCGACTTTCTGATGCGTTGGTCTCAAGGTGTTTGGAGTGAAAAACGCCTTATTGACGCAGTAAACAGAACTAATAAATTTTATGCGATTCCCTACGGGCCAAGCGGAACAGCACCAACTGAAGATGTAAGAGCATTTGAGCTTTATTTTGAGCGGCTTGAAGCTGCTGGACTTAGAAACATTAAACGTCCCGACCTTTTGGTTTTCAAAATAGCAGACAAAGTTTTTGTTGACAATTTTTTACAAAACATTGGAGGTGATGAAGAACTACCTTTTATTGTTGAAAATAACCTACAAGACCTAATAAGTAAAGCCGTTGTTGCTGTTGAGTGTGAAAACTCATTGTGGATAGCAGAAAAAATGCCTGCCTTAAATACCCCAATGAAGCCTCAGAAAAGGCTTGGTGGCAAATTAGGTCTTCCAAAAACTGCCGTACTACCAACTGTAATTATAAAAGAAGAAGACCGTGTGCCTTTAAGCAGATGGCAAGAAGAGAACAATGTTCCCATTCATGTCTGGCATGTATTTTTTGACAGGGCTTATGGTTTAGCTTTTGATGAAGCCGAACGACTTGTGCGAGAAGGACTGATTGAACCAACTATTCAAACTTTTCAAGCACCCGGCGGGGCCACTACCAAGAAAGTAATCTACAAATACTATTATCGCTACGCTTATCCTCTTGGGATATCCGTTGAGCAACCTCGTTTGGTTCCAAATTTTGTTGAAGATAAAAACGGGCATATTCTACCTTATGTAAAATTTGAAGGTGGTTCTCTCGACATCACGCATGATGCGTTAAATCTTTTAAGAGAGTTAGAATGAGCGGACTAAAAACACATCAAAAACTGCCTGCTGACTGGAACGAAAGGGAAAAACTTCGTGACAAAGGCCAATTCTGGACGCCATACTGGGTTGCAGAAGCGATGGTTTCATATGTTGCACAAGACACTGAGGCGATTTTTGACCCTGCAACCGGCAGAGGAGCATTTTTTGATGCCCTAATAAAACTCAACAGACCTAATATCTCATATTTCGGAACTGATGTTGACCCAGAAGTATTGACAGAAGATATTTATAGTAATTCATCTTGTCGTGTTGAGTCGCGTGATTTTATAAAAAATCCCCCTCAAAGAAAATTTAAAGCAATTGTTGCAAATCCCCCATATATACGACACCATCGTATTGATAAGGAAACTAAAATATTCCTTAGAAAACTTTGTGCAAGCATAACAGGTTTTGCAATTGATGGCAGAGCGGGCTATCATATTTACTTTTTTTTACAAGCATTGAGCCACTTAGAAACGGACGGGAAATTAGCATTCATTATGCCTGCTGACACCTGCGAGGGGACATTTGCTAAAAAGCTGTGGCATTGGATTTCAGAGAAATATTGTATTGAATGTGTAGTTACTTTTGATGAAAAGGCCACGCCTTTTCCAAATGTCGATACCAATGCCATAATTTTCTTAATAAAAAATGTTAAGCCAAATAAAAAATTGTTTTGGGTAAAAGCTAATCAGGCATATTCTGATGACTTGTTTCAATTTGTTTCTTCTGGTTTTAAAAAGCAACGATTAGAAGCAATTGAAATTACCAACCGCCATCTTGAAGAAGCCTTGGAGACAGGGTTATCAAGACCAGAACAAAAGTATAATGGCTTTCAGTTGCATCTAAATGACTTCGCAAAAGTTATGCGTGGAATTGCCACAGGTGCAAATGAATTTTTCTTCTTAACAAGACAGCAAGTTAATGAACTTGAAATTCCTGAAGACTTATTAAAAATTGCAATCGGCAGGACAAGAGACGTGAAAGGGAACATCATTACGGTCAATGATATTAAGCTGTTAGAAAATGAAAATCGCCCAACATGCTTATTCTCAATTAACGGGCATAGCACATTTCCTAAAGCAGTTTCAGACTACTTGAAGATTGGCGAAAAATTGGGCTTGCCAAATCGCCCTCTTATTAAACAACGGAGGCCTTGGTATAGGATGGAAGAAAGAAAAGTTCCACCCTTGCTTTTTGCCTACCTCGGCAGAAGAAATACCAGATTTATCAAAAATGAAGCTGGAGTCCTTCCATTAACAGGTTTCCTTTGTGTTTATCCAATTTCTGATGACAAAGAACATATTGACAACTTATGGCAAGCATTAAACCACCCTGATACCTTAAATAACTTGCAACTTGTAGGCAAAAGTTATGGTTCAGGAGCATTAAAAGTTGAACCCCGTAACCTTGAAAGGCTACCAATTCCCGAACACATTGTAGAAAGATTTAACATCATACGGCCACATAAAACTTCAAATAAACAGATTGAATTATTTGATAGAAACATTACAGCCAACAATTCAATCCAGCGGACGCGGTGAAGCTGCGCCGCTGATTTCAGGCGTTGAAGTTCTCCACAGAAAACTGCGGGGAGTGCACTCGATTTACTTTAAGGGGAGGCAGCCTTGAGAGGAACCACCATCATCTCGGTACGAAAGAACGGCCGGGTGGCCCTGGCCGGAGACGGGCAGGTCACGCAGGGGAATACGATTCTGAAACAGAAGGCCAGGAAGATCCGCCGGCTCTATAAAGACCAGATCCTGGTGGGATTTGCCGGGGCCACGGCCGATGCCTTCACCCTTTTTGAGAAGTTCGAGGCCAAGCTGGAACAGTACAGCGGCAACCTGACCCGGTCGGCCGTGGAGCTCGCCAAGGACTGGCGGACCGACAGGATCCTGCGGAAGCTGGAGGCCATGATGATCGCTGTAGACCGGGAACACTCTTTTATCCTCACCGGCACCGGTGACGTGGTGGAACCGGACGACGGGATCGTGGCCATCGGGTCCGGCGGCCCCTATGCCCAGGCAGCGGCGCGCGCCCTGATCCAGCATACAGGCCTTTCGGCCCGTGAGATTGTGCAGGAGGCCATGCTGATCGCCTCCGGGATTTGCATCTATACCAATCAGGAGATCTCTATTGAGGAATTATAAATAATGAAGGATCATCTCCAAAAGAGTGGGTGAAAACATCAGGGGTCAAGGGGTCAAGGATTCCAGGGGTCAAGTGAAGTGCTTTTCAAGACTTGAGGGTCCGAGGGTCCAAGGATTCAAGGGGCCGAGTGAAGTGCTAAAAACATCAGAGGTCAAGGGTACCAGTGTTTTTCTCTGGAGATTTCGTTTGCGTTCTTGTACTCGGTTTACCGGCATCAGTATTTCACTTGAACCCTTGAACCCTGGAATCCTCGAACCCTTTTTACCCACTAAATGGGAGAAGAACCATAATGAATGAATATACCCCAAGAGAGATTGTTGCGGAACTCGATAAATACATCATCGGCCAGCATGAGGCCAAAAAGGCCGTGGCCATCGCGATCCGGGACCGGTGGAGGCGGCTTCAGCTCTCCGAAGAGCTCCGGGAGGAGGTCCTCCCCAAAAATATCATCATGATCGGTCCCACTGGCGTGGGCAAGACCGAGATCTCAAGAAGGCTCGCCTCCCTGGCCAGGGCCCCCTTTGTCAAGGTCGAGGCATCCAAGTACACCGAGGTCGGCTATGTGGGACGGGACGTGGAATCCATGATCCGAGACCTGACGGAGATCTCGATCAACATGGTCAAGACCGAGATGGCAGAACGCGTCCGTGAAAAGGCGGCGGCCAACGCGGAAGAGAGGGTCCTGGACCTCCTTCTCCCCCCGGTCAAAAAACAGGGCGCCGTATCCCAAGGGAAGATCGAGGGATCTTTAGATATCGATGAGGAACAACAGACATTAAAGACCCGTGAAAAACTTCGAGAGAAACTTCATCAGGGGAAGCTGAATGAGCGGATGGTGGAGGTTGAGCAGACCGAAAGCGCCGGGATGCCCATGATCGAGATCTTCTCAGGGTCCGGCATGGAGGAGTTCAATATCCGGGACATGATCGGGAACCTCCTCCCCAAACAGAAAAAGAAGAAGCGCGTGAGCGTGAAGGATGCGCAAAGAATCCTGGAGGAAGAGGAGGCGCAGCGCCTGGTCGATATGGACAAGGTCAAGGAGGAGGCCCTGCGCAGGGTCCAGGAATCCGGGATCGTCTTTATCGATGAAATCGACAAGATCGCCGGAAGGGAGTCGGGCGGGGTCGGCCCATCCGTCTCCCGAGAGGGGGTGCAGCGGGACATCCTCCCCATCGTGGAGGGATCCACGGTCAACACAAAGTACGGCCCGGTCAAGACCGATCATATCCTCTTTATTTCGGCCGGGGCCTTTCATGTCTCCAAGCCCTCGGACCTGATCCCGGAACTGCAGGGGCGTTTTCCCATCCGGGTGGAGCTCAAGTCCCTGGGCAAGGAGGACCTCGTGCGGATTCTGACCGAGCCGAAAAACGCCCTGATCAAACAGTACATGGCCATGCTCGGGACAGAAGGGTTCCATCTCACCTTCACCACGGACGGCATCGAAGAGATCGCGGTCATCGCCACTCAGGTGAACGAGCAGTCCGAAAATATCGGAGCGAGAAGGCTCTACACGATTCTGGAGAAGCTTCTTTCCGATATTTCCTTCAACGCCCCGGATGCAGAGACCCGGGAGTCGGTCATAGACAGACAGGCAGTCCGTCAGTGCCTGAAGGATATCGTGCAGAACCAGGACCTGTCGCGGTATATTCTGTAAAAAGATGAGAATGAAACCACAGAGGGGGATAGAATTTATACACAGCGTCATAAGCAAACGACACCTTGTCATTCCCCGACTCGATCGGGGAATCCAGCTATTCAAACTGGATTGTCCGGTCAAGCCGGACAATGACAAACAGCCTAAAACTTTGGTCATTCTGTATAATATACTTTGAAGATAATGCACAATCATTTAAGACGTTGAGTATAAATCTTGTCTATCCTTATTAATATTCAAGGATTTCTCTGTGGTTAGGTTTCGGCAATGCGATGAAATGAGCCGAGGAAAATCATGAAAAAATTTCTGCGGACCGCCGACGTTCTGATCGAGGCCCTCCCCTATATCCGGAGGTTTGAGGGAAAGACCATCGTCATCAAGTACGGCGGGAGTGCCATGATCAACGAGGAGTTAAAAAGGGTCTTTGTCCTGGACATCATCCTCATGAAGTATGTGGGAATCCACCCGGTGATCGTGCACGGCGGAGGCCCCCAGATCGGCAAAATCATGAAGAAGATGGGGAAGATCCCGAAGTTCATCCTGGGCCAGCGGGTCACGGATGAGGAGACCATGGACATCGTCCAGATGGTCCTCGGCGGCAAGATCAACAAGGATATTGTTTCTCTGATCAATAACAACGGCGGAAAAGCCGTGGGGCTGACCGGCAAGGACGGCCGCATGATCAGGGCAAAGAAGATGATCGTGAAAAAGCCCTCTCCTGAGACCGGGGTCCCGGAGATCATCGACCTGGGCAAGGTCGGAGAGGTGGAGGAGGTCAACCCGGAGATCATCCGGGTGACCGAGCAGAGCGGATTCATCCCGGTCATCGCCCCTGTCGGAGAGGGGGAAAACGGGGATTCGTATAATATCAATGCCGACCTGGCGGCTGGAAGCATCGCGGCAGCCCTTTGTGCCGAAAAGCTGATCCTGCTGACCGACGTTCCCGGGATCCTAAACAAAAAGGGGCAACTGGTCCAGACGGCGACCAAGAGTCAAATCGAGCGGATGAAAAAAGATGGAACCATCACATCGGGCATGCTCCCCAAGGTCACGGCCTGCTTCAATGCCTTGAACGCCGGTGTGTGCAAGGCGCACATCATTGACGGACGGCTCAAGCATGCCGTGCTGCTGGAGCTCTTTACCCGGGGAGGCGTGGGCACCGAGATCATCCTGAACAGGAACCGGAAGAAGAAATGATGGTCTAAAGGGAGGAGAGAAATACTCGAAAACCTGAAGACCCAGGTATTCATTCCCTCTCCCTTTGATGGGAGAGGGTGAGGGAGAGGGTGGGCAATACATCGTTTCACCCTCCCCTTAGTCCCCTCCTCTATGAGCCGTTGGCCCCGAGCCATAGGCCATCGAGGGAGGGGAGATCAGGAGTTCTCTCCTATGCCGGGGAGCGAAGTATCCCTCGTCCCAAGGTCGGAGATGGGAATCTGAAGAAGCGGACCATGAAAATACCAACGCAGCAGCAGATCATCGAAGCCTCGGAGAAGTATCTGATGAAGACCTATGCCCGGGTTCCCGTGGCGCTTGTCCGGGGCGAGGGGAGCAGGGTCTTCGACGCGGACGGAAAGAGCTATATTGACTTTCTGGCCGGCATTGCCGTAAACGGGCTGGGGCACGGCCATCCTGCGCTCCTGCAGGCGATCCAGGAACAATCCAAAAAGCTCCTGCACGTCTCCAATCTGTACCATATCGAACCTCAGGCCGAGCTGGCCCGCCTTCTGGTCGAGCATTCGTTTGCAGACAAGGTCTTTTTCTGCAACAGCGGGGCAGAGGCCAACGAGGCCGCGATCAAGCTGGCACGGAAGGCAGCGAAAGACCGGGGGGAGCCGGATCGGTTCGAGATCATCACCATGACGCAGTCCTTTCACGGCAGGACCCTGGCCACGCTCACGGCCACGGGACAGGAAAAGTTTCACAAGGGGTTTGAGCCGCTTGTGCCTGGGTTCCGGTATATTCCCTTCAACGACATCCGGGCCGCGGAAAAGGCCGTTGACGGCAAAACCTGCGCTGTCCTGGTGGAGCCGGTGCAAGGAGAAGGGGGGATCAATGTGGCAAGTCTTGACTATCTGCCGGCCCTTCGGTCCATCTGTGAAAAACGCGGCGCCCTCCTGATTTTTGATGAAGTGCAGTGCGGCATGGGGAGAACGGGCCGGCTCTTTGCCTGCGAACATTTCGGGGTCTGGCCCGATATCATGACCCTGGCCAAATCCCTGGCCGGAGGGATCCCCATCGGGGCCATGCTGGCCCGGGATGAAGTCGCCAAGAGCTTCACGCCGGGGACGCACGCCTCCACCTTCGGAGGCAATCCCCTATCCTGTGCAGCCGGTATCGCGGTGATGAAGACACTCCTCTCCCCCGGGTTCATGGAAAACGTAAAGGCCCGTTCAGATTATTTTCAGGGGCGGCTGCTCAAAATCAAGGAGACCCATCCGGTCATCCGGGAGATCCGCGCCCTCGGACTCATGATCGGGATGGAGATCACGGTTGAGGGTGCGCCGATAGTCAAGGCCTGCATGGAAAAAGGATTCCTGATCAACTGCACCAACGGCAATGTGCTCCGGTTCCTGCCTCCGCTGATCATCAGGGATGAGGAGATCGATCTGCTCATGGAGGCGCTGGACGAGATTTTTCAAGTCGGAGATTTCGCTTTAAAATAAGGATCATCTCCAAAAGAGTGGGTGAAAACATAAGGGGTCAAGGGGTCGAGGATTCGAGGGGTCAAGTGAAGTGCTTTTCAAGACTTGAGGGTCCGAGGGTCCAAGGATTCAAGGGGCCGAGTGAAGTGCTAAAAACATCAGAGGTCAAGGGTGCCGGTGTTTTTCTCTGGAGATTTTGCTTGCGTTTCAGTATTTCACTTGAACCCTTGAACCCTGGAACCCTTGGATCCTTTTTATCTACTAAATGGTAGAAGAACCTAAAATAATGATGTGTGGCCTTTGCAATTTGCTGAGAGCTTGTATATGAAAAAAGACCTTTTATCCCTTCATCACCTGAGCCGAGAGGATATCGAGCTGATCCTGGAGAGGTCCGCAGGCCTGAAAAAAAAGCACAAGGCCGGCATCCCCTATCAGCCTCTCCTCGGGAAATGCCTGGGGATGATCTTTGAAAAGTCCTCCACGAGGACGAGGGTCTCCTTCGAGGTGGGGATCCTTCAACTCGGCGGCCATGCCCTGTTTCTGAGTTCCAAAGATCTCCAGCTCGGACGCGGGGAGTCCATTGCCGATACCGCCAAGGTCCTTTCCCGCTACATCGACGGGATCGTCATCCGGACCTATAAACAGTCGGACGTGGAGGAGCTGGCCAAAGTAGCCGATATCCCCGTGATCAACGGACTGACCGACCTGCTCCATCCCTGCCAGACCCTGGCCGACCTCTTCACGATCAGGGAACGGATCGGGTCCCTTGAAGGGTTCAAGGCAGCCTATATCGGCGACGGAAACAATATGGCCAACTCCTGGCTGCACGGCGCGGCCAAACTTGGAATCCACCTCTCCGTGGCCTCGCCTCCGGGGTATGGGCCTGATGCGACGGTCGCCCGTGAGTCCATAGAGGAGGCCCGGCATACGGGGGCCAGGATTCTGATCACCCAGGACCCCGTGGAGGCGGTGACCGGGGCCCGGATTATCTCCACCGATGTCTGGACCAGTATGGGACAGGAAAAAGAACATGACCAACGGCTGAAGGCCTTCAGAAAATACCAGGTCAATGACGCATTAACAAGACATGCAGATCCCGGCTACCTGTTCATGCACTGCCTCCCGGCTCACCGGGGTGAAGAGGTCACAGGCGAGATCATCGACGGACCGCACTCCGTGGTCCTGGATGAGGCGGAGAACCGGCTCCATACCCAGAAGGCCGTGCTGGAACTTTTAATGGGAGAGATGAGGAAATGAAGAAGAAGATCCGAAAGATCGTGGTCGCCTACTCCGGCGGTCTTGACACGTCCGTGATCGTACGCTGGATCAGGGAGACCTACAAGTGCGAGGTCATCACCTTTACCGCCGATCTCGGGCAGGGAGAAGAGCTCACGGGGATCGAGGAAAAAGCCAGAGAGACCGGGGCCTCCAAGGCTGTTGTTTCGGATCTCCGGGAAGAGTTTGTTCGTGACTATGTGTTTCCGGCCCTGCAGGGGAACGCCGTGTACGAGGGAGGTTATCTCCTGGGAACCTCCCTGGCCCGGCCGCTGATCGCCAAATACCTGATCCGGATCGCGGAACAGGAAGGGGCCGATGCCATTGCGCACGGGGCCACGGGTAAGGGAAACGACCAGGTCCGATTTGAGCTTTCGGCTTATGCCCTGAACCCTGAGATCCGCGTGGTGGCCCCCTGGCGGGAATGGGACATGAATTCCCGTGAGGCCCTGATCGCCTATGCCAAAATCCGTTCGATCCCGGTCCCCGTGACCAAGCAAAGGCCCTACAGCAGCGACCGGAATCTCTTTCACATCAGTTTTGAGGGGGGGATCCTGGAGGATCCCTGGTCTCCGCCGCCCGAGGACATGTTTGTCCTCACGGTCTCACCGGAGAAGGCCCCGGACACTCCCGAAATCGTGGAGATAGACTTTGTTGACGGGATACCCACCGCCGTAAACGGCAAGGCCCTTTCCCCGGCTGCGCTTCTGTCCGAACTCAACCGTCTCGGCGGCATCCACGGCATCGGACGACTGGACCTGGTGGAGAACCGTTTCGTGGGGATGAAGTCCCGGGGAGTCTACGAGACGCCGGGCGGAACCATCCTGCATACCGCCCACCGGGCCGTGGAGTCGATCACCATGGACCGGGAGGTCATGCACTTAAGGGACGCCCTGATCCCCAAGTTTGCCGAGCTGATCTACAATGGGTTTTGGTTCTCCCCGGAAATGGATCTCCTGAGAAAGACCATGCAGGAGGCGCAGCGAGGCGTCACGGGCACGGCCAGGCTCAAGCTCTACAAGGGGAACTGTACAATACTGGGGAGGAAATCGGACCGGTCTCTCTATCATCCCGGATACGCGACCTTTGAGGCGGATCAGGTCTATAATCAGCAGGATGCTGAAGGATTCATCAAGCTCAATGCCCTCAGGCTCCGGATCCGCAAGATGAGGGAGAAGTAGATCCATAAAATTGCGGATTCTTGCTGGTTCCCTTAGTGGTCCAGTTCGTAAATATGGTAACGTACCGACTTGTACTCGGTTTACCGGTAGAGGGTCGCAAGGCGGTTTCATCTCCGCGCGCGACTGAGGCGTACCCCCCTGGTACACCGCAAGGAGCGGAACGGAGAGAAGGCCGCCTTGCGGCCCTCGAATACTACCGTATTTACGAATACGGCCGCTTAGCATCTTAATTTTTTTTTGGTTCATCTCCAAAAGAGTGGGTGAAAACATCAGGGGTCAAGGGGTCAAGGATTCCAGGGGTCAAGTGAAGTGCTTTTCAAGACTTGAGGGTCCGAGGGTCCAAGGATTCAAGGGGCCGAGTGAAGTGCTAAAAACATCAGAGGTCAAGGGTGCCAGTGTTTTTCTCTGAAGATTTTGCTTGCGTTTCAGTATCTCACTTGAACCCTTGACCCCTCGACCCCTGGAACCCTATGGATCTTCAACCCTCGAACCCTTTTTACCCACTAAATGGGAGAAGAACCTTTTTTTTAAACCGTGCAGAGGCTAATGAAAACCACAGCCGATCATAACCAGATGGATTTCGCTCAGCCATCCGCCCCTTCATCCACGCATGCCGGCGGGCCTGACCGGATCCTCTTCTGGGCGGCTGTCTGCTTTTTTATCTTCTGGGCCCTTGGCAGCCGGGGGCTCTGGGGCCTGGAAGGCCGCTGGGCCGAGATCACGAGGGAGATGTTTCTCCGGGGAGACTTCTTCCACCCCACGGTCAAGGACAATCCCTATTTCGACAAACCCCTTCTCGGTTATTGGCTCATTGCCCTCTCCTCTCTGATTCTGGGGCGGCTCGATGAATGGGCGGTCAGGCTTCCAAGCGCCGTTTCAGGCCTGGCTGGGATCTGGGCCACGGTTTATCTGGGACGCAAGCTCTGGTCCGATGAGGTGGCCGGAACAGCCGGGTGGATGCTGCTCACCTCCTACGGCATCCTTTTCTGGACTCGGACCGGCGCAGCGGACATGGAAAACCTTGCGGCCATCACCCTGGCCGTGGCCTGGTACTGGGCCCGCAGGGAGAAACCCAATTTCATCAGCTATCTTGGCTTCTATCTCATCTGTTTCCTCGGCGCCCACACCAAGGGGCTCACAGCCGTGGTGGCGCCGGCCCTGCTGGTCCTTCCCGACGTTCTCAGGGGACGGCGCTGGAGGAATCTTTTGACCCTGTCCCATGTCCTGGCGTTCACCGCAGGGCTTGCCCTCTATCTTGCCCCGTTCATTTATGCGGCCATGACCGCAGAAGGGTACAGTCAGAACGGGCTCGTCCTGGTCTTCAGGGAAAACATCCTACGTTTTGTCCAGCCCTTTGACCATGTCGAACCTCCCTATGTATATCTCTATTATCTCCCGCTCTTCTTTCTCCCCTGGGCGCCGCTCCTCCTGACGGCGGTCGCGGCTTCGGCGAGCTCATTCAGGCGCATGGATCCGGCGACCCGGTGGCTGGCGGAGGCATCGGTCCTGATTTTTGTTTTCTTTACATTCTCCGGCTCGAGAAGGAATTATTACATCCTCCCGCTCCTCCCTTTCTGCGCCCTTTTTACCTCGGCCTTTTTGATGACCCAGGGGAAGGAGCGCTGGCAGCGTCTGGGACTCGGCCTTCAGGCCGGGCTTCTCGTCCTCGTTTGCCTGATTGAAATCGCAAGCCTTGGGCTCTGGCCCATGATCAAGGCCCGTACCGGTTTCGTACCTTCGCAGAATTTGAAACTTTCGGCCCCGATATTGGGTCTTCTGGCCCTCACCCCCTGGCTTATCAGGCGTGCCGCCCCAAGCATCCTGGTCACCTTGACCGGAACCCGCCTGAAGATGGCTCCCCTCGTCCTCTCGGCAGCGGTGCTTATGGGAGGCTTCTTCTGGAGGCAGCAGGTGATCCTGAGCGCCCTGAGTGATGAGAGAAACTTTGCGAGAAGTCTCAAGGCCCAGGTCATGGGATCTCCATCAGTGGATATGGCCTTTTATAAGGATGTCTCTCCCAAGGTCCTCTTTTATGTGGACTATCCCGGGCCTGTTCAGATCCTCAATGACTTGGATTCGGCACGGAGCTTTATACAATCCGATAAAGAGGTCAAGTTCCTGGTCTCCAACCGGGAGTACATCCCGGAACTCCTTCCTGTTCTTCCGGAGGAGAACCGGAAAGAACCGGACTTGATTGAAAAATATCATGCATGGGATCAGGAGAAAATTCCCACGAACATGGTGGCATGGAAGATCATCGGTAAAGGGAAATAGATCTAAAATTTTCGGATCATCTCCAAAAGAACGGGTGAAAGCATTAGGGGTCAAGGATTCCAGGGGTCAAGTGAAGTGCTAAAAACATAAGGGGTCGAGAGTCCTGGGGATCTCGGGTTACGCTTAGCGTGTCCTGCTTTTCTATATCATTGCCGTCTGCGGCGGCTACTACACTAAGGCATCTTGGGTTCCAGTGTTTTTCTCTGGAGATTTTGTTTGCGCTTCAGTATTTCACTTGAATCCTTGAACCCTGGAATCCTCGAACCCTTTTTACCCACTAAATGAGAGAAGAACCAAAATTTTCAAAAACATCACGGAGGAAGGTTATGAAAATCAAAGTGGATCAGGCGCTGGTTGAATTCCAGCCGGAAACCAAAGAGGAAACCGCGGCCATGCAGAAGGTCTGGGACCTGATTGTGGACTGCGTCAAGTTCAACAAGAAACTGGTCCCGGTGGGAGAATATGTGCCGGTCAAGCGGAATCTGGCCAGGTTCGTGATCGAGGATTGACGGCATAGTAAAAAGTCCGTCTGCTGCGTTACGCTTCATCCTTCGTCATTGCAGTGTACTTTTAAGTACGCCTCATTCCTCAGGACTCGCGCGCCTTGCATCCGGATCTTTTTACTATGCCGTCTCGCTTGGGGATTTTTACGAAGCCGTCAATATTGGAGCTTCAGCAGGTCTACCAGATACTCCTTATCCCGTGAACCGGAGATATTTGCCGTTTGAATGGTGGGAAGGCCGACCGTGATCTTCCCCTTGTCAATCTCCACCATACTGCGGGGCGTGTTGTAGACGCCGTAGGCCAGCCCGCCCACGGCCCCGATCAGGCCGCCGTAGGCCACATAGTCCCAGTGGTCGCTTTTGTTGTTTGAGGTCAGGAGGAAAAGCCCTCCGAGGAAGGCCCCGGTCAGCGCTCCATACAGCGTATCCCGGAAAACCACGGGCATGGCATCGCCCTGGGCCCATGCCGGTTCCGGCGCCATGGACAGAGACAGGGTCGCAAGAATCATCAGAACAGCAATCATTTTTTTCATAGACTGACCTCCCTGATGTTTGGTTTAATGAATATCTTCTCAAAACTTACTATAGAATCAAAACAGAATCAAGATATTTGAAGTATCACCAAAAAATTCGGGGGAGGGCGATCCCTCATCGCCGAAAGACTCCTCCAAGATTGCTTGTCCGCGCGTAAAAGGCGTCCATTACTTGTCCAGAGGACTCCGCACGCCGAGAAGTTTCTGTATCGTTCGGAGTCATTGCAATATAATCACTGCGGGCGCAATAATTTACAGTCTATTCAATGGATTGTCAAAGCCTTCTTGAGAACATGTCCTTGACAACAAACTCGTAGGTATTATATACATGTAGCCGGACAAAAACATGAAAGAGAATGTTAGCCCCTGTAAGAAAGATATGAACTACAACCTGAATAACCTGCTTCAAAAAGCCACAGTTTGCTTAGCCGCATACCTCGAAAAGGTACTGCCATCGTTTTTTGATGACTGGTGGAAGCAAGCCGTCGTCAATAACCTATCGTTCCAGCAACAGCGGCGGATTGATCAACGCAACATCGATTCTCTCGCAGCATTGGACCTTGCCGCTCTGCTTCGAGTGCTCGACCAAAACTGGTATCAGATATCGACGAAGCTGGACCTGACCTCGGAATCTCGCCATTTTGTTAAGGAAATGCAGACAGTCCGTAATCGGTGGGCGCATGCTGGCACCGAGGAGTTTCCTGTCGAGGATGTATACCGTGACTTGGATACCCTACAGCGCTTTGCCTCAGTCATCAACGCTAAAGAGGAGTTGCTCCAAGAAATACGCGTCACGAAGAGATCCTTGCTTGCCAAGGAAATGCCGCTCTCAGCTCGTACCGAAAAAAATGAGCATGAACCGACACAGGAGCGAAAAGATCGTGCCACCGAGTTTGAGCCAGGACAAATTATCTTTCTCAAATCCAATCCCACCATCAAGGGTGCTGTTGTCGCGGTGTTGCCTGGCAAGCCGGAGAACCGCTTCAAGGTTTTCGTAGATGGCGAGACGCAGATATACTATGCATCTCAGTTACAGGCTGAAGATCGGCCGGGTAACGACTCCGAGTTTTTTCCTTGTGACCAATTTCACTCCTACCTTACTGCTCTGCAGATTCGCTATCCGGGACTGTCCACGCTCTACTCACTCAATGCCGCGCGCGTTGATTTCATTCCTTATCAATTCAGACCTGTGCTGAGATTCATCAGATCAGACCGTCCGAGATTGCTGATCGCCGACGGTGTGGGCGTGGGCAAGACTATCGAAGCAGGGCTGATTCTTCGTGAGCTGCAGGCAAGGCGCGACATCCGTTCCATTCTCATCATATGCCCACGCCCGCTGGTTACCGAGTGCAAATGGCAGAATGAGATGAAGCGATTTGAGGAGCGCTTTACTCATCTTGATGGAGGAACCTTACGGTACTGCATTAACGAGATGGATCTGGAGGGGGCCTGGCCCGAACAGCACCAAAGGGTGATTGTCCCCTATTCCTTGTTCGACGAGGTCCTCCTTTACGGCTCGGGGCCGGACGCCAAGCGAAAACGAAAAAAAGGACTTCTGGACCTGGACCCACCCCCGCGTTTTGATCTCGTCATCGTGGACGAGGCGCACCACATCCGAAATCAGGACACTTTCAGCCATAAGGCGGTGAGGTTCTTCTGTGACCACGCCGAAGCCGTTGTCTTTTTGACAGCGACACCGATCCAGCTTGGAAGTTATGACCTTTTTGTTCTTCTTAATACGCTGCGCCCCGATCTTATCATCGATCAGGAGAGCTTCGAGCACATGGCGGAGCCGAATCCGTTTATTAACCAAGCGGTATCCCTGGCGCGTGCACAAGAACCGGAATGGTCTGCTCGGGTTATTGAGGTTCTCGATCAGGCCGCAGCTACCTCATGGGGTCAGGCCATTCTTAGGCACAATCCTGAATTCATTCGGATACGTTCCCGGATCGGGGAGGGCACCGTCGGATTTGAAGATCGCGTCCAGCTCATTACCGACATCGAGGCCTTGCATACTTTTTCAGGAATAATCAACAGAACACGCCGCCGCGATATCGGGGACTTTACGATACGAAAACCGGAAACAGTGGTCGTAAAATTCACCCCGGCCCAGCAACATCTACATGACGAGCTGCTCCTCGTGCAGTCAGAGATACTCAGCAGGCTTCACGGGGATATCAATGTCAAGTTCATGATGACCACGATCAAACGTCAGGCGGCGAGTTGCCTTTACGGCCTTGCCCCTTTCCTCGATGATATCCTCAACCGGCACCTTGACGAATTATCATGGGAGGAAATCGACAACACTGAACCGGTCCCACAAGGCTACGCTGTTGGTTCCATCGAATCACAAATCCAAACCATCCTTGAAAAGGCTCGTATTCTCGACCCGGATGATCCGAAGCTTGAGGCTCTCCGCAACATCATCCGCGACAAGCAAAGCCTGCCAAACAACAAGGTGATGCTTTTCAGCAGCTTTCGGCACACCCTTCACTATCTTTACGAACATCTTAGGGCAGACGGTTTCCGCGTAAGGATGATTCATGGCGGGACGCCGGATGAAGAACGCGTCGAACTCCGGAAGCGCTTTGAGATGCAGAGAGACCTCGATGAGAGTCTCGACGTCCTGCTATTTTCTGAAATCGGTTGCGAAGGCTTGGATTACCAGTTTTGTGATTGTATTGTAAACTATGACCTGCCGTGGAACCCGATGCGCATTGAGCAGCGGATTGGCAGAATTGACCGCCATGGGCAGCAAAGCGAGAGCGTCGCCATATTTAACCTGATCACGCCGGGAACCGTTGATGCAGACATTTATGAACGCTGTCTGGTTCGCATAGGAGTGTTCAATAGCGCACTGGGCGGCGGCGAAGAGATACTCGGGGAAATTACCAGGGAAATCCGAAACATCGCTGAGAACTTCTCACTGAGTGAAGATGAGCGCAGGTCAAAGCTCCAGCAGTTGGCCGATAACAAGATTCGCTTGATACAGGAACAGGAAGAGCTCGAACAGCGTCAGTTGGAGCTCTTTGGCATCCGTTTGCCTCAAGACCAAATAAAGAAAGAGATCGAAGACGCATCGAGCTTCTGGTTATCTCCCGCTTCGATACGCAGGCTCATCACTTTCTATCTTCAGCAGACCTGTGGGAAAGAGCAGGAATTCATACTCGGGGAAAAACCCCTGAAAACACTCCGTCTTTCGCAAGAGGCACGAAGTGGTCTGTTGCGTGACTTTCAACAACTCCACCGGCAGAACACTTCCACGTATCGAGAATGGGAAAATTGGTTAAAGGGTAATGATCAACATCTGTCAATCACTTTTGAATCTGCATGCGCTTCACAATATCCTAAAACCACATTCATCATGCCGCTGCATCCTCTGGTCAAACAAGCGGCTATGTCTTTCGACAAGGGGAAACGCGTTGTAACGGCATTGAAGGTAACCAGCAACAAAGTTCCAACGGGCAGGTACGAATTCGCCATCTATCAATGGCAGTTCCACGGTATTCGGGAGGATTTAGTTTTACGCCCGGTCGCTTCGTCAGAGGACGTGACTGCACATCTTGCTGGTCTGCTTGAGAAAGCGGAGGAGGCCCTGACAGATGAACGCGGAGGTGCCGGCTCTCCTATGTGGGGCGATCTGGACGCTCAGCATTACAAACTGTGGTCCGAAGCCCGCGCCAAACATCGGCACCGGACTCAAGAATTGGCCGCGTATCGTAGGGAGAGCCTGGCAACGAGTCACCGAGCGCGGATCTCGCTATTGGACGAACAGCTCAAACAGGCGGGCAATGAGAAGATTCAAAAAATGCGCCAGTCCCAAATTGCAGCGGCCGAAGCCGATTACGCTCGGCGTATTCAGGATTTGGACATTGCCATGGAGAGGGCGGACGTCACCGCCGGGCCGGTGGCTTATGGGATTATCGAAGTACTGATAGGACCTTAGCAATGTTATTCAACATCCATCAATTATCTGAAAAGCGCAAAAAGTGGGTCGAAGCAAACCGAGAAAACGGGTTTGAAGAGGGCATTAAGCGTTTGCTGACGGACCTATACCCGGATAATGCGCACTTCATCTATGAGCTTCTCCAGAATGCTGGAGATGCAAAAGCAACAGAGGTTCGATTCATCCTGAAGGACGATGGCGTCGAGTTTGAACATAACGGGGATCGCCTGTTTTCCATTGAGGATGTAAAGGCCATTACAAGCATCGGAGTAAGCGCCAAACGGGACGACCCCACCAGCATTGGCAAGTTTGGCGTTGGATTCAAAGCCGTATTTGCCTACACCACAACGCCGAAAATCGAATCCGGCGAATACCATTTCCGCATCCGCGACCTGGTGGTGCCCGATACGGACGGGCTGGCCCCGTGCGCGCTTGGCGAAAAAGAAACCCGCATGATCTTTCCA
>Ga0210014_1001485_pt1 | contig 17549 bp, 16 predicted proteins | sample CryGeymeta201519_FD_183983 | JGI IMG/M metagenome (GOLD analysis project Ga0210014, IMG submission 183983) | Groundwater microbial communities from Crystal Geyser aquifers in Utah, USA - Crystal Geyser metaG 2015-19 (SPAdes) (version 2) | ecosystem: Environmental > Aquatic > Deep subsurface >...
CCGGAAAAAATCCAAGCAAAAATTATCAAAAATATTACAAAAAATTTTATACCCCTCATATTTTCTAATCTAAGGACGTCAGACGTCCTTAGAGTTATTCAAGTATTAAATCTCGTATATCCTCTAATGATAACTCTTTCAGCCAATCTGTAATATCACGTTTATACTGCTCATGGCCCTCAAAAAATTCCAACAGGAAATCTCTTTGGGTAGCTGACGGAAAATTTTTCTTGCCGGCATAATCTAAATGACTGCTCCAGCGATAGGTGTCTAAAAATTTCATCGCTTTTTTAAAATTACTTAATTTTCGCTCTCTCCACTCAGGAGCTATTAAATCCAGCGGGTTGAGATGTATATAATATGGCAAATGAATAAAATGCGCCTCGTCTTTAATTATAACTTTTTTATATCTAGTTTCAAACAATGCGCCTTTTCGTTCATATTTTTCATTAAAATATCTGGCATAGCCACCATTAAACTTTTTCATAAAAAGCGGAATACCGTTTTCTACGACGGCCGACAAAAGTAAATGATAATGATTAGGCATCAGACAGAATGCATGGATTTTTACTAATAACTTCCTCCTCTTTTTCTCATCAAATCTAATATAAGGACGTCTGACGTCCTTATATTCTTTTCGGAAGAAATAGGTCAAATTGTTAACCGGCTCTACGTCGTTAAATTCAAATAAGTCGTGAATCCCTCGAAGATAATCTTCGTCATCCAAAAATATTTTTCGTTTATCAACTCCTCGGCTAAGAATATGATAAAACGTCATTGAAGTAATATATGGACGTCAGACGTCCTTAGATTATTTTAGTTTATTCTCTTAATCTTTTCAATATTTCTACTTCCACCTCCTGTCTGTCTCTGCCATAGCGGGACCGGGACGTTTCCTTGATTCTATCCGCTGTTTCCCTATCGCCTCTTTCCGGCGACAGGGTTTTGATATTAAACGGCTTGGAGGTCTGACCATTAATCAGAATTTTTGCGTAGGCATTAAAATTATCAATATTAACTAAATCATTTTCGCTGAAAACCGGTTCAAACTGCTTGACTAAAAATTCCGCGTCTTGCGGCCCCACCCGGAAAGAAATAATTGAGCCGACGTTGCCGAAAACCGCGTCGCGGATTTTTTCCGTAAGTTGAGCGATAAACTGGTGAGCAATTGTTAAATTCAAACCGTATTTTCTGGCCTCGGATAAAATCGTGGCAATGGACTCAGTGGTAAAATTCTGAAATTCGTCAATGTAAAGATTGAAATCGCGGCGTTTTTCCTGAGGAATGTCAGTTCTGGACAAAGCAGCCATTAAAATTTTGCCGGTAATGAGCATTCCCAAAAGATTGGCGTTAATTTCGCCGATTCTGCCTTTTGACAGATTGACCAAAAGAATTTTTCCTTCGTCAATAACTTGGCGGAAATTGAAAGCGGATTTTACCTGGCCGATAATCGGCCGCATATAATCATTGGCCGTGAAATTGTTGAACTTAGAAGTGATATAAGGAGTCATATTAGCAAGAGAGGCCTCGCCGCCGGCTTTGACCGCCTCCTTTTCCCAAAAATCAACCACAATCGGATTGGAAATTCTTGATAATTTTCTTTGCCGGAAATCCGCGTCAGTAAAAACCCGCGCCACCTCCATCAAAGTAGCCGGCTCATTGGGCATATCTTCCATCAAAAGCAATAAAGCGTTTTTCATATACTGCTCAAACATCGGTCCCATTGTTTCCGGCAAAAAAAGTTTATTAAAAATACTTTGCATTTCATTGGCAATAAAAGTTTTCTCTTCTGGCCGGTTTAAATCGTATTCCAACATATTCATTCCCAATGGCTTTTGCCTGTCCGAAGGGTCAAAAACAATGATATCTTCAAAGCGTTTTTCCGGAATTAAGCTTAAAATTCTTTCAATTAAATCGCCGTGCGGGTCAATAATGGAAACTCCCTTGCCTTGATTAATATCGCTGCTCACCATATTGGTCATTAGCGTTGATTTACCGGTGCCGGTTTGTCCCACAATATAGATATGAAGGCGTCGGTCGTCTTCGGTAAGATAAACCGGTTTTGTCTCGCCCCGGAAAGCGCTTTCGCCAATCAATGTGCCTTTTGTGGGTAAATTGGCTGGCGCTGGAGCTTCTTTGGCTTTAAGCCATTTAATTTTCGGTATCTCAGTAGATGAAGCCGGCAAATGGAATAAGCTGGCTAATTCTTCGGTATTTAAAATCATTGTCTGACTTTCATCAAATTCCCGAAAAGAAAATTGATAAATTAATTTTTGAAAATTACGGGGTTTGATAATTTTTAATTCCTGACGAAGTGGAGCGCTGAATTGCGAAAAACTGCCGCTGATACTTTCTAAAATAGTATCCGCCTGATATTGGCTGGGGGCCGAAACTAAGACCCTTAAATTAACGGATAAAAGCGGATGGCTGATTTTTGACTCTAAAATTTTTATCGCTTCTTCATCAATTATTTTTTCAGTTTTTTCCTTTTCTTCCCTCCTAATCGCTTTTTCAATGTCTTTAAATTTAATCAGTCCCCCTTTTATAACCTCCTCAAGTCTTTCTCCTCTTTTAAGATTATCAATCATTTGAGAGATTATTTTTTTAGCTGAGGCCGGCGCTGACCTTACCAGAATTTGAATCGCCGCTCCTTCTCCTACTTCGTTAATTTTTGAAAGACCGCTTAAAACCGGACCAAAAGTATCAAGATTGGCTTCGCTGTAAGTTCTGACTGGCAAGGCGTAAGAGAGTTTTTGCTTAAGATAGATTCCTTCGTTAATTCCGGCTGAATTAAAAATATTATAATCTTCTACCAATTCCACTTTTGCCTCTTCCCATAAACCTTCAATCTGGCGGCTGGCAAATTGCACTGATTCTTTTGGTACGGCTACATAAAAATGAATTTCTTCGCCAATCTGATGAACCGCCGCTTCCAAAGCAAATGGCGATTTTAATCCCGATAAAATGCCAAAAAGCTGGGCTGAAAGATTAATTTCGTCTTTCCAGGCCGAAACCGGTCTGCCTTCAACCGTAAAATCTTTTGCCGGTTTTTGGGGCAGCCGGACTAAAAGGAGTTTTAAATTTAGCGCCTGAGACAGCCGCTTTCGTTTTAATTGGCGGGAAATAAAGAAAAAAACCACACCAACCGCCATGATGACAATAATTATAGGTATTAAATATAAGGGCATATTTTAATTCTTAACATAAACAAACAGCTTTTCAAATTCAGGGTTTTTAGAATAAGTAATGTGTGTTTCTTTTGGCTGCCAATTCGGAAAATTTGAGGTATTAGTGATAACAATGGCGCCTTTTTTCAGATTATTTTTTAATTTTTTTTCAAGCGAGGGCATCAAGTCGTACCAAAGATAAGTATAAACCACATCGGCATTTTGTAAATCTAACGAGTTCATCTTTAAAATATCTCCTCTTTTAAAATTGATTTTCCGGCCCAAAAACCAAGCTTTTAATTTGGCGAAAAAAATCCTTACTATTTTTTTATCAATCCCCCAAACCGAAAAATCTGGAAAACTTTTTTTTATGGCTAAAACTAATGTTCCCCGGCCGCATCCCAAATCATAGAAATTTCCGGCATCAAGATTATAATCGGAAATTATTTTATAAATAGTTTTAATTGCCCGGCGGCTGGTTGCTAAATCATGACGAAAAATTAAAGAGTCAATCGCGAAGATGATAAACAACGACAAAAAAATAATACTAAAACCGCCGATTAATAACAAAACAAGATAAATAAAAATACTCATAGATAATAATGGAAAATCAAATTCATAAGCGCGGCAGCCACATTCTGGGGTTTGCCTGAAGACGGAAAATGATGCATCTCAATGCAGGGAGCGCTGTTTAATTCCAAAACCGCGCAAGTCTGATTTTTCCAGGAGACAGAGATGTCCTGGCACAAGAAATCAATACCCACCACTCTGACGTCAAAAAATTTGGCGATATCGCGAAAAAGTTGAAGATTATCCGGATGGAGATAATCAGTCATTTCAATAAGGTCGCCGCCCAATTTCAAAAAAGGGTCTTTTTGTAGATAAACCATTTCGCCTTTTTTAGGAATACTGGAGAAATCATATCCCTTGTCTTTTAACAATTCTTTCGTAGTTTCATTTTCAACTATTTTATAAAAATTAAATTCGCTGTTTTTTATATCAATAAGTTCGCGGATTGTGTGAATACCATCACCAACAACATTGGCCGGGATTTGTTTGACACAAGCCACAAAATCAAAATCTATTACGGTAGCCCGAAAAACAAATTTATTAGGAAAAAATTTCTCTACCATAAATAACGGCGAGTATCTAATTACTTTTTTAATGGCCTGTTTTAACTCTTCAATGTTTCTAATGTCGGTGGTTACATGCCGACTGACTGAGCCGTCTCGGGGTTTAACAACTAATGGAAACCCAAGTTTATCTAAACCGTAATCAATAGCTTTCCTTTTTTGCCAAAACCAAAATGCTCTGCCTTCAGCCGCTGGAAAATTTCCTTTTTTTAGATACTCTTTTACTAATTTTTTATCGTCAATAATCTGACTTGGGTATTTGTTTAAAAAATCCGCCACCGGCAGACTCTCAAAGCGAAAAGTTTTATCTTTTAATCTAGCTTGAAAATAATTAGTATAGCCAAACGGGCCATAAAGCGCCTTGAATTTTATCCCGTATTTTTTTGCCTCCTCGATAAAACAAGCTGAGCGTAACTGAATATCTGAGTAATTAAAATCCTCTTTTAAGGAGGCCAATTTCAGAAAAATAAAAATTTTCTCTAATAAAATATCAAAAAACTTTTGGCATCCTCTTGGTAAAATTTTAACAGCCAAAACAGCTGTAAATTGATTTATTAATCCATCCAGCCAGGTTTGAAGATGATAAATAGAAGTTAAACCGCAATCTTCACACTTTTTGGCTCCTTTACAAATAAACATACTATATTAATTTTCTTTGTTTTAGTTCCTCATAAAGTTTATCTGTCAAGGCATCATGAAAAGCATCCAAAATAAAAGCCCCGGCTCGATTGGCCTCTTTTACGGTTTTTTCCAATCCTTGATGAAAAACTGCGTCCACTAATTTTTCCACCTGAAGTTTAATTTCAGCCGGTGAGTCTTTAAGATAGTCAGGAAGAAACGTTTCTTTTATTAAGGGAGCTGGTTTGGCAACTGAGGGAGCAACTGGAGCTCGTGGCCTAATCAAGGGCTGGAGAGTTTGTTTTATTAATTCTCTTTCTGACAATTCTTTGTGTTCCGGCAAATTCCGTTTCTCTTTAACTTCTCGGCTCAATCTTTCAATATCTTGTTCTAATGTGTTATGATTAAATTGATCCATATGAACATAAAATCTGAAATCCGAAATCCGAAATCCGAAATTTGGTTGTTGATTGTTATTCTAATTATAGCCGCTTTTTTGCGTCTCTACAATATAACTGATTTGCCAGCCGGACTTTATCCGGACGAAGCAATTTATGCCAATAACGGTATTGAGGCTTGGGAAACAGGCAATTTTAAAGTTTTTTATCCCGAGAATTATGGCCGCGAGGGGCTTTGGCCGAATATCATCGGTTTTTTTGTAATCAAATTTGGTCATGAGCCGTGGGTGCCAAGAAGCGTGGCAGCGGTCTTTGGGATATTGACGGTGCTGGGATTATATTTTTTGACGAAAGAATTATTAGCCAATCGCCTATCGCGAAAAATTGCTTTATTGTCGGCCTTTCTAATGGCAACTTCGTTTTGGCATATTAATTTTTCCCGCATCGGCTTTAGGGCCATTATGGCACCAATGTTTCTTGTATGGGGAATTTATTTTTTACTCGCCGCTCTTAATAGGATTTCTGACCGCAACAATGGTCAAATAATACCTGCTATCCTTGGCGGAATACTTTATGGACTAGGTTTTTATTCCTATATTGCTTATCGCGCTACACCACTTTTGATTTTTATAATTTTACTTCTTTATTGGTTGAAAGTAGGCCGCGAAGCTGACGCAAAACCAAATGCAAAACCGACGCGTAAAAAAATTCTACTTGTCGCTTTTCTCTTTTCTCTTATCGCTTTAATTGTTTTTGCGCCTTTAGGTTTATATTTCCTACAAAATCCTCAAGATTTCTTCGGCCGAACCACCCAGATTTCAATTTTTAACTCCCCCACCCTCTTAAAAGATTTATCAATCAATATTTTAAAAACCGCCGGAATGTTTAATTTTTCAGGCGACTGGAATTGGCGACACAACGTGGCAGGCGCACCACTACTTTTTTGGCCGGTCGGAATATTATTTCTGATAGGAATTTTTTTGGGTCTGCGAATGTTTTTTGCTGGGGCGCGAAATCGCATCTTTCGAGAAGAATATTTGCAAGCTTATATTGTGTTATTTTCTTGGATAGTCATCGCCGCTCTTCCGGTCGTTGTCTCAAACGAAGGTATTCCCCATGCTTTGCGCGCCATTTTAATGGCGCCGGCGGTTTTTATTTTGGCCGGCATCGGCGGTTTGTGGTTGTACGGGTCACTTAAAAATACTATCACACGTGATAGCACTATCACGCGTGATAGTATCGCTAAAATCAAAATGAAAATGCTTAATATTTTTGTTTTTATCTTTTTGTCTTTGTTGGTTTTTGAGGCTTATAATACTTATTTTATTTTATGGGGCCAGAATCCCAATGTTTATGGGGCTTTCAACGCTGATTACGTTCAAATCGGCCGTGATTTAAACAATTTACCCAAAGAACTGCCAAAATATGTGGTGGTCGAAGCAACCGGAGTTGATGTCAGGGGCATTCCCATGCCGGCCCAGACCGTGATGTTTATCACCGACACTTTCGCGCCGGAAAAACAGAAAGAAAAAAATATTTATTATGTTTTGCCGAACCAAAAAGACAAAATTCCGGAAGGTAGTTATGTAGCAATCTTGAGATAAATATTTAGTCAACTGAGGCGCGATCGCGTCACTGTTGACTAATCTAATTTTGAAATCATCTTTCTTTTTTCCGAAAACGGCAATTTAGTTTTTTGAACCAGGTTTTTTATTATCTCAATTGTCTGGTCATAGGTTTTTCGGTCAACCGGGTAAGGCGTAGCATCTTTGCCGCCGTGGGCAAAAGAATAGCGAGCCGGGTCTTCGTAAGAAGGTTTGGCAGCGTAAATTATCTCCGAAACTAAAGCCAAAGCCCGCATTGTTTTCGGGCCAACACCTTTAATCGCCAATAATTTTTCGTAATTTTCCGGCTGCTGCTCGCAAACCTGCCAAAGAATTTTTTCCAAATACCGGCTCTTGGAAAAATCTTCCAGCTCCACTGGATGATGCTGAAATTCAATGTTTTCCAGTTTTAATAATTTCACCAAATCCGCATCTCCGTGCGGTGAACTTACTTTCAAAGCCAACATCTTGTGTAATTCCGATGAGTGTTTGCGCAAAAGTTGAATGTCTTTTATTAAACTATGATAACCGCTGGCCACCAATTCGGTGCTGACATCCCGAGTCTTCCCGCTTTCCTGAGCCACTAAATTAAGGGCTTTTTTTTGCCGCGTATCAGAAATTATTCCGGTGTGGGGCTCGCAAACAAAATCCTTGATGTTTTCCGAATGCCAGTGATAGCGCCGAGCAGTCTGACTTCCGGTATTCATCCCCTGTTGAACAACTGTCCAAGCGCCGCCTCGTGAAAAGAAAAAACTATGGTGGTAAATTTGAAACCCGTCCTGAATTAAAGCGCTGTCAACCTTGGCTGCCATTTTGGAATTATAAACCAAGGCCTGAGTTTTTGGCGCTGGCAGATTCAACTTTTCTCCCCAATTAGTGATTTCATCCGGAGTTTTTCGCGAGGTTTTTCCTTTGCCGCCGCAAATAAAAACTCCCAAATCCTTTTCCTGACCGCGAATTGCTTCTTTGAGAGCAGCAGTCAAGATAGTGGTGATACCTGAACTATTCCAGTCAAAAGCCAAAACCGTGCCCAAGGACTGAAACCAGACCGGGTCAGCAATTCTTTTTATAAATTCATCCGGCCCGTATTCGGCGATAAGCACTTGCGTCATTTCCCGGCCAAGTTTAACCATCCGCTGAAAAAGCCACGCTGGACATTTTCCGTAATCTAAGGTGAATGTTGCGATTCCACTTCGGTACATAAATTAATTATACTTTATCCATGTTTTATAACCATTACATCGCCGTCCTGCATAACATATTCCCTGCCCTCCAGACGAAGCCAACCTTTTTGCTTGGCATTGTGCCAAGAACCAGCTTCAACCAACTTCTGCCAGTTAATGACTTCGGCTTTGATAAATTTATTCTTAAAATCAGTATGAACAATGCCGGCAGCCCGAGGCGCCAGCGTGCCTTTTTTTATAAACCAAGACCGGGCCTCGTTTTCATTGGCGGTGTAAAATGTAATTAAATCCAGCAGTTTTAAGAAAGCGCCAAATATCTGTTTAAGTGCTGCTTCCATTAATGGAAGCACGGTCTCCAACGATTTTAAATCCATAATTAAATAAGGAAATCCTAATTCGTTAATTTTATGAATCAATACCTCAGGCGCTTCCTCGGTTTTGCCATTTAAAATAACTAACTGGGGTTTGGCGCTTAATAAATTTATTTTTTCTTTGGTCTGTTCGTCTTTCATTCTAATTTCATCTTCCACTGCTTCAAAATCACTCATCGGGTCAATCCTGCCTTCAAAATGAACAATGTCTTCATCCTGAAAAACCCTGACAAGATGAACAATGGCATCGGTTTCCCGAATCTGAGCTAAAAATTGATTGCCCAAGCCCGCTCCCTGATGAGCGCCGCGGACCAAGCCAGCAATATCAACAAATTCCAAAACCGCTGGCAGAATCTCTTTTGACTCCATCACAGCAGCCACTTTTTCCAAGCGTTCATCTTTAACCGGTACCACCCCGACATTAGGATTAATCGTGCAAAAAGGATAGTTGGCAATGTTAACCTCCTGCTTGGTCAGGATTTTAAAAAGCAGGGATTTGCCGACATTAGGCAAACCGACAATACCGATTGATAATTTCATAAAATAGAGTTATATTTATCTAACAAGGTCGCTTTTTATAATTTTTTTTAATAATAATGCCATTCGAAAAAGAAAAATGGCCATCAGCTGAGCCGCCACACAAACCGGAACGCCGATACGAAACTCATCCTGCAGGACCCGGATGGACGACACAGAAAGAAGCTGAAGAAGAAAGGCGAAGGCGCCAAGAGGATCCGAATTGGTTCAGAGAGCAAGAATAGTTAAATTCTTACTTCTCTTATTTCTCTTAAAATTTCTTCCGGCAACGATTCACCGGGTTTGGTTCTGCCCGGATATTTCCAGGCCGAGATGATTTTCAACTTTTGACTTTTAACTTTTGACTTTTGACCTGATTTTTGTATCATCACCCAAATTTCATAAGGATGTTTTTGGCTGCCGGCTACCTGCATCATTGCCACGGTGTTCGGCGCAATCCCCTCTTCTATTCTTTTCGGCGTATGCAAAACCCGCTGCACCCGCTGCTTTGATAAATGATAAAAACTCATCTTTTCCTGGCTGTGTTTCGTCCAGAAAAGAGTTCTAAAACTTGTAGTTTTTATAATAATTCGTATGGGCGCATTCATAGCGCGCTATTCGTGTGTTAGCAAACGCACTTGGACACCGGCTTACAGCAACACTTGCAAATTTTTTTGGCTGATTTTTTAGTTTTTTTCTTGGCTATATTCTTTTACCAAACAAACTAAACGACCTTTAACTTTAATTTTAACATAGATTATATTATAATTTAATATTGGACTTGACTGTCTATTATCTATGTCTAAACATATTCCCTGGTTCTTAGTCGGCTTGATGATTTTAGCATCTTTTATTTTGATGCTTAATGCCTCTTCGCAGGAATCAGCCACAATGGATGAATTGGCTCATATTCCGGCTGGCTATGGTTATGTCCGTTATCTTGATTTTCGTTTAAACCCTGAGCATCCGCCTTTGGTTAAAGCTTTAGCTGCGCTGCCTTTATTATTCCAAAAGCTTAACTTTCCGTCTAATGAATCAGCCTGGCAAAATGATGTTAATGGCCAATGGCTAGTTGGGGCGCAATTTCTTTACGAATCCGGCAACGATGCTGATAAAATTATTCAGTGGTCGCGGCTCGGACCGATGTTATTGACTCTTCTTTTAATAATATTTATCTATATCTGGGCAAAAGAATTGATTGGCCGCTGGTGGGCGCTGTTTCCCACTTTTCTCTTTGGTTTTTCTCCCACGGTGCTGGCTCACGGTCATTATGTCACCACTGATATCGGCGCTGCCCTGGGAATATTTATTGCCAGCTACTATTTCATAAAATTTCTTTTAGAACCCAATCGCCGCCACTTGATTTTTAGCGGCTTAACTTTCGGCATTGCTCAATTGATGAAATTCTCGGCGGTTCTGCTGATTCCTTTTTTTGGATTTTTAGTTATTGTTTTTTGTCTCTGGGAATTCAAAAGTAAAGGTTATGGATTATTTACGGGCTTTGGTCAATTACTTAAAATTTTCTGCCGCTATATTTTTTATCTGATAATCATTTTTATCATCGGCTATTTTCTTGTTTATTTAGTTTATTTTCTCTTTACCGTAAACTATCCGATTGAAAAACAAAATGCTGACACAGCGTTTATTCTGACTTCTTTTGCCGGCCATCCTGATCGTAATTGGGAAAGTTGCAGGTTAAGTTCCGGGGTATCTTTAGGCCGTCGGGCAAGATGTTTGGCGGAAATTAATATTTGGCTCGCTCAAAACAAAATTTTACGACCAATCGGACAATATCTTTTGGGGGTCCTAATGGTGTTTCAGCGTTCAGCCGGCGGTAATACGGCTTATTTCTTGGGCGAGGTGTCAGCGGCTGGCTGGTGGTATTATTTCCCCGTGGTTTTTGTTTTAAAAGAACCGCTTCCCTCGCTGATTTTAATCGGTCTTGCTTTATTGCTAAGTATTTGGAATATTTGTAAAAAAATCCGCGTTAATCCGCGTTTATATCCGCTAAAATCCGCGTTTAGAGACTATCTCGGTACTCATTTTGCCGAATTTTCAATGCTCGCCTTTATAATTTTATATTGGGCTTATAGCATCAACAGTTCTTTAAATATCGGCGTTCGGCATATCTTGCCAACAATGCCTTTTATTTATATTTTAACCGCCTCTGGCCTTAAAAAATGGATTAGCCGGCGAGCGATCATTATTCGGGAAGGTTTTTGGGAAAAATTATGGAGTTTAATTATCAATTTTTTCAAAAACTCTTTTAAGGCAATTTTGCTTGCTGTTTTAATAATTTGGTATCTTATAGAAACTTTGTTTGTTTCCCCTCATTTTCTCTCTTACTTTAATCAATTTGGCGGCGGAACTGATAATGGCTATCAATATGTTACTGATTCCAATTATGACTGGGGTCAGGATTTAAAAAGATTAACTCAATGGGTCAAGGAAAAAAATATCAATAAAATCGCCGTTGATTATTTTGGCGGCGGTAATCCAAAATATTATTTAAAAGATAAAGCAGAATATTGGTGGTCGGCCAAAGGTAATCCCAAAGAAGAAGGAATAGGGTGGTTGGCGATCTCCATTAATACTCTTCAGGGCGCTTTTGGTCGGCTTCATCCGGGCCAAAATCGCAATCCCGAAGACGAATATCAATGGTTGAAAGAAATAAAAAATCCGTATCAGCCGGATTTCCGAATAGGAAAATCTATCTTTGTTTACAAATTAGAATAAATACCAAAACCGCTTCTCATAAAATTAAGCGCTTCCCTCCAGTCACGCATTACGCGATCGTATAATACGTGACTAAAATGAGTTGTCTTAAACAACAAATTAAATATTTCCCTATACGAATATAAAGGAGTTTGACGAAAAAATGGAAATAAAAGAAATAGTACAAATAATTTTCGGCGTCATCGCTTTGATTTGTATAATTGGAGTTGTTTTAATTGCTCTAATTATTCCAATTTACGAAGGTATTGTGTGGTGGGGTTATAAATCTAGATACATTACCGGCGCTTGGGATGTTCCTTCGCTTAATGCTGCCAGAGGACGCTGCGATTATATGTATCACAAAGAGAAAATTCCGTATAATGAATTACCGGAATGGTGTCAGAAATATAAGATAAAATACGAGAATTATAAGCCAATAGGCATAATTCTGCAGTAGTTGTCTTTTTTGGTATATTTGTTTAGCATTCGTATATTCGTGATTATTTCCTAATTTTATAATACGCTCTATTCTCTACTCTTAAATCAATATATTCTATTTTCTCTAAACCGAGATTTTTAAACGACTCCAGCGCCGACAAACTGAAACCTGGGTCAATTCTTAAACTAAAATAAATTTTGGGAAGAGAATTTCCCGGAGAATCGGCAATTATTTCCTGAAGTTCAAGTCTTTCTAATCTCAGCGATTTTATTTTTAAATCCGATTTTTTCAGGACCTCAAAAATCTTAACCAAATTAGGAAAAAAATTTTCTTTAAGAACCGACTCTCCAAATTTTAAAGATTGGCCGGAAAAATCATCAATTTTATTGATTAAATTGCCTTCAACCGAGGGCGCCTCCTCAAAAATAATGCCATTTTTATCAAACCACATACAAGACGCTGATTGACGCTGATTACTATGCTGATTTTCGCTGATATTATCCGCGTTAATCTGCGTTATAAGACACCAGATGCCGAGTTTTTCCCTCTCTTTGACAATTACTTTTATTTCCCGCTCAAGATAATCCTTTTCAATTGTTAATTCCGTTATCTGGGGATAATTTTTCAAAATTTCCCCGATTTTTTCATTATTCCAAATCAAAATGTTGTCAGGACCTAAAAATTGGGCGATTTTCGACTGATTAGCAAATAAGCTTCTAAGATTTTCTACTATTTCGTCTGCGTTTATCTGCTTGCTATCCGCGCTAATCCGCGTTACCCGAAATAATGGCGAATAAACAATTAAATAGCCAATACCAATGAGCAAAACAAAAAAAGCCGCAATTCCGCCGTAGATTTTCAATTTTAAAATCCGACGGTGCCTCCGCCTTTCTCTTTCGTCAAAATATATCTCGCCACGCATTATTCAAATTTTATAACTATAAAGCGCCTAAAACAAGCTCATTCAAAATTTATAAAGTCATTTCCCCAGGCGCAGAATTGGCAGGCGCTGTGGGACTTTGGCTGAGGACCGCGGAGAATTTTTACGGCACTCTGGAAAACCCGATAACCGGCTTCAGAATCAACCGCTACCTTGCGCGGTTCCACGTTGAATAAAATTTTTGCCTCACCTACCGCTTCATTGGGCGAATAAAAAATCAGGTAAGCGAATCCCCTGTGCTTATAGCCGTTTTTCTCCAAAAGCAGGGTATAGACATTGAGCTGATTTTCATAATACGAATGAGAATCGTCTTTGGCAAGCCAACCGCGGGTTTTGTAATCAACCGGAATAAAATATTCGCCGTCTATAAGGCAATCATCGAGCGCTCCCATAAGCTCCGCCTCCAAATCTTTATCGTAAAAGCGGAGGCCCTTGCGGTTATTGCGCCATTCATTTAGGAGTTCTTGATTATCCAAAAGCCGGCCCGTCACCTTGCCTTTGATTTCCGGCGGTAATTCTCCTTTGTCGCGGAATTTATCAAAATATTTTTTGAGCACTGCATCAATTCCGCCGGGCAAAGACGGAAAAGCGCCGGCGGGCCGGTGAATTCTCTTATTCTGCGCCAACCAAAAACACTTGGGGCATTCAAGAAATAAATTAAGAGCCGACGGCGAAAGAGTTATGGGTTTTAACATTTATTTACTTGCCTAATTTTTGTTTGCCAGGGTATAAATTTACTTTTTTTCAACGGCTCAGCCTACTCGAACGGGTGAGCCGTTGAAAAATTCGGCAATCTCCTTCGGATCGCGGGGGTTATAATTTAACTATATAAGTTTTTATAAATTTCTCTACCGCTTTTACGGTTTCGGTTTTCAGTTTTGTGTTGCTTTCGGCCACCCATTAATTTCTAATCCTGCCCTAATAATCGCAATGTTTCACTATATTCGTTAATTGTTTTTTCAACTGCTTTTTCAATTTCTTTCTTCATCTTATTCGTCAATTTACCGCTTATTATTTCCGACAGTTCTTTATTATAAATAACAAAATTGCGACCGATTTTTCTGGCTGGCAATTGACCAGCTTTGATTTTCTTAAAAACCGCCTGCCGGCTGATGCCCAAGAGCAACGCCACCTCAGTTGTAGAAAGAAACTTTTTATCCATATGTTTAAATGATAATTCTTGTCAACCTACAAGTCAATAGTTGACATATGTCAACTATATCAACCAAAAAGAGGGTAAAATTTCCTTCGGGTCGCGAAGGGTTAGCCGATTTTTTTGAAGTTTAAATATTTTTGGAGAACTTTTGGCACTAAAATTGAGCCGTCTTTTTGCTGATAGTTTTCTAAAATAGCGATAAGCGTCCGGCCGATGGCAAAAGCAGTTGCGTCATTCATATGGACGAATTCTAATTTGCCGTCTTTCCTCTTTACTCTTGTATTTAACCTCCGCGCCTGATAATCAGTCATCATATCTGAAGTATGCGTTTCACGGTAGCGATTTTGGCTGGGTAGCCACGCCTCAATATCAATCTGCCGGGTATCCGGTCCTCCCATATCCCCCGTACAAATAGCCACAACCTGATAAGGAATTTCGAGCGACTGCATAAGGTATTCTTGTATTGCTACGATAAAATCCTGCTCTTTGGTTGAATCTTCCGGAACAGTAAAGGATTCAATTTCCAGTTTATCAAATTGATGAACTCTCAAAATTCCTCTTGTGTCTTTTCCATAAGAACCGGCCTCTCGTCTGAAAGAGGTGGAAAAACCGACATAGCGAATCGGCAATTTTTCTCCCGGAATTATTTCGTCCATATGGAGAGGCCCAAGAGTGTGTTCGGCACTACCCGCGAGATACAAATCGTCTTTGGGAATATAATATCTTTCTTCTTCCGGTTTAAGTCGCCCCATTTTATCAAGAACATCGGGACGAATCATTGTCGGCGGCAAAACCGGAATAAACGGCTTATCGGGATAATTTTTGTCTATTTTAGCGGCAAAGGATTTAATTATTTTTTTATCGGTCAAAACATCAAAAACGTAATTAATTAAAGAAAATTCCAAAAGCGCGGCCGGGCCTTTCAAATAATTAAATCTGGTGCCGGAAACTTTTGAGGCGTGTCCAATGTCAATGATATCCAGTAACTCTCCTAATTCCACGTGATCGCGGGGCTTAAAATCAAATTTTTTAGGTTCGCTCCACTGGCGAAGCACCTTGTTTTCTGATTCATTTCTGCCTACGGGCGTATCTTCAGAAGGCAGATTCGGTATCTGCCATAAAATTTCCTCTCTATTTTTCTCGATGTTTTTCAAATCTTTCTCCAATGACTGGATTTTGTCTTTTATTTTTGTCGCCTCCTCGATTTTTCTTTCATCAGAAAGTTTATTTTGCTCAGCTCTTAAATCATCAATTTCTTTGGTCAATTTCCGCCAATTTTCATCCAAAGCTAAAAAATCATCAACCAATTTTGGGTTGGTGTTTTTTGAGGCAATGCCTTTTTTGACTATTTCAGGATTTTGACGAATGAGATTTATGTCAAGCATTTCTTTAGAATCTAGAATTTAGAAAATAGAATCTAGAATTTCGTTTATTCTACTTTCTACTTTCTATTTTCTATTTTCTATTTTCTAACTCTTGGGTTTTAACGTTGGAAACGCAATTACTTCTTTTATATTATGACTCTTTGTTACCAAAGCAACCAATCGGTCAATGCCGATGCCCCAGCCAGCTGCTGGCGGCATTCCGTATTCCAATGCCTCCAGAAAATCTTCGTCCAAGCGCGAGGCCTCCTGATTACCGCTGCGGTATTTTCTTTCCTGTTCTTCCATCCGCTGGCGCTGGTCAATGGGGTCGTTTAACTCGGAAAAGCCATTGACAATTTCCATCCCGTCAACAATCAGTTGAAATCTCTCTGTTAAATCTGGATTGTCTTCTACGGGTTTGGCAAAAGGAGAGAGAAATTTCGGATAATGGGTGACAAAAGTCGGTTTTATAAGTTTGGACCGAACTTCTTTTTTAAAAATTTCATCTATCTCTTCGGGTCTCAATTTTTTGATGTCTTTTTTGGCATATTTTTTTAGAGCAGCCTCAAAAGTAATTTTTTCCCATTTTCCACCTATGAATTTTTTGAGCAACTTTTCGGTGAATTTCATCAAACCTTCCCAATCCTGATAAGCCCAGTAAAGTTCAAACATCGTGAATTCGGGATTATGGTCACGGTCAATACCTTCATTGCGAAAAACTCTTCCAATTTCAAAGGTTTTTTCAAAACCAGCAATCAATAATCTTTTTAAAAAAAGTTCCGGAGCAATTCTTAAATAAAAATCACAATTCAAAGCATTGTGATGAGTAATAAAGGGTCGGGCTAAAGCGCCGCCGGCTAAGGGCTGAAGAATCGGGGTCTCTACTTCTAAAAATCCTTCTTTTGATAAATTATCTCTTATGGTTTGGATAATTTTTGAACGTGATTCTATTCTTTGCTTGACTTCCGGATTCAAGATGAGGTCCAGATACCGCTTACGGTAGCGTTCTTCAACGTCTTTTAAGCCGTGCCATTGGCTCGGCAGAGGCCGCAGAGTTTTGGCAATAATTTGAGCTGTTTTCGCCTCAATACTTTTTTCGCCTTTTTGGGTTTTGAAAAGCGGACCACTGACGCTTAAAAAATCGCCGACATCAAGATTTTGTTTCAAGATTTTAAAATTATTAAGATTGTCGGCTTTAAGAACTGCCTGAATTTTTGCGGACTCATCTTGGAGGTCAATAAAAATTAAATTGCCCTGGTCTCTTAGGGCTTTTATGCGGCCGGCAAGGAATAATTGCTTTTTTGAGCTTGATAATTTATTAAAATTTTTTAAGGCCTCGCTAACAAAAATCGTCCGTTTAACTTTTGCCGGATAAGGATTAACTCCTGCCTCTTTGAGATTTTTGAGTTTTCGCTGTCTTTCCCTAATAATATCCTCAAGCATATTCTTATCTATTCAATTTTTACTATCTTATACTTTGTCTTTCCACTGGGAGTGTTTATCTCAACTATATCTCCAATTTTTCTGCCTAAAAAAGCTTTGCCTAACGGCGATTCGTTAGAAATTAAATTAGCTTCTGGTTTGGCTTCCCGGGAACCGACAATTGTGTATCGGAAAGTTTTAAAGCCTTTCTGAACTTCAATAGTTGAACCAACGCCGACAATATCTTTCTGAAGATTTTTTTTAATTAAGACCGCGTTTCTGATTATTTCTTCCAGTTCAAAAATTCGGCTCTCTAATTTACCTTGGGCCTCCTTAGCATCAATATACTCGGAATTTTCGCTTAAGTCACCGTATTCCTTAGCCCGCTTTAACCGTTCGGCAATCTCCCGACGGCCCTCTTTCTTAAGATATTCTATCTCTTTTCTTAATTTCTCTAAACCTTCTTTTGTGAGATGATGCTGCATAAGATAAATCCGAAATTCTAAATTCGAAATCCGAAAC
>Ga0210014_1001492_pt1 | contig 17507 bp, 14 predicted proteins | sample CryGeymeta201519_FD_183983 | JGI IMG/M metagenome (GOLD analysis project Ga0210014, IMG submission 183983) | Groundwater microbial communities from Crystal Geyser aquifers in Utah, USA - Crystal Geyser metaG 2015-19 (SPAdes) (version 2) | ecosystem: Environmental > Aquatic > Deep subsurface >...
CCCGGCTGTTTAAAGTTTTTCAAGAATATTTAGTTGTTGATATTAACCGCTTTGAGTATGGTAATCTTGCCCTGCTACTTGCCAGAATTGACTGGAATCAGATGAAAGTGGCGGCTCTCAACGGCAATCTTTTACTAAATCCAAAAAGTCACTATTCCAAACAATGGGTCTTGGTGCCTAAAAGTGGAGATTGGCAGGAAGTTCAGGCCTTTATTGGTGAACTTCTAAAGTAATTCGTATATTGTGGTTTTCCCCGATTCAAATACCTTTTTGCCCAGTTTTTTTAACTTTTCTTCATTGATATTCGGATATTTTTGACGTTCCATTTCTCCAATTAACAAATATTTCACTCGGTATTTTTTAAGTAACTGTTTTGTTTGATTAACATCGCTTGCTTCATAAATTGTTTGTACCTCGCTTGATCTTTTGCCGGGTTCGTCAAAGCTCCCTCGCCAGAGCCATTCGTGAACCAGCCAGCCTTCAATTGTTGGTAACCCGGTAGCCATGGAGATTCTTTCATAATCGGTGTAACTGTCCCCTACCGCTTCAAGAATATGCGGTTGGTCTGAGACATTTTTATTACGAAGTATCAAACTTTGTTTATTTAACCAAATGATTGCCCGGTAGTCGTCTGGGTAAAGTCTTTGGATAAATTTTAATCCATAAAGTCCTTTGTAGTTTTTAGTGTCTAGGTCGCCGTAGTAACCCTTAATTGAGTAGAGAGGGTAAACCATGAGCGAAGCGAGAAGTGTAAAACCGAGGGCGAAAAACATCTTCTTAGAAAAACCCTTTTTAAGTGAAGTAAAGACACGGATAAAAATATAACCGATGGAAATGGAAAACATCATGAAAGATTGGTAGGTTAGTTTGAACATAGTGTTGGCACGGTGATAGGAAGGAATATAAATATCCTTGACATAAATGATTTCAGGAATGATGACTAGGATTGTAGAGACAAGGAAAAGGACGAGAATAAATACGTCAGGAATTAGTAATTGGTAATTAGTAATTAGGGGTGGCGATTTTTCGGTTTTTAGTTCCACTTCAACTCCTAATATTTTAGAGAGCCATTTGATAATGTTTGTTTTTTTGAAAATCTGTTTTGGCTTGAGCTGTTTGCCAAAAAGAAAAAGCAAAAAGGTCAAGCCAAAAAACCAAGGCGCTCCCCAAAGGATTAGTAGTTGATGCGGCAGGGAGTGGGCGCGGACAAAGCCAATCCCTTTAGCAATTGGTTCAAATCCAAGCTGGAAAGGAAGGAAAAAAGCGGCTGACAACAAAACAACCGCTATTCCCAAAAGACCCGTCCTTGCTAAAGCCCTGAGGGAGTAGTTCTGCCGTTCAAAAAAACTCCAAAGAAGAACCAGCCCCAGAACCATCAAATAGATCGGATAATCCCACTGATTAGTCATAAACATTACTGCTAATGTCCAGGACATTAGCAAACTCAAAGCGCAAAGCTCCTGCCTACGCCAAGGCTTCGGCGGGCAGGCAAAACTCAAAATTAACTTTAAACAGAGGGCAAGAAAAAACAGAACAAATGGTATGTCGGAAACGTGGCCGTGAAGATCGGAAACAATAAAGGAATAGGAAGGAAATTCGTGGATTGTTTTGTCTTCAACCTCGGGGCAATAACCGATATAGCGGGTGGCATTGGGGTACCAGTAAGAAAAAGAGCCGTCGCAATAAGGTTTTTTTAAAATTTCCATTTTGAAATTATAGTAGGCGGGGTGGAGATTGGCGCCGAGAGAGATGAGTAGTGCAGAAATAAGGCCAGCGGTGACAATGAGGCAGAAAATAGAAGATGTAAGATGGAAGCTGGATTTGGTAGTTGAAACTACGTTTTTTTTCCAAAAATAAACAAGATTGCCGGTTAAAGAAAAGGTTAAAGAAAAAGTAAAGGCAAAAAGAGTCGCTATCATTAGATTGTAAGTAATCGCTGAATCAATACCAGTAAGTTTAGTTAAGAAAGCGGCCACATAATGGCCGTAATAATAGTAATTAATGGATTTTCCAGCAAACCACATATCCGCGGGAGGAAAATACTTACTGCGCAAGATTGAATTAACAAAGCCAAAATCCATAAACTTTTCCAGGCCCTGAATGTCTGGTTGAAAACCACGAATAAAGGACCAAAAGGCGAGAGTTGCCAGAAACATCAGTTCTTCAAGAATAAAAATAAGGAATAGGGATGGGGAGTGGAAAATAGGTTGGGAGTGAGAGGTGCCTGTCCGGCCAGGGAAAAGTGAGATTTTTTTACGCAAGAGTATTAAGTTGACTATCAATCCTATAACCAAAACTAACCAAATTGTATCTCTAGAAAAAGGAAGGATTTTGAACGTGGCGAGTAGCCAGACCAGATAAGAAGAGAAGAGTAGCCCCAGTACTTTGGAGAATAAATAACCTTTATCAAAAAAGTCGGCAAAAATTTTTTTGGTTAAAGGTAAGAAAATTAAACCAATACCAAAAATAAAAAGCCACCAAGTAAAAACAAATCCAAGGTCGGGAAACATAGAGACATTTTAAGAAAAGAGCGATCTTATTTCAAGACAGCGGAAACAAACTATAGTAGTTTGGGATATACTCATCTTACTAGAAATTGCAGTCTCTCGAAGAGCTCGAAACAAGTTTCTTTAGGGTATTCGTATATTCCAAAATTACTTCATTGAGCTGCAAATTATAGTAATTTAGGAATATAATCGGGTAATGTTGCGGCGGAAAAGAAGGATACGAATTGGGTGCGATCTTGACGGAGTGGTTGCCAAGCACAGCTTGAGTGGCTTTTGGGTGAAGGTTAGGTTGTTGAAAGAAAAGCTTTTAAAAAAAGCTCATACCAAGGCGTACTATTACCCGCAAACAGAGATTGAGCAGATTGCTTGGAAAGTTATCAATTGGTTTAGGGTTCCCAACAAAAAAGGGATAGAAAGTCTGAAGGAGCTTCGCCAAAAAGGTTATCACTTCTTTTTAATCACCAGTCGTTTTAGATTCAATGAGCCTTCTACTGAGAAATGGTTAAAAAAATATCAGCTTTTTTCTCTTTTTGACAAGGTTATTATCAATGTACGAGACAGCTCTCCAATTGATTTCAAAGTCGATGCCATCGATAAAGAAAAAATAGACTTCTTTATTGATGATGATTTAGAGGTTTTGTCGGCTCTCTGCCAAACGCAAACTAAGCTTTACTGGGTGATTCCTGGACATCGAAGTCACAAGGAAAATCATCAAGGGAGAATACAAAATTGTCATAGTTTTGCCGAAGCATTACAAGAAATCAGCCGAACAATTAACTAGAATATCGGTCGAAGAGTTTTCCCCAACCAGTTTTTCTAAAAGCTTCAATTCTTTTTTTGCCGACAAAGTTATACCAATACCAATCATGATAGGCTGTTGAAGCCAAGTAACTCCATGGGGCGATGAGTGTTTGTAAAAGCAGTTTTTCCAACCAAGGAGGTGAGTGGTGATAAATCAGTTTCTGCCCTCTTGAGGCAAAAGTATCAGCTTTCTTGTAATGGAAATTGACTTTTGAAATATCTTCTCCGATAATTTCTATTTTGTCAGGATCGGCTATTCCTAATTTTCTTTCTTGAGCTAATTTTAAATAGGAAATACTAAGTGGATTAAAACCCATCATTTTAGCAGCAATGGCATCTATTGCGACGCAGTCGGTAGAGGCAAGAAGATAATCTTTTTCTTCCCATTCCATCGCCCGAGGACCAGATCCTTTGCCGACAGAAGTACCATCCATGACGTTAAAAATTCCCGGATGAATTTCTTTTTGGATGGTCAGAAGATCGACGATTGTTTCATGAATGTGGCGGTGAGCAAAATGCCTGACTGTTTTTAACATCCCAAAATAATTCTTGATCGCCCCGGTAGTAGTGGTGAAAACATGCATCTTCATAGTAGGGAGATGCATCATATTGGCGCCAAAGATAATTTCCGGCAATTGAATACCGTCAGGAAAAATTTTGTCAAGTATCAGTAATTTGGCTTTGGGTTTATAGACCTTATAGGGCACATCGGTTAGATAGTTCATTTTAAGACCATATTTTTTTAAGACTCCAAGCCAACCATTGTTTATGCTTCCTTGACGGACATCAGTGACAACGGTTTTGTTTTCTACGGGGATAATTTGTGAAGGCGTAAATCCATCTTCGATTAAGGTTTTAACAACTCCCTCAAGTTCCCACGGCGGTGTCGAACAGGCGGGATAAAATTTTGTCCAGGAAAGATTTAATTTAAGAACAACAGGAGCATCCTTTTTAAGAAATTTTTTATAATCTGCTTCTTTTAGTAGTTTTTGATAATCAGAGATGACAGTTTGTGGGTAAGTTTTTTTAATAATGACGGTTGACATAGCGATCTTTTTTAAATTTTAACTTAAAGATGTGTTTTTTACCACGATCAGATTCCTTGAGCAATGTTCCATCGGTATTATAGTGGATTTGTTTCCTCCCTTCAGGGTATAGTTTTTCTACGGCCTCGAGAGCATTATTGTATTCGGGGAGAAAAATGTAGACAAGATTGTTAGTTTTAGTACTGGCGATTAAATCATATTTACCAAATTCTCTTGATTTGTCTTCTCCTTGATAATCGGCCAATAGAAACCTGAGAGTTTCATAGCGATATTTCCAACGGCTTGAATAAAAGTAAACGAAAGTGTCTTTGGGCAATGTATTCACAAAATCAGCTATTTTAACTAATTGGTAACAAAGAACATTTTTAGTTGTCCACCCAACAGAAATTTTTGAGAAGTATATCCAAGTTCGGTGAAAACCGGTTAAAAGAATTATTAGGAAAAAAATTAAACGAAACACTTTTTTAAAGAAAAATGTTTTTTTAGAGAGAAGGTTATAAAGGAATACTGCTCCGAGGCCGCAAAAAATGTAGGTAAAGTATGCACTTATTTGGCTTCTTCTGATATTAGGAGCGTCAATGGTGAAAATGCTTCCAGAAAGAAAGAAAAAGAAAGGAAAATAAAGAAAAATAATCGTTCCCAATTTATGCCGATATTTATTTAGACCTAGAATAAAACCTGCGAGGAAAAAAATTCCCATGATAGGATTAAGAATTGGACCTTCAGAAAGTGTGTTCCATGGGTCACGATCTCCAATAAAGTTAAACATCAACAAGGTTGCCTTAAGATTATGTAGTAAAATCCCAAAAGGACCTATCCCGCTAGACAAGTAAGTTCTTGCGTGATTAATTCCTTGTTCACTAAAAATAGAGATCATTTGACTCCGAGAAAAAAAACTATCCTTGTTTTCAATCGCAAAAGCGAGAATTGGGGAGGCGACAATAAAATAGAACAATAACAGAATCAAGAATTTATTTATATAGTGTGTAAATGGCTTTTTTCCCTGGGTTATTAGTAAAGATCCCCAAATAAAAACAAACAGTATTGGAGTGACCCATAGGGCTGCATAGCTGTGGTTCAGGAGTCCTAAGAGAACCCCCGAAGTTATAAAGTACACAGTTTTGTCGGTTTCGTATGCCATGAATAAGAAAAAAATGGCGGGGAAAAATGAGATATTTGCCGCCACGTAATCAGCGCGCCTAGAAAGGGCTAAGGAAACACTGTCTGTAACAAAGAAAAAAGTAGCAACAACAGCAATTCTTGGGGTAAGAATTTTTCTTATAAATAAATAGAAAAAAGGTATTGAAAAAATACTTAATAAAACAAAAGAAAGACGGGTAGTAAAAATCGATACCCCCAAGAGTTTATAGATTTTCGCCGTCCAATAAACAGGGAGTGTCGCTTGCCCGAGAGCGGCTGGAGACCAGAACCCAATAAATCCGTCCTTAAGAACTCTTCTGGCTTCGATTCCTGTCCAAGCCTCGTCGCCATGGAATCCAGCTGGGAAAGAATCAAGTTTGTAAATTCTTAAGAAAGCCCCCAAAATAATTAAGAACAAAAAGATTAATAATTCTTTTTTAGTAAATTTATTCATTTTTCTTAAAAATAATTATTTTCGGATGGTCGTAGACCGTAAAACTTTCGTCGGCGGAGTCATCAACAATTTGAAATTTGAAATTTGCTGCGTAGCGCGATGTAATTTTAAATTGAGGATAACTGATGAATTCGGCAACTTTTTTGAAACCTAATTTACCTGAGAATAAATCTTGATAATACTGGGCAGTTTTTGGATAGCATACCTTATATTTCTGGCAATCAGCTAATTTTTGTAAGGGAACATAGAGCCGATTTGAAGCGAGAATAATATAGTCGGCTTTTTGTAAATTTGCGTTTACTTTCTCCCACTTCCAAAAGGAATTATCATTTTCGTATAGAGGCATTTCTAAAAAATGGTATTTCTCTCCACCGAGTAAAGGGAGAGTATCATCCCAATGCTCAAGGGCTAAATATGAACCCGGTGGAATATTTTGGTTAATCCATTTGCTGGCGGTCACTCTGGTATTTGGTTTTGAATAAATTGAAAGGAAGGCGATTGACCAGCAAACACTCATGAGTAAGACAAAAAATATCAACGCCTTTTTTAGTAAACGGAATTTGTTGATGATGGTAAGTAAGAACCAACTGGCAAAGAGGAAAAAGATCGGATAAAGCGGAAGAAAGTAACGCATGAATTTGACGGCAAAACGGCCGACAACTAATAAATAGACGAGGAAAAACGAGAGTAAAATTAACATTTTCGCTTCTTGTTCTTCATTCCCTGGTTTGGGAAATTCTTTTATTAAATAGAAAATTAGATAAAGGATAGAAATGACAGAAACAGTGCCAAGGGGAATCCCCGCTCCCCAAAGAATAAAATTTTTAATCTGGTAGAGATATGGTGTTGTTCCCACATATTGCAGTGTGTAAGGAAAAACGTAGGCGTTTTTCGTCATGGCTTGTTGTTCTCTCGTCTGCTGCCAGAATGTTTGGGAATCGATAAGAGCATATGGTTCAAGGACAATAAAAATTACCATTGTTATAAAAGTGATAACTAAAAAATACCCAACATTTGTCCAAATGAATTTTACCAAGGCATTGAATTTGTTTTTAATAATAATGATTCTCTTTTCAGTTGAGTAAAAAACTTTTTTGTGTTTCAGAAACAGGCGGATTCTTCTGCCGACGACCAGAAATAAATCCATAGCAATCGCTGTTCCAACAGAGGCGATTAGAACGGTGGCGGATACTTTAGTAGCTAAGGCAAAACCAAAAATAACCCCAGAGATTAAAGCGTTTTTTAATGACGGTATTTCATAAAAGATAATCAGCCGGTAGAGGGTTAAGGTAATGAAGAAAGTTAAGAATGTATCTGTGGCAAAAAAGTGGGAAAGTTGGATTGGGAAAGTACAAAAAGAATAAAATACACCAGCCAAAAGTCCGATGGTCGGAGAGAAAATTTTTCTCCCTAGTTTGAATATCAAGACGACGGTGGCAAGGTCAAATGTGGCGGAAATAATTCTCCCTACTAAATTCATCAAAGCGTAGTTGGCAAAAAGTGAGTTGTGAGAGATTTGGGCGGTTAAATTTGCCGCTAATCGTAAAAGATAAATCGGGAAACTGCCGTAAGGAAAGAACTTGGGATTAAGGGGGCTCTCGGGGGATAAGATTTCATTCATGTCTTTTGGGAGATGAATTCTTTCGGTAACCATCACCAACATTCTTTCATCGGGGTGAAGGTGAAAGCCCGAGTCCCAATTTAAACCATATAGGCGAAAAAACGCTCCCAATAAAAGGATGGCGCCCAGAATCAATTTACTGATATTGGAAAAGGTTTTCGTAGTCATTTTGCCCAAGTGGTACAACTTTTTGGTAGATTCTAATTGTTGGATGATCAAAAACAGTAAATGTTTCCTCGGCTTTTTCATCACCCAAGACCTTTGAGGCAAGAGGGACGAATGTTTTTATTTCCGTAAACCCTAATTTACCAGAAAAAAGAAGAGAATAATATTTGGCAGTTAAAGGATATTTGTCTGCAAGGCGAAGATGATTAGCAAAGATTCTTCTTGAGGGGATAATAATATAATCCGAAGTTTCTAAATAATTTAGAAGTTTAGGAAGAAGCTCGTAATTTTCATCGAGATGGTAGAAGTCGAAGGAAGTAAGTCGATAGTTAGGGAAGTTGGGGGTATTGGGGTGGTTGGGGGGCGATATTGGAATATCGACTACATTGCCGGTGTCGAAAAGAATTTGGGAGTTGGAAGGAATATTTTGGTAAATCCAGTCTGAAGCGGCAAAACGGATGTCGGACTGAAAATAAATAGAAGAAAAAATAAGTCCCGGAAGACAGGAAACGACGAGCAAAAATTTTAAGTACCTTAAGTTACCTAAGTAACTTAAGAGAATTGCAGCGAAAATAGGGAAGAAAGCGAAGATGGGAGCCATAAAGCGCGTCCATTTGCAAAACAAGAAAGCTTGGGAGAAGAAGTAAGTTAAAAGTGCAAAAGTCAAAAGGTAAAAGTTCAAGTCAAAAGTCAAAAGTTTTTTTCTTAAGGCCACTTTCTTTAAGATGCAGACAAGGGCTATTAGAAATCCTCCGGTTCCAAGAATAAAGATCGGCCAACCAAGAGCATAGGGAAAGATTTTTTGCAGTTGGAAGAGAACTGGAGTGGTATTAATAAACTGACGGGTGTAAAAGACTGGCGTATTTCCCGCGGCAACAGCGGTTTCATAAAGAAGGGTCCTCTTACTCTCATGATAAGCCAATAATAGATATGGACTGGTGATTAGAGTGAATACTAGAGAAGTGGCAAAAGCAACGAGAGAGTTGCACAGCAAAAGAAAAGATCCTTTTGTCCTTTTCCCCGGTTTCATTAAAATCCTTTGTAGTAAAAAAATAATCACCATGAGAATGGGTATTGTAAAAATTAAGGCACTAATTTTTGTGGCCAGAGATAATCCGAGGACGATTCCCAAAAAGACAAAAATTCTTGCCTTGGCTTTCTCTAGAATTTTAAAAGATAAATAAATTATTAAGAGAAAGAAGAAGGATAAAAGAGATTCGGTTGTGCCGAAATGAGCAATTTGGATTAGGCCAGGAGTGAAGGCAGCGAGTATGGAAGCAAGTAGTGAGTAGTGAGTAGTGAGTATCCTTTTTGAAATAAGATAGACAAGGTAGACAGTGCCAACTCCAGCAGTGGCCGACCAAAAACGAAGAAAAAAAACCGCTTCTTGGATATCGATTTCTTTAATGTTTATCCAAGGGATAAAATTATAAATTCGGGCGGAGAAATAAGTAAGATAAAGCGGAAATTGGCCGTAGGCAAAAAATTGGGGATTTAGTTTATTTTCCCAATTTAATCTCGTGACGGCGGCAGCCATGTTCCACTCGTCTGGATGTGGAGTATGAGGCAAACACCAGTTTAGTCCGCCAAAACGGAGCAAGACAGCTAGAAAAAGAATGATTAACAATTTCTTATTGATCTTTTTGAGGAGATATTTCATGGGCAACTTTCCGTCCTAACGAAATAGCATAATTAACTCCCCTGTCCCAAGGATAGATATGGTGCATCGTCGCAAAAAAAAGATTTGGGAAGGGGGTAATTAAAGAAGGAAGTACCTTTGAATAATTGAGAGGAATAAGCGGTTGAGCGTATAAGTTAGTGAAAAGTTCCATTCCGAAGGAATTCCCAGAAGTGGGCAAGTTCAAAAGCCTGCCCCGAGGACTTCGAGGGGTGCAAAGTTGAAAATTAAAGTTGGGATTAATCTTTTTTAGATAGGGTAAAAATTTTTGATAAATTTGTTCCTTAGTCATTTTGAAAAAAGGATGATCCGGTGGATAATAACCGCCAACATAAAGGAGATGATTGCCTCCGTAATATTGTGGATCAATAAAATTCGTATGTTCAACCACGGCCACGAACGGGAAACCCGCTTCATTAATATTTAGCCAATAAGTATCATCCTTTAAAAATTTTTCTTTTAGGTAAAGAATTAAAGTTATTGCCCCAACTGATTCTAAGCCCTGAATTTTTGTTTTGTACTCTCCGGGTAAATCGGGAACAATTTTCAAAAAGCTTGCTGGTGGGGTGGTTATAATAATTCTGTCAAAATCACTTAAATCATTTAAGTTTCTAACTTCGGTACCAAGAATTATTTTTCCTTTGTTTTCTTTAATTTTGGTGGCGAGGCTCTCTGCCAAAGTTAGCAATCCTCCCTCAAGATAACCCAAACGACTTGTTCTTTTTTTGATCCGCGCCCAAAACCAAGAGGTGGGAATTTCTTCATATTTTTTGCCAAATTTTGCTTTAAGCAGCGGCTCCCAAAGCATTTGGTATGCCTTTTTACCATAATATTTTTTCAACCATTGACAGGCAGTAACTCTTTCCAATGGTTGCCAAAAGGGAGTGATTTTTAGCCAACTTGTAACTAAACCAACCCTTAATTTATCAATGATATTTAATTGTGGAAAAGAAAGAATTGCTTTTGGAGTATCAAAGGCATAAATTCCCCCCTTGATAAAAATAGAAGTCTTTGGTGTTTTAAAAAAAAGTTTATTTTCAAGACCTAACTGCCTTAAGAGCGAGAAAGCCTCCGTGTCAGAGGAAAAAAAATGATGATAATATTTTTCCAGCGACCATTGCCAGTTTTCTTCTTTAAAACTTCCCGCCAGTCCGCCCAAAATGCTTTCTTTTTCAAAGACACAAACGTCGTGACCTTCTTTAGAGAGTGTATAAGCGCTGGTTAAACCGCAAATCCCCGCGCCAATAATCGCAACTTTCATTCTTGAATTTTAATCTTTTAAGGCAAGTTTTTAAAGAAGAGTAAAATAGCGCTGATTTAAAAAGTGATTAAAAAAGGATTAACGCTGCCCCAATCAGTATTGTTACCAGACCGGCACCGAAGAAGAATTTGGTAGGTAAAGTAGTTCCCGGACGAGGAGTGCCACTTTCAGTAGAGGGAAGGGTTGTTCTATATGGCAAAGTGGGGCTCGCTGTCGGCAAGATGGTCGCGGAGGGCGAAGCAGAAAGGCTAATGGACGGAGTTGGGGTAATGGTAATTGAAGGTATTTTTGTTGGCGAGGGAGTAGATGATGGGGAAAGGCGTGGAGTTGGGGTTATTGTTTGGCCAGAGGGTGTGGCAGTAAATGAGGGTAAATCGCTGGCTCCAGTCGCCAGTATACTAAAAGATCGAGTAGCTTCTTTAATGAATCCCGCGCTATCTGTGTAGAAGACAGTGATTTTGTGGATTCCGGGTGAAAGTGGTATCTTGGGTGACCATTTCCATTTCCCTTTTTGATCGGTGGTAATTTGAGAGGAAATTTCCTGTTCGGATTCAATTTTAATATCAAGTTTTGTCCCTTTCGGCCCGGTGCCCAAAAATTCTGGCAGAGAGCTATTTACATCTTCATTTTCGGAGGGAAAGGTAATTGTTAATTCTGAGCCTTCGCCAATAGTCGAAAAACCGCTGGAAGAAGAAGTTGAGGAAGAAAGATCGCTCGCGAAAGTTTGTTTGATTGGAGAAGGGGTACTGGTAGTCTGTGGTAACTGCCCGAGGAAGTTATAAGTTTGTCCAAGAGTTATATCGGGGGCGGGGTTATCATTTCCGGTCGTCAAAGTAGCACTGGCAGTCTCAGAGTCTCCTTGGACAAAGATTTCTTCCACCTGGGCATTCCGGTCATAATTAGAAAAGTTTTGTAAATCAAGGGATCTCGCGGTGGAGAGAGGAATCATCCAGTTGCCTTCGCTATCTGTGAGAGCAGATTGAGCGATGGCGTTAGCAATGGAAAGATAGACAATTGCTCCACTGGCGGGATTCCCATCGGGGGTTAAAATCTTTCCTTGGGCAAGATCGTTGTCGTTAGGAACTTTTTGGGGCCCGGTAGTTACTTCAAATGGTTTATCCGAGTTACCGTATTTTGCCCCAGAAGAGACAATTTTGAAATAATATTTTGTTTCTGGTTTTAGGCCATCGACCACAACATAGTGTGTTTGATACTTTTCAGACGCTGCGCGCTGCTTGTCTCTAATATCTTTTTGAGACTGCCCAAGCCCGGCGCTGTCGCCAAATTCTAAAAGTCCGGTATTTTTGTTTTGCGTTATCCAAGAAACAGTAAAAGAGTAGCTGCCAACATTGGTGATTCTGACTTGACTTGGCGAAGTCTCCGAAGCTGCTTTGATGTTAAGCGCTCTTATTTTCTGGATGAGCAGAACTCCCCCCGCCAGCACTATTAAAAGAATGAAAAGACCAAGGAGAGACGGCAGTCTTTTAGATTGAAGATTTACTTTCATTGTTCAAATTTTTCTCTTTTTCAATTCTTCGAAAACACTCTCATCGAGGGTGGGGTTTAAAATTTTTGTTTGTTGCGGACTTAAGACTGGGTACTCTCCCTTGTTTAATGCTCGATGGACAGAGAGATAAATCCAAAGAGTGGCGATAGTTAGGGTAAGGGCGGCAATAATCAGGATTTCTTGACTAATATTTCTCTTCATTTTTAGGTGCTAATTATTAATTTTAACTCCTTTTCCGAACGAAGCTTGTCCTGAAATAGAAAGTTGTAGTTCAAACTCCTCACCTTTTTTCACCCTATTAAAGGTAGATTCTGTTATTTTGAGGATTCTTCTTGAAGACTCTAACTCTTTAAGGAGATCTTTTAGTTTCAGATAATCACCGCTGGCGGCAATAGAGAAGTTTAATGGTAGGCTGGATAATAAAGAGGTACCTTGCTCTTTTGGAGTTACTCCGCCAATTCTTTCAAAGTTCAAAGATTTAAGGGTGACACCCGAAGTAGTCGCTACTTGTTCGAAAAAATAAGCCAGACGTGGAAATTCACTTTTTTCAGGAAAGGCTTCGTCTAGCAAGGTTAGATTATCGCTGTTCCTGGCATATATTTCTTGAGCAGTGATGAGGGTGTTAATCTTTTTTTGTAATTGTTTGTTGGCCTCGGTTTTGTCTTTAATTTCTTTATTAAGTTTGGCAATCGTTACCAGTGTCGGTCTAATAGCGACGATTAAGAAAAAAGAGATCGTAAAAATTGTGACAGAGAGCCAAACAAAAGAACGGGCTTGGACGGTGCGAGGAATCCTTGGTAGCCTGACAAAATAGCGGCGATTCTGTTGGTATCCTTCTTTTGTTTCAATGTTCATTTTTTAATAACGGCACTGATACTAAAATTAACTGCTGAGGGATTATCTTTTCGCGAAGAAACATTATCGAGACTTACCTCGTCCAAAAGAGAGCTAGAAACAAGGCCAGATAAAAATACTTTTAGACTTTTTTCGGACAGAAAATATCCCTTCAAAGTGAGTTTTCCTTCCTCCACCCCCATTCCTGTTAGAAAAATATCAAAAGGGAGAAGTTGACTGACCTCAACAAAGATGTTGGAGGGATGCTTTTCTTCCGCGAGAAAAGTTTTGATAATTTTAATCCTTTCTTGAACGAAACGGAAACGCTCTTCGAAGGAAAAGGCAGAATCAACAATCGCCTGTTTTTGTTTTATATCATCAAAAAGATTCGCTAACTTAGTATCGAAATAAAAACGGGAAAGAAAGGCACAAATGACGACGAACTCGGTTAAAACAACAATCCAACGGCCGATATTGACTGCCCATTTTAAAAATTTTCCTATAGGTGAAATTTCAAACTCATCTTTGGGGAGCAAATTAATTTTGTCTTCGGCAGGCATAAACTCAGTATAGTAAAGTTACTGGTTCTTTGTCAAAGATATACTTCAAGCTAAAGAAGCAGAAGTAAGTTAAGAAGTTTTCTTTTTTGAAGAAGATTTTTTGGCGACCATTAATGCAAATTGGCTCTTAAGTCTCTTGCTTTTATTTTTGTGAATAACGTGGGTTTTAACCATCTTATCTACCAAAGAATAAATTTTTGGCAGCGATTGAGGGTTTTTTTGTTTTTTAAATTTTTTTACTTCTGCCTTCAGGCTTGAAACTTTACTTTTGTTTTGGAGAGTTCTTTTTCTTGATTGTCTTAAGGCCTTGGCAGCACTTTTTATGACTGGCATGTGATTTAAGTTCAAAGTGCAAAGTTCAAAGTGCAAAGTTGGAACCAGGGGTTAGAAACTCTGGGAATCGGAAACCAACGAAAACTTTAAACTTTAAATTGTAACTTTTAATTTTTAACTTGCTCCCTTCGGGGAATCCCTTAGGGATAGAACTATTAACTATTATATTGATTCCCTCTTTAAAAAGCAACCATTTTTACATATACTGCTCACAGTTGGTATTGGTTGTAAGTATGGTCAAAGTAAAGAACTTTTTTGATAACAGCAGGAATTTTTTGACTCGCCGGGAGAATGGACTTTTTTCTGCCGCCTTAATAATTTCTCTTACCTATAGTGTTTCAATGGTTTTAGGAATCTTGCGAGAAAGACTTTTGGTGGCACATTTTTACGCTTGCTGCAGCCAGCGACTAGATGTTTATTATGCTGCTTTCCGCCTGCCCGATATGATTTTTCAGTTGGTGGTTATCGGGGCGCTTTCAGCTGCCTTTATCCCGGTTTTTTCTGAATATTTAACCCGAAATGAAAAAGAGGCGAACAAATTGGCTTCTTCTTTAGTCAATCTTCTTTTGACTTTCTTTTTACTTTTGTCAATTATTGTCTTCCTTTTGGCAAAACCAATTTCCGCCTTAATTACCGGTAATTTTGCTCCTTGGCAAATAGAGTTGATGGCACAAATGACCAGGGTGATGTTATTGGCACAGATTTTTTTCTTGGTTTCTAATTTTTTCTCTGCCATGATCCAATCTCACCAAAGATTTCTGATCCCTGCTTTGTCGCCTGTTGTTTATAACCTCGGTATTATTTTATCGGTAGTATTTTTATCTCCTTTTTTGGGTATTTGGTCAGCTATTGTGGGGGTCTTACTGGGGGCGTTGTTTCATCTCTTAATCCAACTGCCATTGCTTTTCAAATTAGGTTTTAAATATTCACTTTCTTTTGATTGGGCAAACAGTGGCGTAAGAAAAGTGGTCAAATTGATGCTTCCCCGAACACTGGCTTTAGCCGCCAGCCAGATTGAAGCGACTGTCTCGCTTTTCTTGGCAACCTCATTAACAGCAGGTTCATTAACTATTTACTATTTAGCGCAGAGATTGGTAGATTTACCAGTAAGACTCTTGGGTACTTCTGTCGGCCAGGCGGCCCTACCAATACTTTCCCTTCAGCTAGCCCAAAAACAAGAAGGAGAATTTAGAGAAACTCTCCGTCGATCTTTTAACCAAATACTTTACCTGGCCTTACCGGCGACAGCAATTTTTTTAGTTTTGCGGATTCAGCTGGTCCGTCTTGCTTATGGAGCAAGGTCTTTCCCTTGGATAGCTACTATTATGACTGGGAGGACGCTCTCTGCTATTGCCTTGTCAATTTTTTCCCAAAGCGCGATACAACTTTTAATGAGGGGATTTTATGCCCTCCATGACACCAATACTCCCTTCGTGGTTGGATTGGCCTCGGTTATCCTCAATATCACCCTGAGCTTATTTTTTATTTTTAGTCTTGGTTTAGGTATTTTTGGGCTAGCCTTGGGTTTTTCCATTGCCAATTTTTTTAACTTCATTGTCTTGCTGCTGTTATTTAACTTTCGGAAGGAGAAGTTTATCAACAAGAGCGATGTTTTCGGTTGGTTTAAGATGGTGTGTGCCTCGTTTCTGGCAGCCATATTTTCTTGGGTTTCCATGAAAACCCTGGATGCCTTTGTCTTTGATACCACAAAAACCTTACCTCTTTTACTGTTGACATTGATATCTTTAGGGATTGGTCTTTTGGCTTACTTGCTTCTTTCCAAGATATTTAGATTTAAAGAATTAGAGACGATTATGAGTTTAGGAGGAAAATTTGCTCGTTGGCGAGAAACTTTATTCTCTGTCGAGGAAATAATTGAACCTCACTCTGGGACAGCCGGCGGGATCTGATTGGTGCTTATCATGGAGGGGTAACAGCGATCTCGATCAAATAGACCCCTTCATGGAGACTGGGGAAGCCGACAATCAGACTTCCTCCGCTAAAAGAGACTTCGACAGGCGAAGAAAAAAGAGGGTTGTGAGAGGGATCAAGGGAATAAATATTAGCTTTATAACTACCAGCCGGAGGTTTGATCAGTTTTAGTTTGACTGGCCTTCCTCTCGTTGATTTATCTGTTCTTGAGATTACAAAAGAAAACGCTGCTTTTCCATCAGTGGAACCGATTGCCCAGGTATCAGGAGACAAAGAGAGAGTATTTAAGCGATATTGTAGTAGTTTGTTTAAATAGATAAAGGCAAAGTAGCGCGGTTTGGCAGTCAGACCGGTTCCTTCATGGGTCAAAAGTCCCCATCTTCCCCAAAACTGTTTTTTTTCTGGAGAAGGTCCGTCTTTGAGTTCAAAAGCAAAAAGTTTGTCAACTGAATTTTTTACGGCCGCAACCGCGGCAATTGTATGGCTGGCATCAAAATATGAATCGTGCAAAGGCGATACCTCGGGGACAGAGCCCCACTCAGAAACGATAAGCTCGGGATTTGTGGCAAGCCTAAGGTAACTACTTAAATTTTTAAGTCCTTCCACCTCGGCTGTCATCTTTAAAGGGTCAACTTGATATGAGTGCCAAGAAATAAAGTCGAGTCTAGTCTGTTTTTGTGACACCATGTTTAAAAAACTATCCATCCAGGGTGATTGGACCTTTAGGGTAGTGATCGCTGGGCCGCCGATCTTGAAAGCGTTACAATTTCGACAATTGTCGCTTGCCAAAACTGAAGATTGATAAAGGGAAAAGTAGGTTTCAGGAGTCATTCTTCCAAAAAGGTCGGGTTCGTTCCAGACCTCGTAATAAACTCCGGCCAGATTTTTTTCCGCTTTACCGCTATATCTTTGAATCGTTTTTTCGATTAAAATTTGCCATTCTGCAAGAGAATCGGGAAATTTGCTTGGATCAGGGGAAATTAGTCTGGGAAAATAAGACAGGGAGAGGAAGGGAGTTGCCCCTAGACTTTTAATCTCTTCTACCCTTTGATCAAGATGGGAAAAATCAAAAACTAAATTGCCCTGGGCATCTTTTTTGAGTATCTCATAAAAATCAAAAAGGTGGTCAATTCTAATAAATTCCGGCTGCAGTTTTTTAATTTCTTTTTCTGCCGGCTTTAGCATTAAGACTGATTCTTCTCCTCCTTGAGCGTAATTTGTCCAAACTCTTTTGATCTGCTCCTGAGGAGTGGCTTCGAAGCTGACTTCCAAAGGCCCTTCTTCTGCCCTTTTTTGCCAGACTTGGATTTGTTTTAGAACAAAAAGAGAAGAGAAAAGAGCAAAAATAAGAAAGATAAGAGTTGCGACCCCTTTGAAATATTTGGCCATGAGTCTTTTGTAAATTAATCTTAGCATAATTTATTCACTAAAGGCTGTATACTCATCTTGCTAGAATTTTCAGTAAATCTAAGGTATTCGTATATTCCGAAATTATCCTGTGGAACTATAAATTGTAATAATTTGGGAATATAATAATGCCAACCTTGAACAGACTAAAAGCAGCCTGTCTTAAGGCGATGGTTTCAAATGAGATGAAAAACTCGTTGGTTCAATGGCGAACCTAACTGGGTTTTTCGTCGCACCTTGACATTAGGTTCAACAAATCGT
>Ga0210014_1001505_pt1 | contig 17402 bp, 16 predicted proteins | sample CryGeymeta201519_FD_183983 | JGI IMG/M metagenome (GOLD analysis project Ga0210014, IMG submission 183983) | Groundwater microbial communities from Crystal Geyser aquifers in Utah, USA - Crystal Geyser metaG 2015-19 (SPAdes) (version 2) | ecosystem: Environmental > Aquatic > Deep subsurface >...
CTCTTAAGAAACACCTCCCAACCCACTGATTGTAAAAAGCGGAATTAAGCGGGCTGTTCTTTGGCGACGAGCTTCATTCCCATTTTTTCAGCACGCTGGACCAGTTGCCGCAACACTCTTTCGCGATAGCGCTCTTCGTAGTAGTCCTGCCCTTGGTCTGTATACTCTTCACCCTTGGTCAGCATGGTGTAGATCATCCGCGCCAACTTGTGCGCGGCGGCGGTCACGGCTTTGGGTTTATCCATGCGCCCGCACATCCTGCGGAAATACGCGCCCAGCGCCGACTGGCTGCTGCGCAGCGCCGCTGCGGCCAGTCTCAAAGCTTGGGCCGCACGGTTGGCTACGCGCTTGGTTTTGCCGCTCATCACTTTTCCTCCGGTGATCTTGGTGCCGGGACACAGCCCCAGCCAGCTCGCGAAATGTCCTGCCGTGGGGAAGCGCGACATGTCCGTCCCGGTCTCCGAGATCACCGCGAGCGCGGTGGTGACATCGATGCCGTCGATGCGCGTGAGGTCTACCCCGCACATCTTGAACAATTGCGAGCGCAGGTCGAACTTTGGCGCGTTGCGGGTGCGGCCACGCTTCTTTCCCTTCGCCGGTTCGCCGTCGTGAACTTGCAAGTTCTGTAACTGTCCCTCGATTTTATTGTCGCACTCGGCCAGCTGTGTGCCGATGAAGTCGAACATGTCCAGCGCCTGCTTGAGCGCGAACAGATGCTCGGCGCGCCAGTTGCCTTGCAGGCTTTTGGCGATCTCGGCGGCGGTAGCGCGAATGCGCGCGTTCTTCATCGCGGCCAGCACTTGGCCGTCGCGCTCGCCGGCGACGATGGCGCGCAGAATCTTCTGTCCCGTCTCGCCGACCACGTCCGAGATGACGTTGGCCAGTTGGACGTTCATTTGCGCCAGCGCCTTTTGCATGTGCTGCACTTGCCTGCCCTGGTCTCTCAAAAGCATCCCGCGCTGACGCCACAGCGCGCGAAGCACACAAACATCTTCGGTCGGGCGAAACGCGCCTCTGAGCAAACCGTAGGTCATGAGCTGCTGCAACCATTGGCAGTCCAGCACGTCGGACTTGCGGCCCGAAACATTCTTGACGTGGCGCGCGTTGACCAGGAACACTTTGAAGCCGCGCGATTCCAGAAGCTCGAACAAAGGGATCCAGTACACGCCCGTGGATTCCATCGCGACCGTGTCCACGCCGCAAGCATCGAGCCAGTCGGCCAGCGCGTTGAGGTCGACCGTAAAGCTCGGAAACTCCCGGACGGGCTCATCATCCCTGTCCGGCGGCACTGATACATAATGGGACGAACTGCCGATATCGATTCCAGCCGCGTTGGGATGGGTAATCGTCAAAGGCTCTCTGGATTTGCCGGGTTTGATACTGATTTTTTGCTTGCGTTGCACCATGATTATCTCCATCATTCGGTTTGGAATGTGGCGCTGCATCGGGTACGTCGTCTAGCTCACTCTCTTAAACGGGATATCGCCCAAGCGTCCCCACAACGCCAAGCCGATTCACCAATGTCGATGACGTCACCCATGACCACGCTAACCCTCGGGCAATATGCACCATTGCTATTCCGGTCTTCCGCAGCACCGCATTCCACTTTGCCACATTCGGAGACCCGCGTGTTTCTTCGGCGCGATTTGCGGCATGGGGCCGATTACTACGCTAACCGGGCAACGGTCAATAGGCCAAACAGTCTATGTATTTTGCCGATGGCGGCATTGTCGCTACGCCGTGATTTTTGCTGTGCAGCCTGATTTCAGGCTGCCGACAACGGCGCAGGTATAATGCACGACTTTGCTGAACGTGTTTTTGCTTAACTTTTATTCTGGAGTTGTCTTGTTCAAACTCATTGGTTTTATTGCAGGTTATTACTTTTTTGGCTTTTTCGGCGCGTTGCTCGGCTTATTTATAGGCTCGTTTTTAGACCGTATCAGAGTGTATGGCGCTGGCGCGATCAACCCGTTGCAAAATATGGCACGCCAGGCCGTGTTTCTTGAAACCCTGTTTATTGTCATGGGCAAACTGGCCAAGGTGGATGGACAGGTTTCTCAGCTTGAGATTGACCATGTTGAGCAGTTTATGTTGAAGCTGGGCATGTCAGCCGGACATCGAGCCGATGCGATTAACTGGTTCAAGATGGGAGCAGACCCCGCCTTTGACATCGCACCCGCATGCCGTCGCTTCATGGATACTTGCGGAAATACCAAAAATCTCAAACAGGTATTGTTAGTGTATCTAATCGTACTCGCCTTCGCTGACGGGCATTTTCATCCGGCTGAAGAGGTGTTGCTGACCGATATTGCGGCTCGTCTGGGCTATGGCGAGGCCGCGTTCAGGCAACTGCTGGAGAGGGTGTTGAATCAATCCCATTTTGCAGGAGGGGAGGCCAGTGCCGCCGATGCACTGGAAGATGCCTACAAGGCGCTGGGTGTCACCGGAGAAAGTACCGATGCCGAGATCAAGCGCGCCTACCGCAAGCTGATCAGCCAATATCATCCTGACAAGTTGATCGGGCAGGGGATGCCGGAAGACATGATCAAGGTGGCGACCGAGCAGGCAAAAGAAATTCAGCTTGCTTATGATTTGATCAAGAAGCGCAGGGAGATGTAGGCCTAAAAAACTGCATATCCAGACCTGAATAAGCAGTTCATTTTGCCTCTTAAAACAACTGATCTAGGAACGGCAGCCCGCTTCCACCGCTTAGAATAAGTAACACCGCTCTGACCGGAGGCTGCTGCATAAAGGGGGTAAAAGCACCTTCCGTGATATTTTCGATGTCAGCGATTAGTTCTTTCAGCCTGGATATTTCCTGTTCTGACGTGTTTGTACTGTGCAGTACACGCAACTGCTTGTTCAATGCGTCAACGGCTTTTTTGCGCATGGCGATAGCACCTCTTTGCAGCCAGAATGCGCAGGTGAACAGATGAATCAACAGGATGGCAAGTGCGATAGCCAGACCGTAGGAGAATACCGAATTGTCGAAAATCGCGTTTCTGGCGGCTACCAAAAGAAATAAAGAGGCCATCGGATACCAGATGAATTTGCCCAAAGTATGGGTCAGTTCCGCCACAAACCGGACATCCAGCCAATAAACGATGCTGCCTTCATTAACCCCCCAATCGGCGGCGTGGGCAGCAGCGCATGGCCAGTTACTGGGCGCGCTATCCAGGAGCTGGATAAAACGGTCGCCGAGACGCGAGGCATCCACAATAACCATGATCAGGAAGAGTACCGCCAGGTTGGAAAGGGTCGAAACGGTTTCGTCGGCATACAAGGCAAATAGCCCTCTGGCAGGGACGGGAAGTCCACCCGATAGCAGAATGGCTACATAGGCGAAGGCTACAAACCAGAAAAAACCCGGCAAAGCGCGAATCAGGCGTACCTGAACTGCTTTTTTGCGGCGGTAATCTGCCCACAGCATGGCGATGTCAAGAGTTTTTTCTGTTTTTGATAAAGACCAGCTCAAAACGCTTTTAAGCCCGCAACGCCTGAGCGCATGGATGTGAGGGAGACGCGTCATGCAGAGGATCAGGAAGTCAGGGTTTTTCCGCTACGCAGCAATTCGGTAAATTCCGGGGCGGACAGCGCCTTGCTGAATAAATACCCTTGCAGTTCATCGCAGTTATTGGTGCGCATAAAAGCCAGTTGCGTCTCGTTCTCTACCCCCTCGGCTATCACGCTGAGCTTCAGACGATGCGCCAGGTTGATGATGACGGAGGCAATCTCGGCATCGCCCGGATCGGCAATCATGCCGCGTACAAAAGATTGATCTATTTTCAGGCTGTCTATCGGGAAGCGGCGCAGGTAAGCGAGGTTGGAATAGCCCGTGCCAAAGTCGTCCAGTGACAGCTTGACACCGATATTCTTGAGTTTTTGCATGGTTTCGATGGCGCGTTCCGGTTCGTGCATCAGCATGCTTTCATTCAGTTCCAGCTCCAGATGTCGTCCGTCAATCTGGTATTTTTGCAGACTTTCTGCAACCAGCTTGTCGAGATTGCCATTGCGGAATTGCCGCGCGGAAATATTTACGGCGATATGCACATTGTCCAGCCCGTCATCCAGCCACTGGCGGATTTGCTGACAGGCACGATCCAATACCAGATTGCCGATGGTGAGTATTACGCCTGTTTTTTCGGCCAGCGGAATGAATTCGGCGGGCGACATCAGCGTGCCATCCGGTTTTTGCCAGCGTATCAGGGCTTCTACGCCACAGATTTTCCCCGTGTGTAAATCAATTTTTGCCTGATAGTGCAGCAGCAGTTCGTTATGCAGCAGGGCGCGGCGCAAGTCGTTTTCCATCTCCAGTTTGTGGCGGGCATCGGCATTCAATTCGCTGGTGTAAAACGAGAACTGGTTGCGGCCATTTTCCTTGGCGAAATACATGGCGGCATCCGCATTCTTCATCAGTTCCGTCACGGTGTTGCCGTCATCCGGGAACAAGCTGATGCCGATGCTGCCGCCGATAAAGACTTCATGCTGGCCGGACAGCATGAAGGGTTCGCCCAGGGCGGCGATGATGTCGCGCGCCAGCACTGCCGCATCCTGGGCATCGCTCAGGGTGTTCGCCAGCAAGATGAATTCATCGCCGCCCAGACGTGCCAGCATGTCGCCTTCACGCAAACGTGCTGCAAGGCGTTCTGCGACCTGACATAACAACTCGTCGCCGACCGGATGGCCGAAGCTGTCGTTGACGATTTTGAAACGATCCAGATCAATGAACAGCACGGCAAGATTCTGCCCGTGCCGATGCGCCTGTTCAATTTCCTGTTTGATCCGGGTTTCCACCATGCTGCGATTGGGCAAGCGGGTCAGCGCATCGTGGTGTGCCATGAAATCGAGCTGTGCCTGTTGCCGTTTCAGTTCGCTGATGTCCGCGAATACCCCGACGTAACGTACAGGTTCCTGCTGCTCGTTGTAGATGGTGCTGATGGTCAGCCATTGCGGATAAATTTCACCGCTCTTGCGCCGATTCAATATCTCGCCTTGCCAGTGGCCGTCTCGCAATAATTGTTGCCACAACATTGCGTAGAAGGCTTGATCCTTATGGCCTGAATGGAGGATGGCGGGATTCTTGCCGATCAGTTCCTCTTCAGTGTAGCCGGTGATGGCTAAACAAGCCCGATTGACGGCGATGATGCGCGGGGTGAGGTCAGTAATCATCACCCCTTCGTGGGTGCTTTCCATCACGGCGGCGGCTTCGCGCAGCCTGTCCTCATAGTGTTTTCGGTCGGTAATTTCGACAAAACTGGTGGTCAGTGCCGCTTGCCCGTCAAAGTCCATGACGCGACCGGACAGCAGTACCCAGATGATTTTCCCGCCTGACTTGTAAAGCTGGACTTCATAGTCGGTGACCAGTCCCTTTTCCAGTACGGCAGAGACGAAGCGATCACGCTCTTCGGGGTGGACGTAAAACAGGGCGGCGGGTTTACCGATGCCCTGTTCCCGGCTGATGCCAAACATCAACTGGGCGCGATCATTGCCGTACAGTAACGAGCCATCCGCAAGGCTGCTGATGACCACAGGGAAAGGGGCGGCCTCGACCAGCGTGCGGTAACGTGCTTCGCTGTTTTGCAGGGATGTCGTCAGGGCGAGACGTTGCGTTTCGGTTTTGTCCTTCGCGATACTGATGCCTGCCAGCCTGGCAAACTCTTTGAGTAGATTGAGTTTGGTCTGGCCAGGAAAATGGGGGTGGACAAAATAGACGGTAAAGATGCCCAGCACATTGTCCTGTCCGTCCTTGATCGGTGTAGCGGTACAGGCGCGGAATCCGGCGCGTTCTGCCAGTTCGCGAAAAGGAACGCAACGGGGATGGCTTTGCACATCTTCGATAATGACCGTTTCACCGCTAAAGGCTGCCATTTCGCAGATGCTGGCATCAGAATTGGCTTGCAGTCGTTCGATTGCGCTCGCGTAAAAATCCGGCAGACTGGGCGCAATGACCTGTCTGAGCAAGCCGGTAGTTGCATCCAGTTGCAGCACCGAGGCACGAATGATGGGGAACAGGTTTTCCAGATGATGGATGATAGCCAGCATCATGTCCGGCAAGGGTTGGTTTGCGATGATCTTGTCCAGCACGTCAAGGCTGGCCGCTTGCATTTTTTCGAGCAGTTTGCGCTCGCTGATGTCCTGCATCACGGCGATGAAGTGCGTCATCTTGTCGTTTTCGGTGCGCACCGGGGTAATGGTCAGCTCTTCGGTGTAGAGCGTGCCGTCACGCCGTTTGTTGACCAGTTCGCCTTGCCACGCTTGCCCGCTGAGTATGGTCTGCCACAGCACTTCGTAAAACTCGCGAGATTGCAGTCCGGACTTGATCAGGTCTTTGGGTCGCCTGCCGATCACTTCATCGCTGCTGTAGCCTGACAAATTGGAAAAAGCCGCATTTGCCCATTGAATGATGCCCTCTGTGTCGGTAATCAAGATGGCGTTTGCCGAGGCCTCCAGCGCAGTGCTGTGCAGTTTGTTCAGGAGGCATTGCTGGTTGAGCTGCAACATTTTACGACGTTGTTTTTTAATGGTTTCTTGCAGAAACTTGACGTAATCTCCCCGCAGGGTGTTGACCAGGTTGTGGCGGTTGACGATGCCTGACAGCCTGCCCTGATCGGTTACGACCAGATTGCGGATTTTATTGCTCGCGAAGTGCTGGATGGCATGTTCCAGTGTCGTGTCGGGCGAGACGGTGATCAGCGGACAGGACATCACGCTGCCCACCGGGACACGGCCCGGTTCGCTGATGTCGAGTTCCAGCCTGACGGCATCGCGCTCGGTGAGAATGCCGACCGGTACGGCATCGCGCGTGACGACGATGCAGCTAAGCTGAAGGCGGTGCATCTGCTGTGCCGCAGTAGCGACCGTTTCGCCCTCATCAATAGTGGCAACATTGCGTGCCATGACACTGGCTACCGTCTTGAAAGCAGTTAATTCTTCCGAGCCGAGATGGAGCAGAAAAGCCTCTTCAGTGACAATGCCGAGCAGCCGGTTGTGTGCATCCGTGACGATCAAGTGACGTGAGCCGTGTTCCTGCAACAGGCGGAAAGCGTCGCGATAATCCATGTCAGGGCTGGCACAGAGCGGCGGTATTGTCATGACATCGGCCATGACCAGACCATCCAGTGCTTGCTGCCCGGCAAGCACACGCAAGGCATCCTGTTCGGTGAAGATACCCAGTGGTTGATTTTTGCTGTTCACCGCGAGTACGCAACTGATGCGCAGCGCCGCCATCGTGGACAACACTTCTCTGAGCGCAATACCCGTGGCAACGGTGATTACGTCTGGAGTAAGAATTTCACTGAGCTTGATTTTCTTCATGCTGTCCCGAACCCGCAAGAGTTTCGCCAGCATACTCCATAAGGGGCTGAAAAGTTGTTAGAACCCGAGTGAACGGCAGGGTTTTGGTGGTCAATAAGCGGCGGCATCAAGGTTCTGCTGGCGAAAAAAAGGACACTCGCGAGTGTCCTTTTTTGCTGCATTACGGCAACGCGTTATTCGATTTTGGCCGTTGCGCGCAGGTCGGCAATCGCCTTTTGGATGGTTTGTTGTTGCAGACGTTGCTGCAACTGCGGTTTGAGCTCGTTGTAACCGGGTACTTTCAGTGAACGGACATCATCCAGTTTGATGACGTGCCAGCCGAATTGCGTTTTGACCGGAATCTTGGTGTATTCGCCTTTTTTCAGGTTCAGCAAGGCGTTGGCGAAGGGTTCAACAAAATTCTTCGGCACAGTCCAGCCCAATGCGCCGCCCTGCGCCGCAGAACCGGTATCAATGGAGCTTTTCGCCAGTTGTTCAAATTTGGCTTTTTTGCCAAGTTTGGCAATGATGTCTTTCGCTTCGGCTTCGCTGGCTACCAGGATGTGACGCGCGTTGTATTCCTTGTCGCCGAGTTTGGCTTTGAGCGTTTCATAGGCTTTTTTGAGCTGGTCTTCGCCTACGGGATTTTTCTTCAGGACATCCTGCACATAGGCGTTGACCAGCACCGTCTGTCTGGCGATTTCCATTTGCTGAACGACATCCGCCGTCTTGTCCAGACCGCTTTTGCTGGCTGCCTGCACCATCACTTCGCGGCTGATCAAGTCTTCACGGATGGCTTTGCGCAGTTCGGGGCTGTCAGGCTGGCCTTGCGCGACCGCGCCTTTTACGTTCATTTCAACGCGATCCTGAGCAATCGCTACGCCATTTACCACGGCGGCAGGCTTGTCAGCAGCAAAAGCTGGGGTAATGGTCAAGGCGGCCAGGATGGCCAATGTTGCAAACTTGTTTGTTTTCAAGATGTTAGTCCTTTTAAAATAAATGCCTGAATAAATCAAACGGTGTCGGGCGTGAGCGCCTGTATGTTGAGTGCGTGTATGTCGCGCTTCATCATTTCTCCCAGCGCGGAATATATCATACGGTGGCGCGCAATCGTAGTCTTGCCGATGAATTGCGCGCTGACGATGTGCAGCAAGTAATGACCTCCGCCCGCTTTCGCGCCGGCATGTCCGGCATGGAGAAAGCTCTCGTCCTCGATTTCCAGACTGAGCGGTTGCAGCACGGCAAGGCGTGCGCGCATCATTTGCAGGGTGTTCATGACGGTTGGCTCATGCGGGCAGGGTTTTTTTGAAGGGGCGCACGCTGACTTGTGCATACACGCCGCTGGTGAGATAAGGGTCGGCATCCGCCCATGCCTGCGCTTGGGCAAGCGAGTGGAATTCGGCCACGATCAGGCTGCCGGTATAGCCCGCCGCCCCCGGGTCTTCGGCATCCACGGCGGGGAAAGGGCCGGCCAGCAGCAGCCGCCCTTGCGCCTTTAGCGCCTGCAAGCGCGCCAGATGCGCGGGGCGCGATGCCACGCGCCTGGCCAGGCTGTCCGGGGTATCTTGTCCGATGATGGCGTAAAGCATCAGTTTTCCTCCTTCTTCTCATCCACATATTTCGCCAGCCAGGCACTTTGCCCGATGATGAATACCAGCATCAAGCCGGTGAAGCCGAACAGCTTGAAATTGACCCAGGTGTCGGTGGAATAATTGAACGCCACATACAGATTGATAAAACCAAGTACGGCAAAAAACAGGCTCCAGCCCAGATTCAGCCGATTCCATACCCGCACCGGCAGCGCCAGCTTTTCACCCAGCAAGGACTGCATCAGGTTCTTTTTGAAAAACAGATTCGAGCCCAGCAGGATCACCGAGAACAGCCAGTACAGCACGCTGGGTTTGAATTTGATGAAAGTTTCGTCGTGCAGGAATAGCGTCGCGCCGCCGAATACCCCGATGATGGCAAAACTCACCCACAGCATGGTGTCCACTTTGCCGTGCCGGACTTTCGTCCAGATAATCTGAAACACGGTGGCAACGATAGCGATTGCGGTGGCGACATAGATGCCCTTGATTTTGAAGGCGATAAAAAATAGCAGGACAGGAAACAGGTCAAACAGTAATTTCATGGTTTAGTCGTCGGTCAGGTTGAGGGATGCGGAATTGATGCAATAGCGCAAGTCGGTGGGTTGTGGGCCGTCCGGGAAGACATGACCGAGATGCGCGCCGCATTTGCCGCAGCGGACTTCGTCGCGGCTCATGCCGTGGCTAGTGTCGCTCCGGGTTGTCACGTTTTCGGCGCGGTGTGGCCGCCAGAAACTCGGCCAGCCGCTGCCGGAATCGAATTTGCAGGACGACTCAAACAAGGGTTCATCGCAGCACGCGCAATGGTAAACCCCCGCGTCGTGGCAATCCCAATATTTCCCGGTGAAGGGCGGCTCCGTGCCGCCCTGGCGGCACACCCGATATTGCTCGGGCGTGAGTTTGCTGCGCCATTCGGCATCGGTTTGCTGGGTGTTATCATTCATATCATCTTGATTTTATTGAAAATATCATTAAAAGTTACGGTCAGAACGGAGGTTACAAAACCTCGCCTGCATGATCCGCCAACCTCGAACGCTCGCCGCGCAGCAAGGTGATGTGGCCGCCATGCGCCCAGCCCTTGAAGCGGTCCACCACATAAGTCAGGCCGGAACTGCCTTCGGTGAGGTAGGGCGTGTCTATCTGCGCGATGTTCCCCATGCATACCACCTTGGTGCCGGGGCCGGCGCGAGTGATCAGGGTCTTCATCTGTTTCGGGGTGAGGTTTTGCGACTCGTCTATGATGATGTATTTGTTCAGGAAAGTACGGCCTCGCATGAAGTTGAGCGATTTTATCTTGATGCGCGAGCGGATCAAATCGCGTGTTGCCGCGCGCCCCCAGTCGCCCCCTTCATCGTCGGTCTTGTTCAATACATCCAGATTGTCGTCCAGCGCGCCCATCCACGGGGTCATTTTTTCTTCCTCGGTGCCGGGCAGAAAGCCGATGTCTTCGCCGACCGGCACGGTCACGCGGGTGATGATAATCTCGGAATAGAGTTTGGCTTCAAGCGTTTGCATCAGCCCCGCCGCCAGCGTCAGCAGCGTCTTGCCGGTGCCCGCCTGTCCCAGCAGGGTGACGAAATCAATCTCCGGGTCGAGCAACAGATTCAGCACGAAATTTTGCTCGCGGTTGCGCGCCACGATGCCCCACACGTTGTGCTTGCTGTTGGTGTAGTCGGTCAGGGTACGCAGCAGGGCGGAGGTGTCGTTTTGTTCCAGCACGATGGCGTGAAACGGCGTGTCATCTTCCTTGAAGACGAACTGGTTGAGGAACAACGCCCCGCACAACGGCCCATGTATCTGGTAAAAAGTGTGTCCGTCCTGCTGCCAGGATTTCAGCTCCTTGCCGTGCGTTTCCCAGAAATTCGCGGGCAGTTCCAGCGCGCCGGTGTAGAGCAGGTCGGTGTCTTCCAGCACCTTGTCGTTGAAATAGTCCTGCGCCTCCAGACCCAGCGCACGCGCCTTGATGCGCATGTTGATGTCCTTGCTGACCAGGATCACCGCGCGTTCGGGTTGCTGCTGTTGCAGGCCGATGATGACCCCCAGAATCGCGTTGTCGGCTTTGCCGAGTTCGAGATTTTGCGGCAGCTCGTGCTTGACGAAGCTGGTTTGCAGAAACAGCCGTCCGGTGCTGTTCTGGTGCGCGTCGGAATGTAGCGCGATGCCTTCCTCGATGTTGCGCGGCGCGTCGTTGACGATTTCGTCCAGGAAACGGCTGACCTGGCGCGCGTTGCGCGCCACTTCGGTCATCCCCTTTTTCTTGTTGTCCAGCTCCTCCAGCACAAACATCGGCAGGCAGATGTCGTGTTCCTCGAAGCGGTACAGACTGGTCGGGTCGTGCAGCAACACGTTGGTGTCCAGCACGAACAGCTTGGTGTCGGTGCGTGGGGTATCGGTTTGCTTTACCGCTTTTTTGCGTGGGGGCATGACGTTCCTTTAGGCTATGTCGCTGTTAAACAGGGGTTGCTGCGATAAGTGTGATTGCACTACATTATCTTCATAACATATTGATTATAAACAATAAAAATACACAAACCACGCTTTCCCTCTTTCAGTGGGAGGGCATGGCTAATCCTTAAAACCGCAGTTTAATCCGCAGATTAACGCAGATTAACGCAGATTAACGCAGATTAACGCAGATTAACGCAGATATTCGTGTACTTGACTTTGTAGGCTGCTTCATCCGAAATGTGATTAAGGTTTATAGGAAACGGGCATGGCAAGTTTGCGAGTGGTTGCCCACAGGGCAACCTCCCTGCGAGAACCCTTTCATTATGGCTCTGTCGCAGTTATGTGTTGAAATTCACGATTGAATTTAAACTGCTTTTAAAAACAGATAGTTGCATAACCAGCAACACAGCCTATTTCTAATAAAATCAAAGTATTACAAAATCACCAACAGTTAATTGCGACATAGCCTTCATTATCAGGGGGGGGCACATTTCCATGCCCGTTAGAGGGTTGTCACGAAATCCAGCACTTCCCGGGCGTGGCCGTCGGCCTTGAGCCCGCGCCATTCCCGGCGCAGCACGCCGCTGCTATCCAGCACGAAGGTGCTGCGCTCGATGCCGCGCACCTGCTTGCCATACAGGTTCTTCAGCTTCATCACGCCAAAGCGCGTGCAGACGGTTTCGTCGGCATCGGACAGCAACTCGAAAGGCAGCGTGAATTTTGCCTTGAAACTTTCATGCGACTGGAGGCTGTCGCGGGAAACGCCCACCACCGCGCAATTCGCCCGCTGAAATTCGCCGTACAGATCGCGGAACTGCTGCGCCTCGGTGGTGCAGCCCGGCGTGTTGTCTTTGGGGTAAAAATAGATGACCAGTGCTTTGCCGCGCGCAGCGGAGAGCGTAAACGGCTGCCCGCCAGTGGCGGGTAGCGAGAAATCGGCGACAGGGGTTGCGGGAAGCGTTGCGTCTGGATTTTGTGGCATGGTTCAACTTTCAGTAAGGTGTCGCCATTCTTGACAATAATCGCGATAAAGGCAAGCGGCATCGTTGTCTCGCGCTTTGTGGTCTCGTGTGGCAGGTTCAGCTTCATTAAACCGCAGGCGCACACTACCTCGCGATAATTTGCGCCACAAACGGTCTGTACCTTTCGGTTTATATACTTTTTTGGGGATGCAGGTTTTTATAGAATAATCAATTGGTTAGCGGTTTTGTCAGCTTCGATGTCCTATCCCAAAAATTTCCCGCCATTTTTGCTGACGGAGGTTGTGCGGTGGCATCGGTTGTCAATGATCGCCAATAGCGCAAGCATTGTCGTTGTTTCGTCATCCGCCCTGTGCTACGGTTGCGCACCTTGTAACTTCCCCTATTTATGCAATGAGCGACGAATTTTACATGCGCGAGGCGCTGTTGCTGGCGCGGCAGGCGCAAACGCTGGGCGAAGTGCCGGTGGGTGCGCTGGTGGTGCAGGACGGCATTATCATCGGGCGCGGGTTCAACGCGCCGGTCTCGCGCCACGACCCTTCCGCCCACGCCGAGATGCAGGCGCTGCGCGACGCGGCGCAACGGCTGGGCAATTATCGTCTGCCGGGTTGCACGCTGTTTGTCACGCTGGAGCCTTGTCTGATGTGCGCCGGGGCGATCATGCATGCGCGGGTGGCGCGGGTGGTGTATGGCGCGCCGGACTACAAGACCGGGGTGTGCGGCAGCGTGCTGAATATATTCGGCGAAATTGATTCACAGCGTTTTACTCACCACTCACCACTTACCACTCACCACTCACCACTTACCACTCACCACTCACCACTTACCACTTACCCGGTAGTACGCCTGAACCATCACGCCGAAGTGACGGGCGGGGTGCTGGCCGGGGAATGTGGTTTGCTGCTGAGCCATTTTTTTGCCCAGCGCCGCGCACAACAACGGGAGGCGCGGGAATGACGGGAGGAGTATGAAAATCATTATTCATATAGCGGTACAAACGCTGGAACTGCTGGACGATGCGGGGCAAGTGCTGCGCCGTTATGCCGTTTCCACCGCCTTGAAGGGGGCGGGCGAGGTGTCCGGCAGCTTCTGCACGCCGCGCGGATGGCATATCATTCGCGCCAAAATCGGCGCGGGTTGCCCGGTAAACAGCGTGTTCGTGCGCCGCCGTCCGACGGGCGAAATCTATACGCCGGAACTGGGCGCGCAGTTCCCGCAACGCGACTGGATACTGACGCGCATTATGTGGTTGTCGGGTTGCGAAGTCGGTTTTAACCGGCTAGGCAAAAGCGATACCATGCGCCGCTATATTTACCTGCACGGTACGCCGGATACCGAGCCTGTGGGCGTGGCGGGTTCGCATGGCTGCATCCGTATGCGCAACGCGGATTTGCTGGAATTGTTTGAACTTGTTCCCGTAGGTGCGGCTGTCGAGATCGTCGAGTGATCCTTAAAACCGCAGTTCAATCCGCAGATTTCGCAGATTAAATCGAGTTTGTGGGTGCGACAAATTCGCACATAACTCTTTGTGGGTACGAATTTGTCGTACCCACATCAGATTCAACTGCCGTTTTTGGGATAATGGGTTGGCACTTGATTGGGGAGGTAGGGCATGAGCAACGCTTTTACCGTTAGTCTGGTTTGCTGGCACGATGGCGAGCCTTTGCTCCGGCAGGTGCGCGAGGCGGTGTTTGTCCGCGAACAGGGCATTTTGCCCGAGTTGGAGTGGGACGGGTTGGACGAACATTGCCGTCACGCGCTGGTGTTGACCCCGCAAGGCGTGGCGATAGGTTGTGGCCGGATGCGGGCGGACGGGCATATCGGGCGCATCGCCGTGTTGCCGAAGTGGCGCAAGCGACAGGTCGGCACGGCGATCATGGAGGCGTTGCTGGACTATGCGCAGGCGCACGATTTCCCGCAGGTGGAGGTGGACGCGCAGCTTCATGCCGTCAAGTTTTATCAGCGTTTTGAATTTGTCGAGGAAGGCCGGGTGTTCATGGATGCCGGCTTGCCGCACCTCAAGATGCGGCTGGCGTTCATTTGCCCGTTAAATAATCGGCTACGCTGAAATTTTTCACCGCTTCCGGCTGGGAGACGGTGAAGGCGGTGATGAACGCGCCGGTGGCGAAGGCTTCGGCGAAGATCAGGATGGGCGCGGGGATGAGGTAATGGTATTGAATTTGCGCCCAGGTGTAGTGGCTGCCTCCCAGCAATAACAGCGTGGTGGCGGACATCATCGCGAGGGTGGCTAATCCCGCACCGGCAAAGCCATTCAACAACACGAATACAAAGAAGTTTTTCGGCAGCGCGCGCTGGCTGAAACGCAGCAGGGCTTCGCTGAATAACATCGGCACGGCCAGCATCATCAGGCCGTTCAGGCCGACCGAGGTAAGGTCTATGCCGGAGTACAACCAGGTTGCCAGCATCACCAGCGTCAGGGCGAGCAGCGCGACCGGCCAGCCGAACAGCAGCAGGAACAGCGTAGAACCGACCAGGTGAAAGTTGAAACCTGGATGAATGCCCGCGTTGAGAAGCCAGAAAACCGGGGTGAACAGCACCAGCGCAATGAGCGCGCTGGTGCGGATTTCGTTGCCGAACAGGTCGCGCCATTCCACCCGTTTCAAGGCCTGTACCAGTACGATGAAAAACAGCAAATTGCCCAGCCATAGCACATCGTGGGTAAATAGCTGGGCGGGCAGGTTCATGGCAAGGGGTAGGGTAACGCTGCAAAGGTCAGTATCGCGCCTTGCCGGGATTTGAGGTGCAAGGTCTGGGTTTCGCGGCTGCTGATCTGCACCACCGCCAACACGTCATAGCCGCCGGAAGGTGCCGCCGCCGAGTTGGCGATCATGCCGCCAGGCTGCGCAGGTTGCTGGTCGGCCATGTCCGCGCTGAATACTGCATCGCCCGCCTGCGGCGCAACGTCGCATTCGACATGCGCCAGATACATGCGGCGCTTGAGCTTGCCGAGGTAATGCATACGCGCGACGATTTCCTGTCCGGGGTAGCACCCTTTTTTGAAGTTGATGCCGCCGAGCAGGTCCAGATTCGCCATTTGCGGCACGAATTGTTCCTGTGTCTGCGGCAGGATGAACGGAATCCCGGCACGCACGTTGAGCCAGTCCCAGCAGGGACTGCCGACGGACTTGGCTCGACCCGATAGCGCACGCCAAAGCGTTTGCGCGTGTTCCGGCGTGGTGTTGAGCTGGAAGCGCGTGTCGTTTAAACGGATGATGTTGCCGGTCTGGTCATTGATTTTGACCATCTCCAGCGGCTGTTGCGGCAGCTCGGGGCAATGCTCCAGTAACATCGTCTGCGCATTCTCACCTGATAAACCCAATGAAATCAGATCGTTGCTCGCGTCGGTCAGCTTGACCCTGGCGCGCAGCACATACATGCCCAGTTTTTGGCGCAGCGTGTCGGCCAGCGTGGCGGGCAGTTGTAGCAGATAGTCGTCGCCGTCGCGCCAGATCAAAAACGTCGCCAGCATTCTGCCCTTGGCGGTGTTGAAACTCGACCATTGCGCGCGGCTGCCGGTCACTTCGCGGATGTCGTTGCTCAACAGGTTTTGCAGCCAGGCTTGCGCGTCAATGCCGCTGGCGCGCAGCGTGGCGAATTGTCCGAGAGCGCACAGCACCGTACCTTGCTCGGTAGCCGTCAGTTCGGCGGCGGGATCGCCAAAATGTTGCACGATAGTCGAATCTACGCTTGCACCCTGTTGGGTAAGAAAAGTTTGCCAGTCTGAATTCATGAGTTTTTATTGGGAAATGCGCTGGAAGTAGTGCCGCGCAGTGTTGTGCAAACCGGGTGTCATGTCAACCATGTCCATGACGGGGCTGGCCGATTCCGCTACACTCTCGCGCCATGAAACGTCTCCTGAATTATTGTCTGCTTGGCTCGTTGTTTTTGCTGCTGTCCGCCTGCGACGGGTGGAATAACCCCTATCCGGCCTCGGATGCGGGCAAGTCCATTCTCTATACCGCGTTCACCGAACGCCCCAAGCATCTCGATCCGGCGCAGGCCTACAGCGAGAACGAGTATGACTTGCTCGCCAATATCTACGCGCCGCCGCTGCAATACCATTACCTGAAACGCCCGTATCAACTGGTGCCGCTGGCGGCCCGCGCGATGCCTGCGGTCACTTATCTGGATAGCCGACGCCGCCCCTTGCCGGATAACGCGCCCGCCGAACAGATCGCCTTCAGCGTGTATGAAATTCACCTAAAGCCCGACATGCGCTACCAGCCACATCCGGCTTTTGTGGCAGGAAATTTGTCCTTGTCCAAAGACGCGTTGTCCGGCATCCACGCGCTGAACGACTTTCCGCAGCGCGCCACGCGGCGCGTGACGGCGGCAGATTATGTCCATCAAATCAAGCGGTTGGTTCATCCCGAGCTGCACACGCCGATCGCCGGGGTGATGGGCGAATACATCGTCGGGCTGAAGGAGTATGCCGCGACCCTGCAACGGGCGGCGCAGCAGCATCCCGGCGCTTACCTCGACCTGGATGCCTATCCGCTGTCGGGCGTGCAGGTGGTGAGTGATACCGCTTACCGCATCACGGTGCGCGGCAAATACCCGCAGTTCGCCTACTGGCTGGCGATGCCGTTCTTCGCGCCCATGCCGCAGGAGGCGGAGCGTTTTTACGTCCAGCCCGGCATGAAGCAACGCAATTTGACGCTGGACTGGTGGCCGGTGGGCAGCGGGCCTTATTATTTGTCGGAGAATGACCCGAACCGGCGCATGGTGCTGACGCGCAACCCGAATTACCACAGCGAACTTTATCCGGCAGCAGGCGAGCCGGGCGATGCGTCTTTATTGGCGGATGCGGGCAAGCCTCTGCCGCTGACTGACCAGGTGGTGTTTTCGCTGGAAAAGGAAACCATCCCCTACTGGAACAAGTTCTTGCAGGGCTATTACGACGCGTCCGGCATTAGCTCCGACAGCTTCGATCAGGCGGTGCAGGTCAGCGTGGGCGGCGAGGCAGCCGTCACCGACGAAATGCAAAAGCAGGGCATCACGCTCTCTACCGCCGTCGCCACTTCCACTATGTATACCGGTTTCAACTGGCTGGACCCGGTGGTGGGCGGCGCTT
>Ga0210014_1001514_pt1 | contig 17337 bp, 11 predicted proteins | sample CryGeymeta201519_FD_183983 | JGI IMG/M metagenome (GOLD analysis project Ga0210014, IMG submission 183983) | Groundwater microbial communities from Crystal Geyser aquifers in Utah, USA - Crystal Geyser metaG 2015-19 (SPAdes) (version 2) | ecosystem: Environmental > Aquatic > Deep subsurface >...
GATCGCGCAATGAATTGCGCTCCCACATTATGCAGAATGCACAAAGGGATTAACCATGAACACCACCACACAACTGTTACGTTTCATCACCGCCGGCTCGGTTGACGACGGCAAGAGCACGCTGATCGGCCGTCTGCTGCACGACTCGAAATCCATCTTTGAGGACCAGTTCGCGGCGATCTCGAAGACCAGCGCAAAGCGCGGCATGGCGGCGGTCGATCTGTCGCTGCTGACCGACGGTCTGCAGGCCGAGCGCGAGCAGGGCATCACCATCGACGTGGCCTACCGCTACTTCGCCACGCCCAAGCGCAAGTTCATCATCGGCGACACGCCGGGGCACGAGCAATACACGCGCAACATGGTGACGGCGGCGAGCACCGCCAATCTGGTCGTCATTCTGATTGATGCGCGCAAAGGTGTCCTGGTGCAGACCCGCCGCCACAGCTATATCGCCAGTCTGCTCGGCGTGCCGCACGTGGTGCTGGCGGTGAACAAGATGGACATGGTCGATTATTCGCAGGCGCGCTTCGACGAGATTGTTGCCGACTACAAGGCTTTTGCCGCCCAGCTCGGCCTGCACGACGTGCATTGCATCCCGTTGTCGGCGCTGAATGGCGACATGGTGGTGGAGCGCGGCGACCGGTTGGGCTGGTACCAGGGCCCGGCCTTGCTCGAATTGCTGGAGAACGTCGAAATCGAGCACGACGTGAACACCAGCGACTTCCGCTTCCCGGTGCAATGGGTGTGCCGCCCGCAGACCGACGAATATCACGACTTCAGGGGTTTTGCCGGGCGCATCGAGGCGGGCGAAGTATCGGTGGGCGATGCGGTCACCGTCCTGCCCTCGGGACGCACCACCACCGTCAAGGAAATCGTCACCTATGACGGCGGCCTGCTCACGGCTTATGCGCCGCAGTCGGTCACGCTGCGGCTGGCCGACGAGATCGATATCTCGCGCGGCGACATGCTGGTTAGAAGCAGTGCGCATCCACCCAAAGTGGAAAAGGAATTCGAAGCGACCCTGTGCTGGCTGGCCGAGGCGCCGCTGGACAAGCAGCGCAAGTATCTGGTCAAGCACACCACGCGCACGGCGAAATGCCTGTTCTCGCGTCTCGACTACCGCGTCGATGTCAATACGCTGGAACAGCATGCGGTGGAAAAGCTGAATATGAACGACATCGCGCGCGTGGCAATCAAGACCCAGCAGCCGCTGGTGTTCGACCCCTACGCCACCGACCGCGCCACCGGCAGCTTCATTGTCATCGACGAGGCGAGCAACAACACGGTAGCGGCGGGGATGATTATGTAGGCCGGGTTTCAACCCGACAAGGCGCTATGCATGGTTGTGGGTTATCGGACTAAAGTCCGACAAAGCGCGCGCTCTGCCCAGCGCTTATGCGCAACCGTAGAGATCGTTTTCACGCGGAGATGCGGAGGTCGCGGAGCAAGGTGATCTGAAGGGGTCGATTTCCCTCCGCGCACCCCGCGACTCCGCGTGAAAACGAGTTCATTGCCCGTTCGTGAATTTCGCGGACGGTCGATTGTGGTATCTTTCCGCCATTGAAACTGATGCCACACCGTTGCCGCCATGAGCCTGCTTGCCCTGATCGCCGCCTTGCTGCTGGAACAGGTCGTTCCCTTGTCTTCGCGCCAGTTCCTGTACGAATGGGTGCTGGCCTATGTCGAATTTTTTCGGGAGCATTTCGACGCGGGCGAACGTTCGCACGGGCGCATCGCCTGGCTGCTTGCGGTGCTGCCGCCGCTGGCACTGGTATGGCTGCTATATGCCTTGCTGCTGGCCCAACATGCGCTGTTCGCCTGGGCATTCAGCCTGCTGGTGCTCTACCTCTCGATGGGCTTTCGTCAGTTCAGCCATTACTTCACCGACATCCACCAGGCGTTGCGAGACAACGATTTATCCCTCGCGCGCGAACTGCTGGACGAATGGACCGGCAAATCCTGCAAGGACCTGAATCCGCAAGAAGTGGCGCGCTACACCATCGAACAGGCGCTGCTGGCCTCGCACCGCAACGTCTTCGGTGTCATCTTCTGGTTCGTCGTCTGCATGATGCTGGGCATGGGGCCGCTCGGCGCCGTGCTGTATCGCCTGGCCACCTTCACCGCCAACCGCTGGCGCGGAGAGGATGAAGGGGGGAATGCGTTTGGCACTTTCGCGCAGCAAGCATGTCGCGTGCTGGAATGGTTGCCGTTGCGCCTGACCGCGAGCAGCTTTGCCATCGTCGGCAATTTTGAGGACACGATTTTTTGCTGGCGCACGCAGGCGGCAGAATGGCCGGAGCCGGATGAGGGCATCCTGCTGGCCAGCGGCGCCGGCGCGCTCGGGGTCAAACTGGGTGATACGCTGGTGCTCGACGACCAGCCCGTCTATCGCCCCGAACTGGGCAGCGGCGATGCCGTCGATATTGAGCATCTGCAAAGCGCGGTCGGCCTGGTCTGGCGCACGCTGGTGTTCCAGTTGATCATTCTGATGATGTTGACGGTGGCGAATCTGCTCGGTTGAGTGGTGGCTGCTCGGCCTTATGTGAATATTCACATAAGGCCGATTATGCAAAGTTCTCGATTATGTGAAGTTTCGGAGCAGGCTGTGCTGAAAGGTGGGAATTAAGCGGCAAGGCAGGTGGTGATGCAGATGTAAGCTGGACATAATTTCTGCGTAAGCCTGAAGTAGTGGTCCCACTTCAGGAGACTATTCTGGCCCACACCACATCACCGCGATGCTTCTATTGCAGGACGGCATCGACATCAGGTAGTCCTTACTCGGTCATGAGAGTCCCGTCACCACGGACCGTTACGTCGAAGCAGATGTGACCATGAAGGAGCGCGCCTTGCTCATACTTCACGAACCAGAGGCCAATACCTATCGCTAGACGGCGACTGACTCTCTTGTCGATTTCCTGAAGAGGCAGTAATTATGTGAAGGTCGAAATTTGCACCAGCCACTGGTAGTCATAGCTTGGTGCGGATTCCAACCGTCACTTCACATAATCGAGAACTGTGCATAATCGGCCGTAGCAGACGGTTGATAGTGCTCTCACATGCTTCCGGTATATGGGCGAAGCCGACATACAAGTTGCCAAAGTTTTGCATGACTGAAGTTAGCCGACTGACTATAAGCAGTTGTCTTGGCTAGCAAAACGCTGTGACCTTTCTTAGTGATGACCATTGGTCGCGCCCAACATGCAGTAATTCAAATCGCGTATGATCTTCAGTCGTGAAATATCTCTTACATAAACATGAAGCGCCATAGAAGCCACATCCTTGAAGATATGTCAGTCACAGCGCTGCGAGCCGCTCTCCCTGAGACCTGGGTGATGCATGATTTTCGTCGGGACTATGGGATAGACGTACAGATTGAGATATTCGATACAGATGGCAATTCAACCGGCCTTCGTGTTTATGGTCAGCTAAAAGCAACAGACAAAAATGAAAGTGAAGATATTCTTAGTCTAGATCGCAATCACTTTGAGTATTGGGCTGCCCACTCCGACCCTGTTCTCCTTCTTCGATTTTTTTCAACAACAGGAACATTTAAATGGTGCTGGATGCACGACATCGAATGGCGAATGAAATCATCTGCATCATCAGTTGATGCAGCCCCTCATTTAGCACCTTGGAGCAAGGAAGAAACCCCAAAGGTGATTGAACAGCTTGCAAGGCTAAGAAATCAAAATCTGCATCAACGTCTTTCTTCACCAACAACTGTCTCGGTCAGAAATGCTTCTGATGGAATCGCAGGCAGTCTAAAGCTAGCGACATTGATTGAAAGTCTGTTGCCTTCTATATCTTTCAGAGTTCTTGGTGAGCTTGAATCGACTTGTCACTTTGATGTTTTATTTGAAGGTAAGAGCTTACGAGTAGGTTTCGTTGGGCTTCCAGGATTTGTTGTCTCTAGCGACGAAGATTGTGACATCGAACACATCGCCGATTTGGCAGTGCTACTTATTTTCTTCATCTCGTGTCGATACAACAGGAACTCTGATGCACGAGTTATCGCGAGTCAGGCGTCTGCGACTCTGTTTGGTGCTGTATCGGAAGAATTCCAACCACTCCTTTTCGATGGGCTCATGTACTCGCTAGGGATTGACCAAGCCATTCCGTTAATTATGAGCAAAGTTGTTAATGTGTATGATCCCATCGTTTGGTTTAAGATCCATGCAGCCGGTTATCGAGCAAGCAAGCTACATGGGCAAACCGAACTGTGGTTGAAGCAATTGAAGAACTGGGCGGATGCACCGCCATATCCTGAGATGTCCGCAACAGCGGCATACAATGCGGCAAATTCCCTAGCCCAAGCCAATTTGTGGCATGAAGCACTAGACTATTACAAACTTGCAGGCGAGCGAGATCGGAGCTATTTCGACAAAGACTATTATTGGGCAGAACTAGGGGCTGCTCAGTTCGAGACGGATCAAGCGGCTGCAGCGGCGGCTTCATACCAAAAGGCGTTTGACATCAACCCCACTCCAGCGGGTCAGTGGCGTCTTGGCGATGCACTATTTCACTGCGGGCACTATGAATCTGCCTATAAAAATATTTTCGATGCCCTCGCAAGAGATGAGAATCTTGGCTCATATCCTAGATTAATTATGGCGGTTTGCGACGAATTGATTTCAACCTGGGGAATCAAAGAACAAGAAATACAGCCGATTGACGACTCAATTCAGAATAAACTAATGACACTTAAGGAAGCAGCCAGTGCAGATGACTTGATTTTAAGCCTGAGGCCTTATTTAGAAATTTGCGCCATCAATCCACTCCTATCTTTTAATTCTGGTCACGTAGCAAATATCTCCAATCAACCACGACTCGCTCTGTACAGGTATCTTACTTGTGCACTTAGGCAGCGAGGCGACACCCAAGCATGGGCTAATACTATTGCTGCTGCGTTTCAAATTAATGAGGCAGACTTGTTGCTTCTCATATTGGACTCAGCGTATTTTTATGTTGGCGAGGAGTTGGTTGAAGCTGTGTTAAAGGCACTTGTAATACCCGCCGGCTTGCCTAATGAAACCGCTATTGAATTTCAACGGCAACTAATTGCACTAATCAGGGCAACTGCGAAAAGCGCTGACAATTCGGTCACCATGAGGATTCATGGCAATGAGGGCACTAAAAGTATTGAGGTGGCTTCTTAGACTTGGGGCGTCTGTTGGCTAGCATAGCAATAGAAACTTTGAATCTCGTATGTCCCCTTCGTCCACATTGTAGTAGCTCATGTTGCGAAATTACCTTCGCTAAAGCTGCCGTACGCGAAGGGCTGTTCCGGCCGAAGACAGGCCCTTTATCGCGATCCATCTTTCAGGCCGTTCCGGGCCACACTACGACTGATCCTCGGCACAAAGATGAGGGGCCCCAAGACTCTCAGGCAACGAAATCTTTGTGCGTATCTTTGGCGCAAGATTAATGCCCGGCGATCTGCTGGAACAGTTGCAATCTGCGCGCGTCGATCTTGCCTTCCGCGGTTGCCTGGCGAATCGCGCAGTCCGGTTCGTGCGAGTGGCTGCAATTGGCGAAGTGGCATTCGCCGAGGTAGGGCAAAAATTCCGGGAAGTTTCTTTCCATCGCGGCAAAATCCAGATGATGTAATCCGAACAGTTGCACGCCGGGGCAGTCGATGAGCGCGCTGTCATGGTTGAGGTGATACAGACGCGCATGGGTGGTGGTGTGTTTGCCGGAGTCGAGCACGGTGGAAATTTCGCGTGTGGCGGCGTGTGCGGCGGGGATTAGCGCGTTGATCAATGTCGATTTGCCCATCCCGGATTGGCCGACCAGCACGCTGGTGTGGTCTTGCAAAAAAGGCCGCAGCGGCGCGACATCCTGTTTGGCCGACAACTCCAGCACGCGGTAGCCGATCCTGCCATAGACCGCGAGCCGTGCGCGTGCCGCGGTGACCTGCGGCAGGTCGCATTTGTTCAGCACGATGAGAATCTCCAGCTTCTGCTCGTGCCCGGCGAGCAGGCAGCGCGCCAGCAGTTCGTCGTTGAACGACGGTTCGCTGGCGACGACGACGATGAGTTGCGTCACGTTGGCGGCGATGATTTTTTGTTTCCACGCATCGGAGCGGAAGAGCAGGGAGGTGCGCGGGGCGATGCGGTCGATCACACCCTGGTCAGTGCCGCTGCGGGTGATTTCCACATTATCCCCGCAAGCCACTTCACTCTTCTTGCCGCGCGGCACGCATTCCAGTATCTCGCCGCCCGGCAGTTCCACCAGATAGTGGCGCCCAAAGGCGGCAATGATTTGTCCGGCCAGTTTCAAACCGGATCACCCATGGGTCCGTCATTCCGGCGCAGGCATGTAGGTCGGGTTTCAACCCGGCGCCGTTTGGTAGCTTCTCGAAACTCGCCGAAAGCGGCTCGTTTGGCCGTTCCTCGAAACTCGCCACAAACGGCTCGTTTTGTCGGGTTGAAACCCGACCTACATGCCTGCGCGGGAATGACGAGGGTTGGGGAAGGTTGTTTCAAATCTTGAACAGCGCGTCCACTTTCGCGGCGCAGATGAAATCGTTCTCGGACAGACCGCCGACGGCGTGGGTGGAATATTCGACGCGGCATTGGTTGTAGCTCACCAGCATGTCCGGGTGATGGTCTTCGCGGTGCGTCATCCAGGCGATGGCGTTGACGAAGGCGATGGTCTGGTAATAGTTCTGGAACGCGAAAGTTTTGCTGATGGACTTGTCGTTGAGATTCCATCCGTCGAGCTGTCGGAGCAGCTCCTGCCCTTCTTTCTGCGACAGGGGCGATGCGCCATTTGCGCAGGGTTGGCAGTGCTTTCGGATCAGGTCGCTGGCGTTTGTCATGTCGGGCTCACGGGTGTTGAGTGGAGGACTGCTGCAGATGGGCAATGCGCACCGGCGCGGGCGGATGCGATTCGTAGAACGTAGCGTACAACGGATCGGGCGTCAGCGTCTTGGCGTTGTCCTGGTACAGTTTGACCAGTGCGCTGACGAGGTCTTTGGCATCGGTCTGCTGTGCCGCGTAGTCGTCGGCCTCGAACTCGTGTTTGCGCGACCATGCCGAGGCGAGCGGATGCAGCAAAAAGGTGAACACCGGCAGCGCCATGAAGAACAGCAGCAGCGCGGTGGCGGTGGTTTGTGCTTGCACCCCCAGCCCCTGATAGAACCAGGGCGCATCGAGCAGTTGCGCCAGCAGCCACAGAAAGGCCAAGCTGGCGGCGAAGGTGAGCGCGATGCGTTGCAGCACATGGCGGCGCTTGAAATGCCCCAGTTCGTGCGCCAGCACGGCATCGATCTCCGGCGGCGCGAGACGCTGCAGCAGCGTGTCGAAGAACACGATGCGTTTGGTCTTGCCAAAGCCGGTGAAATACGCGTTGCCGTGCGCGCTGCGCTTGCTGCCGTCCATCACGAACAGGCCGCTGGCGGCAAAGCCGCAGCGCGCGAGCAGCGCTTCGATCTGCGCTTTCTGTGCTTCATCCCTGAGCGGCTCGAATTTGTTGAACAGCGGCGCGATGAAGGTCGGATACAGATACAGCAGCAACAGGTTGAACAGCACCCACACGCCCCACACATACAGCCACCAGGCTTCGCCCATCTGCGCCATCAGCCACAGCACACCGAGCAGCAGCGGCAAGCCGAGCGCCGCCCCCAGCAGCAGGCTTTTCAGCGCGTCGAGGCAATACAGCCGCAGCGTCATCTTGTTGAAGCCGTAGCGCGCCTCGATGTTGAACGTGCGATACAGGTCGAACGGCATCTCCAGCAACGATTGCAACAGCAGCACGGCGGCGATCAGCGCCGCGCCTTGCAACAGCGGATTACTGATGAAGTTTGCAGTTGTCTCGTGCAGCCACTGGATGCCGCCGCCGAGGGTGAACGCCAGCAACAGCAGCGCGTCGTACAGCACGGTCAGCATGCCGAAGCGGGTCTGGGTGGAGGTGTAATCGGCGGCCTTGTGATGGGCGGCGATGCCGATCTGCTCGCGAAAGGCGGCGGGCACCTCGGCGCGGTGCGCGGCGACATGGCGCAGTTGCCGCCGCGCCAGCCACAGCTTGACCGCAACGTTGGTGAGCAGGACGACAAGGAACAGGGCGCTAAAGGTTTCAGTATTCATGCTGGCTGGAAGCGGGTGCGCTGTGCCACAATGCACCCCTCATTCATTGGAAAAAACGCGACCGATTATGGCACAGAATCAGAACAACCTCGTCTGGATAGACATGGAGATGACAGGGCTATCGCCCGACACGGACCGAATCATCGAAGTCGCGCTGGTGGTGACCGACGGCAACCTGGAGACGGTGGAGGAGGCGCCGGTGCTGGTGGTGCACCAGGCCGACAGCGTGCTCGACGGCATGGATAAGTGGAACACCTCCACCCACGGCAAATCCGGTCTCATCGACAAGGTCAAGGCCTCGACACTGGACGAAGCGGCCGTGCAGGCGCAGATGCTCGAATTTCTCAAACAGCACGTGCCGGCCAGGACCTCGCCCATGTGCGGCAACTCCATCTGCCAGGATCGGCGCTTCATGGCGCGCTGGATGCCGCAACTGGAAGATTATTTCCACTACCGCAACCTGGACGTCAGCACCCTGAAGGAATTGGCGCGGCGCTGGAAACCGGACGTGGCGAACGGCATCAAGAAACACGGCAAGCACGAGGCGCTGGCCGACATCCAGGAATCCATCGCCGAGATGAAACACTACCGCGACAACTTCCTCAAACTTTGATTCGGGTTTGTAGGTCGGCCTTCAGGCCGACATGTCGGGCTAAAGCCCGACCTACATTCGCGGTCAATTTGTACCGGATCAATAGTCCGACAAGTCGGTTTGAAACCCGACCCACATGATGAAGCATCGTCTCAGCTCACCAGCGAGATGAATTCCTCGAACTTGCCGCCCCGTGTGCCGGGCAGCTCCTGTTCGAAATAACTGAAACGCAAACGGAACGGATAGCCCAGCGCCTGCCGGACGAGTGCGCTGATCGCGGTTTCCTGTTCGCGCGTGAGCGGTGCCACGACCAGCCGAATCTCGATGTCTTGCAGCGAGTGCTGGATCGCCTGGTACTGGCGGATATCGGCGATCTCGCGGTAGTGATACGCGCCGACCAGCGGCCAGTGTTTGCTGCCATCGGGCAGGGTCACCATGTTGCGCCGCCGCCCCATGATGCGCGACAGCGTGGGCAGACCGCGCCCGCACGGGCAGAGCGGGCCGACCTCGGCATAGTCGCGGATCTCGTAGCGGATGAGCGGCGTGGCGAAGTTGTGCAGATCGGTGATGACCACGCGCCCGATTTCTCCGGGCTTACAGTGTTGTCCGGCATCGTCCAGCACTTCCACGAGCAGGCTCTCGCTCTGCGCGTGATACAGCCCGCTGACCGGACATTGCAACGCGATGAGGCCGACCTCCTGCGCGCTATACAGATCCACGATTTCAATGCCGCCCAGCGTGCGGCAGCGTTCGCGCAGACCGGGATGCAGCGTCTCGCCCACGGTGCGCACCTGGCGCAGCGAGTGTGGAAAGGGTGTGCCTTTTTCGTACAGGTCGAGCAGCGCACTCAAGTTGGAAGGGTAGGTCAGCAGGTATTTCGGATCGATGCGCGCCAGCCATGCCGCCTGTTGTTTCACGTTCATCGCCAGCGGTTGTGAATAGGAGGGGCCGGTGGCGAACAGCAAGGTGGCGGGATGTCCCCAGCCAAGCTGCGCCGCCTTGGCCGGGTCATCCTGCGTCGGGGTGATCGCCTTGATCACGGCCAGCGTGGCGGAAAAATCGCGCTCATGCCACAGATGTTCACGCAACGCGAGCGCCAGCCAGAATAGCTGTGTCACGTCGGTTTTTAACACGATGATCATTTGTCCGGTGGAGCCGGAGGATTGTACTTTATGCGTGCCGCCATGATTGGGCGGCAGAGCACGGCAAAAAATTTGTTCTGCCTGCTGCATCAATTCTGCGCGGGTCAACAACGGAATGGAAGCAAAGGATTCGGTCGTCCAGATTTGGCGCGGATCGAGTCCGACCTGCTCGAAACGTTTGCGGAAGAAGGGCGACTGCTGCCAGGCGTGCTGCGCCAGCAGACTGAACTGATCGAGCTGTCGCCGGGCCAATCGCTCCGCCGTCCACCACTGGCTTTCGTCCAATTGAGTCAGTATGGCGAGAAGGTTCGCAGCGACCGGATCGGGGATGGCGGGCCAAGCGACTTCTGGAATCATGCTGCGCAAGGAATGAAGACGGTTCTGCACTGATTGATCTTGTCTCATGCGGAAGTCTTTATTGCGGACCGGATCGAGACGGGAATCTTAACTTCACCATGTTTAATAGAGAAATCGGCACTCCGGTCGATCATGTTGGCAAAGAAGGGTTCGATGAGGAAGTCTTCCTGCAACAACTTGCCGCGATTGGGGCACTGCGATGAGCGCGCGGATGCGAATTCGATCAGTGATATCTGCAAGCGGGAGTTGGGGTGGAACCGGTAACAGCATTCTCCATCACCATCGTTGCAGTTGATCTCGTGTATGCAATGCGGGGAGAACTCGGTATCTGTGAATAGCGGTTGCGCCAGTTGCTTGAGTTCCTCGAGCGTGTAGGGTTGCGTATCGATCCAACGACCGACCATCGCCGCCGAGCGGTAGTGAATGTAGCGAACGATATCGCTATATTGTTTCGCGGCCTCATACAACTCAGCGATCACCCGCTCGTTCTCATTGCGCACGATGATCGCAGACAGACAGATCCGCTTTATCCCATGCCGGCGCAGGTTCTCCAATGCCTGTAATTTGACGTCCAAGCAGCTACGGTTGTTGAGCAGATCATAGAAGTGGTTGTCCAGCGTTCCACCATCCATCGAAAGTCCGGCACTCACCTTGCCGCTCCAGCGCGCCAGCTTTTCCATGAAGGCGGGATCGTTGTATTTGTAGCCATTCGAGGCAAAATAGACCGTGTGTCCATACTTCAACGCGATCTCGATCAACTCGAAGAAGTGCTTGTTCAAAGTTGGCTCGCCTCCCAGAAAGCGCCAGTGCACTGGATTGGGCAGGCGGGCGCATGCTTCGGCGAAATAATCGAAGTCGAGATCTGATTTGCTACGCTCCGGGTTGTAGCAAAAATTGCAGTCCATATTGCAACGCTCTGTCAGATCAACATAGAGATTGGGATACGGATTCTTGTCGATGTACCAATGCGGTTGGATTAAGCTATGCGGCATCATTCATCTATCCTCAACGGTTCGGCACCAGGTCGCCCAGCTCTTCCAGCAGCGGGCCGAGGAATTTTTCATACTTGCGCCAACGTTCCACCGACGTAGTGTAGATCGGCTGGCGCACCTGCACCACGCTGGCGGTGCGGATCTGGCGCTGGGTCTGGTGGAAATCGAGACAGGCGTCGTTCCATTCCAGCCCGCAGTATTCCAGAAGCTTGCGCGCTTCGCTTTCCTGGTCGGCCACGATGTCCTCGTACTGCACATCGTAGAACGCGCCGGCCGGCAGTACGGTGCGCCAGTGATTCATCAGCCGCGCGTAGTCGGCGTAGTAGCGGCCCAGTTCGGCAAGGTCGTAGGTATGTTCCTGCTTGCGGTGGAACAGGCGGGTGAAGCAGGAGACGCAGGTGTCCACCGGATTGCGGTTGACGTGGATGATCTTCGCGTTGGGCAGCATCAGGTGGATCAGCGGCACGGCGAAGAAGTTGGCCGGCATCTTGTCGGTGATGTGCTTCGCCTGCGGCGCGCGCGCCTGCACGGCGGCCACGTATTCCGCGCCCCATGCGTTCAGTGTGGCGGAATCGAGATAGCGCAGGTTGTCGGGGAAGCTGGTGGTGTCCGGATGTGTCTTGCGGTGCGCGATGCGCAGCAGGTCGGGCAGTTCGCCCGCGCCAAAAACATCCGGGTGGCTGGCGAGGATCTGCTCGGTCAGCGTGGTGCCGGAACGCGGCATGCCGAGCACGAAGATAGGCATGGCGGATGGGTCGCCGCTGCCGCGCAGGCGGTCGATGAAATCCTTGCTGAAGATTTTCTGCAGTTCAACGAATTGCCGCGCGGCGGCAGCGGGGTCATAGCCGAGCCTGGCGCGTTTGATCCGGCAACCGGCGAGATAGTGCGGGAAGGCCTGGTCGTAATCCTTGGTGTCGTCGTAGCACTTGCCCAGTGCGAAATGTAGCGACAGGCGGCGTTTGTCGGAGAATTCCGCCATCTTTTTTTCTTCCGCCCGCAGCGCGGCGAAGTGTTCATCGTCCGCGCTCACCTTGTCGTTCTGCACCAGATGGATGCGCGCCGCGATGTCGTCCGGCTTGCCGGCCAATGCGCGCAGGAACAGTTCGCGCGCGCGCGCGAGCTGGCCGTTCTCGGTGCACAGATGGCCCAGACCGAGCAGGGCATCGCCGCTGTCCGGCTTGAGTTGCAAGGCACGTTCGTATTCCGCTTCGGCCAGCGCCGGTTGCGCCATCTCGGTATGGATGCCGGCAAGCAGCGCCTGCGCTTTCGGATTGGCTGTATCGAAATCGATGGCCTGCCGCGCGGCGCGTTCCGCCTCCTCCAGGTTTTCCAGCGCCTGCAAGGTTTTAGCCAGCCCCATCTGCGCCTCGACATAGACCGGGCGCAGGGACAAGGCGCGCTGATAGTGGGCCAGCGCCTGTTCGTTTTCTTCCTGCGCCAGATGCACCCCGCCCATGTTGCAGATGGATTCCGGATAATTCGGCGCGAGCGTGAGCGCTTCATTCAGCGCTTCGATCGCTTCCGGGATGCGGTCTTCCTCCAGCAACAGCGCGCCGAGGTTGTTGAGCGGTTCCAGATAATGGGGGTTGGCGGCCGCCGCGCGGCGGTAATAGTCCAATGCCTTGTCGTGGTCGCCGCGTTCGCGCCAGACGCTGCCCAGATTATTGAGCGAGGGCGCGAAGTTTGGCTCGATGTCCAGCGCGCGCTGTTGGCAGACCTCCGTCTGGTCATAGTCCTTGCAGTCGAAATACGCGATGCCGAGGTTGCTGTGCGCCATTGCCATGTTAGGGTCGAGCGACGTGGCGCGCTCACCTGCCGCGATGGCCTGCTCCCGTTGCTTCAGTTGTCGTAGGACTTCACACAGGTTGGCGTGGAACAGCGCCAGACTTCTTGCATCCTGGGTGGGTCGGGATTCATCCCAACGCGGTGCCGTGGAGGGGAATGCTTGGGTTTGTAGGTCGGGTTTCAACCCGACGCTGTCTGTCGGACTAAAGTTCGACCCACCGAGCAAAGCGATCGCGCGCTGCATCAACTCGGCGGCGGCAGACTGATTGCCCGCCTGATGCGCGATCACGCCGAGCAAATGCAGGGCGAACGGGTGTTGCGGCTGCTGTTGCAAAATCTGGCGCAACAGAGTCTCGGCCTGCTGCAGGCGACCCTGCCCCTGCAACTGCGTGGCGAGGGCCATCGCCTGCGGAAGGGTGAGTGCTTGCGGTGCGGTTTGCGGATTCATCTGAGCGGGCCGGTGCAGGGTTCGGCGGCATCCTGCCACGGATGAAGATTTTCTGCCACGCGCCTGTGGGTCGGAGCGCAGCCCTGGCCGGCGGGTTTAACCCGACCCACAGGGAGCAGTTGGTTGTGTAGGTCGGACTTCAGTCCGACAAGGCAGTCCACCCCACCTCATGTAGGGTTGAAACCCGACCCACAAGGGGAGGCCTATATATTTTTAGCACTAGCACTTTAGTGTCGATGTGTGTAGGATTTTATCGTACTCAGAGTAAGGTTTTAGCACGGTCACGGACCGTGTGAGGCAAGAGGGAGGCAACATGCATTCGCTCAACAAAATCTATCGCACCATCTGGTCCGAGGCGTTGAATGCCTGGGTTGCGGTATCGGAGCTGGTCAAATCCAAAGGCAAGCGCTCCGGCGCCAGCCTGTTGCGGATCCTGAACATCGCCGGGGTCAACGACGAAACCGACGACCTTCACCGCCACCGCTTCAAACTCGCCCTGCTCGCCGCCAGCTGCCTGCTCACCTTTCAGGCACACGCCAACCCGATGGGCGGCAACGTCGTCAACGGCCAGGCCAGCTTCGCCACCAGCGGCAACACCCTCACCGTCACCAACACCCCCGGCGCCATCATCCACTGGCAGGACTTCAGCATCCAGGCCAACGAAATCACCCGTTTCGCCCAGCAATCCGCCAGCTCCGCCGTCCTCAACCGCGTCGTCGGCGGCAACACCAGCCAGATCCTCGGCGCGCTGCAATCCAACGGTCGCGTGTTCCTGGTCAACCCCAACGGCATCGTGTTCGGCTCCGGTTCCACTGTAAATGTCGCCGGCCTGGTCGCCACCTCGCTGAACCTCTCCGATGCCGACTTCCTCGCCGGACGCCATCGCTTTACCAGCGATCCCAATGCACAGGCCGTCAACAATGCCGGCAACCTCACCGCGCAAAGCGGCGGCGAGATCTATCTCATCGCGCCCGATGTCGAAAACAGCGGCGTCATCACCGCGCCGAATGGCGAAATCCTCCTTGCCGCAGGCAGCAGCGTCGAACTCGTCAACAGTCTTGACCCCGCACTGCGTGTGAACACACCGCCCCGGCGGGCGATGCCACCAACGTCGGCCAGCTCGTCGCCAGCGCGGGCAAGCTTGGACTGTTCGGCACCGTGGTACGCAACAGCGGCCAAGTCAGCGCCGACAGCGCCACGCTGCAAGGCGGCAAGATCGTGTTCAAGTCCAGTCAGCGCACGGAAATATCCGGCACGGCCAGCGCGACCGGAGTTCGGGGCGGCGACATTCGGATATTGGGCAAGCAGGTTGCGTTGACAGACAGGGCTAATGTTGACGCTTCCGGTGTCAACGGCGGCGGTACGGTGCTGGTCGGTGGCGATGCGCATGGCGCGAATCCCGCCGTGCAAAATGCGCAGCAGACCTTTGTTTCCGCCAATACCCGCATCAAGGCGGATGCGCTGCAAAACGGCGATGGCGGAAAAGTCGTGGTGTGGGCGGATGGCGCCACGCAATTTGGCGGCAACATTTCCGCGCGGGGCGGTGCGGTTTCCGGCAACGGCGGCTGGGTCGAGGTGTCGGGCAGGCAATGGCTGGATTATGCCGGTCTGGTGAACACGACCGCAGCGAACGGAGTGGTGGGCACGCTGTTGCTCGACCCGACCGACATCACGATCGGGGTTGGTACTAATTCCGCAAGCATGGTCTGGAATCCGGCAACGTCCACTTTTGCCGATGCGGTACTGACTCCCTCCACACTCAACGTTAATACGCTGGTCACGCAGCTTGGTCTATCCGATGTGACGGTGGATACAACCTCCGGTCTGACGGGAGTTGGCAACATTGTCATTGCTGACTCTTTGAGTTACAGCAGCCCCAATACGCTGACACTGAACGCGACAGGTGCAGGCAGCATTCAGGTGAATATGAATACCAGCCCGGCTTTTGCCGTCATTCCGCTGCAAATCAGCGTGGCGGGTGGCGGCAGTCTGGTCATGCAAACAGCGGGCGGCGGCATCAATATTTTTGCTGCCGCCGGTGTGAATATCACAGGCGGCGGGTCGTTTACCGCGAATGCGGGCGGAGCGACGAGTGACATCAACGTTGCCAGTGCGATCAACACAGGGGCCGGTGCGATCAACCTGTCTGCCGGACAGAGCATCAACCCGACAGGCGCGGTCAGTGCGGGTATTTTTACCCTGGCGGGCGGCACCTGGAATCAGGTGGCGGCCACGCTGCCCGGTTTTACCGTCAATGACTTCCGCATCACCGGCGGCACTTTCATCCGCGCCCTTGGCGGAAACGGTAGCGTCGGCACGCCATATCAGTTGGCCGACATATACGGTGTGCAAGGCATCGGCAGCGCGGGGATGCTGGGCAATTCCTACGTGCTGGCGAATGACATCAACGCCGCAGGCACGGTGAACTGGAACGGGGGGCAGGGCTTCGCGCCGATAGGCGGTACTTTTCCATTCGGATTTTCCGGCACATTCGACGGGCAGAACCGCATCATCAGCAATCTCACCATCAACAGACCGTCGGAAAATTTTGTCGGCTTGTTCGGCAAAGTGGAATCCGGCGCGAGCGTCAGCAATGTGGGGTTGCTGAATGCCAGCGTGACAGGCGGTGGCGCGACTTCCTCTAGTAGTTCTGGAGGCGTCGGTGGACTGGTGGGTTTTAATAGCGGCAGCATCAGCAACAGCTATGTCAATGGCGGCACGCTCAGCGGCGGCAGTAATGTCGGCGGCTTGGTCGGTCATGACAGCGGCGAAGGGGTTATTACAGGCAATACCGTCACCGCTACCACGGTGAACGGCAATGACTATGTCGGCGGATTGGTGGGGCAGATTGCTACACTTTTAACTTCTCCCGGCTTTGCCGACGATAATCATGTGGTGAACAGTTTTGTCAATGGCGGCACGCTCAGCGGCGGATTGTATGTCGGCGGTTTGGTCGGATGGAATGGCGTGTTTGTGAGCAACAGTTCGGTCAGTGGCGGCACGGTCAGCGGCAGCTCGAATGTCGGCGGCCTGGTGGGTTCCAACAGCGGCAGTATCAGCAACAGCTATGTCGATACCGGCACAGTCTCCTTAACAACGCCCAACAGCAGCGGCGATGGCGGCGGGCTGGTGGGTAACAACACGGGTGGCATCAGCAACAGCTTCGTTCTTAACACCACGGTCAGTCAAACCGGCGGTGCCATAGCCTGGACCATGGGTGGACTGGTTGGGAGTAACGCCGGTTCCATCAGCAACAGCTATGTCAGCGGCGGCAGCGTGAGCGCAGCCAGCACGGCGGGTGGACTGGTGGGCGTTAACACTGTCACGGGCAGCATCAGCAACAGCTATGCCAGCATTGGCAGCGTGAGCGCCGGTTTCGCTGTAGGCGGCTTGGTGGGGATAGATAATGGTTCAACCATCAATAGCTTCTGGGATAGTGATCTCTTTTCGGGGGGTTATGCCGGCGGGGGATTGGGCAATCCGTTCAACGTGACCGGCCTGACCACCGCGCAGACCAAGCAGCTTGTTGCCACCACGGCAGCATTGGGGGCAACCGGCGTGATCACCGACACCGGCGGCGGCACCGGCATGACCTGGCGCATCTACGAAGGCCAGACCACGCCCTTGCTGGCTAGTTTCCTCACCCCGCTCACGGCCAATGTGACCGTCTCCGGTAGCCGCGTTTATGATGGCACCACCGATGTTACCTCCTTGGCTGGTGTGACCTACAGCGTTACACCCAACATCAATTTGCTCGGTACTCTGGTTGTCAACACCAGCGGCAAAAATGTGGGCAGCTACGGCGCATTTGCCTCCGGTCTGTACTCCAATCAACGGGGCTACGATATCAGCTACAACACGGCCGGAACGGCCGACATCACCCAACTTGCCCTGACTGGTAGCGCGATCACGGCAAGCGGCTCGGTGTATGGCG
>Ga0210014_1001515_pt1 | contig 17334 bp, 12 predicted proteins | sample CryGeymeta201519_FD_183983 | JGI IMG/M metagenome (GOLD analysis project Ga0210014, IMG submission 183983) | Groundwater microbial communities from Crystal Geyser aquifers in Utah, USA - Crystal Geyser metaG 2015-19 (SPAdes) (version 2) | ecosystem: Environmental > Aquatic > Deep subsurface >...
CCTGCATCTGCGCGCGGAATTCAAGAGCGGGCGCTGGGACCAGGAATGGCAACAGATGCGTGTGGCCGCCTAATCCCTGACATCAGAATGGATTATGCACACCCCAATTGGCACCCGAGAGATCAGACTTGGTGCCGACTCCACGGGGATGCACGCCGTTTCCGCGGGGTTGGGCGTAATCTCCGCCTAACCCCGCGGAACCCTTGGCCAGGGCCGCGGTGATCGCCGAGATTCAGGAAAACATCTCCCCCCGTCTCTCACGCACCCATTTGCGTGACAAAACCGGAGCTGTATCCCCCGCGGAAGGCCCCAAATACCTCGCACCTGCCACCTGGCACCCCGCACCTGCCGCTCGCCACTCACTTTCGAATCTCCACGCTCGCCAACCCCCAGTTCTTCGCGCCTTCGGCAGGCTCGATAGCGAGTGTGAGTCCCTCGTTGCCAACGGTCGTCTGCAGGTCGAGGTGGGACGATTTGCCGGTGTCCGGTTGAGGGATCGTGTAGCTCTTGCCGTCCTGAAGGGTGATGCGCGCCGGGCCGGGGTTGACCTGACCGATGAGCGGCGTGCTGGCGAGGAGCGAGGGCGCGACCAGCGTCACCTGGTACGCTCCGGGTGGCAGAGCGACCTTGAACTCGGAGCGACCGGTCCCGACAATCATGGTGTTCTCCGCGCCGGTGAAGTCGCCTTTCCACTCGAAATGTCGCGTGCCGCTGGTAAAAGGATCGGTGGGCAGCTCGCCCCAGCCGAAGGTCACATGCGCGGAGGGAAGAGGGGAAAACGCCGGTTGATCCTCGGGGGTCACCGCCAGATAGCGCAACGTAAGAGCGCGGGCGTAAACAACCTGATGCCGCCACAGCCCTTTGCCCGGCGCGGTCTGGATCGTGATATCCAGACCTTTGTCGTCGGCGCGTCCCCACAGGGCGACCCGCTCGAACTGAGTTCCATCCGGGGAAAGGGTTCGACTGGAAAGCGTCCACGGCGCGGCCGCTGGTTGGCCGTTGACCACCACTTCGGCGAGGCCGTTGCCGCTTCCACTGGCTTCGAGGTCCACACGATACGAACCGGCGGGAACCTTCACGTGGTAAGTGGCAGGGCCGCTGAGGGTGACGAGAGTGCCCGAAGGTGTCACATATTGCTTGGCTTCAAGCCATCCCTCTCCCTCGGGGGTATTGTTCACGAGATCGCACTGGATGGTCTTCGCATTAGCAGTTTGGGGCGAATCGGACTCCAGCGAAGCGGCGAGGACCACAAGCCGATGTCCTTTGCCGGTGTCGGTCAGCTCAACGCTGTCGAGTTGGGTGGCTTGCAGCGGGACCTCCAGCAGATTCAGCAGCGTCGTCCGGCCATCCCATTGACTCGAAACCTTGAACGCCCGCACGAGGCTCGCCTTCTTCGAGAATCCCCAGAAGTGCCAGTTCTCGTAGGCGTCGAGGTTGCGCAGCGGCTGCTTCTCGTTCTTGCCGTCAGCGTAGTGCAGCGTCAGTTCGGCGCCGACCTCGCGATCGAAGGGCGCGTTGTCGGCAATCATTCCGAGCAGGAAGAGACGCTTGCCCTGCGCTTTGACGGGAAGGGAAACCGTCTCCTTGTCATGCAACACGATGACCGACTTCCCGTTGTTGGCGCTGGGATGCAGCAGATCGAAGGGCACGCCGGAGAACTCCATCCGTCCACCCCACGGCAGACCATAGACATAGCTGCCTTCTTCCCGCACGGTGAAGTCGCTGCGCAGAACGACCGGATACACACTCGGCGCACGCACGGGATAGCACCCCGGCTCCACCTCGCCCCAGTTGAGGAAATCGAAATGGAGAGACTTGCCTGCCACGGGTGGATCACCGGTGAGAGGTTGCCCGTAGCAACGAAGCTCGTTCCAGGGATTGGAGTTTGCCGCGGCGCGGAGATCCACCGCTGCGATCTTTGCACGGTCTGCTCCCTTGACCTGCGCGCCCGTCCATCCCCAGTCCCATGCCTCGCCGCCGTTCTTCAGTCGAGGAGGAGAGTCGAGCAGGTCGCTTTCCGTCTTCCCCGTCTCCGCCGCGATGGACAGGAGATAGGGGAAGACGCCGGGACCCTCATACTGTCCGTAGATGTTGTTTGTGCACCTCTTCGTGAGAGCGGCAAGCTCCTCGAAATCCATCTCTCGCAACGGCTTCTTGAAGACCTTGTCCGGATAAAACTCCTGCAACCGGGGAAAGACGTAAGGACCCCACATGGAATAGTGAAGCTTCAGTCCGTCGAGGAAAGTCGTGTCCTTCGAGTAGCGATAGGCATACCCAAACTGGAGAGACCCCAGACCCAGATCGAGAGACTGAACTCGTTTCCGCGCCGCGGTCACCCAGTAGTCGCGCATCTCCGCATCGTCGCTGTAGGTGAGGTAGGTCAGCAGCGAGGGATGCTGAATCGTGGAGCAACGGAAATGAGGATGGTCGAGCTTGCCCGAATCGCCCATCTGGAAACCGTAGTAACTGGATCGGACCGTTTGCTTCGCTTCTTCCCAGAGGGCGTTGTCTCCGGTCACCGATGCAAGCCGAGTTAGAGACTCGCCAACGTACTCATCCTCGCTCCCGCCGCCCTTGCGGTGGAAGTTCGCGTATTCCTTGAACACGTCGAGACACCGCAAGTCTCCGGTCAACAGATACATGTCCATCGCGCCGAACGAGGCGGTGCCGTAGCCGGAAAGATAGTTACCCCAGTGTTGCTCGTCATGCCGATGTCCACCGCCGACGTTCGCTGGCTCTTCGTCGTAGTGAACGGCGTCAATGTCGGTCACGTGGCGCACCATCGCTTCCCAATGATCGAACAGCCGCCGGTCGCCGCTGCGCAGGAAGTGCAGCAGGATGTTGCGGTCCTCCGCGCCGTCGTTGCAGAGCCATCCACGGTAGCCGCGGGAGCACCAGCTCTTCGGCGCGCCGTCGCCGGAATGGCTCGGCTCCTCGTAACCGGAGAAAAGTGTATCGCCGAAGTCAATCCATCCATACCATCCGAACTGCGACACGTTGCGCAAGCGCCATTCCATCGCAGTATCCATGAAGGCTTCGAAGCGTGGGAAGCGCTGCGGGTCGCGCGGCTGGAACCGCGGCATGAAGTCGCTGTTGCCATACCACTCCGGGGGAGCAACCGCGAAAAGTCGCTGGTTGAATGCCGAGACCGTCGCATCTATCGTTTGAGGATTCAGCGCACCCTCATGGAACCAGAGCAGCATCTCATGAGTCTTCGCAAGCCCGCGTCCGCCCTTCGGCCACATCCCGAGGTCGTAGTGGATTTCATTCTCCACGTAGTCATACCTCCGCCGCAGATCGAGAACCTGGTTGCCGCGATCCGGCCAGAGGTATTGCGTGATGGTTCCCGCAGCCGCGTCTACCGTGACTTCCTTGGGGAACAGCTTGTCGAATTGCCGGACGGCGAAGGTGACGCCGCGAGTGCCGTCCTGCAACGTCGCCCAACCCTTCGCCCATGTGCCCGACTCGACCGGCTTCGCGTCCATCACGAATTTCCCCGCGTCCACCTGATATGCGACCGGCTTCACATCGGTGTAGGGAACCTTGTGACGCAGCACCGAGGGACCGGTCTCCAGCATCGAAGCCCACGTCGCGTCGGCAGGGGCCTGCACCGGCTTCGCTCCACCGAAGAGAATCTGCGGCTTGCCTGCAAGAGCGAATTGCTGCTGCACCGCGAGGCGACGCAAGAAGTCCTTCTTCACGTCTCCCGTGAAGACGAACGTGTGGGTCATCCACACCCAGGGCTTCCCCGCATGGAAGGTGAGGCGCACGGTGTACGGGAACTCCTCGCGGCCCTCCGGGTCTGCCAGCCAACCGTCCAATCGGACGACGGTCCGCATCGCGCCCTTCCACTCGACCGCGGCGGTGAAAGGTTTCTTCGAGGCCGCCGCTGTGAAACGGTCCGGCTTGGAGTCAGGCGAGGCGGCACTCTTGCGGAGCCAGTCCTCCTCGTTCGGCTGGCCGGGAGGCGTGTGTTCCAAGTCGAGGAACATCTGCCCCGGCGAGCGAAGCGCGGCAGCACCACCCCGCAGCGTGATCGCCTCGGGAAGGCTGAACGAGGTCTTGCCGATGCGCGCCGACAGCGCGCCGGTGTCCACCGAGATTGTGGACGCGTTCTCGTTGACGACGATGCCCGTGGACGCGGTCGCCGGACTCGCAACCTTCGCATTCGGACCGTAAGTCAGGCGAAAGGTCTTCGTCTCGCCGGGGTTGAGGTCGGCCTGGAAATCCAGCAGCAGCCACATGACCGACCCATCCCGCCACCGCGCGGTGACGCGTACATCCGCGGTCGCGGGCTTCCCCGCGTTGTCCAATAGTTGCACCGGCTGCCCCTCCTTCAGCACGCCTCTGGGAAACGGCACGCCGCTGGTCACGACGTCCGCGCGACGAACGACGCCGGAAGGTTCGGTGAGGGTGAGGGGGATCTCGCCACAGACTCCCGCGACGCAAAACAACATTGCACCAGCGACAACCAGATGTGAGATCGATTCAACACGGATGTGCAGACGTTTCATGAAGACCTCGACTCCTTGAGCGCAAGTATGCAACGCATTATTGCAATTCCACCTTCCGGGCGCAAGTCCCTCAATTGCGGTCTTTGACAAGTTGCTCTCTTATGCTACTATCACTGCCGCTCCATCGCGAAGCCGACCGGTTCGGGCGAGCGACAAGAAACGAAGTAAGGTCGTACAGTTTATGACAGTGGATCTTCACGGTAGAATGGCTTTGGTGACAGGCGCTGCGAGAGGGATTGGCAAAGCCATCGCCGATGCGTTTGCCGCCAATGGCGCGCGGGTGATCTACACGGACGTGGACTTCCGCGCAGCTCAGGAGTCCGCGTCGCAGCAACCCGACAGTGTTGCAGTGGCGATGGATGTGACCGACGCTTCACAGGTGGAGACCGCCATTGGGCAGGTGTTGGAGAAGTTCGGACGGCTGGACATCCTGGTCAATAACGCCGGGATTAACACGTTGCACCATCGCGTCCCAATCGAGCAATTCCCGGTGGATGAGTGGCATCGCATCCTCGACGTAGACCTCAACGGCTTGTTTCTGGTTAGCCGAGCGGGGTCGAATGCGATTCTGCCACAAGGATCAGGCAGAATCATCAACATCACTTCGGTCGTAGGATTGGTGCCGTTGCGTCTGCAAAGTGCGTTTGTGGCCGCGAAGGCCGGAGTCGTCAACCTGACGAAGTCCATGGCGCTGGAGCTTGGGCCACGCGGTATTCTGGTGAATGCCATCGCGCCCGGCTCGACTCTGACCGAAGGCACGCGGCAACTCTTCTACGGGGAAGAGGGCAAGTTCAGGGACTCCGTGCAGCAGCTTCTCGCACACATCCCGCTGGGCCGACCGGGGACGCCGGAAGAAATCGCGCACGCCGCTCTGTTCCTCGCCGCGCCGGAGAGCAGCTACATCAACGGGCACGTTCTCGTGGTGGACGGGGGATGGACGGCAGGTTACATTCGGGAGTTTTGAGGAGGAGCAGACATGGCAAAGATTACTCAGTTCAAGGGGTACGAAGGAGCGCCGACGGTTCCCAAGCCGGATCATCCGGTTCTACCGATGATCGTGACGGTGCAGGACGGGATACCGGTAGCCTACCCCGACTGTCACGGACTCGGAGTGCGAGTGGTGCACCCGGTGAACCCCAAGGCTCCGGCGAAGAACATGGGATTGGTGATGTTCTACCTGCCGCCGCACACCAGCAACCCGGTGGGTTCGCACGAAACGGAGGAGACGTACATTGTTACTGTAGTTTGGCAGATTTTGGACCTTGAAATCACGGTGTTGTGCCCAGCAATCCGACGGCTTTGAGGGCCGGTAGTACGGCTTGGTGCTCCAGAGCAATCTGGCACACGTGAGTCAGGAACTTGACGGAGTGTTCGTGTTGGTGCTGACGCTGGACGTCCGCAAGATTCCGGGCGTCTTCCAGTTGATGCTGACGCCATTGCAGATAGGTCAGGGTCACGAAGCACACGGTCAGATACTTGTTAATTCCTTCGAGCGAACGCTGGCGGAAATCCGCGGCGCCCAATCGGTCCTTGAGATACAGGTAGTCGCTTTCAATCTGATAGCGGTGCGCATAGCGATCCAGTACTCCCCGGGCCCTCAAAGAGAGGTTCGTGCACAGGAAGTACTCGCGACTCTTGTCGCGGAGGTTCCGTTTGCTAACAATCACGAGCACTTCGCCAACGCCCTTCACTTCCCCACGCAGGAGGTAGGTCAGATAGGTGGTCGTCGTGTCCGTCGAGTAGCCCTTCACACGGGTGGGAGCATACTCGTTATTCCTGAGACGCACTTTGTTCGGCGACTTCCCATCAAGGCAACGATTGCTGCGCAGCGAACAGATCACATGCCAGCTCTGTTCCCGACAGTAACCAATCAGTTCTTTGGAAGCATACCAACGATCAAAGAGCACGTAGATCTTCCGATCTTTGGGCAAGAGCGACTGCACTTCGGTCAGCATTTCCCGCGCCAGGTCCAGCTTGCTGGCATGGGTTAACCGCGCGTCCCGCGGGCGCCCCCGATTGAGTTTGCGGACCGTCTCTTCCCGCAAATAGAGGCGAAAGCTGACGGCGAAGGAACAGGTCCCAGCCGTCAGGCGGAGGGAGACGATCGCATAGCCATAGGTGGCTCGACCTTCGGTATGGTTGTAGTGGAAGGCTGCACCTTCAAAGCCTTTACTGCCTCGATATTTTGGTGCGTTCGTGTCGTCCACGCTCAGGTAGATCTCCGCCGAGGGATTCAGTTGCAGAGACCAACGTAGCAGGAAGGTCTGGACCTGCTGCCGCACGGAAGCGGCAACCCATGGGCTATACGTGCGGACTCTGTGAGTCCGAAGAAATCGCAAACCGAAAAGACCGTGCGACCCTTCAGGAGCTTGCGCGTCAGACGACAAACCGTCTTGCGTCCTTCCCGCAGGATCAAGGCATCGACCAGATTGACAAAGTGCCTGAATTGAGGCTTGGACAATTCCAAGCCCAGGGCGATCAGGTAGTTGACCAGAATCGGGGAGTTCGCTACGATGTGGGTTGCCATGTTGGTGCCTCCAGTGCCGTGATGTAGGCTATCATCCAACCTACATTATTACCGCTGGAGCACCAATTCTCAAATCAGACACCCACAATTATCCGGATTTTTGCCAAACTGCAGTTACAGATCAAAGAGGTGACCCCAAGTCCCCGGGAGAAACGTTGCTTTTACGCGTGGAACGAATATTGCCCAAATGAAGCCCACCGCTCGATGCCAAAGCAAGAGGGAGGCAGAGTTGATACCAACAAAGGGAACCACGCCAAAGGCGATACACCGGAAGCTCATGGTGGTGGCAGTTCTGGTCCTGACGGTGCGACCTCTACTCGCAGCATCGGCGACGGACCTCATCTTCTACCAGGACTTCGACCACCGCGGCCTGGCGCTGTGTGGGAGCGGGTGGGGGAGCGAGCAGGCACTATCGCCTGAGAACCTCGTGCCCGGCCGCTTCGGCAAGGCGTATCGCTTCGAGCGACCGCGCACGAACTTCCTGTCACCGAACCAGTCTTCGGTGGAGGCAGGCGTCGAGGGATTCACGGCCGGCGAGGGAGTGAAGCTAAGCAGCGTTCGGGAGAAGACTACCTTTGGGAAGCAAGTGCTGACCGCGGAGGTAACGAATCCGGGGGTTGTGTGGACTCTGACCCCAGCCAAAGTCACGGTGGAGTCGCGGTATCGCCCTGCCAAAGTGTTCCTGTTCTCCGCCTATCTGCGGGCCGACCGACCGGGAATGAAGGTGCGCCTCAGATTGGCGGACCAGAACGAAAGCGGTGATTGGCGAGCCAGGATCGAGTCAGCCAACAAAGCGGCTACCGACAAGGATCCGAAGGCCAAGGTGCAGCCACCGATGGATACAGTCACGGCACCCGGCGAAGTGATGCCGGGAACCGGCTGGCAACGCGTGGCCGCTCGGTTGGAGGTGGACGCCCGACGCGCGGAGCAGGCGCTGGTTGGGACTCTCGAAGTGGTGGACGGAGCGCCGGCAACCGTCTTCTCCGATGGTCTGCAACTTGAACAGGCCTGCGTCTATCCCCTGAGCAACACCGATCCCACTTTTTGGATTCCGGGTGGGGCGAAACGCGGCCCGGCATGGATTGACCTGATCGCGAGAGAGACCGGGTTCTCCGGTGAGCGTGGGACGCTCGGATGCTGGGTGAGGCCGCTGCCCGACCAGTGCGGCGGAACACGCATGATGAATGCAGTGCTTGCCATCGGCACGGGTTGGTTCTCTCCCTTGTGGCAGATTGGCGGACATCAATGGTACGTCGGCGAGGGGCCCACCAAGCAGGAGAGGGGAAAGCTCTATGGGGGTGGAGCTGAGAAGAGCTTGCTGGAGACGGGACAGTGGGACGGCTGGCACCATCTGGTCCTGGCCTGGGATGAGAAAGAAGCGGTGGGCTACCTCGACGGCAAGTCCTTCGGCAAGACCCCGCTGGCACCGGGCAAACCTGTGGCTGGCACGATCCTGCGACTGGGTGGGAGTTTTCTCGAAGGGACTCCGATGACCGGTGACTTGGACGAAGTCTTCCTTTACTCGCGCCGCCTGCCGGAGGACGAAATTCCCGCCCTCGCGGACGCCCAGACTGCGTTGTCGGCAGATTTGCCCGGGGTTCTCCTGCGACGACCGACACGGACGACCTTTCTCCGCAGTGAGAGCGAAGCCAGGATACCGCTTGAGCTTGTGCCTTACGGCGAGGCGCCGAAGAAGGTCATCGTTACGGCTCGCGTGCCGGACTTGAAGGCTTCCATGACTCAGGCTGTCGCCCCCGGTCAACCCGCCACCCTCACCCTCAATCCGTGGCTGGGTGAGCCGGGGAAGTACCCGCTCACAGTGCAGGTGAAGGCTGGCAAGAGCACGATCACGGTTGAGGATTTTCTCGAGATATTCGAAGAGCCACCAACTCCGGAGTTCTTCATCTATGCTTGGGGTGGAGAGGACCGCGACCTCGAGGAGCGTGGATTCAACCGCCTGTTCGGGGAACCTCGCGGCTTGCTGGATCGCGGGATGTGGGCGACGGCTCGGATTGATGTGCGGGATGCCGTACCGCACCCGTGGTCGGCAGAGACTCGCGCCAAGGCAAAGGCTGCCGCCGAGAGAATTGCGCGTGAGGCGATGGCTCACCCCAACGTTCGCGCTTGCCTGGTGAACTCGGAGTGCCGTCATCCGCCCTTCCCGACGGACCAGAAGTGGTTCACGGATTGGATGAAGCAGGAGACGGGTCTGGACCGCGTCCCTCCGGAGGTCGCGCGCGACCCGATACACATCGCCCCTCGCAAAGACTACGATCCGCCCGCGCTTGTCAGCGAGGACTATCCGCCGTACAAGTTCCTGCGCTGGTGGACGGAACGCGGGCAGGGCTACTACCTGCTCAATAACCAGATCGTCCGCTGGATGCGACAGGCGGGGTTGCAGACCGCGTACTACAGCGATCAACCCGAGGTCGCGAAACAGTTCGAGGCGATGGACCTTGTGGACTACTGGGGATACCCGAAATCGCCGGAGGGACTCGTGGCGCGGTTCTCCCATTCCTCCTGCATGGCGCGTCTCGACGGCAAGCCCTTCCAAGCGATGCCGGGCACGGTCTATTGGGACGACGGCAACGGACTCCGGCTCACAGATACGGACGGCAAGCGGAAAGTGCTGTGCCTCAGCCCGGATTGCCTGAAGGAGAACCTGTGGCTTTCCGTGGCCTGCCCTTCGAGCGGCGTTGGTCTGTATGGCCTGGGCGAGCGTCACACGGAAATCTACGACAAGGCTTGCGACGCCGCCATGACTGAGGCGTATCGTCTCATCAGCCCTGTCGGCGTCCTTGTCGGCGGGTTGCCAGCCGAGCAGGCGAAGGTGGCGCTGCTCGAGACTGACGGGCTTTACTTCATCCAGCCAGGTGTGGGCGACGATTGGGTTCGGCACTGGTTGACGCGAACGGTCAGTCGCACGCTGGCTCGCGCCCGGCTTCCCTATGACTGGATCGCGGACGACCACATCTACGCCGGTTGGTTGAACCGCTACAAGGCGGTCTTTGTGCCCGGCGCCTGGTGTCTGCCGGAGAAGACGCAGCGCGCGTTGGCGGCTTATGCCAAAGCCGGAGGCAAGGTCGTCACCGACAAGGTGATGCGCGCTGACATCTCCGGCGCGCAGCGACTGAACATCGAGACGCAGTCATACCCGTGGAAAAGCGTTGAACCAAAGCTTGGCGGCTGGGCGAAGTCCTTCCGCGACGCCAATCCGATGTGGGCGCAGGTCACGCCCGCAGACCCCGTCTTTACCTACACTCGCGAGGCAGGACCGGCGCGGTACCTGTTCCTCATCAACGACCATCGTGAGCCTGGACCCCAGTATGAGAAGTGGAAAGTGATGCTCAACGCCATCGGGTCCGTCCCGCACGAACCGCTCCGCGATCAAGGCTTACCGCAGGACGTCCAGGTCAGCATTCCCGCGGGCTTCGCTGTCTATGATGTGCTCTCCCACCGCCAGATGAGCGGCACTTCCGCCGAGGGGCGGCAGAGCTTCACGGTTCACCTTGAGCCGGGGGGCGCGGCGGTTCTCGCTGCCTTCCCGCGACCGATTGGCAAGCTGCGCCTGCAAATCCCGGCACGTATCCCGCCCGGTACGGAGGCGACGCTGTCCGTGAAGGTGTTGGACAACGCTGGACAGCCACAACCTGGTCGGCAACTGGCCGCCATCACCATCACGAAGCCCGATGGCCAACGGTGGCATGGTGCTCAACAGTATCGCCGCATCACCAACGGTGCCCTGTCCGTTTCCCTGCGCCTGCCGCTTACGGCTGCGCGAGGAACATGGAAGGTGGAAGTGATGGAATGGATTTCCGGCCTGCGAGAGACGGCGGAGTTCGCTGTGGATTAGCTGTAGTGTAAGACCACAATCCGACAATGTCGAATCAAAGCGCGAAAGGGTGAGACTGTGAGCATACAAACAAAAACCTGTAATGCGGACGGTCGGTGGGTGCATCCACTTTGCGAATCGTTACCCATTCACCGGAACGGGCCGTTCGTCGAGTTGGCGGATGGCAGTCTGATGACCATAGACTCGCAAGGGATGCGGGTCAGCACAGACGACGGCGCCCCATGGTCCGAGGCGCGTCCTGTCTGTGAGGGCCTGAACGACAAAGAGCCGTCCTCGCATCGCGTCGTGCGGATGAAGAGCGATGTTCTAACGATGGTCTATCTTAACTTCACTATACTCGTTACGGGTGTTTTCACCCGTAACGAGTATCAAAAGAACTCTCTCTCGTTTTCATCTTCCGTGGTGAACGAGCGGTCATGGGTGATTCCTCCAAAAAAAGCTGGCCCGGAAGCTCAGTGAACTGGAACGCAAAGTCGAGGGGGACGACGAGTCCATCCGTTCTCCTATCGCTGCTTTACGTCAGCTCATGACGCCGGGGCCAAACCGCGTGTCGGTTTTCGCACAGGGAAGGCGGAGAGAAATATGCCCACAGAAGGAGTCCGCAGATGATCACCGAAGAAGACGAGCGCCCCATTGGGGTCGCGCACCGCGAATCGATCGGGAAGGACTCTCCCTCCACCACCGTTGAGGTGACTACAGACGACGTTGCCGCAGGAGTCCGCGCTATTGGGGTGCAGCCAGGCGACATTGTGATGTTCCACAGCTCGCTGAAGAGCATGGGCCACGTCGTCGGCGGTCCCAACGCAGTCATTGACGGCTTCCTGCAGGCCGTTAGTACCGAGGGCACCGTCGCCGTGCCAACTCTGTGGTGGAACGGTTCGCAGGACGTCAGCGACTGGGACTACGACACCTCCCCGTCCTATCCCGGACTCATCACGGAGACTTTCCGCCAACGCCCCGACAGCATCCGCAGCAACAACCCCACTCACTCGGTGTCAGCCATCGGCAAACGGGCGGCGGAACTCACCGCCGACCACGGCAAGTGGGGGCTGCGCCCGTGCCTGTATGGCGATGCCGCGTTCGCCGAGGCCAGCCCGTGGGAGCGCCTCTACCTGTGGAATGCGCACTACTGCTTTCTGGGTGTGGACTTCACCTACAACACCCAGGCCCACCACTGCCAATGCGTGCTGCTGGAGTGGGCATTGCAGCAGGCGCCGCCGGAGAAGCGCGGCGACCTCGAAGCCAGCATCTCTCGCTGGGACACGATCGTTGAATACTATCGCGAGAGCCAGTCAGGTTCGGGGCGCACCGTGGAATTCTTATGGCCCGGCTTCAGCTTCAAGGAAATGGGGGAGCACCTGGCGAGTTTGGGTATTGTGCGCTTCAGTACCATTGGCAACGCCACCCTCCGCGGCATCCGCACCCGGGATATGGTCGACACTATATTGGCGACACTGAAGGCCGAGCCAGAGAGGTGGTTTGATGGGAAGTTCCTCTCGTGGTGGCATGAGGCGGTTGAGTCGTAGAACAGTCAGGGGCGGACGCTGCGCGTCCACTTATCGCCGCGGTTGTGGCGCGGGTATTCCGTCGCTACCAGCCGATGGCTCGCGGTTTCCGCGAGCAGTGCGCGGCGTCCATACGCATCTTGTCTGCGCGGCATTCTAACACCTGCCTGAGCCGGAGTCAAACGTGAGATGCCCCTTTCCGATGGGTGTGGGTGTATGTAAGATTTGTGATAATTAGCCCTATCCAGCCCAGCCGGAACCATAGGCGCCTATAATCTGGAAACCGACAGTGATTGTGTAACGCAGTTCGCGGTTCGTCGGTCCTGAGTGAGTTCATGCAACAACCCCCATCCTCGAACCCAAAGGGTTCGAGGATGGGGGTTGTTACTGTCCCCTTGCACTCGCGTAGGTTTCCCCAACCTTTCGTTTATTCCTGACCGACCCCAGGGCGCTGATTACCTCCACGCATTACAAATCTTACTTACACCCGATGGGTGTGACCAACTTGATTACCTTCACTAACTCACGTATAATTCTCCCACTACTTCGCCATCCATTGACCCAGGGAACCGACATGTCCTGATGTATCGCAACTCAGTTGCCGGTCGTAGCGCTGGTCGCTCTGCTGTGCCTCGTTCCACGCGTGGGTAGCGCGGCGCAGAACCTGCTGAAGGACGGTGGATTCGAGGACACTCCTGGCGCCCGGCAGGTGCGGCTTGCTGCGCGCTGCGGCGGCGATGTGCGCTCCGGGGCCGGGGAGAGTGGATGCGTTCTGTGGAGTTGTCGGACTCAAGCCCGGCCAATTCTACCGGGCTGAAGGGAGAAGCCGTTGATTAGCATGCGTCTCCGAATGCTCAAAGACGACGCGTATCGTCGGTACTCCAGTGGGCCGACAAGCCCAAAGGAGGCGAACTGGAACAAAGCCTTCTTTGAGTTGTATTCGCGTCTCCCGCTGCCGGAGCGGCAGGCACGGACGGTGGCGTATGCGCTGGAGAATGAACCGGTCACCATCCACCCGCTTGAGACAATTGCTGGGCAGGTCTATCAAGCCTGTCCCGGCAGCGGGGCCATCGACCTAACAGGCACCGAGGGCGACCCGCGCTGGGATGACTTCGCCGTTTTGCGGGTAGCAGAAAGGAGAGTTGCAGAGCAGCTGCCAGAGGAGACCGCGTACGCGAAGTTCTTTGGGCCTGGCGCTTACCCCGGACACATAGGGTGGGATTACGCTCAGATGCTTGGCCGGGGAGCGCGGGGTATGATCGAGCGGTGTCGCGTCATGAGTCAGAAGACCGATGATCCGCAGTCTGTTGAGTACTACGCGTGCACGGAGATAGTGCTGAATGGACTTATCGTCTGGGTGCGCCGCCATGCCGTTGCCCTGCGAGAGGCTGCCGAAGAAGAACCTGATTCGACTAGGCGCGAGGAACTTCAGGCGATGGCAAATCTCTGCGACCGCGTCCCCGAGAACCCGGCCACCAGCTTTCGGGAAGCCGTGCAGTCGTTTCATTTCCAGCACCTCGCGGTGATGTTTGAGAACCCGTACGGCGGGAACGGTCCGGGCCGACTCGACTACTACCTGTGGCCGTATCTGGAATCGGAGCTCACCTCCGGAAAGATCACGCGCGAAGCGGCCGCGGAATTCATCGGCGAGCTGTTCATCAAACTCCATGAGCGTATTGGCCCGGCGGATGGATGGGTGGAGGCGCTTCCTGTCGGAGGGCGTAACCCCGATGGCTCGTCTGCCATCAACCCACTCTCTCACATTATTCTGGAAGTCATTACCGAACTCAAGCAAACGCACCCTTCGGTGTACGTGCGCCTGCACGACGACGCGCCGGAGGATTTCGTCGACCGGACGGTGCGCTATTTGTTGGAGGGAGAGAATCGCGCGCAGGTCTACGGCGATGACGCGACCATCGCCGCCGTCCACCAAGACGGCTGGCGCTGGAGGACGCCCGCAATTGGACGGCGGGGGGGTGCATGGAGGTTTCCCCGCAGGGATGCCAGTGCGATATGCTGTTCTCTTTTGTCCACAACGTGGCGCGGACCTTTGAGCTTATCATCAACGGAGGGCGTCTGCTGCAAACGGGAGAGCCGGCCATCGATCACGCCAAAACCCTTGCCGACTATGACAGCTTTGAGGAGCTGTACACCGACTTTGAGAAAGAGCCTTTCCGTCAACTCAGCCTCCGAATGCGAAGGATCGACATCTATCTCGACTGCTATGCAGAGCTCCGTCCGTCTTTCCTGCTTTCCAGCATGATCCACGACTGTCTCGAACGAGGGCGATCCATGAACGCCGGCGGGGCGCGGTACAGGGACTACGGCGGCAGCGGGGTGGGCATTCCGAACGTGGGCGATAGTTTGTTTGCGCTGAAGCGACTGATCTTTGACGAGCAGCGCTACGCCGGCGATGAAATACTGAATGCCCTGCGCGCGGACTTTGTCGGCTATGAGAAGATGCAAAACCAGATGCTGCGGGCGCCGAAGTACGGTTGGGATGAACCCGAAGTTGATGCGATGACCGACCGCGTTCTGCTGAGTTTCATTGCGCCCCTCAACGCTCACCGCAATAGGTACGGCGGGCACGCCAAGCCGGTTATTCTCGGGTTCACCCGGGTCGTTGGGACGGGGCTGGAAACCGGCGCGACGCCGGATGGGCGCAAGTCGGAGCAACCGCTTGCCCACGGGCTGTCTCCGCAGCGGGGCGCCACGTCGAAGGGAACGTTGTCCGCCATCAATTCCGCTACTCGTCTGTCACTCAGGAAGGTGGGCGGCGGAGCGGGGATGATGTGGGATTTCGACACCGAGCTGGCGCGCCCCGATGTCATGAAGCCCGTTCTGCAAACGTTTGTGGACAAGGGCGGACATATCTTCCAGGGGAACACCGTTTCTGTGTCCACGCTGCTGACAGCGCAGAAGAACCCGGAGCAGTTTACCCACCTCATGGTCCGCGAGGTTCGTGACGCTCTCTCCGGAAACACAACAAGAGATTATCGCAAGGAACCGCTTTGGCAACTGACACCCTCAATCTCGGGATGATCACAGGGAGCAGGCAATGATGGAATCAGACAGAACCAGCGTTACTCTTCGAACAGTCAGGGACGATGACTTGCCTCGTATCAAGCAACTGGTGGAGTGGGGATGGGCGGGGCAGGGCACTGCCTGGCTCCTTGAGCAACGTCATGGTCAACTGGGAGGGAAGCCGTGGCTGGAATGGAAGTGGCCAGAGGTGGAAGCAGCGTGTCGCGAGCGCCCTGACCAGGTGTTGGTGAGCGAATGGGACGGCGAAGTCGTCGGGTTCGCATCGTTCCGGATCGATCCGGTTCGGGAAATAGGGATGGTGGGCAATAACACCGTCGATCCTGCTCACCGCGGGAAGGGAATCGGGCAGACTCAGTTGGCGCGCGTCCTCCAGATATTCCGTGAGCGGGGGCTGCGCTTTGCAGAGGTCACCGTGGCACTCAATGAAGGCCACGCCGCGGCGAAGTCTCTGTACGAGAAAGCGGGATTTGAGACGGTCGTCGATTCTCGATACATGTTCATGCCGTTGGCTTGAGCGCGGGCGCGCGACACCGTGGGGCGGATTCCCGCACGTGAAAGGACGACAAGCAACATGACATCCCGAGAACGGGTTGAGGCGGCATTGAGTTTTCGGCAACCAGACCGCGTCCCTTTGGATTTGGGCGGCGGACCGACGACGGGGATGCACGTTAGCGCCGTGTATCAGTTGCGGCAGGCGTTGGGGCTGGACGCGCCGTTGACGCCGGTGAAGGTTATTGACTCCTACCAGTTGCTGGGGGAGATCAAACCCGACCTGATCGAGGCGCTGGGGGTGGATGTCGTTCCACTCGCCGGGCGAGGAACGGTGTTTGGATTCACGAACGAGAACTGGAAGCAATGGGAGCTTTTCGACGGCACTCCCGTGCTCGTTCCGGAGGAGTTCAACACCGACCCGGAACCTAATGGCGATATCCTGCAATACCCCCACGGCGACAAGTTGGCCCCTCCCAGTGGGCGGATGCCGAAGGGCGGTTACTACTTTGACATCATCGTCCGCCAGCCGCCCATCGATGATAACAACCTGAACGTGGAAGACAACCTCGAGGAGTTTACCGCGATAGCGGACGAGGAGTTGGACCACTTCCGCAGGGAGTCCGAGCGGCTCTTCACCGAAACTGATAAGGCCGTCTTCGCCAACTTCGGTGGGACTTCCTTTGGCAACATCGCCCGCGTTCCTGCGCCGATGTTGAAGCAGCCGAGAGGCATTCGGGATATCGAGGAATGGTACGTCAGTCTCACCACGCGGCGCGACTACATTTACGAACTGTTCGACTGCCAGTGCGAGATCGCCCTTGCGAATCTCAAGAAGATTCACGCGGTGGTCGGAAATCGTGTCAGCGTACTCTTCACGAGCGGGACGGACTTCGGAACGCAGAACGGTCCCTTTCTGTCCCCCCGCGCATTCCATGACCTCTTCTTTCCGTTCTACAAGCGCGTCAATGACTGGATACACGACAACACGACTTGGAAGTCGTTCATCCACACCGACGGCACAATCACGCCGCTTCTCGACGACATCATCGAATGCGGCTTTGATGTCCTTAACCCGATCCAATGGACGGCCGCAGACATGGACCCGCAGGTCCTCAAAGACCAATACGGCGACCGCATTGCCTTCTGGGGTGGAGGCATCGATACGCAGAGCACTCTTCCGTTCGGCACACCGGACGCTGTCAAAGCGGAGGTGAAGAAGTACCTTTCCCTTTTCGGAGCCAGCGGAGGTTACGTGTTCAACACCGTCCACAACGTGCAGGCGCGGACACCCGTGGAGAGCCTGCTGGCGATGTATGAGGCAGTGAGGGAGTTTGGGGAGGGCTGAGTGCTTAGTGTTGACTCCTCGAACAATGGATTCCTGTCCGGTGAGTCAAACAT
>Ga0210014_1001529_pt1 | contig 17262 bp, 14 predicted proteins | sample CryGeymeta201519_FD_183983 | JGI IMG/M metagenome (GOLD analysis project Ga0210014, IMG submission 183983) | Groundwater microbial communities from Crystal Geyser aquifers in Utah, USA - Crystal Geyser metaG 2015-19 (SPAdes) (version 2) | ecosystem: Environmental > Aquatic > Deep subsurface >...
GGTGTTGTAGTTGCTTCGGTGGTAGTTGCCTCGGTAGTGGTTGCTTCCGTAGATGTAGTTTCTGTTGAAGTAGCCTCTCCCTCTTCTATAACTTCAGGCATTGTGGTTGTTTCTGTTGTGGTCGTTTCGGTAATTGTTATTTCGGTAGTAGTTTCTTGTTGCTCCGCCACAAAATTCTCACAAATAAGAGTTAAAGGTCCTGTTTTATAAACTGCTGAGTTTACTTCCGAAAATGAATTTAGCTCTGACAGAGGCCCGACCTCTGGTGGCCCTTGAGCGTTTTGAGGATTTTGCCATTCACCATAAGAAACAGTTGAATAAAACTTAATAGTTTTTGTTTCTCCTCCGGTAATGGCTGAAATAAAAGAACTCTGTAAAAATTTGATTGGAGCGAAACCTGAAATTAAAAAGAAAATAATAAGGGTGGTTAAACTAAAACGCCACCCAATATTGAAAATTCGGCGGCTTTTTATATTTAATCCCAAAATTTCTAGAGCTATTTTTTTAGTTAACTCTAAATACGGTTTCAGAACTTCGGAAGATTCTTTTCTCTTCTCTTTTAACCCCTGATATTTCCTTATAGCTTCTTCAGTTGTCTGCCAGGAAATTCCAGCGTAAATTTTTCTTCCGGCGATTTTTCCTGTTCGGATTAAATAGCCAATATAATCGGGAGAATAACCTGAAATTTTAGCCGCCTCTTTTAAGGAAAGATATTTTTTATTTAACAAAGAAAAATCTCGAACCTCGAGATTCTTCCTTTTTTGACGATATTTAATTATTTCTTCTGAAGCAATTACCCAAGAAGCGCTGGTATAAACTTTTCTTCCCTTAATTTTTCTCTTTCTAATCAAATAACCAATATAATCTGGGGCATAACCAGTTATCTTTCCTGCTTCTTTTAATGGGATAGATTTTTTATCTCGATTCACCTTCATTGTTCGTAATCTCGAAGGTCGAGATTATCTTATTTTAGCACAGAAAACACCTTGTCAAGCTGTGGAAAACTCCTACCCGACTTCGTCGGGGCCCCTGGGGTCGGGAGAACCCTTCGGTTGCCGAGTTGCTTCCGCAACGAGGCGAGAGAAGAAGCGATACCTTCTTCGAACAGCGAGTATTAACGAAGCGTGAAAAGAAGCGATAGCTTCTTTGAACATCCCGTGTAGGAAAACTGCCACGAGTTTTCCACATTGACAAAGGGTTTTGATATAGATTAAAATAAAATAAACTTTATTAAGGTTTTTATACGAAAAAGATTAATAAACATTAATAAATCCTGCATCTTTTCTTTATTAATTCAGGGCTAAACTAAAACCTAATTTATTTTAAAAAGGTGCAGGATAAATATGAAGAAAATACCAGTAAGACTTCACCATATCGAAATACCTAGGGTTAAAAAAAGCTATCTCACAGTTAAAGAAGTAGCTGATTTGGTAGGAGTTACCCCTCTTACCCTTCGTAACTGGGATAAATCAGGAAAATTAAAAGCTTACCGCAACCCAATAAATAACTACCGAATCTATAAACCCGGGGATGTCGAACTTCTTTTGCGAAAAATCGAAACGCAAGGAAAGATTCATTTAGGTTAAAAAATTTTAACTCTTAGACCAATTAAACGAATTAGTTTTGGGTTTTCAAGTAAAAATTTTAAAAGAAGTTTTTTAGCTTCTTTTTCCAAAATTTCTGAATCTCGAGTCGTTTTTTCTAAAGTTTTCGATTTTGTATGCGTTTCAAACCCGGTAAATCGACAAATAACCGTTATCGTCCTAAAATATAAATTGGTCAAGAACAGTTCTTGACCAATTTCTTTTATTATTTCGTCGAATTTGCTGAAAATGATTTCTGGGTCACGAGTATCCTTTTCAAAAGTGTGTTCTTTGCCAATTGATTTAATAATTTCTTCCGAAGTAACTGGCTCTTCGTCAATCCCTCTGGCTCTCTCATAAAGCGTCTCCCCTACTCTTCCTAAAAGTTCGACAAGCTCTTTTTTCGATAATTTTTTAAGATCCCTAATTCGTATGGGCGCATTCGCATAATGTCTCGAGCGAAGCGAGAGACTTTGCGCTATTCGCATGCCTGTTTTTGGCCCAATCCCTGGTAAATCTTCGATATCCAAAGGCTCAAGAAATTTTTTAACCTGATTTGGTTTAATAATTAATAATCCATTTGGCTTAGCCCCAGTAGTAGAGCGAAGCTCACTACGGGGCTTTGCTTTTTCAGCCGCTATTTTGGCAATTAACTTATTTGGCCCAATACCAACGGTACAAGTTAATTTTTCTTTTTCCAAAATTTCTTTTTTCAATTTTTCCGCAAGATTTTCTGCTTTTTTGTAGCTATTTAAAAAACTTATATCTAAATAAGCTTCATCTAAAGACGTTATTTCCCATTTCGGGGAACCCCGAAGCAATCCCTCGCTTTCGCTCGGGATGCTACGGGGCAAGTATTTTTTGATAATTTCCATTATCTTTTCGGAAACTTTTTGATAGAGCTGCATATTGACCGGCAAAAATATTGCCTCAGGACAAAGTTCGTAGGCCTTGGAAATTGGCATTGCTGAATGAATTCCATATTTCCGAGCAGTGTAATTACAGGTTGAAACGACTCCCCTGCCCTTGCCTCCTTTAGGGTCGGCGCCAACTACAACCGGCTTCCCCTTAAATTGTGGGTTTTCTCTTTCCTCAATCTGGGCGAAGAAATAATCCATGTCGATATGTAAAACTATCCTTTCCATATTTATATTTTAACATTTTTAAACAAAAACTGAGCCAGCCTAAAGGTACTGGCTCAGTCTTTCTTTTTTTCATCAAAGAAGAGCTAATATGAGTGGACTAACAATCGCCGTTCAAACATTCCTCTGGCATTACAGAGCTCGCAAAAAGCTTCCAAATAAGGCGTCCCACAGAAATGCCTTTCAGCTGCTGCATCAACCAAATCGACTAAACATTGGAGGTCTTCTCCTTCGAAAGTTAATCGATGAGGCGCCTCTTCTTCCGACGGAATCACCTTTTCTAATCGTTTCTCGCATGTTTTTCTTCTCAGGCATAACTCGCACATTCCACAATCACACCACCGAGCTGTTTTCTCAATGAAATTCTTCAAAAAATGAATATCTGCTCTTTCAAGTATTATTGGTCTCATTTCCCACCTCCTCCTCCTTGTTTTAAGATTTTCCAAACAAAATTGCTAAGGAGCAATTATTTTTTATACGAACTTATAATATAGTCAAGTATTTCTCTTTTCTCCAGTTTCTTTTTCCAAATGCTGTTTTTGCGAGCAGGATTTATATAAATTCCTTTTGAAAAATTGATTTTATCGCGAAATTTTATGAGATTTGGTTTTCTGCTAATATTGATTTCATTATATTTTTTATCAATTTGGCTTTCAATATCAAAATCTTTTAATAATCCTTGAATTAGTTTTAGAATTTCTAGATTGTACTGATATCCTCTAACTAATTTTTTATCAAAATGGACACTGCCTTCGTCATCAAAAAATGCTCGGAGAAATATTTTTTTCTTGATCGAAGGAGCATTTTTAATATATCGCTTCAATTTATCAGATTTCTCTTTTACATACCGCGCGAGTTCAACGTGAGTATAATAAATTCTATGGACTCCGGTTTCTTTATTTAACCAATTGTGCGGCTGTAAATGAAATATTCTTTTCATTAAAGAGGCAACTTGACCAATTAGTGCCATATTACGGTTGTGATAAACACAGCTATGACTCGTAATCTCGCCATCAAACATAAAATGGGCTACAAGGAATATTAATTTATCACCCCATCCTTTTGGTTTAATGACAATTCTTCCCGGAATACACTTCCCCTTTCTTCTAAGTGCAATTTCTTTAAGTCGCTGGATGTTTTCTCTAGCTAAACTCTCTTTCATTGCGATGGAAAGTGGAATGTCTCGCACATGGTCAAAAATTGTAGTTTTGGGAAGATTAGTGGCTTTTATAATTTCTCCAAGCGTATATCCTTTTCTTCTTAAATTTCGGCATTTAGCTATTAGTAGTGGATCGGTTTTATACATAAAATATGCCCCCTATAGGACTCGAACCTATAACCTCGATCTTAAAAGGATCTTGCTCTACCAGTTGAGCTAAGGGGGCTTAAATACCTTCTTCTTTTAGTTTTTCTAATAGTTCTTTTTGTTTTTTAGTCAATTTCTTTGGCGTCTTCACTATCAATTCAGCATACATATCTCCTTTTCCATAACCTGAAAAGTGGGGAATTCCCTTGTCAGAAATTCGCAAAATCTTTCCAGATTCGATGCCGGCAGGAACTTTTAATAAAATTTTCTTTTTTACCCCGTAGGAAGCCGAAGGCTTTCCTTCGGGGCCTTCCAAGGTTGGCACTTCTATTTCATCACCCAAAGCTGCCTGAGAAAAAGAGACAGCTAAGGAAACATACAAATCGTCACCTTTTCTCTTGAAAATTGGGTGGCGCTTAACAGAAATCCGACAATATAAATCCCCGGGCTTACCTCCTCTTCTTCCGGCTTCACCTTTTTGCTCAACCTTTATCACCTGATTAGTGTCTACCCCGGCCGGTATCCAAATTTTAATATCTTCTTCTCCCTTTACCCTTCCTTCACCATTGCAAACATTACAGGGTTTTTCCGGATGAACTCCTTCTCCACCACATTCTGGACAAATAGTATATCGAGTAAATGAACCAAAAAAGGTCTTTTTGATTTGTTGGACCTCACCAGTTCCTCGGCAAGAAAAACACTCCTTAATTTTGGTGCCAGGTTCCGCGCCGCTACCTTGGCAACGCGAACACAAAATCATTTTATACAAAGAAATCTCTTTTTCTCTTCCTTTTAGAGTATCTTCCAAAGGAATTTCCAGGTCAATTTCAATGTCTTTTCCCCTTTTTAAATCTTTTTTTCTTCGAGGCGTGCCAAAACCGAAAAGGTCTTCAACCATATCGCCCAAATCTCCAAAATCGGTTCTAAAAATCTCTTCAAAATCGACATCAGGTCTTCCCCAGGCCCATTGAAAATCAAAACCTGGTTCCCCACCTTCAAAAACTCTTCCAAATCTGTCATACTGGCTTCTCTTTTCTTTATCAGAAAGAATCTGATAGGCCTCATTTATTTCCTTAAACTTCTTCTCATCACCGCCCTTATCAGGATGAAATTTGTGAGCCAATTTATAATAGGCCTTCTTTATTTCGTCTGGAGAGGCACCCTTTGATATTCCTAAAATTTGATAGTAATCCTTCATATTTACTTCTCTTTATATTCTCCCTCCTCGGCTTTTGGTCCTTCTCCCTCCTCTGGTTTTTTTTCGCCTGCCGCTCGATACATCTCAGCGCCAATTTTCTGAATTACCTGAGATAATTCGGAAGTTTTACTTTTAATATCCTCGATATTATCACCTTCTTTCACTTTTTTCAATTCATTAATCTTTCCCTCAATTTCCTTTTTTGTTTCCGAAGAAATTTTATCTCCAACCTCTCTCAATGTTTTCTCACTAGTATAAACTAAACTATCAGCTATATTTTTTGCTTCACTTAACTCTCGCTTCTTTTGATCTTCTTTGGCATGTAATTCCGCCTCTCTTTTCATCCTTTCCACATCTTCTTTTGACAAACCAATTGAACCTTCAATTCTAATTGATTGACTTTTCCCGGTGGCTTTATCTTTGGCAGTAGCAGTTAAAATGCCATTAGCGTCAATATCAAAGGTTACTTCAATCTGGGGAATTCCTCTGGGAGCTGGTGGAATTCCATCTAAAATGAATCTTCCCAAACTCCTGTTATCAACTACCATTGGTCGCTCTCCTTGCAAAACATTGATTTCGACTGAGGTTTGATTATCAGCCGCAGTTGAGAAAATCTGGGTTTTGGCCGTGGGGATGGTTGTATTTTTAGCAATCATTTGAGTGCTAATTCCACCTAAAGTTTCAATTCCTAAAGAAAGGGGTAAGACATCCAATAAAAGAACACTTTTTATTTCCCCTTCTGGCGCCCTTCCTTCTTCTTTTGCTCTTAAAATTTCTGCTTCAATTGCTGCTCCCATTGCTACTACTTCTTCTGGATTAATAGATTTGTTTGGCTCTTTGCCAAAAAAGTTTTGGACTTCGGCCCTGACTTGAGGGATTAAAGTTGTTCCGCCAACTAAAATAATTTCATCAACCTCATTTTTAGAAAGTTTGCCCTCTTCTAAAGTTTTTTTCACTCTTTCAATTGACCTTTCAATTAAATCCCTAACCAAATTCTCAAATTGAGCCCGATTGATTTTATAGAGAAGATGTTTGGGGCCCGAAGTATCAGCTGAAATGAAGGGTAAATTAATCTCGGTTTCCAGAGTGCTTGATAATTCTATCTTTGCTTTTTCGGCCGCTTCCTTTACTCTTTGCAAAGCCAGAGGGTCTTTTGATAAATCTATTCCCTGCTCTTTTTTAAATTGCTCAATTATAAAATTGATTACTCTTTGGTCAAAATCTTCCCCGCCTAAATGCGGTTCTCCACCGGTAGCTATCACTTCAACCGTATCAGGAGATAAATCCAAAATGGTAACATCAAAGGTCCCGCCGCCAAAATCATAAACTAAAACTTTCTCTGGTTTTTTCTTTCCAAATCCATAACAAAGAGCAGCGGCGGTTGGCTCATTAATAATTCTCAAAACCTTAAATCCAGCGATTTCTCCGGCAGTTTTTGTTGCTTTTCTCTGGGAATCATCAAAGTTGGCTGGACAGGTAATCACTGCTGAAGTTACTTTTTCACCCAATTTTTCTTCAGTATCCAATTTTATCTTCTGCAAAATCATTGAGGATATTTCAATTGGGGTATACCATTTCTCTCCCAATTTTATTTCTACTCCACCATCTGTTCTTTCTCTTGTTTCATAAGGTAATCTCTTTAACTCTTTTTGAACCTCTGGGTCGGAAAATCTTCTGCCAATGAATCTTTTAACAGCAAAAACAGTGTTTTTAGGATTGGTCACTGCTTGTCTCTGGGCTAAAATTCCAACTAATCTCTCTCCGCTTTTTGACAATGCCACAACCGAGGGTATTAAAACCGAACCCTCTCGACTTTCAATACACTTTGGCTCACCATGCAAAATGGTAGCCATCTTGGATATAGATGTACCGAGGTCAATACCTAAAACCTTAGCCATATTATTAATTAAAAATTAAGTAGTTTTTCAACTTTTGACCTTTATTTTGCTACTTTCACTTTGGCAGGGCGTAATAGTCTGCCGTGAATTTTATAACCTTTTTGGATTTCTTCAATGACAACTCCTGACTCTATATATTGTTTTTTCCCTTGTTGGGTGGTGGGTGGGTTGTAGTCTTTTGTTTCAACAATTTCAACTATTTCCTGAAAATTTGGATTGAATTTTTCTCCTAAAGATTTTATTTCTTCCACTCCCTGATTTTTTAGAAAATCTAAAATTTGATTTTTTATTTGCAATAAGCCTTTGATATTTTCATCATTTACCCGAGCGTCAGCGAAGGGTGAAGATGAACGAAGTTCATCGACTTTTAAATTTTCTGCCAATTTCTTTTCAGCGATTTCAAAATTATCTAAGATTGGCAAAACTTTTAGAACCAATCCAACGTCGGCATATTTTAAAATCTCCCCAACTCTTTCTAATTCCCCTTTTTTGTAATTCAGGAAATCCGCTCTTTCTCTTTGCCAGCCAGTCAAATATTCATCTTTTAGTTTTTGACATTCTTCTAATTTTTTCTTTAATTCTCCTATTTCAGTTTTTTGATTTTTCTCTTGTTCCATTTTTAAAATTTCTCTAATATTTTTTTAAAAGAATTTATTAAACTAATATTCCTATCATAAGCCATTCTTTTAGGACCCAGAAGTGAAATAATTCCTTCTTCCCCTTCGGGCAAATGGCACCTGGAAGATATTATACTAAAATCTTTTGTTTTTGAAAATGGATTTTCTTTACCAATGTAAATTTTAATTCCAGAATTTATTTTCAAATTTTCAATGTTTTCTTCAAAACTTTCTAAAAGTTTGGTGAAATGAGAAATTAAATCCTTTTCTTCAAATTCGGGCTCTCGCAATATTTCTTCCCAACCCTCTTTCCAAAAAAAATCTCTCTCTAAAAGATTTAAAATTGTAAGGCTTGAGGATTCCTCAGCCAAAAATTTTGTTAAACGACTTGCCAGCTTAAAGATATCTTTTCCAGCTTTCTGAAAAATGTCTTCTATTTCAAAGACATCTTCAAATTCTGAAATTTCACTCTTTAACAAATTATCAACAAAAAATCTGTAACCTTTGTCGGTGGGCACTCTTCCAGCCGAGGTGTGAGGCTGAAAAATAAAGCCTCCGTCAGTCAACCTTTGCATCTCTATTCTAATTGTCGCTGGGGATACGCTAAATTTATGTTTTTTTTCTAAAAATTCCGAGCTTATTGGCTGAGCTAAACCGATATAATCTTCGACAATCCTATTTAAAATTTCTCCTTGGCGTTCAGTTATTGTCATATTTCCATTATAGCAGACCAAAATTAGCAGTCAAGACTTTCGAGTGATAATCAACCCCGGGTGTTGATTAGAGTATTGATTATAAATTTCTAACGGGTTAAAATGTTTTAATGGCTAAAATATTGGATTTTGTAAAACATAATGCCAATTACTTTGCCCTGATCCTTTTTCTCATTTTTTTCCTTTCAGCTTTTTTTTCTGTTCAGGGAAAATTCTGGGAGGGATTAAAATTTTCAGGTTTTGCTCTTACCTCCGATGAAGTTTCCCATATCCCGGCAGGTTTCTATTATCTAAAAACTCAAAAGTATTTTATCAATGCCGAACATCCACCTCTTATAAAGAATATAGCCGCTATCCCTTTGCTTTTCTTAAATTTAAATCTCCCCCAAATTTCTGAGGAATTAAAATATGAGAATATTCAGTGGGATTTTGCTGGCAATTTTTTATTTGGCATCGGAAATAATCCAGATATTATAACCTTTTTATCGCGGACCATAGTAATTCTTTTTAATGGCCTTCTTTTATTTTTAGTTTATTATTTTTTAAGAAAGATTTTTGGTGCAATACCTGCTTTAATTTCTCTTTTTCTTTTGGTTTTTTCACCTAACTTTATAGCTCATAGCTCTTTAGTGGTATTTGATGTTCCCTTAGCTCTTCTTTGTCTACTTTCCATTTTAACCTTCTCTCTTTTTTTGAAAGATTTAACAGAAAATAAAAAATTCTGGACTCCAACCCTCCGCCACCCACATTTTATTTTGGCTGTTCTTTTTACCGTTTTAGCATTATTAACCAAATTTCAAGCTATTTTTTTATTTTTGGGTCTTTTTTCTGGTGGGTTAATTTATATTTTATTTACTAAAAGAGAATTTTGGAAAAGATATTTATTATTTTTTATATTGTTTTCGATTCTCATTTTAACTCTTGTTGGAATCATCTACGGCCTTCAGACCACAAATATGGGGGTCCAAGGAATTCAGCACCAGATAAGTTATAGTTACCCTCCCCCATTGCCGCTGATTGGAAGAAATCTCCTCTACCAAGTTGTTGCTCTTAATATTTTTTTCTTAAATGGGCTAATTGAATATTTAGTTGGTCTAATGATGGTATTCAGTAGGGCAGCTGGTGCTTGGCAAGCTACTTATTTTATGGGAGCAGTTTATGGTTCAGAAGGAGCAGGTTTTACTTATTTCCCTGTTCTTTTTTTTACTAAAGAAACTTTGGGATTTTTAATTTTACTATTTTTAACAATTTTCTTTTCAATTCGGAGGTTCTTTCAAAAAAATCATTTACCGAGCGGAGAGAGCGCAGCGAACGAAGCGAAGGTGGAGATGAGCGAAGCTCATCGACTCAGACAGAAATTTGTCGATTTTCTTAGAAATCCTTTTAACGCTACCACTCTTTGCTTCTTTTTAATTTATGGCTTCGTAAGTTTAATCCTCAGGCTAAATATTGGCTTAAGACACATTTTTCCTCTAACCTTTTTGCTTTATGTCTTAGTTGCTAAAGAAGTAAGTAGGAGGTTCCGGTTAGACTTCACCATTTTAAAAAAGAAAGTCAAATTTTCTTTCCTTTTCCTTCCTCTTTTCATTATAATTATTATCGCCTGGATTCTAACCTGGCCATATTTCCTTTCTTATTACAATATTTTAGCCGGAGGAACTTTAGAAGGCTATCAAATCGCTACCGATTCTAATTATGACTGGGGTGGTCAGGATGTTAAAAGTTTTGGGAAATGGGTAAAAGATAACAGAATAGAAAAAATTTATACTCACATTTTTTCTAATGTTCCGTTAGAATATTATTTAGGCGAAGCTTATCAACCCTTCAATATTAGATATGACCCCTTGCCGCCAAAAGGTTCTTTAATTGCTGTTTCTGCATTTGAACTCCAAAATATAAATTATGATAAGGAACTGCCAGAATCTAAAAAGTATTTTCAGTTTGAAGATAATTTAATCGAAAGAATTGGAACAACAATATTTGTATTTAAAGTGCAATAAGCATGTCTAATCGCCTTACTTATACCGTCGCTTTCTTTTTACTTTTTTTCATGTTTTTAGTAGCTTTTTTTAGTATTCTTGACGATTCTTTTACTACCGATGAACCAGTTCATGTTACAGCAGGTTTCTCTTATTTAACTCAGAAAGATATGCGCCTTAATCCCGAACATCCACCATTACTCAAAGACTTGGCTGCTATTCCTCTTTTATTCTTAAATCTTAATTTCCCAAAAGATCATTCTGCCTGGACCCAAGAGGATAATCCTTTTTGGTGGCATCAATTTAATCTCGGGGGCGAGTTTTTATATAAATCTGGTAATAATCCTGATAAGATTTTACTTTTGGCAAGAATACCAATGATCTTACTTTTAATTTTTTTAGGATGGTTTCTTTTCTATTGGGCAAGAGAGCTTTTTGGAAATAGGGTCGCTCTTCTATCCCTGTTTTTATTCTCCTTTTCCCCTACTTTTCTAGCTCAGGGGAGATTAGTGACTACTGATGTTGGAGCAACCCTGGGAGTAGTTTTGGCTAGTTATTTCTGGTTAAAATTTTTAAAAAATCCCACAAAGAAAAACATAATTTTTGCTGGTTTAATATTTGGAGTGACAATGCTGTTAAAATTTTCTTTAATCTTACTTATACCATTTTTCGCCATCATCATCTTAGTTTATGCTTGCTTAAAAAATGGAAAAAAATATATATTTAATATCTTAAAATATCTTGGCCTCGCTTTATTAGTAGGAATAATTGGCATGGTATTTATAGTTTGGCCAGTTTATCAATACCATGTATTAGACTATCCGGCAGAACGGCAAATCCGAGATACTCAATTTCTCCTCTCCACCACTGCTATTCCCAAACCTTTAGCTAACCTTAATATTTGGATGGCCTCAAATTCAATATTAAAACCTTTTGGACAATATCTTCTAGGGTTATTATTGGCTATTAATAGAAGCTCTACCGGCCACACTACTTATTTCTTGGGTGAAATTTCAGCTGCTGGATGGAAAAATTATTTTCCCACTGTTTATGCAATTAAAGAACCTTTAACTCTTCACATTTTAACTTTAATTGCTCTTTTATATGCCGCTTGGTTAATTAAAAAGCCATTCTGGATAAATCCTCTCCAACGAGCCAAAGATTGGATAAAAAATCATTTCTCAGAATTTGCTATGTTAACGTTCATCGGTCTTTATTGGCTAACTTCCCTAACTTCTAATCTTAATATTGGAGTCCGCCATCTTTTGCCGGTTTTCCCTTTTACCTTTATCTTAGTTAGTGTAATGACGATGAATTTTCTCCGGGAACCTTTTTTAAGACTAAAATATTTTGTCTTAGCTCTCTTAATTTTATGGCAAGCCATCTCGGTAGTCTCTATTTACCCCCATTTCCTTGCCTACTTTAATGAAATAGCTGGCGGATCTAACCAAGGTTATATCTATACCGTTGATTCCAACCTTGATTGGGGTCAGGATTTAAAGAGATTGAAAAAATGGGTTGAGGAAAAAGGAATTGATAAAATTTATGTTGATTATTTTGGAGGAGGAGATGCTAAATACTATCTAAAAGAAAAATATGCCCCCTGGTGGGGCACGCGCGATTCAAAAGAATTTCCTAAAGGGAATTATTTAGCGATATCTGCCACTTTTTTGCAGGGCGGCCGGGGAATTCCCACTCCTGGGTTTAACCAACCCTGTGGCTACTATCACTGGTTAGATAAATATACACCGGTCGCAAAAATTGGCTACTCCATTTTCATTTACTATATTAATTAGTCGCGATATTTGTAAGGAGCGAAGTTCCCGAATCTCAACTCGATATGTTCTAAATCCTTTCTTCGCTCCTGAGGAATTTCTTCTTCCAAATCTACTCTTAATTTAGTTAGTTGCCATTCGATATCTCCTCTGGGATTAAGATAGATTTCCCAGCCCTCAGAAGTTTTCAGGTTTATTCTCTCATCGGAAACTACCAAAACTTCCTCTATGGGAATTTTTAAATTATTTTCTAATTTAGGTTCTATTTCTAAAATTGAGGATAAAAGTTCTTTCTCTAAAACCACGTCTCCTAATTTTAACTCTTTAGCTTTTACTGCTTTTTTAATTTTTATTAATTGACCCCCTGCCAAAGTGTTTTCAAAAATGATTCCTTCTTTATCGAGAAAAAAATAGAGGTCTTCTTGGTTAAAAACAGCCGTTGGTTTCCTTTCTTCAACCTTGGCCGTTAAAGTATCTGGAAATTCCCTTTTAAAATTTGTCTGAGCAATTTGAGGGAATGTTTCTGAAATTTTTGCTTTGATTTTAGGAAAATCAGCTAAAAAAATACTTTTCGAAGAGAAGGAAAGCAATTTATTTACTATTTGCTCTTGAATTAAATTTTGAAGTGCTTGCGTCTGAATTTTTTGATTACCTGAAATTTTAATTTCTTTAATCTGAAAAAAAGAAGAAAAAACTAAAAAATAAAATAGTCCTATAAAAACTATTAAAATTAAAATCCCTAGCCAAAAAAATCGATTGCGAAAAATCGATTTTTTCTTTTTAACTCGATATGGTTTTCGGTATTTTTTCATAACCCACGCTTGGTTTTTCTTAATTTTTCAAAGAGATAAGTTAACCAGTATTTCCAGGAAAGAGGCAAATCTTGCGTTTTAACATATTCATAGGGCTTTCCGCCAAAACCCATTTTAAAAAGAGTGGGGCCTGCCCAGGGATGTTCAGGATTTTCTTTTGGATTAACGTATCCCCAAAAATCATACAGAATACATCCCCTTCTTTTTGCTTCCTTGATTGCTTCCCATAAAAGAGAATAGGCAATCGGGATTTTATGATATTGGGGCAATAAGGCAGCATGATGATAAAAACCAATCTTTGACCAGAAAAGCACGAAAGCCGAAGCAATAATTTCTCCTTTGTATTTTCCAAAAAATAGGGATATTTTATTATCGGGGGTAAAAGCTGAAAATTCATTTTTTAAATATTCATAAGAGAAAGGTACAAAATGTTGTAATTTAACAACTTCTTGATAAAGATTGTTAAAAATCTCAATATCCTCAATTTTTTGACTTTGATAAATCTCAATATCATTGTTTTTTTCTGCCTGACGAATTAAATAACGAGTGGTTTTTCTCATTTGCATTATAAGCTCTTCTTCTGCAGGTCTGATATCTAATTTCCAACTGGCTTCGGGATGCATGTGAATTGGCGCTAATCTAAATCCTAATTTTTTGAAAATTTCCTCATTTTCCTCATTCCTCTCCCAAATTGGACTAACTCTAATAAAACTCGCCTTTTCCTCCCTGGCTGTCTTTTTAAGTTCTTCTAATACAATTGAGATGGTCAAGAACAGTTCTTGACCATTTTTAATTAGTGGACCATGGGGGATAAATAGAAAAGTTCCCCGTCTGGCAGTAATTTTTATCACTAAAGCAACTGACAATAAATTATTATTTTCAAAAACACCAAGTCTCCAAATTTTATTTCCAATCTTCTTTTGAAACTCTCCCCAATTCCAAGAACTCAAAAAAGTTTTTTCCTCACATTCTAAAAGAAAATTTTCCCAGATTTCTTTATCTTCTATTAATTTAACCTCCATATTTTTTTAGAAAATCTACAATTTTTTGAGCGTCTTTTTGAGAAATATTAATATGGGTTGGTAAATTTAAAATTGATTTAGCAATTTTTTCAGTCTGAGGACAAAATCCCAATTGATATTCCATTTTTTTTAAGTTGGTATCTGGTGGAACTACCGGGCTTTTTCTCCAGCCATCATCTAAATAAATCTTTCTTTTTCTAGCTGCTTCTAAAATTTTATCTGTATTTTTATTTATCAAAATTGGATATCTCATAAAAGTCGGTAAAATATCACTCCTCTCCCTAAATAAAGGTAATTCAAACTTCTCTTTTAAATTTTCTTCATAAAATTTTGCAATTTCCCTTCGATGTTCATTGAATCTTTCCAATTTTTTAAATTGATTTAAAGCTAAAATGGCTAAAGCATTTGGAAATTTTTTTGGAAAATACTTAGGAATTTCACCCCTTTTTTCTTTTTTATAAACTGCTTTAGATAGAATAGAAAGTTTGTGAAAGATACCTAAAAGAATTCTTCCCAAATATTGATTTAAACCATAGGCAGGTAAAATTAAATAATTTACCAAAATTGGATGTAATAATTGTTGGAAAATCCAAAAGTTTGAAGGATAATCTAATTTTTCTTTAAACTTTTTTATCCTCTCCCCTATTTCTTCATTATTTGTTACCGCCATTCCGCCAAAGACCGAAGAAATTATTTTATCTCTGCCAAAAGAAAAAAAGGCGACGTCTCCAAAAGTACCGCAAAATTTTCCTTTGTATTTAGCTCCCAAGGAATGGGCACAATCCTCAATTAAAAAGAGGTTATTCTGTCGCACAAATTCTAAAATCTCTTCAATCTGGGCTGGCCAACCAAAGGTATGCTGAATCATTACCGCTTTAGAACGGGGAGTAATTTTTTTCTTCAAATCTTCTAGGTCTATATTGAGGGTTTCATCAATATCTACAAAAACCGGTTTTGCTCCTTTCATCAAAATTGGATTTACTGCTGAATTACAAGTAAATGCTTGAAGCAAAACCTCATCGCCTTCCCTTACCTTCATTGCCTCTAAAATTGCCATCAGGGCTGACCTACCAGAATTAAAAGAAATCGCATACTTTACTCCCAAATATTTCTTAAATTCCTCTTCTAATTCAATAGAACGAGAACGTTTCTCGTTCCATTTATGGGGACGGAAAAGTAATTTTAAAGCCAATCGAATGTCGTCTTTTTCGGCGTTGGGAGATAGAGATATTGAGATTGGCTTAAAAGGATTCATCGTAATAATTGTTGGATTAACTGATTTGGTAGTCTGCTTTCTAAGAGAACAACGTCGCCTTCTTTACAAAAAACTTTTATTTTTTCAAAAATTTTTTTTGGATTCTCAATAAATAAAATGTTTTCTGAATTCATTCCTCTTCCAATTGCGCCTTCTTTTATCTCTTCAAACCTTTCTTTGGTTGTAATAATTGCTAAATTGCAAACTTCGCCGATTTTTTCTCCTATTCTTCTGTGAACTTCTTTTGACGAGGAGCCAAGTTCAATTAGGCAAGGCATTATTATTACTTTTTTTCCGGGCCAAATTTTCAAATATTCTAAATGGGAAATAACGCCATCAGGATTTGCTGAATAAGTCGCATCAAAGATATTTATTCCGTGAAGGACGGTGGGTGGGTGGCGTCCCCTTTTAAGTTGGATGCCGGATTGCCAACTTTCAATTTTCTGGCAGGCTCTCGAAATTTCTTCAAGGGTCATTCCTAATTCCCTGGCGCAACAAACTGCTGCCAAAATATTTGAAATATTATGAGAGCCCAATAAACTAACTCTAAAATCTACCATCTCATCTCCAGCTGTCATCTTAAAAGTTATAAAATCTTTTTCAGCTCGAATGTTATAAGCCCAAATATCTGATGGTAATCCTGAGATCGAAGATTGAAGACTATAAACCCTCTTTTTAATCAGTGTTTTTTTGTAAAGCTCAAAACAATATTCATTATCACCATTAAAAATAGATAGGCCATCTTCGGGCAAGGATTCAATTAGCTCATATTTTCCTTTAATAATATTTTCTAATGAGCCGAAAGTTGAAAGGTGTTGCTCATTTATTCCGGTGATGACTCCAATTTTTGGTCTGGCAATATCACAAAGCAATTTTATTCCTCCCCGATTGTAAGCTCCCATTTCAACAACAAAAATTTGATGTTCAGGTTTTAAATCATTTAAAATACACTGGGAAATTCCCACTTCTGAATTTTGATGCTCAGCTGTTTTTAAAACCTTAAATTTTTCCGATAAAATTGTAGCCAAAAATTCTTTGGTTGAGGTCTTTCCATAAGAACCAGTAATGCCAATCACTAATAAATCTTTAAATTGCTCTCGCTTTTTTATCGCTTTTCTAATAATTTGATTTCTTCCTAAAACTGCTAAGGGTTGAAAAATAAGAACAATTGCCGAAGTAATTACGGGAGTTAAAATATCAAAGAGTAAAAGATAAAAAGTTCCTAAAGTAAAGTTAATTTGGCCCCATTCATCTCTTAGATACAAAAACAGAGCAAAAACAAACAAAATTTCCAAAATTACCGCGACAGAAATTAAAAAAATAGTTTTGAGAGTCCAAACCGGCCTTTTTAATTTTCTTTGAAAAAAAACAAAGGAAACATGAACTGCTTCAAAAATATATAAAATTAGCACTAAAAATGGGATTCCAACAAAGAGTTTAAAAATGAAAATGAGATTTTCAGAAAAAACCGGGGGCGGCAAAACTTTAAAACTAAAAAGAAAAAATCCACATAGAAAAATTAAGATTAAAAAAATCTTAAAAATTAAGAGTTTATTAAATATCAACTGCTTTCCTTTCCCGGTTCGGAAATGATCTAAAAAGCGGCCGATGTGATATTCTTTCAGCTGCCAGAGATAGAGCCAAAATAAAATGGCTTTGGTTTCACGAATGAACCAAAGAAGAGATAGCGCAAAAAACATAGTTTAATATTTTAAAAATTGAATTATAGCCTCGGCTAATTCTTCTGGAGCCTCTCGATGGGGACTATGTCTGGCTTTGGAAATGATTTTGAGTTCTGAATCTCTAATTTTTTCTTTGATTAAATAGGCATCTTTCAGAGGTAAAACATCGTCTCTTTTTCCCCACAAAACCAAAGTTTTAATTTGAATTTTTTCTAAAAGCCCTTCTAAAGGTTCTTCTTGCCAAATTTTTTTCATAACTTCTTTCATCATTCCATCAGCA
>Ga0210014_1001533_pt1 | contig 17229 bp, 21 predicted proteins | sample CryGeymeta201519_FD_183983 | JGI IMG/M metagenome (GOLD analysis project Ga0210014, IMG submission 183983) | Groundwater microbial communities from Crystal Geyser aquifers in Utah, USA - Crystal Geyser metaG 2015-19 (SPAdes) (version 2) | ecosystem: Environmental > Aquatic > Deep subsurface >...
GTTGCCAAATCCTCAAAAAAACTGTAATATTCTTTTTCGTTTTTTAAAAGTAAGATGGCTTTAAATAATTGGTCAATAAACTCATCTCTCCAACGGGGATAACTTTCCATCTTTATCACCTCATTTTTAATTCTACTTTTTAAATTATTTTACTTCTACTATTTTCTTCTCTTTCTCAATTCTTTAAAGATATCCAAAGGAGTAATATCAAAACTTCCTAAGGCTACCAAAGTATGAAACCATAAATCGGCAACTTCACAGATGATCGATTTTCTTTCTTTATCTTTAAGAGCGATAATCACTTCTGCTGCTTCTTCACCGATCTTCTTAGGTAATAAATCACTACTACGAGCTAATAATTTACAGACATAAGAATCACTTTTATAATTTAACTTTCTATCTTGAATTATCTGATAAAGTTCATTAATAATTTCACTCTCTATTTCTATTTTACTGTCTTTACCTTTTTCTTCGGAATTTCTTAAACTTTTTAGTGATTTTTTTTCTAAAAAGGAAGAGGGTACAAATTCTATCTCCTTAAAAAAACAGGAATAGTTTCCGGTATGGCAGGCCACTCCTTTTTGCTCAACTAAAATTAATAAAGTATCACTATCACAATCTAATAGATACTTTTTGATAGTCTGGGTGTTTCCGGAATGCTCTCCTTTAAACCATAATTTTTTTCTACTCCTGCTGTAAAAACAAGTTTTCCCTTCAATTAAAGTCTTTTCTAAAGATTCTCTATTCATATAAGCTAACATTAAAACTTGTCTGGTTTTTTCATCTTGAATAATTACCGGAATTAGTCCTTCTGGATTAAATTTTATCTGATTTAAAATTTCATTTTTCTCGATCATCACTTTTCTCCCTCCTTAGATTTACTTTCACTCCTCTTTGCTTTAAATATGCTTTAACCTTAGAGATAGAATATTCTTTTTTATGAAATATGGAAGCAGCCAATGCAGCATCTGCTTTTCCTGCAACCAATACCTCGAATAAATCTTTTGGTTCTCCGGCACCGCCGGAGGCAATAATAGGAATATTGACATTCTCCGAAACTGTTCTGGTTAATTGAATATCATATCCTTCTTTGGTTCCGTCTTTATCCATACTGGTAAGTAATATCTCCCCTGCACCCAATTTTTCTACTTTTTTTGCCCAATCTGTTACTTTTAAATTGGTCCTGGTTCTCCCACCGTTAATCATCACTTCCCATTCAGAAAATCGCCTCACGGCATCAATGGCTACTACAATCGTTGAACTACCAAATTTTAAAGAAGCTTCCTGAATTAATCGAGGATTTAAAACAGCCATTGTATTAATGGATACCTTATCTGCTCCCGCTCTCAACATATGAAAGATATCTTCTAAATTCTTTATTCCCCCACCAACAGTAAAGGGAATAAAAACTTTCTCTGCCGTCTTTTTCACCAGTTCTATGATTATATTCCTCTTTTCCCAGGAAGCAGTAATATCCAAAAAAACCAGTTCATCTGCCTCTTCCTTTTCATAAAACGAAGCTAATTCAACCGGATCTCCGGCATCTATTAAATTAATAAACTTTATTCCTTTTACCACTCGACCTTTGTTTATATCCAGACATGGAATAATTCTCTTGGTAAGCACTTTCAATTCCTCTTTTCATCCTTTATTTTCCCTTGGGTTATTTTGATTGCCTCTTCTAGTAAAATACTTCCTTTATATAGAGCCTTACCAATAATCATTCCTTCCAAACCAATATTTTCAAATTTCTTTAATTTTTTAATATCCATTAAGGAAGCTATACCTCCGGAGGCAATAAGGGGAATATTAATCTTTTTTAATAATTCTTCTATATTTGTAATATTTGGTCCTTGAAGAGTTCCATCTCTCTGGATATCCGTGTAAATTATCCGTCTTGCTCCTAATTGTTCCATCTCTCTGGCAAAATCAAAAGCCTTTATCGGTGTAGTATTCTGCCAGCCTTCTATCGCCACATAGTCATATCTAGCATCTATGCCGGCAACTATTTTTTCTGGAAATTCATCAAACAATCTTTGGGCTAGAACCTTATTTTTCCATAAAATAGTGCCTAAAACGATTCGATTGACTCCGAAATTTATTAACCTTTTTACTTCTTCGTAACTTCTGATTCCTCCGCCTACTTGAACCGGAATATCAACTTTACGGACAATCTTTTCAATAAGAGAGATATTAGTTAATCTGCCATAACGAGCCCCATCCAAATCTACCACATGAAGCATTTTTGCCTTTCTGCTAGCCCACTTTGCCGCAACTTCTACAGGGTCATCAGAAAATATTTCCATCTCTTTAAATCGCCCTTCTCTAAGGCGAACACATTTACCTTCCTGGATATCTATAGCTGGAATAATTAACATCTAACTTAATTCTCCAAAATTTTTTAATATTTTTAATCCTAATGTACTGCTTTTCTCCGGATGAAATTGAACCCCAAAAAGGTTATTTTTCCAAATAGAAGATGAATAAACCAGACCGTAGTCCGTTACCGAGGATATGATCTGTTCATCATTTATCACACAATAATAAGAATGAACGAAATAAAAATAAGATTCATCCGGTACCTCTTTAAAAATAGGATTCAGGTCATGAGAAGGATGATTCACGTATTTTATGGTATTCCATCCCATCTGGGGACATTTGACAGAATGATGAAATCTTTTTGCTTTACCTGGTATTAAATTTAATCCTTGATAAAGACCGCCTTCCTCGCTAAAGGTAAGCAATAACTGCATACCCAGACAAATACCCAAAAAAGGTTTGTTTATCTTTACTGCTTCAATTAATTCTTTATCTATCTTCTTTTTTTTTAATGTATTAATGGCATCCCTAAAAGCCCCTACTCCCGGAAGTACTACAGCACTCGCTTTTTTAATCTGATTTAGATCTTCAGTAATTATCGCCTTATACCCCACTTTTACAAAAGCATTCTGTACACTCTTTAAATTTCCCATGCCGTAATCCACTATTACAATCATCTTTTCCCTCCCGAATTTATCAATCAATCATTCCTTTGGTAGAAGGAATACCATCTATCCGGTTATCCATACTACTTGCCATATCTAAAGCCCGACCAAAAGCTTTAAAGAGAGCTTCTATAATATGATGAGCATTTTTTCCCTCAAGTAAATTAAGGTGTAAGGTGATCCCCCCATGATAAGCTAAAGCTTTAAAAAATTCTTCTACCAGATTAACTTCAAAAACCCCTACTTTTTCTTGTTCAAACTGAACTTGATAGAATAATTGTCCTCTCCCGCTTAAATCTAAAGCAACTTGAACTAATGATTCATCCATGGGTAAGATGGTAAATCCATATCTTTTTATCCCTTTCTTATCTTGTAAGGCATTCTTAATAGCCTCACCCAGGCAGATTCCTATATCCTCTACGGTATGATGATAATCTACTTGAAGATCTCCTTGGGCTTTTACCTCCAGATCAAAAAAACCGTGTCGGGCAAATAAAGCAAGCATATGATTTAAAAAATAAATTTCTGTCTGTAAATTACTTACCCCTTTACCATCTAAACTTATCTTCACTTCTATTTCGGTTTCCAAAGTCTTTCTTTTATATTCACCTTTTCTTTCTTCCAAAGTTATCCACCCGCCTTTCGACTATTTTTTGCTATTTTTAACTCTTTCTAACCGGTCCAAGATACAATTAACATCTTGGGCTAGTAAATCTACTCCTTCATTTAAATAAAACTTTACGGTCTCGTTTTGTAAATTAAATCCTTCTGCTAAAACTATTGCCGACAAAAAGTTTGTTTTTATTATCTCTTTATTAAAATTTTTTGCGGTAATCAAATCATCCCAAATATCACCTACATAGATCCCCAGTTTAGTTTTTAAACTGGCAGATAACCTTTTTAATCCCTGAGGATGGGGTTTTTCTAGGCCATCATCAGCAGTGATTATCTTTTCCTCTGATATAATATCATCCCAACCTAATCTTTCTAAGGCTATCCTGGCCTCCCCCCTGTTTCTACCGGTTAAGATGCCGATAGAGAAATATTGTAATAAAAAGTCTTTTTTCTTTTTATCTATAATTATTCTTTCTTGTTTTATTAAGCCTTCTGTCTTAATTAACGAGGGATAAAATCCGTAAATATTAAAACAATATTCTTCTCCCGCATAAATTTCCTGAAATATTTTAGTAATCAAATCTTTATCCCACAGACTCAATATCCATTCTTTTGCGTGCCCATCTTTCTCGATTGAATCTATTACTTTAGTTAAACCTCCTCCGTGAGATAACCTCTTAGTGATAAAAGTTTTTATATCTGGTTCTCTCATTTTAAGTTCATCTATATCCTTTGAGTTATCTTCCTTTGCCTTAATTAGGTAAAATAAAACCACGGCAGAAGTTAAATCCCAATCATCATTAAAGCCCCCGGTCATCTTAAAATATTCAATTTCTTCCGGGCCAATTAAATTTTGGGAACCCTGAAAGTGTAATATCTCTTTAAAATAAAATTGAACTGTTCGACATATAGCTCTTCTAAAAGACTCCCGCACATCAATTAAGACACCATCGATATCAAAGACAATGGTATCTACTTGAGCAAGTCTATCTAAAATCCTTTTATTTAAAACAATTTTTTCCTGAAATAAATAACCTGGATTTAATTTTTCCGAAATTAACACTAATTAATCAACTCTTTCTTAATTTATTCGACCCGTCTCTATCGTCCCATCTGTCATTCCCGTGGAAACGGGAATCTATTTTTCTTTATTCTCTGGCACCTGCGGGCACGATGCATCGTGCCCCTACAACCCACTACAATAATATTCAATTTAATCCTTCGTTATGAATTTCTTATCTCTATCGAACGGGCATGTGCCTCCAACCCTTCTAATCTGGCCAAACTCGCTATTTTTTCACTGGCTTGCCCCAATCTTTCTTTATCATAAAAAATTATGCTACTCTTTTTGGTAAAGTCTGCTACCGACAAGGGCGAAAAACATCTTGCTCCGCCGGAGGTAGGGAGAATATGATTAGGCCCAGCCCAATAATCTCCCAAAGGTTCTGGAGAATAAGCCCCTATAAATATTGCCCCGGCATTTCTTATCTCCCCTAATATCTGCCAGGGATTCTCTATCTGTAACTCTAAATGCTCAGGGGCAAAGTAATTGATAAATTCTAAAATCATTTCTTCATCTTCAGCAATAATCAACTTCCCTTTTTTCTTTAAGGACTCCTGAATAATTTCCCTTCTATTTAAATTCTTCAACTCACGCCCAATCTCTTCTTTTACTTTTTCTACTAGTGAAGCAGAAGTGGTTATCAAAATAGCCGAGGCTTCTACATCGTGCTCAGCTTGAGCAAGTAAATCACCAGCTAAATATTGAGGATTAGCTTGATCATCAGCCCAGATAAGCACTTCACTAGGTCCAGCTAACATATCTATATCTACTTCTCCAAAGACATTCTTTTTGGCTAAAGTTACATAGATATTCCCTGGCCCTACAATTTTATCTACTTTCTTTACGGTTTCCGTGCCATAAGCTAAAGCAGCTATCGCTTGAACTCCACCTAGTTTATAAATTTCTGAGATTCCTAATTCTTTAGCGGTGGATAATAAATAGGGATTCATCTTCCCCTTAGGAGAAGGAGGACTTACCATCACTATTTCTTTAACCCCGGCAATTATAGCCGGTACCGCTGCCATAATCAGAGAAGAGGGATAAACCGCGCTCCCTCCCGGAATATACAAACCCACTCTCTCGATTGGATTTACTACCTGCCCTAAAATAATACCTCTTTCGCTGGTAGTAAACCAGGAATTTTCTTTCTGCAGTAAATGATAATTAGTAATTCTATGGATAGCTTCTTTAATTATTTTCAGTAAATCTTCTTTAGTTTCTTGTTTAGCTTCCTTCCATTCCTCTGGACTGATTAATATTTCCGCTGGACTTAATTCTACCTTATCAAACTCTTTGGTAAATTCCAGCAGAGCCTGATCTCCCTCTTTTTTCACTCTTAAAATAATTTCCCTAACCTTTTTTTCTAAGTCATCTATAGAATTACCTCGATAAAATCTGTTTTTATAAATCTCCTCTATCTCCACTTTATTTTTTTTATTTAGAAAAATGATCTTGATCAATTTATATCCAACCTACCCTCCTCTTGATATTCTAAATATCCTTTACTATACCATTCCTATCCATATTTCTTAGTTATTTTTATTTATTCTCTACTCTATCCTTAATCTTCTTCTAATTCAGCTGATTCTAAAGCTATAATCTGCTCAATCTTTTTTAAAAATTCATTAATTCTTTGATGTTTAGTTTTATAACTAATCCGATTAACAATAAATTGGGCGCTAAGAGGCATTATCTCTTCCCTTATTACTAATTTATTATCTTTTAAAGTACGACCCGTAGAAACTATATCCACAATTACATCGGCTAAACCTACCTGAGGGGCTAATTCTACCGAACCATAGAGTTTAATCAATTCTACATAGATCCCTTTTTCTTTAAAATAATTTCCGGCAATCACGGGGTATTTGGTAGCTACTTTCAAACGATATCCATGGTTTTGATCATATTTTTCTTGTTTTATCTCTGCAGGAGCAGCTAATACCATTTTACATTTTCCAAATTTTAAATCTAAAAGCTTATAAACATCTTTATTCTCTTCTAATAAGACATCTTCACCTACTATTCCTATATCTGCTGCTCCGTATTCGACATAAGTAGGATTATCTTTAGGTCTGGTAATAATAAACTCAATCTCTTTTTCGGGATTAAAAAAGGTCAATTTTCTGTTTTTCTCTTCCCCACTTTTTAAATCTATTCCTAATTTTTTAAATAATTTAAGAGAAGGATTAAATAATTTTCCATTGGATAAAGCAATTACTAAATAATTAATATTATTTCCTTTACTCATAAGTTATAATTTCCTCTCTCTCGGAGATCGTTTCAATTTTTTTTACTTCTTTGGATGGGGAATTATCTATTCTTAGGATATATTTTATCCCTTTACTTCGAGCATATTTAAGTAACTCCTCCCATCCTCGTCCACTTACCTCTACTTCTACTATGCCTCCTTTTTTTCTTATTTTTTGGGCGACTAACAGAGCTTTTTTAAAATTAGCTTGATTATTTTGATAATACACTACATATTGGTCGGGTTTTCCTATCTTTAAGGAATTGATATTTTCTTTTTCTAAAGTTATCATTAATCTCTCTAAACCAATAGCAAAACCGGTGGAAGGTAGGTTTTCTCCAAATTTTAAATAGAGATGATCATATCTTCCTCCTCCACAAATCGGAAATCCCAAATATTCTGTATAACCCTCAAATATAATCCCCGTATAATAATCAAAATCACGGATAATCCCTAAATCGATTAGCACATATTTTTCTAAGTTATAATCTCTTAAAAGGTGGAAAACTTCTTTGATTTCTTCCAAAGCAGCTAAAGATAATTTATGGTTTACCATCTTCTCAGCCAGTTCTAATACTTCCTCTTTCCCTCTCAAGGTGGGTAGCTTTAAAATAAATTCTTTTTCCTTGTTCTGGATATTTTCTGAAGATAAGATCTTATCCAGTAATACAAAATCTTTATTTAAAATAGCTTCTTTAATCTCCCGTTTTTTACCTGCAGTAATTTTTATAGATTCCATAATACCATTAAAAAAATTAACTTGTCCTATATCTATAAAAAAATTTTTCAGTCCACTATTTTTTAAACATTCTATAGTTAAAGCAATTACCTCCGCATCTGCTTCTTTACTATTTACTCCGATTAATTCCACTCCAGCTTGACAAAATTCTCTTTGACTTCCCACCTTAAAATCATCGTATCTAAAAACATTACCAATATAATAAGCTCTTATCGGTTTAGATTCCTGCTGCATTTTACTCGAAACTACTCTGGCGATTGGAGTAGTCATTTCAGGTCTTAAAGCAATAATATTTCCTTCTCGATCAAAAAATTTAATCATCTCTTTTTTCATGATCGATCCTGCACCTTTGGCTAAGATTTCATAAAATTCAAAAGTAGGAGTAATAATTTCTTGATAACCCCATTGGGTAAAAATCTTACTTATCCTATTTTCTAATAGTCTCCTCTTTAAAACTTCTCCTGGCAACAAATCATTTAATCCTTTTGGAATATTCATCTACTATAACCTCTCCCTTAACCCTTGTCTTTTTCTAAATATAATTTTTATTCTTTAATGCGTTAAAGATTTAACGAATGAAATTTAGAGAAATTTTAACATTGTTTTAGAATTTTGTCAAATCTTTTCCCTTCCTCCACTTTCTCACATTGGCACTTTATGATATAATCGTTTAATGAAAAAATCAATGAATTACTGTAAGGAGTACTGATGGTTACCAGAAAAAATTTCGGGCGTACCTGGTGGGGAAATGCCTGGATAGAAGCAATGGCACGAATTGATCACGACACCAACCGCTTGCCCAGAGGTAGAAGTTATGCCAACGGTGGCAGAGTACAAGAGATTCAGATTTGTAACGGCGTTGTGAAAGCAAAAGTAAAAGGTAGACAACCAAAACCTTATCAAGTAACCATTTACTTGCAAAAATTTACCCCGGAACAATTCGCCAAAATAAAATCCTGTATCGCCGAAGATCCAGCCTTAGCCTCTGAACTGGCTTTAGGAAAACTACCGCAAGAGATGCTGAATCGGCTTGCTCAGGAAAAGATCTTTCTTTTACCGACTACCTGGAAAGAGCTTAACGCAAACTGCTCCTGTCCCGACTGGGCCAACCCCTGCAAGCACCTCGCTGCAGTCTACTATCTTATTGCTAATGAAGTGGATAAAAATCCCTTTATTTTGTTTCACCTACGAGGTGTGGAAACCAACACCCTAATGCAGGCCGCCGGTTTTGCAGAACCTACCGCGGCTGCTGAAAACGAAGAAACTTTTATCCCTTATACACAAATAAAAGTTCCCGCCAAAGGCAATAAAAAGGACAATAAAGTCGAACCTGAGTTTTCATCAATTTTAAGTTCTCTCTCTCAAGAAAAGGATAGTGCTGCCATTTTTGCCCTGCTGGAAGAATCCCCTTTGTTTTACCCCGAGGGTAATTTTAAACAAATCCTATTTAAAGCTTATCGCAATATAACAAACCGTATCAAACAATTACAGCTACTGGAAGATTTCCCCAGTTGGTTAAAGTCAAATATTTGCCTGCTCGATCCGGGAACTAAGGTCCGTCAGCCTTTATCTGAAACTTCTTTTTTTATCTTTCTCCCCAATAAAATCCCGAAAGATTTGGAAGGCCCATCAAAAATAATTACCGTTCTGCCTGTGCGTGTCTGCACCTGTCTGCGTGCGAACACGCACAGGCAGGCGCAGACAGGTCCCGAAGCCGTGGGCGGAAAGTTGGTTCTAAAAAGAAAAAAGGGGATGCTATTGCCCGCAGCAACTCTAATCGATTACTTTATAATATCACCTCTGCAACTTTCTTCTGAAGAGAGCTCCCCTGAGGTAAAATTAATCAGCATCGCGACCACTATAGCCCTGGCCCTGGCCAGGGAATCAGCATTTGTGCCACAGATAAGGAATGACCAAAAAGGTAACTTTTTTGTGCGTTATATGCCCCTTAACCAGCTGAAAGTCACTGAAAAAGCCCTGGACTTTCTGGCCGGCCTCATTCCGGTAACCTTTCTTTATCGAAAAGAAGAAAAATCTCTTCTTGTAGGGCGAGATGCCGCCAGTTCTCTTTTATCACTTATCCTGACCTATATTGTGCATCGCTTTTCCGGGATCAAAGAAAGTAATAAGCTTTGTAACACCTTTTTTAATGGGGAATATTACCAGGTTCAGGACTTTACCGAAAGGCAGACCGCCAGGGTAATTACCAACTGGCTAAGCATATTAAACTTAAGTGGGAATGAAATTTCCCCGGCAATTAGGATAGAAATACCTCAGGGTAAAAAAACTCTTTTTCAGTTACAGGTGGAGATAGAAAACAAAAAAGATCCCCTCTCCCCACTTCTCCCTTTAGCGGATGTATTTACGACAAAAAAAACTATTTTCTCACATCCCATTGAAATGGTGCGCTTTACCGTAGCCCACCAAATTTCTACAGCCTCTACTTATTTCCCGCCTCTAAAAACGGTTCTCAGCAGTAAAGGAAAGGAGTCACCCCTTATCGACCCTCTGGAAGTGGCCAGATTTATCCAAAATGGCCAACATATCTTTAATATGCTTGGCATACGCGTGATTGTGCCCAAAGAATTAAAAATACTTAGCTCGCCTCAGCTGTCTCTGGCAGCTAAGCTTAAAGCCGGCGAGAAGCAAAATATTTCTTATTTTAACCTGGAAGAAATGTTAACCTTCTCCTGGGAAGTGGCTCTGGGTGATCTTAAACTAACGCGAAAAGAATTTCTTCAGCTGGTCAAATCTGCAGCAGGGGTAGTAAAATTCAAAGAGCACTATCTGTTACTTCAGCCTGAAGAAGTAGCGCGAATAGTTAAAAAGCTAAACCAGCCCTTGCCTAAACTATCTTCTGCAGAAATAATGCAAGCATCACTAACCGGACAGACCGCCAATATTTTTTTTCATTCTGATGATCAACTCCGCAAAATGATAGATGAGCTTACCAGGTTCAAAATGGTCAAACTCCCAAAAAGCCTAAAAGCAGTGCTTCGACCCTACCAGAAGCGAGGTTTTCAGTGGCTTTACTCTAACGCTGACAAAGGGCTCGGTTCCTGCCTGGCCGACGATATGGGATTGGGTAAAACCATCCAGGCGATTGCCCTTATTTTAAAACTGAAAGAAGAGAAAAAACTGGACCATCCTGCACTGGTAATTTGCCCGACTACCCTGGTCGGTAACTGGCTGAAGGAATGCAACAAATTTGCCCCATCCTTAAAAGTTTTGACCTATCACGGACTAGAACGTCAACTTATTACCGCCCACGCCGATTTAGTCATTACCACATATGGGCTATTGCGCCGTGAAGTTGAAAAATTTAAAAAAATAAACTGGGATCTTATTATTATTGATGAAGCTCAAAATATAAAAAATGCAGATAGTAAGCAGACCAAAGCGGTTAAAGCATTAAAAGCCAGGGGCACTATCGCCTTAAGCGGAACGCCGGTAGAAAATCGCCTGAGTGAGCTCTGGAGTATTTTTGATTATTTAAACCCAGACTACCTGGGAACCCGGCAGAATTTTATGCGTCGTTTTGCTATGCCCATCGAAAAGTACCGTGACCAGAGAAAAATCGCCTTATTACAAAAAGCCACCGCTCCTTTTATTATGCGTCGCATGAAGACAGATCGTTCCATCATACAGGATTTACCGGATAAGATAGTAAAAAATGAATACTGTTACCTGAGCAAAGAACAGACTGCTATCTACCAGCGTGTTGTAGATACTAATATACAGGAAATTTCCAACAGTGAAGGAATCGCGCGCCGGGGACTTGTTTTCAAGTTAATGACCTCTCTAAAACAGATCTGTAACCACCCGGTTCACTATACCAAAAAAGGAACTGTGGTCAAGGAGCACTCGGGTAAAGCAGAGATGACCATTTCTCTACTGAAAAAGATTATATCCGCCAGGGAAAAAGTGCTCTTGTTCACCCAATACAAAGTGATGGGAAATCTACTGGTACAACTAATCCAGACAGAACTTCAGGTAGTTCCTCTCTTTTTTCACGGCAGCCTCACCCGGAAAAAACGAGAAATGATGATTGAGGATTTCCAGAACGGCAATTGCTCCCCCATTATGATCATCTCACTGAAAGCAGGAGGCACCGGCCTTAACCTGACCGCCGCAACCAACGTCATCCACTACGACCTTTGGTGGAACCCTGCCGTAGAAGCACAGGCAACCGACCGGACTCACCGTATCGGCCAAAGCAGGGAGGTATTTGTACACCGGCTTATTACTATCGGTACATTTGAAGAAAAAATTGATGAAATGATCAGCGCCAAAAAAGAGTTGGCTGAGTTAACTGTTTCTACCGGTGAAAAATGGCTCAGCGAACTCTCCAACCAGGAACTGAAAGAAATATTTAAGCTAAGCTAATTCTTCGGGATACCTTTCGCTTGAAATTTGTATGTGGAAGATGTATAATCATTGTAGATACATTTTATAGTTCATTTTTGGAAGGAAGGTACTATATGCAAACTAAGATTAAAAAATGGGGTAACAGTCTGGCATTACGAATTCCCAAATTATTGGCATCAGATGCAAACCTGAAGCTAAATAAATGGGTTAATTTATCTATAGATAAGGAGAGTATCATTATTACGCCAATAAGTGAAAAAGAATATTCGCTCGAAAAACTTTTAGAAGGCGTCACTAAAAGCAATCTTCACGGAGAATTTGATACCGGGGCACCGGTTGGAAAAGAAAACTGGTGATGGCGAGCAATTTTATTCCGCATAGAGGTGATGTGGTTTGGATAGATATGCAGCCTCAAGCCGGCTATGAACAATCCGGAAGACGTCCGGCAATCGTTCTGTCGCCAAAATCTTATAATGGTAAAGTTGGCCTGGCCTTATTATGTCCGATAACCAATCAAATAAAAGGATATCCTTTTGAAGTTATAATCCCATCTGGATCAAAGGTAACAGGTGTTGTTTTATCAGACCAGGTGAAAATCCTTGATTGGAAAATTAGAAATGCCGAATTCTGTGATAAAGTACCTGAGGCTGTGGTCCTGGAAATATTTAAAAAACTTGAGACACTGCTAAATTTTGATAGGTAGTGTTTTATTATTTTTTATTCGATTAACTAGAGTATCTTGCGTTAATATTGTTTTATGTCGCGCTCTGGCAACCTGTTCCCCAATCCAAAGATTTTGGTATTCCTTGTCAAATTTCTCGCAAAATTCTTTATTCTTCATTAAATTATCCATATAAGTTTTAGTTTTTTTCATAATAAATATCCTCAAGCTATTGTTAAAAAAGAAAACCCGCCAGGGTGCGTATTATAAAGAGGCGTAGTGGGTGTGTTATCTATAAGACGCGCTTCTTAAGCTTATTTAAACCCGCTCCTATATTAATATATTGAAATATCAAGAGGATAGTAAGATCTTAAAGCTTATGATTTTAACTAATTTATAGCAAGATGAAAGCCTTATAAAATACAATGTCATTAACTTAAGGTGTACGTATTAATGAACTACCCCGTAGCAAGCTGACGGGGTATCTCCAATCAGGTCTGTTTCTATCTTATCTCAGCAAGCTCCAGGAGAATTAGACCCTAACAGAGATTAAAGTAAGCGTTTTGAATAATCCGTAATGCTTTTTTCAAAACGCTTACTTTTTTTGAACATACCTTTAGAAGGAATTTGCCATTTGTATCTATTCTTCAATTCTGTTTGAATATTCTAAAAACTTCTTTTGTTTACATTTGAATAAGTACCAGATAATTGCCCCTTAGTGCGTACATAATGTCGTCCATTACGTACCGGAAGAATGTTTTTTGATATTTCTACTATAATTTCATCAAATATCTCTTTTTTCTTTCCCTTATCCTTTTCTAGTATAAAACGAATTAATTCTTCCTTCATAATTCCAATAGCAATATTTTTATTAATCTCCATTTTATACTTGTATTTTTGATGATTTTTAATATTAAACTCTAACTTAGCATCTAGAAGAATATCATGCATAACATTGCATAAATATACCGTAGCGTAAATATCCTGTTCGATCATAATAGGCTTGGTTCCTGTAAAATTTTCAATAAAAAGCTTATTCTTTAACACATCATATGCAGTTTCTATTTCGAAAGCGTAATCTATATAAATATACAATTTCAGAGGTATTGAATTCTTCCATTGGAAGATTCGTAGCCAAATATTCCATGCTGCCATTATCTAATTCAAATCGCACAAATCTTAATGGTATAGAACCTGTCTTTGCTAATTTGTCAGCCGTTTGCGTTCCTTTATGTGGAGATAATCTGGATTTATCAAACCTAATATTGATATATTCATCATCGGCAGTCATAGCGAGCTGTTCTTTTTTGAATACAGTTGCTCCAATTCGTATTAAAAAACTTTCATTACGTTCCATCAAGTCAATAAAAAATTCACCAGAGGGGTATCCTCGATCAAAAATTACTATTCGAGGTTTCTCGCCGGTAATAGAGTTGCATTTATCAATATGTAAAAGCGCTTGATTCCGTTCACTAAATTTCCATTTATTAATAGTACAATCAATAATCATTTTATTTAGTACATCAAAAAGACATGATATTCCAGCTTGCGCTTGTGACTTTGCATTTTTGTGCGATGCATTTCCGTATAATGCTATGTTTTGGAGAGTATTTGGCAGATTAACAGATGAGCTATCTACCGCCAGGATAAGATAACCTTTTAATCTCTGAACCATAGTCGTATCTTGGTAAAAATTTCTTACATGGAAATCACTGAGTTCCAGAAAAACTTCTGGATTCAGTTTTTGACGCTGTTTTAGGTATCCGGGCTTGGATATGTTGATTTTGGATTTAATTGATTTGATAAAACTTCTTATCTCCATGGTAAGCGTACGTCCCTTTCTTCCTAAAATTGAAAGAAGAAGTTGATGTAAGGGAAGTTTTCTGTTTCTAGTAAAATGAGAATCTTTAATTGCCTTACAATGTTTGATAAAACAAATTGTATTCGAATGGTTTATATCCATTGTAACACGTAGATTAGAATGTTTCACTACAATCACATCCTTTTTGATCCATCGTCATCATAAACAAGACGAGGTTTCTTTTTTGCATATGCAGCTTTTAAATAGGGAATCTGATCTTCGGTGACTGGTCCAAGATAAGCTATTACTGTTTGTTTTACTTGACTCTTTTCTCTTTTATTTTCAACTAGACTAGCATAATAATGAGCTTTACCAGCATATTTTTTGGCAAGAATCTTTATAAACAAACAAATCACCTCTCACTACAATGGTAACATATAAAACAATTTTATACAATTATTTTTCAAAGTATTTCTCACTACATTCAAGAACAAAAGGACATCGGAAACACCTATTAGTTTAGTTGTTTCCGATGTCCTTTTGTTCTTGAATTCTTAAGTTAATGACATTGAGATCTATATCGCTTTCTAAATTGCCCTTTCCCAAAGCCACGGAACCAAAAAGATAACCAAAAAGGATTCCTTTTTCTTTTTCCAAAACTAATTTTAATTTATCTTCAATTTTAGAAATATCCTTCTCCATAGTTTATCTACCTTTCTATAGTTCATCTACTTATTTTTATAAATAATTATAACACATATTAAAAAATACAACACTCCAAACTATTTTACTTTCTCACTGCCCCACTAAAGTGGACACTAACTCCTAAAATCAGCAGAATCGGGAATATTATTCCCTGCGCTTCTCGGAAGTACAGAAAAAATTAGCCGGAATAAAAGTAGACTTGATTCACCCGGTTAAATATTTTCAATGCACCACTATTTACCAATCCCGCAATGTCATTGCGAGTGACCGTAGGGAGCGTGGCAATCTCTAATTCAATGATCCTGTCATTCCTGCAAAACCTGTACCTGCGAAAGCAGGTAGCAGGAATCCATCTGCAAACCGAAACCTGTACCTTGCATTTCGCAACTTGCAACCATTTTCGATGAAAGGAGGTAAATATTGGATATACACAATTTAGCTGACATCATCGCTAATCAGGGATTCCCTATTGCCCTGTCCATACTCTTAATCTTTCGAATTGATAGATTTATGCAAGAGATAGTGATTGCCCAGAAAGAGGGTTATCGGACAGAAAGAACTCTCTGGAATGAAAGTAAAGCTGGGGAAAATTGATTAGAACTATTAACAAAAGGGGACGAGATACTCTTGATAATAAAAAGTAGCCTGTCCCCTTTTACTCTATAGGCTTTGTTATTTGTTTTTTCTTTGTAAATTAAAGTAGTCCCCTTTTTCCCCTCTATTTGCTCAGGTAAATTCTATACATTAAAAGTAACAATCTGAGCATATCCATTATATATCAATACTCCATGCTTTAATATGTCTCTCCCTATAAGACATTGAATATGTTGCCCTTGTAATGGTGCTGCAATAAGATCTGCTGTTTCGATCGCTAGATTATTAGGAAATACTACTGCTGCTTGATATTGATAACATTCTACTCCTACCGATGAAGGAGTATTGATTTTAACAACTCCTATTGGATTTATTTCAATTTTCTCTATTATATCTGATCTTACTACTGTGCTCGTAGCTCCTGTATCTATCATTGCTAAGACTTTTACACTTTGAGGAATTGGCTGGTTTTTATCTTTTAACATTTGAACTAGTAATCGAGATGGTGATATAAGAACCTCAATTATAGGACCTGACTTATATAAATTAGCTATTTGAGTGGTAAAAGATGGCATTTTATCTCCTTTCAAATTTAAGACGCTAATAAATTAGAGGTAAAATTTAATATATCCTCAACCTCAGAAATCATCTTTACTAAAAAAGGAGAATTACCAAACAATTCATATCCCCTTTTTATTGCATCCTCTTTAGATTTAAAAGTATCTATCAATTGTCCTTCATGAATCAAGGCATACTCACCTTTTGATTTCCCCAAAAGCTCACCAAGTTTTGACTCAAAATAATCAAGATCCTTTTTTAGAAGATCTGCTCTCATTTTCCAGTCCTCCTCCTTTATTAAATCCTACTTATACCCGTTTTCACGAGTACAAAATTATTTTTAATATGATAATCCTTTTACTTAATATATCTATTTCTTTTGTGTTTATTATAACACATATTAAAAAATTAAAATAGCATCAATCCTTGATCCCAAATTACCTTAATCACTTTCTAAATCCTTATATAGTTCTTTTATGTTTCCTATCTTGGAATTCCCTTTTCTTAGATTAGCCATCGCTTCTTTAGCCCTTTTAGCAATAGCCAACCTTTTAGCCTCTATCAGCTGCTTCTTGATTACCTCTGCTGCATATTCTTTATCATCAAGTGGTAAACGGTTAAAATCTTCAATTATTTTATTTACTGTTGCAACCTTCATAGTTCTAAACCTCCTATTGTTCTTTTTCCTCCTACTTCTCGCGCAAAAACTCCTGAAATTTTAAAATACAACACTCCAAAAGAACTCTCTGGAATGAAAGTAGAGTTGGGGAAAATTGAATAGAACCATTAACAAAAGGGGACGAGATACTCTTGATAATAAAAAGTTACCTGTCCCCTTTTTTTCTTTTTTCCTTTTTTTCTTCCCTTAAGGGGCGACCCCTTTTGGGGTTTCA
>Ga0210014_1001535_pt1 | contig 17223 bp, 16 predicted proteins | sample CryGeymeta201519_FD_183983 | JGI IMG/M metagenome (GOLD analysis project Ga0210014, IMG submission 183983) | Groundwater microbial communities from Crystal Geyser aquifers in Utah, USA - Crystal Geyser metaG 2015-19 (SPAdes) (version 2) | ecosystem: Environmental > Aquatic > Deep subsurface >...
GGCCGAGCCGACGTAATAATCGCTGTCCACCACTTCATATTGGAGCGGCGTAATGCGTGGCAGCCCTGACTTGCGACCGGTGGTCGTCAACAGCAGGATGAAGCGGCCGAGCAGCGGCGCAAGCCCGCCGGTGTACAGCCGCAGGATAAGACGATTGGGCGGCATTTTATCCATTTGAAATCCCTTTTTGGTAGCTCTTCGAGCTGCCACTTACAGACTCGATCAGCCTTCCCATCCGCTCCACGTGCGACCCTTTCCAGTACACCTGGTCACAGGCCGGGCAGAGATGGAATTCGTCGAAATGGATTTTGGTCAACGGTTCGAGGCGATCCAGCACCGTCTCTTTGCTGACCGGTTGGAGAGGGTGGTTGCAGCGCAGGCAGCGATGAAAAGGCCTGATTTTGTCAGCCAGGTCAAAGCGCCGCACCACCTCGGTCAACTGCTCCGGCGGTTCGAGCGAGCGCAGGCAGTAGCCGTACTGGACGACTTTGCGCATCAGCAGGCGGCGGTCACGCGAGAGCAGGATGCGCTTTTCGCGTTGAACGAGTTCGGCCAGTTCGGCGTCGTCGTAATCGTTGCGATAGAGACAGTCGAAGCCTAACATGCGCAGATAGGCGGCCAGCCGGCCGAGATGACTGTCCAGCAGGAAGCGCGGCTCGATGGGACAACCAGGCGCGGCGGCGCGGACCTCGATCCTGTCGCCGTTATGAGGGACGCTGTCCAGCCCCCGCGCCTGCCCGTTGACCGTGACCTGTCCCACCTCCGTGTGCGGTACGCCGAGCGATTCGATCAGGTGTTTGAGGGATTGTCTGCCCTTGAAGGCCAGCGCGAGCGTGACGTTTCTCTTGTCGCGGGGGAGGAAGCAGTGCAATTCCGGATGGAAATCAAAATACGCCATGCTCATTTGCTCTCATATAAGTTTATAACGAGTGGCGAAAAGATGCAACTGCCAATTGACAAGTCTATTAAACATACCTATAATGATTTTATACGCGCTGATGAATTTACGCTTGCTTCCGGCATGGAGCAAGCTGTGATCCTGATCAGAAAAGGAGGCGCAAGGGACGATACGAATAGAATTATCTCGGGATAGAGTTTAACCTTTTTTCGTCATTCAACGGAGGATAACATGTGGCTCATTCGCGTTAATATGACCGATTTGACCAGCAGGGTGGAGCCGCTCCCGGATGCCTATAAACATCTGGGCGGGCGCGGCATGACCTCAACCATCGTGGCGAAGGAAGTCCCGCCATTGTGCCACCCGCTGGGGCCGAACAACAAACTGGTCTTTGCACCCGGCATTGTGACCGGCACCCCCGCCCCAACCTCTGCCCGCGTCTCCGCCGGGGCGAAATCGCCGCTCACAGGCGGAATCAAGGAGAGCAACGGCGGTTCATCCTGGGCGGCTGACCTGGCCGATATGCAGGTCAGGGCGCTGGTCATCGAGGGGCAGGCGAAAAAGAATGGCAAGTACTGGGGCCTTAACCTGGCCTGGGATGCCGCCGCCGGCCAACCGAAGGTGGAATTCTTCGACGCCACCAAGTACGCCGGCAAGGACCTGTTCGAAGTCTTCCCAAAGGTTTATGCAAAGTTTGGAGATAAGATCTCCATATCCGGCTGCGGCGTTTCGGGCGAATACGGCTATGGCAACGCCAGTATCGTCTATAACGACCCGGCCAAACGCCCGACGCGTTATTCCGGGCGCGGCGGCCTCGGCTCGGTGATGGGCAGCAAGGGACTCAAGCTCATCGTCTTGAGCCGCGCAGGAACGCCGGGCGTGGCGATCACGGACGAAGCCCTTTTCGACCAGGGGCGCAAGAAGATGATTGACGCCCTGCGCACCCACGACATCACCAAGCCGAAGGGCGCGCTGAATACCTACGGCACGGCGGTGCTGATCAATATTCTGAACGAGGCGGGCGGCCTGCCCACCCGCAACTTCTCCAGCGGACGCTTCGAAGGGGCTGCCAAGATCGCCGGCGAAGCCATCTTCGAGGGCAACAAGCAGCGTCTGGACAAGGAACTCTATAACCACGCTTGCAGCCCCGGCTGCATCATCCAGTGTTCCAATACCTGGCACAACCCGGACGGGACAGAAGCCGCCTCCTGCGTCGAGTACGAATCCGACTGGGCGCTGGGCGCCAACTGCGGCATTGACAATCTGGACGACATCGCCACGATGATAAAACTGTGCAATGGCTACGGTCTGGATACCATCGAGACCGGCGCGACCATCGGCGTGATCATGGAAGCCGGTGTGATTCCGTTTGGCGACAGCCAGGGCGCCATCAACCTGATCCATGAAATGGGCAAGGGAACGCCGCTGGGCCGTATCCTGGGCGGCGGGACGGCATTTGCCGGCAAGGCCTATGGCATGACCCGCGTACCGGCGGTCAAAGGCCAGGGCATGCCCGCCTACGAACCGCGCGCGGTCAAGGGTATCGGCATCACCTACGCCACCAGCACGATGGGCGCCGACCACACTGCCGGTTACACCATCGCCCCCGAAATCCTGGGCGTCAGCGGCAAACAAGATCCGCTCACCCCTGAAGGCAAAGCGGCGCTCAGCCGCGGCTTCCAGGCAGCCACCGCCTTCATTGACACCTCCGGTCACTGCCTGTTCATTGCCTTCGCCATCCTGGATATTGCCAGCGGCATGGAAGGGATGGTGGAGGAGTGCAACGGCGTCCTGGGCACAAAGTGGACGACGGCCGATATCGGCAGGCTTGGCGCGGAAGTTTTGAAGGCCGAGCGCGCCTTTAACGAGGCTGCCGGCTTGGGCAAGGAAACCGACCGCATACCTGAATTTATGCGGACTGAACCGCTGCCGCCGCACAACCAGGTCTTTGACGTTTCGGATGAGGCCCTGGATTCGGTGTATGCCGAGTTGTAAACCATGCCCCCTCCCAAAACCCTCCCCCATTTCGCACTACAGGAATGGGGGAGGGAATATTAAAAAATTATGCCCATCGTAAAAAATGACGAGCAGGGCAGGCTGCTCCTGCCCGAAGAATTTCTACAGCGCAGGCACATCGCTGCGCAGACCGAATACTGGCTGGACGAGCGCGAGGGGGATTTGATCCTGCACCCGCGCCTGCCCGACATTCGCAAGTTATATATCGAGCCAACCACCGCCTGCAACCTGAATTGCCGCACCTGCATCCGCAACGTCTGGGAAGACCCGCAGGCGCGCATGTCCATGCAGACGTTCCGCCGCATCCTCGAAAGCCTGGAGGCCCTGCCCGACCTGAAACGGGTGATTTTCACCGGCTTCGGCGAGCCGCTCGTCCATTCTGACATCCTGGAGATGATCGCGGCGGTGCGCGAGCGCGGCCTGGCGGTGACGCTCGGCTCCAACGGGTTGCTGCTGAACTCTGAAATCTCCCGCGAACTGGTGCGGCTGGGCGTGGAGCGCGTCGTCATCTCGGTGGACGGCGTCAAGCCGGAGACCTACGCTGGCATCCGCGGGGCGACGCTCTCCCAGGTCCTCGACAACATTCGCGGCTTGAACGAGGCCAAACGCCAGTTGGGTTCGCTCTACCCGGCCCTGGGAATCGAATTTGTCGCCCTGAAAACCAATTTGGATGAGCTGCCCCAACTGACCGAGTTAGCCACCCATTTGAACGCCGCGCGTGTCCTGGTCAGCAACGTCCTGGCGTATAGCGAAGAGATGCGAGCCGAGATGCTCTATGGCTACGAGCCGCGCCCGCCGTTCATGGCGCAGGGCTGGCCGGTCAGGGCGGATGCCTGGGTGATGTGGGGGACTTTGGATTTGCCTCGCATGCACTGGGGCGCGGAGCGGCGCTGCCGCTTTGTCCAGGATCGCGCCGTGGTCGTCGGCTGGGATGGCGGCCTTGCCCCGTGTTATGCCCTGTGCCATAATTACAGTTACTTTGCCATAGACGGCCAAAAGAAACAAGTCAGCCGCTACGTGCTGGGCAACGTCAACGAACAGTCCCTGGCCGAAATCTGGATGTCGGAAGCCTACACGCGTTTCCGCAGCGAGGTGCGCAGCTTTCACTTTCCGTCCTGCCCCAACTGCGACTTGCGCGCCACCTGCGACTTGCGCGATAATAACAATGGCTGCTGGGGATGGAACCCCTCCTGCGCCGATTGCCTGTGGGCGCAGGATATTGTCCGCTGCCCGTGAGTAAAGCCATGCGCCTGCGTGTGAAACTGTTTGCTTTTCTAACCCGCTATCGCGCTGACCTGTCTTCGGGAACGCCCTTCGAGGTTGACCTGCCGGAGGGCGCCACCCTGGCCGACTTGCTGCGCGCCTTGCAGGTTCCGGACGAGGAGGTCAAGATGACTTTTGTCAACGGCCTGGCCCAAACTGAAGACTGGCAGTTGAAAGACGGCGATGAAGTGGGCATCTTTCCGCCGATTGCGGGAGGTTAGCGTGAGCGAAATTGTCGTTTTCCCGTCTTCGACACAGGCGTGGACCCGAACGCCTGGGCGCAAGTCCCGGCGGGAGAGTTCTACTTCGGCCAGCATAAAGATATCGAAACCACCGAGGCCTTCGAGATCATGGTCACCGACGTGACCGTTGCCCAATATGTCGCCTTCGCCAACGAGGCATTGGCGGCTGGCAAGGTCAAGGTGGGCGAATTCCAGGGCAAAGCCGCGCTGTTCAGCTTCTACCCTGGCGATCCCTTCCACGGCAAGAAGCACGAGATTCGCATCGACCCGGGCGATTACATCCTCATCCCCCTCGACGACCTGGCCTCGCGATTCACCTTCGACGGGCAGAAATTTGCCGTCAATCCCGGCTGGGAGAATCACCCGATGACGAACGTCTCCTGGTTCGGCGCCTGGGCTTACTGTGACTACTATGGCTGGCGCCTGCCCACCGAACTGGAATGGGAAAAAGCCGCCCGCGGCGCGGATACGCGTCCCTTCCCCTGGGGCGAGGAGATCACCCGTCAGCACGCCAACTTCTACGCCAGCCGCGATCCGTTCGAGGTCATGTCCACCTTCGGCTCGCGCACGTCTCCGGTCGGATTCTACAATGGCAAAACCTACGACGGATACGTCACGCTCAACTCGGCCAGCCCGTACGGCCTCTACGACATGGCCGGCAACGTCTGGCAGTGGCTCGGCGATGTCCAGCAGCAGGAAGGCTTCAGCGACCGCCTGATGCACGGCGGCTCGAAGGACACCTATGATATGGACCTGCGCCTCTGGGTGCGCAACAGTGCCCCGCCGATGTACTACGGGCCTGGGGTGGGGTTTCGGTGCGCGAGAGATCATTGAGGATGAGATGGTAGGATGGTAAGGTGATAGGACGATAAGATGGTAAGATGATAGGGTGATAGGAGTTTGGCATGGATGAGTTGAGTTTCGAGGAATGGCAGAAGGCCGTTCCGGTATGGATGAAAAGCGATCCATTGTGGGAATCGGGCTACTACCGGATGGCAATGTATCTCTACGATCTCGTTTGGCAGGATTGTGATCTGTTGAAGAAAGATTACCGCGGACGGGAGATCGTCAGCCAAATAATCCGCAGCGCTGGAGGCATCGGCGCGAACATGGAAGAAGCCTATGGACGCGGCGTCGGGACGCCGGATTACGTCCGTGTAATGCGCATTTCCCTCGGCGAAGCGCGTGAGACACGTGGCTGGTACTTCCGCTCACGTCAGCTTCTGCCCGAGGACTTACTCAAACGCCGCGCCGCCCTTACCGGACAATTGATCGCCATGATCGCTGGTGTCATCTCCGCCCACCGCAAAAACCTCGGAAAACACTAACCCCATCCTCTATCTCCCTACCCTCCTATCCCCTATCTCCTACCCCCTACCCCCCTATCTCCTACCCAAAATAAACCATGCAAAGAATCCTCTCCAAACTCCGCCTCTACTGGCCGCTCACCAAATCCCTCCAAACCGGTCTCCTGCTCTCCACCGGCCTGGCCGGCTATATGTCCGCCCGCTGCCCGGTGATGCACTGGTACGACTTCCTCGGCCTGGCGTTGAGCCTGTTCCTGGCGATTGCTGGGAGTACCATCATCAACATGTGGTACGACCGCGACATTGACGCCAAAATGAAGCGCACCTGCAACCGGCCGCTGGCCTCCGGTCAAGTCACACCGAACGAGGCCTTGCGCCTGGGTTTGGTTCTTTCCGCCGCAGGCGTCGGCATGGCCGTGGCGATGAGTCCGCTCTACGGGCTGGTTGTCTTTGCCGGGCTGTTCTTCGACGTGGCGGTCTACACCCTTTGGCTCAAGCGCCGCACCTGCTGGAGCATCGTCTGGGGCGGGATCTCGGGCGGCATGCCCATCCTGGCCGGACGGGTTTTCGGCCTCGGCCACGTAGACGGCATCGGCATCCTGCTGGCGCTGGCCGTCCTGTTCTGGATTCCCACCCACATCCTGACCTTCTCGATGCGCTACTTCGACGACTACGCCGCGGCGGGTATCCCGACCTTCCCGTCGGCATACGGGTTCCAGGTCACGCGCGCCACGATTGCCGTCTCCAGTATCGTCGCCGCGCTGTGCATCGGCGCAGCCGGCATCCTGATCGGCGTGCAATGGGGCTTCGTGCGCCTGCTGGCCGTGCTATCTGCCGGGCTGCTGCTTCTGGCCGTCGCCAGCCTGTTGCGCCCGTCGGAACGGGTCAACTTCGGGTTGTTCAAATACGCCTCGCTGTACATGCTGGCGGCGATGGTACTCCTTTCAGTTTAGTGTGGAACCCCGTTTCCTCGAAGGAAACGGGTTCCAGATGAGGCAACCGTGAAAATCTCCATCCTCGACCGCATCCTGCTGCTCCTGACCGGCCTGCTGGCCGCCTACCAGATTGCGGTTGGGATTGACAAGATGAGCACCCTGCCCATCATCGCCTACACGGTCGGCTTCGGCGTTCTGCTCGTGGCGGGGCTGCTGCTCATCATCCTGGGTTTCGACGTGCTGGACAGCCCCATCGTGGTCATCATCTCGACGGTCATCCCGCTCAGCCTGTCGCTGGGACTGGTTTGGGAGCACCTCGCCTCCTTTCGGACCGGCTACCTGCTCTTCGTTATCGTCGGCTTTCTCGCCATCCTGCTGACCCGTATCCTTCCCCTGCGTAATAAACTGCCCGTCATCGTGTTGGCAATCGTGCACGGCATCGCCGGGCTGACGATTTTTCTGCTCCCCATCGTTTTCGCCGCGACGGGGCGCGCCGCTCCGGGCTTCGCACTGGTCGGGGTGGGCGGGGCGCTGATCGGCGTCGGCGGGCTGTTGCTGGCGTTACTCAAGGCTGGCAGACCGCTCCTTTCGCGCGCCACCATCCTCAAGGTGCTGCCCGGCCTGTTGCTGCTTATGACCGCCGCGTTCGTGGCTGGTTTCCATTTCGGCTAGCGATTGTTTGATCGGGCTCCCACGCCCGACGGCATGGGAGCCATCTCCACAATTCTTCAAACCCTGTACTAGGAGCAATACTGTTTAGTTAAGAAGGTCGGGCTCCCATGCCCGACGGCGTAGGAGCCGTCTCTGCGACCTTATCTAAACAGTATTGGTACTAGGAGGTCGGTATGAGAAACAAGTGGTGGGCCAAACTGCTTCGTATCATCGGCATCGTCTTCATGAGCCTGACGGCCGCCTTCACCCTGCTGGGCGGCGCAGGGACAAGCTGCGTAGCGCTCAACCCGACCGGGTACGGTGACAAATTCGCTCCCATCGCTCAGGTACAGTGGCTGTATATCCTGTTCGTGCTGCTGGGCATCGCCATCGGCATCATGGGCGTGCGCGCTGTTGTCCTGCTGGTCAAAGGGATGAAGAATGCCTATCGTTGTACGTTCATCGCGCTCGTAGCGGGCAGCCTCGTCGGCGGGATTCACATGGCCGTCTCGCGCAGCCTGCGCGGTTCGTCTATGCCGGTGGATGCGGTCGTCTACACCACCGTGCTGACGTTGATTGTTTTTCTGCTCTTTCGCATCCCCGCCATATGGCAAGGCGTTAACTTTGAAAACCAGGAGGGCGACAAAAAAACCGGCAAGCACGCCGCTGCGATTGCCCTGGCTGCCAGCGGCCTGCTGACGCTGACCATCCAATTCCTGATGGCGCCCACGCACACCATCCGCGGGGTCAACTACGCGGATGTGTGGCATGGCGCGCTGACGGTCATCGGCGGCGGATTGATCCTGATGGGAGGCCTCTCAGCCTTCCTGCCGCGCTTCTCGAACACACCAGTACGCAAGCCACTGGTCGAAGAGACCTAGATCGCGAACGGGGCTGCCCTTTTTGGACAGCCCCATTTCTTAGACGGCCTAAACGCGCTTACTTCGAGAAGAGATCAATCAGTGTTTTTACGTGGAGCACGCCGTCGAATGCGAGCTTACCCTTGCGCATTTGGCCTTTCTCGCCAGCCGGGTCGCCCAGGCAGGTGACGATGATGTCGCCGCCGCTGACATCCTCTTTCTCGGTGTAGTAGTTGGTGGTTACAACTACATGTGCGCCAGCGGCTTTCCCGGCCAGCACGCCGTTCTTCGAATCCTCGACCACGATGACCTCATCGGGTTTCAACCCGGTCTTGGAGAGCGCCAGGTTGTAGATCTCCGGATCGGGCTTTTTCCTGCTGACCACGTCGCCAGCCAGCACGAGGTCGAACTTGATGTCCGCGAGGATCTTCTCGGTGATGGCCTTGGCTGCCTGCTCGTTAGAGGTGGTGCAGACGCCAATCATGAGTCCGGCTTGCATGGCCTCTTTCATGAAGCGGTGGATGCCCGGGCGCAGCGGCAGCTTGCCAGTCTCGATCAACTCGACGAAGAGGGCCGTCTTGCGCTTGTGCATGGTTTTCACCAGCTCGTCCAGTTCCTCGGCCGGTATCGGCTTGGAGAATCCCTTCGTTTGGGCGTGATGTTTCATGCGCTCTTTGCCGCCGGCGATCTGGAGCAGCTCGTGGTAGTAATCCACGCTCCACTCGTCGGCGAAGCCAAATTCCTTGAAAGTCATGTTGAACGAGACGCGGTGACCGTCGCGCTCGGTGTCAATGATCACGCCGTCTTGATCGAAGAATATCGCTTTGATCTTTCCCATGATGTGCCTCCATTTGACGTAGACCCTAAAGGTCTCCAAGACCTTTAGGGTCTACGCAATAAATCACCTGGTCAGGAACTCACGAACAACCGCAACCGCCATGCGGTTTTCCTCTTTGCTGCCGATGGTGATGCGGAACCAGCCGTCGCTGCCGTATTTTTCGCTGTCCGGGCGGAAGATCAGGCCTTTTTGCTCAGCGAAGGCCACCATATCCTTGCCCTTCTTGCCGGTCGCGCCGCAGTCGAAGAGGATGTAATTAGCCTTCGAGGGGAAGATGACCAGCCCGGGGACATCGGCGAGCGATTCCTGAATGAAATCCACCTCGCTGTTGTTGAACTTTACGCGGTACGCCAGGGCTTCTGTGTCTTCCAGGGCTGCCAGCGCCGCCCACATTGGGATGGTACCCACGTTCCACGGCAGGAGGGCGGCCGAGATCTGCCCGATCACATCCTTATCGCCCATGGCATAGCCAAAGCGCAGACCTGCCAGTCCGTACGCCTTGGAGAGGGTGCGCGTGATGAGCACGTTTTTGTATTTCCTGGTCAGGCTTACCTGCGACATGCCCAGCCCGGAATATTCCACGTAGGCTTCATCCACGATGAAGGGGATACCCGTCTCGGCGATGTGCACGAAGTCCCTGGCGTCCATGAAGTTGCCGGTCGGGTTGTTCGGGTTTGCCACGACGATGATCTTGGTTTTTTCGGTGACGGCGGCCAGGATGGCGTCCGCGTCGAAGGACAATCTCTTCCGGTCTTTGTAGACCATCGGCACGGAGACGAGCTTCCCGCCCAGGATGTTGCAGCGCAATTTATAGATCCCAAAGCAAGGGGTATGCTGAATGACCTCTTCGCCGGGTTGGAGGAAGCACCGGAAAATGTTGTCGAAGATTTCGCTGGATCCATTTCCGAGCATGACGTTTTCCGGGCCATCCAGCCCGTTGATCTCGGCGATCTTGCCGCGCACGGCCAGACCCTGATCCGGGTAGCGGTTCGCCATTTTCCCGTATTTGAGGATGGCTTCCAGCACTTTGTCGGAAGGCGGATTCGGGTTCTCGTTGGACATCATGCGATGCAGCTCGGGCTTGCGCCAGGCAAGCTCGATATGTCCGGAGATGTACATGGGGATGCCTTTTACCCAGGGGACGTAATATTCTTCGATCTTTTTCATTCGTTTATCTCCTATGCTTTCCCGGCGCTGCCGAGCATGTCAATCCAGTGCCCAACCGCTTTGCGGATGGCATCTCGTGCGGCCGTGTCAACTTTACCGGGATCGTATTCTTCGCGGTGGGCGCTGATGTAATCGTATTTTGCGTCAATCAGGGTGCGCTTCAGCTCGGTGGATACGTTGAACTTGGCGCCGCCGGCGGCGATCAATTTCTGGATGTAATCTTCCGGCAGCCCTGTGCCGCCGTGCACTACCAGCGGAGTTTTAATACCTTTACCGTTCAGCAGTTGGTTGATCTTGGCCAGTCGCTCGAAATCCACCTTGGGGTTCTTGGTTTTATATACGCCGTGGGCTGTGCCGATGGCGGGTGCAAACAGGTCCAGCCCGGTACGCTCGACAAATTCCACCGATTGAAGCGGATTGGCCAGCGCAGCCTCATTCTCGGCTACTTTGACCTGGTCCTCCACGCCGCTGACGGTACCCAGCTCGCCTTCGACCGAGATATTGCCAACCTTGTGGCAGTAATCCACGATTTCTTTGGTCTGGCGGATATTCTCCTCATAAGACTGCTTCGAGGCGTCAATCATGATGTTGGTGTAGCCGGCGTCAGCGCATTTCTTGCAGTAATCCACTTCGGTGCAATGATCCAGGTGCAGGCAGATCGGGATGGGCGCCGAGGCAGCGATGGTTTTGTAGATTGCGACCACCACGTCCGTGCCCAGGAATTTGGACGGCTTGACCGAGGTCTGGATGATCAGCGGCGACTTCTTACCGACCGCCGCGTCCACCACGCCTTCCAGTTGGATCAGATCGGTGATGTTGAAGGCGCCAACGGCGTATTTGCCCTTGGCGGCTTCGATCAATATTTCTTTTGCGTTTACGATAGACATTTGAGCCTCCTGAATAACATAGAGTTTGGATTATCAGAACTTCACGAAAAGGCCTCGTAGTGGCGACTTCGCGAAGCACCCTTTAGGGTTAGTCGCTTTTTTGTCGAACGACTGAAGTCGTCACTACGTTTTCGTGTTCTACTGATTATGACCTTATGCGTTCTCCTTTCGGATCCCATAAGGGTGATTGCACCACAACTGCGCCAACCTGTTCTCCGAAGAATTCTACCTCCAATTCTGTGCCTGTTTTAGCGTATTCGATTGGCAGGTATGCGTAAATGATGCTTTTTCCAACGGAGTAGCCATATCCGCCCGAGGCCACCCAACCGATGATCTTGCCGTCTTTCGTGCGGATGGGTTCCTTGCCCAGGGCGACGGTGCGGCTGTCCGAGAGTGTCATGCAGCAGAGCTTTTGCTTTATGCCAGCTTCTTTCTGTTTAAGCAGCGCTTCTCGTCCAATGAAGTTGCTTTTATCAAGTCTGACCGCAAAGCCCAGGCCGGCCTCGTAGGGCGTGTAGTCCGGGCTGATCTCGCTGCTCCAATAACGATAACCCTTTTCGAGGCGCAAGGTGTCTATTGCCTTGTAACCGGCGGCTGCCAAACTTTCGGGCTGGCCGGCTTCCCAAAGCGTATCCCACAGGCGCAGCGCGTATTCCATCGGGCAGTAGAACTCCCAGCCCAGCTCGCCCACGTAAGTGACGCGCGAGGCCAGGGCAGGCACGTCGCCGACCGTGATGCGCCGGGCGGTCATGTACGGAAAACCCGCGTTGGAAACATCGTCTTTGGTGACTTTTTCCAGGATCGTGCGCGCTTTCGGCCCCCACAGGCCGAGACAGGCGTAAGACGAACTGACATCTTCTATCGTCACCGAGCCATCTTCGGGCATGTTCAGCGAAAGCCAGGACAGGTCGTGCTGCCCGAAGGCGGTGCCTGTGATGATGAAAAAGCGGTCTTCCGCCAGGCGGGTGACGGTGAAATCGCACTCGATCCCGCCGCGCTTGTTCAGACACTCGGTATAGATCACTGTCCCAACCGGCCAGTCAATATCGTTGGCGCATACGTAGTTCAGGTAGGTCAACGCGCCGGGTCCGCGCAGCTCGAACTTGTTGAACGAGGTCTCGTCGAACAGGCCGGCGTTCTGGCGCGTCATCAGGTGCTCGTAGCCGATGGCGCGTGACCAGTTGTGATGCGCCCAGCCTTTGGGTTCGTGACCATGGCGGGCTCTCTCCTCGTAAGGTTTGAACCAGTTGGGACGCTCCCAGCCGGTCTTCTCTCCAAAGGCACAGCCCAGATCGCGCAGGCGATAATAAGTGGGGGAGAGGCGCAAGCCGCGCCGCGAGAGGCGTTCCTCGCCGGGGAAATGAATATCGTAATACTGGGAATAGGTTTCGATGGTGCGCGCCACGCTGTAATCCTGGCTGTTGTAGTTGGAGCCGAAGCGGCGCACGTCCAGCCGCCAGACATCCCACTCCGGGTGGCCGTCAATGATCCACTCGGCCATCGTCTTGCCGATGCCGCCCGCGCCCGCCAATCCGTGAGCGCAGAAGGCGCAGGCCACCCAGAAGCCCTTGACAGCGGTCGGGCCGAGCAGGTATTCACCATCCGGGGTGAAGCCCTCCGGCCCGTTGAGCAGTTGCCGGATCTCGGCGGTTTCCAGCACCGGAACCCGCTTGATCGAATTTTCCATCAGCGGCCCAAAGCGATCCCAATCGGGTGGGAGCAGGGTGTACTTGAAATCGAGCGGGATGCCATCCAGGCCGAAGGGAGCCGGATCGCGCTCGTAGCCGCCGGTGGTCAGCCCGCCGACCTCCTCGCGCCAATACACCAGCAGGTCGGGGTCGCGCAGGGTCGGGATGTCGTGACCCACCCCTTCGATTGGCTTGGTGATGGCGTACAGGTGCGCCATCGGGACGACGGGCAGGTTGAGGCCAACCATCTTGCCGACCTCGCCGCCCCATTGACCCGCAGCGTTCACCACGATCTCGGTCTGGAGGCTGCCTTTGTCGGTGACCACCTCGTGTACGCGCCCATCCTTCAATTCGATGCTCACCACGTTCGTATCCTGGAAGATGCGCGCGCCGCGCTGTTTGGCGCCGGCCGCCAGCGCGTTCGTCAAGCCGGTGGGGTCAATCACGCCGTCATTGGGCGTGTAGGCTGCGCCGACCACGCCATCCAGGGAGATCAGTGGGAAAAGATCGTAAGCCTCCTTGGGTGTGATCAGCTCCATTGGTACGCCGAACGATCCGGCCATGCCGACCAGTCGCTTGATCTCCTCCATCCGTTCGGCGGATGAGGCCAGCCGCAGCCCACCGACCTCGCGCCAGGCAGGATCGTGGCCGGTCTCGTCTTTCAGGCGGCGATACAGGTCAGTGCTGTAGTGCATCATGCGCGTCAGGTTGGCGTCCGAGCGCATCTGGCCGACCAGCCCGGCCGAGTGCCAGGTGGAGCCGCTGGTCAGCTCGTGACGTTCCAGAATGACGACATCCTTCCAGCCCATGAGCGTGAGGTGGTAAGCAATGCTGCACCCGCCCACGCCGCCGCCGATGATGACCACTTGCGCATGTGAGGGAAGATCAGGCATTTTGGGTTATCTCCTTGAGCCACTGACCCCAGCGGGGGTCGTGTATGTTAGCGAACACTCGACCAAAGAATTTATAGGCATAATCGCGAAAGTCGAAATCGAGCTTCGAGATTCCGATTTGAACCAGCCCCCATGTCGCTTCGCGCAGGTCGGACATGATTTTCATTATTTTCAGATGCGCCCAATATTGGTTCGAAACTTCCCCAAAATAATATTCCAGAAGCCAATGATCCTGTTCATCGGATAACAAGTGATGGTCAGAAAAGTTTGCCAGGTCGAAAAAGAGGTCGCCCATACCGGCGTACTCCCAATCCACGATGTAGAGTTGGCCGTTGGTGATGAAATTGGCGTTGAGCAGATCGTTGTGACAGGGGCAGGGTGTAACGGGGCGGGTCATGAGCGCCTTTTCAGCTTCGACGACGCGCGCCATCAACCAATCGAAATTCTTGGGAAAAGCGACATTGCAGCGGCGGGCGGTGGCGGAATAATCTTCGATGGTGCGGAATGCCGAAAAGCGACCGGGTATCACGGGCATGGCATGGATGCGGCGGACCGCCTCCATCACCCGGCGGATATTCTCCGGCTGGCGGATCTCTTCGGGCGGCAAAGGACGCCCCGTGATGAAACGCGTCACGAGGTATCCTTCGGGGCGGATGAAATAAACGACTTCGGGCGCGATGCCAAGTTTCCCGGCCTCCAGGTTGGCGGCGTACTCGTATTCCCGGTTGATGCCCAGCAATTCTGTGTCGGCGCCGGCAATGCGCAAAACGAAAGATTCACCGCCCACGTCCACGCGGAAGTTCAGGTTGGTGATGCCGCCGCCGAGAGGGGATGTCTTCAAATCGGCGGCCGCTCTCCATTGGGGAACACGCGCGATAGCCTCGTCCAGCGTCAGGGTCATGGCCGCCTTCTCCTGCTATTGGACTTCATCCACTTCCTTATACCATTTGAAGCGATCACCGACTTTGGCGCGCAGACGCCAGGCGAGCGACTTGGGTTCTTCATCGAGCCGCGCCTGCGCCGCCTCGACTTGTGTAGTAATTTTTGCTTTTTGCTCTGGGGTGAGTTGTTCGTAATTCTGGGCCAACAAGCGAACTTTATCCAGGTTCATCGTGATGGTACGCCAAAGCCCCCAATCGTTGCCGCACAGTTGTGCAACGTAGCCGATGTTGATGGTTTCCGTGTCCTCCTCCCCAAGGGAATGTTCCAGGAGAAGCATGATCGTGTCAATCACATCCTTCTCGCAAATTTCTACGATCTGCATCTTCTCCAGCAGCATTTCTGCCAGGGGGATTGTCGGCTTGTCCACCTCGAGTCTGCCTTCCCACTTGATTGTGTGGCAAAAGTCCAGCTTATCGTAAAATACATCCACGTGCAAACCGTTATTGGGATGATTGAAGATAGACCGGTATCCCTCGCTAAAGATAAAAACTTCCCGCTCTTCGATATAGCCCAAACCTGCCAACAATGCCTTGATCTCTGAAGTCTGTTTTCGGTAACCGGCAAAGTCAATATCTGTATAAGCCCGTCCCAGCGCGGCCTGCAGATACCCAAATTGAGGGCAATGTATCTGGAAGGCCAACGATCCGATCACGCGCAGCGATAACCCGGCTTTGTTGCTGGCTTGTACGATCCGTTTTAACTCGTTCTCGAATTTCAGGCGTTCGGATTGGTCTTGTTCACCCATCCCAATGGCAGCGGACATCGTGCGCTCCTTGCTGAGTGAGTTCGCATGGGGTAAGCTGGCAGAATTTCGTCAGAATCGATAATGGATGCCTTGCGTTGGTAGATTCATTATAACTGAAAAGATTAAAACTTGCAAATTTCTTCAAAATCTTATATAATATACACACAAGTCAAACAAAATCCGTCATATTTATTCGCGCTGAGATTCATTCTTTCCGTAATGAATAAACCCCTAATCCCGGCTCAACGGCGAGAGCGCATCAAGGAATACCTGGCAATCCATAAAGTTGTCCGAAATGCGGACCTTAGTGAGCTGCTGGATGCCTCAGATGCCACAATCCGGCGCGACATCGAGTGGCTGGAAAGCGAGGGGGTGATCGAGAAGACTCACGGGGGGGCAATCCTCAGTCAGAAAATCAATCTTGAGCCAGAGTATGTACAACGAGCGCAGCGTTATCCTGAAGAGAAGCGCCTGATTGGCAAAACAGCCGCCAGCCTGATCGAGGATGGGGACATTGTTTTTATCAACAGCGGCACAACTTCCACACAAGTCATCCGTCATATCCGCAGCAACGCGAATATTACCGTGATCACCAATAATCTAAGCGCGGCATTGGAAATCGGCAAGCCTGACTTCGAGCTTATCTTGCTGGGCGGCTCCTTTCAAACCAGGTCGAATTCGGTGGCGGGACGTTTTGCCATTGATAATTTATCCAAGGTTTACGCAGACAAAACCTTCATCGGTGTGGATGGCATCAGCATAAAATACGGCTGCACAGTTCCATCCGATGAGGAAGCGGAAGTTGTCAGTCTAATGCTTGCGCGGACGCATGGATCAATCGTTGTAGTAGCTGATCACAGCAAATGGGGGGTTGTTTCTAACTTCGAGATCGCCAAGATCGGGCAAATTCAACGCCTGGTTACAGACGAAGGGTTTGATTTCGGCGCAAGAGCTGATCTCACCTCTCGCTCTGTGGAAATTCTCATTGCCCGCGAGAATTTGTAAAAAATTGACAGGTTAGGAGCGTATGAAAGATCAAGCGCAAGTCGTCGTCGTTGGCGGCGGAATCGTCGGAGTCAACATTGCTTATCACCTGGCAAAGCTGGGCTGGACAGACGTGGTGCTGTTCGAGAAGGGCGAGATCGCCAGTGGAGAGTCTTCCCACGCGGCGGGGCTGGTGACGCAATTTGCTACCTCGCAGACCCTGATGCAGTTCCGCAAATACAGCATCGAGCTGTACAGCGGGTTGAAATTATTCGAGCATGTTGGCAGTTTACGCGTGGCTTCGACACCGGAGCAGTTCAAGGAATTGCAGCGCAGTGTCAGCCGGGCGAAGGGTCTCGGCATGGATGTGGAGATCATCTCCCCGGCCGAGGCGTTGAAGATCATGCCCCAGTTGAGCAAGGAAAATCTGTACGGCGCCATCTACCTGCCGCGCGACGGCCAGCTCGATCCCTATACAACGACGACCAGCATGGCGCGCTTTTCCAAAGAAATGGGTGTCACGATCTATACCGGCGTGCGCGTGACCGGCATCGAACTCTCCCCGAAAGGCGAGATCCAGCGCGTGCTCACAGATCACGGCTCGGTCAAGACGAACATCGTGGTCAACGCGGCCGGGATGTGGGCGCCGCGCGTGGCAGCCATGGCGGGACTGCACATTCCGACTACTCCAGTGGATCACCAGCACATTGCGCTCAAGGCCGTCGAAGGCCACGAGTTTTCGCATGAAACGCCCTGCCTGCGCGACCCCGATAACCTGGTCTACATGCGCCAGGAAGCCGGCGGACTGGTCATCGGCGGCTACGAACCCAATCCGCTGGCGCGCTGGATTGACGGCGTGCCCTGGGAGCATGGGGGCGCCACGCTGCCGGCAGATTACGACCGCTTC
>Ga0210014_1001551_pt1 | contig 17049 bp, 13 predicted proteins | sample CryGeymeta201519_FD_183983 | JGI IMG/M metagenome (GOLD analysis project Ga0210014, IMG submission 183983) | Groundwater microbial communities from Crystal Geyser aquifers in Utah, USA - Crystal Geyser metaG 2015-19 (SPAdes) (version 2) | ecosystem: Environmental > Aquatic > Deep subsurface >...
CAAGGCCAGCAGCGCCAGCACATTGAACCCCACTGCCCCCGCCGCGACGGCGAGAAAGCCAAAGCCATAGAGCAGGGGCGCAAGCGGCGCGCCCAGGGCGCGGCCGAGCGAGAGGGCGGCGACGTTGAAGGACATCAGCGTGGCGCACGCGGTGTAAGACCCCGTTACAGCCTATCGAACTCTGCTGGTTCGACATCGGGGACTTTGTTTAGGATTGACAATAACTTTTCCCGGCTGCCACGCTTGGCGCGTTTTTCCAAATACTCAATTGTCGAAATGGATGCAACTTTTTCGGCCACAGCCAACACGACAAACTGATTGACAGAAACACCTTCCTCTTGCGCCAACTCTCTTAGTTGTTCATGTAAAGACTTGGGTAAACGCAAACTTAGAGCACTCATATTACACCTCACCAATGATTCTCAAAAAAGCACCTGGCGTCACTGCTTTTACACCGAACTTTTCGACGCCTTTAAAATCGGATAAGTTATGCGTGACGATGTAATCACACTGGGCCGATACAGCCAACTCTAAAATCAATTCATCATTTGCATCGGGCAAAGATGGTCTCCACAGGAAATAAATTTTATGATGTTTTGCCAAAGCGCACAAAGAGTCAACCAAATCAGAAACGTCATCTTGTGATAAACCAAGTTCTACTCGATACCGTTGTATGACATCCTCATACTCAAGGACAAGGGCAACCGAATCGTGCGTTTTAAATCTTTTTGTTCCAGCAAGTGACAATAACTTGTAGGATGCTCCTTTCTTGGAACGAAGGGCTGCAATTACAACATATTGGTATCAATGACAATATTTGGAATACTCATAACAGTATTATAGGCGATATCCTATGTAATATCAACCCTTGCCATCTGGCTTTTCTGCAATTTCCGTAAGGCCAGCAGCGCCAGCAGGTTGAACCCCACCGCCCCCGCCGCGACGGCGAGAAAGCCAAAGCCATACAGCAGGGGCGCAAGCGGCGCACCCAGGGCGCGGCCGAGCGAGAGGGCGGCGACGTTGAAAGACATCAGCGTGGCGCGCGCGCCGGGCAGAACCTCGGTCATCAGCGGGATGCAGCTCACCAGCGTGAACTCGAAAGAGATGTAAAAGAAGAAAAGCCCGGTCAGCGCGCCGGCCTCCGTCCGCCCGAGGAACGGCAGGGACAGCGCGGCCAGGCTGTTCGCCAGCAGGCCAATGGCGACAGCGCGCGGCTTGCCGAGCCGATCCACAAAGGCAGCCACCAACCCCTCGCCGCCCAATTCCGAAAGTCCGATGATCGCCGAGGCCGCGCCCAACGCGGCGATCTTCAGGCCGAAGGAATCCTCCAGCCAGACGCCGAAGATGAGATTGACCACCTCGTTGGCGGTGCTGGCGAAAAGTCCGACCGCCAGGCCGGCCAGCGCAGGGACGTAGGTCAGTACCGAGCGGAAGTTTGCCCACAGAGGCGACCTGTCAGCGCGCGGCTTCCCATCCTTCGGCAGCATGAGTACGATCCCGACAAACGTCAGCGCGCCGAGCAGGGCCAGGAGCGGGAAGGGCGCCATCCAGCCTCGGCGGGCGATCAGGAAACCCATCAGCGGCACGCCGAGGACGAAGGCCAGCGACCAGCCAAACTCGGTCACGGCGATGGCCAGTCCGCGCCGCTCATAGTTGATGCGGTCGCTGAGATAGGCCTGCATCGCCGGGTCGAAGATGTATTTGCCAAGCGTGGCCAGGGAGAGCGCCACGGCGAGCACCCAAAAGGTCGGCCAGAAGACGACCAGCGCCGCGCCGAGCGTGAACAGGCCGACGCCAAAGAGCATACCGAGCTTGCGTCCGTGGCTGTCGGCCGCCGAAGCGGCAAACGGGCCAAAGGTCCCGACCAGGCTGCGGGCAGTCAGGGCAAGGGACATGGTCGTCAAATCCACGCCCAGGCCGCGCGCGAAAATGGACAGGAACGGGTAGACCATCCGATGCGCGGTGTTCAGCACGGTGCGGATGGCGATGAAGGCGGGGAGGGTGCGATTCATCGAATCATCACTTCCTCATCCACCACCTTGTCAGTTGCCAGGAGGCCAGGAGAGTGAGCAGGTTCAAGAGGATGAAGAACACCTCAATCTTCAAATTCCCCGAACCGAAGATCGGCGAGGGCGGCGGATGCAGAACGTTGCCCGCCTCGTTCAAAACGAAATTCAGCGAGATGGCGTAGGCCAGGTTGGCCAGCGAAGTCCAGGGAAGTTTGGCGATTAGCGCCAATCCAATCTGGAGCAAAACGCCCGCGATGGCAAAGATGAGGGCGACGCGGAAACGCGGCTCGGCGAGGAACAGGCCGTTCCAATTGGCCTGCATGGCCCACAGCGAAAGAGGCAGGTAAGTCACCCAAAAGACGATGCCGGCGCGGCCGAGGGCCTGCGACCAATGATGGGCGGACTCGCGCCGCGTCAGCAGGCCGATCAGCCCCACCACCGCCGCCGCCAGGATGACAATTTGCGCGCTCAACACCCAGGCGCCGTGCAGGTAAACGATGCGCACGTTGTCCCCCAGCGACTTCTCCTCTGGCCCGAAGAAGGTGAAGACGGCGATGAACAGCAGGATCAGGATGAACCATACAAAAGGGGATCGTAATCTGGACATGGGCTGAATTTTACCTTAGAAAGCGGAGGAGATTGCAAAAAGAGTAAATCCTGGTAACCGCTCAGGAGTGTCACCCTGAGGAAGCGTTCTTCCCTGCCCTTGCGGGCTGGGCAAGGGTGCGACCGAAGGGTCTCCCAGCCGGCCGGAGGAGTTTCTTCGCCGCTGGAAGAGCATCAGCGGCTCACACGTGCCTGCGCACGGTGCAGGCAGAATGACAATCTGGCTGAACAGTTACAAATCCCACATAAAAAACACGTATTGTTCTAACACAACCTTTACAAACGTGGTTTATACTTTTTCCTGATAACGAAAGGAGTCGCTATGAAAAAAGTATGGAAATGGATCCTTGGGATCCTCATCGTATTGGTAGTCTTGGCTGTCTTGTTCGCCCTGGCGTTCATGTTCCACAACGCTTTTGGCAGAAGCATCGGTTTCCGGGAATTCCCCCAATCGCGCGTTTGGAACAGTCCGCTGATGGGCGGCGGTGACGGCTGGCATCGCCCCGGAATGGGCGTGCGAGGCTTCATGCCCTTTGGTATGGGCTTCGCATTCCTTGGCGGGCTGATCCCGCTGACGCTGCTGGGTCTGCTAGTCTACGCCGCGTACCGATTGGGGAAGAAACGCGCTATCATCGCCATGACAGTACCGACCGCCCCGGCGCCGGCCCTGACGCACACTTGCGCCAAATGCGGACAAGCGGTCCAGGAAGATTGGAAGAACTGCCCGTATTGCGGCAAGAAGCAGTAGAGCAAAACGCATTCTACTCAACCAGGCGTCCCGACATACACGTGCCGGGGCGCTTGGCGTTTAACGGGGGAGTGCGCCGCGCCAGACAGGTTGACCTTTCTGTTCAGCGGAGGAGTTTGAGCTATAGGAGAGTATATTGAACTAGCATCCGATTATTCCCCCTCGCGTCCGCTCGCGGGAAGCCGCGTCCAACCGCAGGGGGGAAGCTGGCTCGCGCCTTACGTCCACGCCGCCGCTCGCAGGGTGACTATAACTGCTCAATAATTGTTAGGGTTGACCTTGAAAATTATTGGATAAAAATCATGGTCGCCCCCAAGAATTATCGAGGAAAAATCAAGGTCTGGCAATTATTTTGTTGATTGGGCGTGCAGGTGAGCCGAGCGGCCGGTTGTGCGCGGCGGCACGGTCCGCGGGGTGGAGGAAAACCAATTAACACAAAGGACACGACGGAACACGAAGGCGATGCCCTGAGCCTGTCGAAGGGAAAAATTTCGTCCCACTTCGTGTCCTTCGTGGTTAAAAGGTTTCTCACTTCAGCATCGGCATCTTGATCCCATGCCGCTTGGCCGCCTCGACCGCGATCGCGTAGCCTGCATCCGCGTGGCGGACGATGCCCAGGCCCGGGTCAGTGGTCAGGACACGCTCCAGCCGCCGCGCGGCTTCGGGCGTGCCGTCCGCCACGATGACCTGGCCGGCGTGCTGGCTGTAGCCGATGCCCACCCCGCCGCCGTGGTGGAACGAGACCCAGGTCGCACCGCCGACGGCGTTGATGAGCGCGTTCAGGATCGGCCAGTCGGAGACCGCGTCCGTGCCGTCTTTCATGGCCTCGGTCTCGCGGTTCGGGCTGGCGACCGAGCCAGAGTCCAGGTGGTCGCGCCCGATCACGATGGGGGCTTTGAGAATGCCCTTGGCCACCATCTCGTTGAATTTCAGCCCGGCCTTGAGGCGCTCGCCGTAGCCCAGCCAGCAGATGCGCGCCGGCAGTCCCTGGAAGGGGACTTTTTCGCGCGCCATCTTCAGCCAGCGGCGCAGGTGGTCGTCCTGGGGAAAGAGTTCCAGGATGGCTGCGTCGGTCTTGTAGATGTCTTCCTTCTCGCCCGAAAGCGCCACCCAGCGGAACGGCCCCTTGCCCTCGCAGAACAATGGGCGGATGTAAGCCGGGACGAAGCCAGGGAACTCGAAGGCGTCCGTCACGCCGTAATCGTAGGCGCGCTGGCGCAGGTTGTTGCCGTAGTCGAACACCTCCGCGCCCCTGCGCTTGAATTCCAGCATGGCCTGGACGTGCTTCGCCATCGAAGCCATGGATTTCTTTTCGTATTCTTTCGGATTGGACTTGCGCAGCTCCTCGGCGGCGGCCACGCTCAAGCCCGAGGGCACGTACATCAGCACGTCGTGGGCGGGCGTCTGGTCGGTGACCACGTCGGGAGTCACGCCGCGCGCCGCCAGCTCGTAATAGACGTCAGCCGCGTTGCCGATCAAACCAATGGACTTGGGTTTTTGCTGCCCTTTGGCTTCCTCGACCTGCGTCATGGCCTCTTCGAGCGTGTCCACCACCGTATCCACGTAACCGATCTCGAGGCGGCGTTTGGCGCGCGCCGGGTCCACTTCGACGATCAGGCCGACGCCCTCGTTCATGGTGATGGCCAGCGGCTGCGCGCCCCCCATCCCGCCCAGACCGGCGGTGAGAGCAAATTTACCTTTGAGAGAACCCCAGCCGCGCAGTTTGGCCAGCGCGCCGAAGGTCTCGTAAGTGCCTTGCAGGATGCCCTGCGTGCCAATGTAGATCCACGAACCGGCGGTCATCTGGCCGTACATGATGAGACCCTGGGCGGCCAGCTTGTCGAAGTGCTCCTGCGTGGCCCAGTGCGGGACGAGGTTGGAGTTGGCAATGAGCACGCGCGGGGCGTCGCGGTGCGTCTTGAAGATGGCTACCGGCTTGCCGGATTGCACCAACAGCGTCTCGTCATCTTCGAGATTCTTGAGCGACTCGAGGATGGCGTCGAAACACTCCCAGTTGCGCGCCGCCTGTCCGCGCCCGCCGTAGACGACCAAATCCTGCGGGCGCTCGGCCACTTCCGGGTCGAGGTTATTCTGGATCATGCGGTAGGGAGCTTCGGTCAGCCAGGATTTACAAGTGAGTTGCGTCCCGCGCGGGGCACGGACAGTACGAGGCATAGACATGTTGCTCCTTCGATCAGCTCGAATGCCCGTTCACCAACTGGTCGAATTTCGTATCCTTCAATCGCCTGACCAACGTCTCCTGCGCCTCACACCAGATGGGCTTCAACGGGCACTCATCAGCGAAGGCGCACATCCCTTTTTCGCCAACGCACTCATTGAGCAGGATCGGGCCGTCAATGGCTTCGACGACATCCAACAGGGTGATTTCCTTCGCCTCGCGCGCCAGCGAGACGCCGCCGCGCGCCCCGCGTGAGGTGTGCAGCAAGCCGGCGATCGAGAGCTGGGAGATGATCTTGGCCAGGAACGAGGGAGGGATACGTTGTTCGTGGGCAACATGGCTGGTCGCGGCGCGCTGGTTGGGGCCTAGACGAGCCAGGTACAGTACCGCGCGAACCGCATAATCTGCCTGACGGGTGATCTGCATGTTACCTTCCTCTCGGCTAATCAGGATAGAAATTATCTTCTTTATTGTATAATTCCCCCCGCTTTGGGGCAAGTGATGGAGGTCATGCCTCAAATATGACACTTTACTCCGATTTCTTATGAAAACAGATATAATCCCAGGCATGGATTTACAGCCAACGATCACGCAGGCGTTCAGGAGTCGCTTCGCTGCACCCCCTGCCTTCATCATCCGCGCCCCGGGGCGGGTGAACATCATCGGCGAGCATACCGACTACAATGACGGCTTCGTCCTGCCGATGGCGATTGACCGCGCCGTGTGGATCGCCCTGCGCCCGCGCCGCGACCGGCAGGTGATCGTCCACTCGCTCGATTTCGACGAAGCCGCAGAATTTTCTCTCGATAACCTGCACAAGGGGAAAGGATGGCCCGAATATATCAAAGGCGTGGCCTGGGCGTTTCAAGTCGAAGGCCACGGGCTGAAAGGTTGGGAGGGAGTGATGACCGGCGACGTTCCGATTGGGGCCGGACTCTCATCCTCCGCCGCGCTGGAGCTGGCCGCGGCGCGGGCCTTCGCCGCCGTTTCGGACCTGGAATGGGAACCCGTTAAAATGGCCCGCCTGGGCCTGAAGGCCGAAGTCGAGTGGGTGGGTTTGAACTGCGGCATCATGGATCAGATGATCTGCGCGGCAGCCCAGGCGGGTCACGCCCTCTTCCTGGACTGCCGCTCGCTCGACTTCGAACAAATCCCCCTGCCGGGCGGACTATCGGTCGCCGTATTGGATACCGCCACCCGCCGCGGCCTGGTGGATTCGGATTACAACGAGCGCCGCGCCCAGTGCGATGCCGCCGCGCGCTTCTTCGGTGTCCGCGCCCTGCGGGACGTGGACAGGCAGACCTTCGAGACGCGCGCCGGCCAGCTCGACCCGCTGACCCGCCGCCGCGCGCGGCACGTCATCCGCGAAAACGAGCGCGTGAGCCAGGCCGTCGCCGCCATGAGGCGTGGCGATATGGAGAGGCTTGGAGGCCTGCTGGATGCCAGCCACGCCAGCCTGCGTGACGATTTCGAGGTCTCCAGCCCGGCGCTGGACAGCATGGTGGAGATTGCCCGTCAGGCCGCGGGCTGTTTCGGGGTGCGCATGACCGGCGCGGGGTTCGGCGGCTGCGCCGTCGCCCTCGTCCGCGCCGAAAAGGTACAAGAGTTCAGCCTCCACGTGGCCCAGGAATATACGCGCCAGACCGGGCTGACGCCCAGTGTGTATATCTGCCAAGCCGCCGCCGGAGCAAGCCTGGTTCCTGCTTGACGCTTTAGAAAGGTTGTGCTAGTATCACACCATTGAGCTTATAGAAACATAGGCTCTCGAACGAGGAGGATGCTCATGTCTAAGAAGTTTATCTCGATCCTGGCAGTTGGCATGGTTCTGGCTTTATTCCTGGTTGCGTGCGAGCGATCTGCATCTCAAGCTCCGTTGCCCACGCCGACCGCAACTGGCAATCCGCCAGTGACCGACCCAATGCAGATGTTGCAAGCCCTGGCCACGCAGACAGCCCTGGCTGGGGCTGGGCTTCCGGTCAACAACACTCCCACGCCGGACCTGACCAGCTCGCCCACCGTAGAGGGTACGTTACCCAGCCCGACGCCCACCTCCCTGATCCCTCCCACGGGTGCTCCAGGGATCACAACCACACCAGCCACGCCGCTCGCCATCACGGTCACGCCCCCTATCCGGCCGGCGACCTATACGCTGCACGAGGGTGAATTCCCTTACTGCATCGCCCGTCGCTACAACATTGACCCAGACGTTTTGCTGTCGCTCAACGGCTTGAGCGGAGGACAGACGTTCAGCCCCGGCTTGGTGCTCACGATCCCGCAGACGGCCGCCGCCTTCCCCTCCCCGCGCGCCCTGATCCAACACCCGGCTACATATACCATCCAAGCGAACGACACCATCTACAGCATCGCCTGCAAATACGGGGATGTGGACCCGCTGGCCATCGCGGCGGTCAATGGCCTGACTGCGCCTTACACGCTGACTGCCGGCCAGTCCTTGAGCATCCCCTAATGGTAGCTTGTACTGCCAGCTACCATAAAAGCAAACGCCTCATCGTCACCCAGGCAGGAAGACCTCACAGGTCTTGAAGACCTGTGAGGTCTCAGTTTACTACTAGAGGTCATGACATGCCTTTCGAACTGATCAATTCCGAAATTGTCTACCCCGGCCGCGCTTTTACCATCCGCCGCGACCACTTACGCCTGCCAGACGGGCGCACGACCAAGTTCGACATCGTCGAGCATCATGGCTCGGTCGTCCTCATCCCGATTGATGATAAAGGCAACCTGCTCTTCGTCCGCCAGTACCGCCACGCGGCCAGCCAGTCCCTGCTCGAATTGCCGGCTGGCACCCTGGATGAAGGCGAAGCGCCAGAAGCCTGCGCCCGGCGCGAGGTGCGTGAAGAGACGGGCATGGCCGCCGACCAAATCCAGCTCATCGGCGGATTCTTCCTCGCCCCGGGTTACTCCACGGAATACATGCACGTTTATCTGGCCACGAGCCTGCGCCACGATCCGCTGCAGGCCGACGATGACGAATTCCTGCAAGTCGAAGCCTTTCCCCTGGCCGAGGCTTTGAAAATGGCCGAAAGCGGCGAAATCCCCGATTCCAAGTCGCTGGCAGCGCTGCTCCTGGCGCGCCCGCATCTGGAAAAGTACTTGAAATAATTCATCATGACATGTCGCAGTTTATTACATGTTTTAAATAACTATCGCAGGTCATGAGGGGGGTATAAACTTATAAGTTGGTTGAAAATAGCATAGGGCTTATTTTGCCCTGTGAAGCACACCCGATTAGAAGGAGCAAGCATGAAACGCAAGATTGTTACGATTGACGGCAACGAAGCCACCGCCTCCGTAGCGCACCGCATTAACGAGGTGATTGCCATCTACCCGATCACCCCCTCCTCCGCCATGGGCGAATTCGCGGACGAGTGGTCGGCCAAACACAGAAAAAACATCTGGGGCACAACGCCCCTCGTGATCGAGATGCAGTCCGAGGGCGGCGCGGCGGGCGCGGTGCATGGCGCGCTCCAAACCGGCGCGCTGACCACCACCTTCACCGCCTCGCAGGGACTCCTGCTGATGATCCCCAACATGTACAAGATCGCGGGCGAGCTCACCAGCACGGTCTTCCACGTGGCGGCGCGCTCCATCGCCGCGCACGCGCTGTCCATCTTTGGCGACCATCAGGATGTGATGGCTGTCCGCCAGACGGGCTGGGCATTGCTTTCGTCCGGGTCGGTGCAGGAGGCGCACGACTTCGCCCTCATCGCGCAGGCCGCCACCCTCAAGGCGCGCGTCCCCTTCCTGCATTTCTTCGACGGATTCCGCACCTCCCACGAAGTGACCAAGATCGAAGAACTGACCGACGACGACCTGCGCGCCATGCTGGACGAGGAGTTGATTCGCGCGCACCGGGCGCGGGGACTCACCCCGGAGAAACCCGTCCTGCGCGGCTCCGCCCAGAATCCCGATGTCTACTTCCAGATGCGCGAGATCGTCAACCCGTTCTACGCCGCGACTCCCGCCATCCTCCAGGAAGCAATGGACAAGTTCGCCAAACTGGTCGGGCGGCAATATCACCTGTTCGATTATGTCGGCCATCCCGAAGCGGAACGCGTCGTCGTCATCATGGGGTCGGGCGGCGAGACCGCCGAGGAGACAGTGAAGCATTTGGCCGCGCAAGGCGAAAAGGTCGGCGTCATCCGCGTGCGGCTGTATCTTCCCTTCTCGATCGAACATTTCATTCAGGCATTGCCGAAGAGCGTAAAATCCATCGCTGTGCTGGACCGCACAAAAGAACCCGGCGCGTCGGGCGAGCCGCTGTACATGGACGTGGTAAATGCCCTCGTCGAAAGTCAAAGGTCGAATGTCAAAGTCATTGGCGGACGCTACGGATTGTCCTCCAAAGAATTTACACCCGCGATGGTCAAGGCCACGCTGGACGAATTGAAGAAATCTGCGCCAAAGACTCACTTCACCGTCGGCATCACAGACGACGTGTCGCACACCAGCCTCGAAGTGGACTCCTCGTTCTCCATCGAGTCGGACGAGACCATCCGCTGTGTGTTTTTCGGCCTCGGCTCGGACGGCACGGTCGGCGCGAACAAGAACTCCATCAAGATCATCGGCGAAGAGACCGAAAACTTTGCCCAGGGATATTTCCACTACGACTCCAAGAAATCCGGCACGGTCACTATTTCACACCTGCGCTTCGGGCCGAAGCCTATCCGCGCCCCGTACCTGATCGAGTTGAACCAGGCCAATTTCGTGGCCTGTCACCAGTTCTCCTTCCTCGAGCGCGTGGACATGCTCAAGTACGCCAAACCGGGCGGCGTGTTCCTGCTCAACAGTTTGTACGACCCGGACGAGGTCTGGGATAAACTGCCGCGCGAAGTCCAGCAGGACATCCTCGCCAAGAAACTCAAATTCTACGTCATCAACGGCTACGAAGTGGCCGAAAAGACCGGCATGGGCGGGCGCATGAACACCATTATGCAGACCGCCTTCTTCGCCATCAGCGGCGTCCTGCCGCGCGAGCAGGCGATTGAAGAGATCAAGCATAGCATCCAGAAAACCTATGGCAAGCGCGGCGAAGCCGTCGTCAAGCAAAACTTCGAGGCGGTGGACGCGACCTTCGGCGAGTTGCACGAGGTCAAGGTCCCAGCCGCGGTAACGTCGAAGGTGACGCGCCGGCTCCCCGTCCCGCGTGAGGCGCCGGACTTCGTCCAGAAGGTGATCGCGCCCATCATTGATTTCAAAGGCGACAATATCCCCGTGTCCGCCTTCCCGATTGACGGCACCTTCCCGCTCGGCACCACGCAATGGGAAAAGCGCAACCTGGCGCTGGAAATCCCCGTGTGGGAACCCGACCTGTGCATCCAGTGCGGCAAGTGCGTGTTCGTCTGCCCGCACGCCGTCATCCGCCACAAAGTCTATGATGAAAAACTGCTGGCTGACGCGCCGCAGAGTTTCAAACACCTGCCGTCGAAATTCAAGGAATTTTCACAGGGCATGGCCTACACCGTGCAGGTCGCGCCCGAGGACTGCACGGGCTGTACGTTGTGCGTGGGTGTCTGTCCCGTGAAGGACAAAACGCAGGTGGGACGCAAGGCCATCAACATGGCGCCCCAGCCGCCCCTGCGTGAACAGGAAGCGGACAACTGGAAATTCTTTATATCGCTCCCGGACCCGGATCGGAAACTGATCAACCCGGGCACGATCAAAAATTCGCAACTCCTGCGCCCGCTCTTTGAGTTCAGCGGCGCCTGCGCAGGATGCGGCGAGACGCCCTACGTGAAACTGGTGTCGCAACTCTTTGGCGACCATGCGATTGTCGCGAACGCCACGGGTTGTTCCTCCATCTACGGCGGCAACCTGCCGACCACGCCCTGGGCGGTCAACGCCGAGGGACGCGGCCCGGCTTGGGCGAACTCGCTGTTCGAAGACAACGCTGAATTCGGCCTGGGTATGCGGCTGACGCTCGACAAACAAAACGAATACGCGCGTGAACTCCTGACCGTATTCGCGGCGGAACTCGGACAGACTCTCGTGGACGGACTGCTCAACGCGGATCAATCTTCCGCGACGGGCATCGCCGAACAGCGCGAGCGCGTCGAAAACCTAAAAACAAAATTGCAAAAGAATAAAGACGCGCGCGCCAAAGACCTCATCTCGGTGGCGGACAGCCTCGTCAAGAAATCCGTCTGGATCATCGGCGGCGACGGCTGGGCTTACGACATCGGCTACGGCGGCCTCGACCACGTGCTCGCCAGCGGGCGGGACGTCAACGTGCTGGTGCTGGACACGGAAGTCTATTCAAACACTGGCGGCCAGGCATCCAAGTCCACGCCCATGGCGGCGGTCGCCAAGTATGCCATGAGCGGCAAGGGACTCCCGAAGAAAGACCTCGGCCTGATCGCCATGGCCTACGGCTACGTCTACGTGGCGCGCGTGGCCATGGGCTTCAACGACCAGCAAACCCTGCGTTCGTTCATTGACGCCGAATCCTACGATGGCCCGTCGCTGATTGTCGCCTATAGTCACTGCATCGCGCACGGTTACGATCTGTCGCACGGCCTCACCCAGCAGAAACTGGCCGTCCAGTCCGGCGCGTGGCCGGTCTATCGCTACGACCCACGCCTGGCCGCGGCGGGACAGAATCCGCTCGCCATCGAATCGAAAGAGCCGACCGTCCGCTGGGAGGATTACGCCTACAACGAGACCCGCTACAAGATGCTCACCATCAGCGACGAAGAGCGCGCCGAAATGTTGAGCAAGAAGGCCAGTGCGGGCATCAAAAACCGCTGGCAACTCTATCAGCAGATGGCCGCCATGCACTACGGAAATGGCGGGGAAGAGAAAAGAGAGTAGAGAACAGAGAGTAGTGAGCAGTCGGACTCCAAAGTCTCCAGACTTTGGAATCAATGTCAGGCCCTTTACAGGGTGCTTCGCGAAGACTTTGGAGTCCGCTCCGCGACAAAGGAAAACCACATGCTTGATCTTTCCACCACCTATCTCGGCCTCCGTCTAAAAAACCCGCTCGTGGCCTCGGCCTCGCCCATGTCCAAGAAAGTGGAGCAGGCGCAACGCCTCGAAGAGGCGGGCATCGCGGCCATCGTCATGTATTCCCTGTTCGAGGAGCAGATCATCCACGAAAGCCGCGAGCTCGACCACTTCCTGACGCGCGGTGCGGACTCGTCTCCCGAGGCGCTCAACTATCTACCAGACACAGGGACGTACGCGCTCGGCCCCCAAAAGTACATCGAGAATTTGACGGCGCTCAAAAAGGCGGTGAAGATTCCCGTCATCGGAAGTTTGAACGGCGTCTCCAAAGGCGGATGGATCGAATACGCCCGCCACATTCAGGACGCCGGAGCGGACGCGCTCGAATTGAATCTTTACTACATCCCAACCGATCCCGCGTTATCCGCGTCTGACGTGGAGTCCGCGCAGGTGGAACTGGTGGCGGCGGTCAAGGCGAGCCTGTCCATTCCGCTGGCGGTGAAACTCAGCCCGTACTACACCTGCCTGCCGCATTTCGCGAAACGTCTCACCGAGGCGGGCGCGAACGGACTGGTGCTCTTCAACCGCTTCTACCAGCCCGACTTCGACCTCGAGGCGCTGGAGGTGATCCCCAACCTCGACCTGAGCACCTCCTCCGACCTGCGCCTGCCCCTGTGCTGGGTCTCCATCCTGCACGGACAGGTGAACGCGGACCTGGCGCTGACGAGCGGCGTCCACACCGCGCAGGACGCGTTGAAGGCGATGATGGCCGGGGCCAAGGTTGCCATGACGGCCTCCAACCTCCTGCACAACGGGCCCCAGGCCGTCCCGTCCATGCTGAACGAAATGGGCTGGTGGATGCAGACGCATGAGTACGAGTCCATCCAGCAGATGCAGGGCAGCATGAGCGCCCAAGCGATGAGAGAGCCGCATGCCTTACGCCGCTCGAACTATATCAAAGTGCTAAACTCTTTCAAGTATCTGCCTTGAGGTCATACAAACTAAAAAACTCCTGCGAGATCGCAGGAGTTTTTGGTAACATAAATACATAGCGCGGCTTCCAGCCGCAACCACTTGTACCTGCGCAAGTGCAGGCAAACGGGCGTGTCGTTGCGAGGGGCGTTCTTCCCTGCACTGAACGCAGGACGGTGTGCCCCGAAGCAATCCCCGTCACGGCAAGGGAGACTGCTTCGCAAAGTGCGCTCGCAGCGACACCATAAACCAGAATCTTCGCGGTTGCGATAATTTTGCAAGAGTAATATCATAAATGCAAAACGGAACCGGTTATCCTTCAGGGGCAGGCTCGGCGCTAGATTTTTTCTGCCGATAAGTAATGCGCCCCCGCGACAGGTCATAGGGGGAAATCTCCACCTTGACCCGGTCTCCGAGCAGGATGCGGATGTAATACTTGCGCATCTTGCCCGAAAGGTAAGCCAAGACAGCGTGTCCGTTATCGAGCTTCACCCGGAACTGCGTGCCGGGCAACGCTTCGGTCACCGTCCCCTCGACCAGGATTTTTTCTTCTGCCATACACACCTCCAGTCCCGTCAACCGCTTACGCGGCAATTCTATTCGTAGTCTTTTACCGTTCGCCGCTTGATACGCCGGATGGCCTTTTTCTTCTCCATGCGACGCTGCTCGCTCTTGGAAACGTACCAGCGCTTGCGGCGCACCGTGCTCAAGACACCGCTCTTGACGACCTTCTTACGAAAGCGCTTGAGCAGTTGATCTTGAGATTCGTTATTGCGTAGCATCACTGCCGTCACCGTTTTCACCTCCTTCCATTGGGGTGGAAGGTAATTCCATCCAGGAATAAAAACAAAAATCGGCTCGTTACAGACTCAGCCGATTGCATGCGCGAAACCCGGAAGACATTTTTTGCATCATGGTAGCTAACTGCGCTACCATCATCGAGAATTTAACGCTGCTGTTCACACTCCTTGACTGCCACTACAACGATAAAAAGGCAATCCTATTGAGGCTGATCTGTAAACAAAGAAATTATACTACATGACCTGCTGGCTGAAAAGAGAAATGACGAAAACGCTCCTTTTTGGCAGCTCGTAGAGCTACCATTATGGTAGCTGCTTCTCAATGAAATATGGAGCAGCTACCACTATGGTAGCCTTTTGGCTACCATTATTCGATCACCTCCAGCCATTGAGCCGCGCACCAGCCTCCATCCGTCAGGTGCGCCCATCCATCCTTTATTTCCACGAACTCGACAATCGTGCCAAAGGGCAAAGCGCGCAATATTTGCGCCTGTAGATTCGGCGCGGCGCGCACCCTCAAGCCGATCGTCACGGTGACGCGCGCCCGCTTGGGTTCCGAGGGTGGCGAGGGGGGGATGGCCGGAGGCTCGGCAGTCTCCGGGAGCAATTCCAGCCATTGCGCAGAACTCCAGCCGCCAGCCGAGAGGCGCGCCCAACCATCCTTGATCTCTGCCACCTCGACTTGCGTGCCATACGGCATCGTGCGCAGTATTTGCGCCTGCAGATTCGGCGCGGCGCGCACCCTCAAGCCTGCCCCGGCGGTAACGCGCGCCATCCTGGGCTGAGAAAGCGGCGGCGTTTTCGCGATGGCCGATGGGCTGTTGGATAACCCGCCCAAATTGGGCACTTCATCCTGGGCGCGCACCGCAAAATAATACAACGCGCCAGGCGTCAACCCGCTCACGGTCATCTGTTCCGATTGTCCGGCCGGTTTGGGATTCGGCACGCCGCTGGTCACCGGCGTGGCCGCCTCCCAGCCTGCCGGACTGTCAATCACGCTCACGCTGTAGCGCACCAGGTAACTGGCAGCCGTCCCGACATGGGCATCGTCGCCGGGAGCGGTCCAGGAGAGGTCAACGCAGCCGGTCTCCGTCCCGGGAGTCGCCGCCAAATCCATGATCGCGGCTGGCGCAGTCAAGTCTTGTTGTGGCACAGGTACATCTGGAAACAATTGCAGCCATTGCATCGCGCTCCAGCCCCCATTCGTTGTCACGCTGTCTGCCAGGCGACCCCAACCATCCTTGATCTCTACAACCACGACTTGTGCGCCGTACGGTAAAGTACGCAGGATCTGTGCAGCAAGACTCGCAGCCGTCCGTACTCGCAAGCCTGCCCCTGCTGTGACGCGCGCCACACAAGGCAGCGATATTGGCGGTATCTTGGCAATTGCTGTGGGACTGTTAGACAGCCCGCCCAGGTTGGAGGCTTCGTCTTGGGCGCGCACTGCAAAGTAATACGCCGTACCAGGCGTCAGCCCGCTCACGGTCATCTGCTCCGCCTGGCCGGCGGGCTTGGGCGCGGGCAGGCCGGCCGTGACAGGGGTAGCCACTTCCCAGGCCGCCTGACTCTCGATCGCACTCGTGCTGTAGCGCACCAGGTAATTGGATGCCGTACCGACATTGGCATCCTCTCCCGGCGCAGTCCAGGCGAGGTCAATCGAGCCAGTCGCCGTCCCGGAAGCCGCCGCCAGATTGGTAATCACCGCCGGCGGAGTCGTATCTGAAGGCGGAGTATCAGGAAGCAACTGCAACCACTGCACCGCACACCAACCCCCATTCGTTGTCACCCCATCCGAGAGACGCGCCCACCCATCCCTGATCTCTACGACATCAACAATTGTGCCATACTGCAAACCTCGTAGTATCGGTGCATCCAGACTCGGAGCAGCGCGCACTCGCAAGCCCCCTGTGGCAATGACGCGGGCTTTGCCTATTAATCCGCCGACAGGCGGTTCATACGGTTTTGAGAGGACGAAAAGGTTGTTATACACCTCCTCGGAAGCAACGGCATCCAGGTCCAGTTGCGGAAGGCCCGTGATCGGCAGGGAGGCCGAGAACTGCCAGACATCCCAGCGGTTGATTCCGGTAGGCAAGACTGGCGTTCCCAAGTCGCCCACGATCTTCAGAAAGTCGTCCCAGCCGATGGCCTCAGCCGGGCTAGCGATATAACCCGCCAACCACAGATAACTTTGACCCAGCCAGGCGGCCATCTGCGAGCAGTACCGGTTCACGAACCATGCCCCAGTATAAGAAATCAACGGGATGCTCAACGCCGATCTCATTTTCGTAAAATATTCATAGTTAATGGCATTGATTTGATCCGGGGGCATGGTTGGGACATCACCACCCCCTCCAAGCCTGGCTTGATTCCACGCATCCCAATCCGTCCAGTACTGTTCGAAATCACCGGCCGCGCACTTGGGCGAATATAGTTCGATGAGATGTAAAAAATAATCCACCTGATTCTGTACATCTTGAGTTATATCCACCCATTGATATAGACTAAACGGTATGCCGTACTTTTTAGCCTGTGCGACGTGCTGCGGCAGAAAAGGATCTGTATATCCCGCGCCATGGCAGGCACGGATGATGGCGAACGACAATCCATTGTTGACCATCGCCTGCCACTGAGCATCGGATAGATCATCATAACGACTAATGTCAAGTCCCCAGCGCATACTGCCTCCTTTGTGGTTGCCCGGAGAACCGCCATTCTGGTAGCTGTATTGAAGCTACCATTATCGCTCGAACCGGTTTGACTGGTTGGGGTTAT
>Ga0210014_1001570_pt1 | contig 16913 bp, 15 predicted proteins | sample CryGeymeta201519_FD_183983 | JGI IMG/M metagenome (GOLD analysis project Ga0210014, IMG submission 183983) | Groundwater microbial communities from Crystal Geyser aquifers in Utah, USA - Crystal Geyser metaG 2015-19 (SPAdes) (version 2) | ecosystem: Environmental > Aquatic > Deep subsurface >...
TCTTTCGGCCAGGGCTGGAATTGCCTTCGGGGGTCGGTCGGAAGAGAGAACTATTTGTTTATTTTTTTCATAGAGATAATTAAAGGTATGGAAAAACTCTTCTTGGGTTTTTTCCTTCCCAGCTAAAAACTGAACATCATCTAAAATTAGAACGTCAATAGTCCGGTACTTTGCCTTAAAATCTTCCATCTCGTGATTCTTGATTGAGGAGACAACCCCGGCCGTAAATTTCTCTGAAGGAAGATATTTTATTTTCTTTTGAGAAGAGTTCTTAGTTACTTCGTTCCCAATTGCCTGGAGGAGATGAGTCTTTCCTAGACCTACTCCTCCGTAAATAAAAAGGGGGTTATAAACCAAGCCAGGATTTTTTGAAACCGCCCAACCAGCAGCCTGAGGCAGCTCATTAAACGGGCCAACTATAAAATTTTCGAAAGTATATCTTGGATTAAGATTTGTTTCTTTATCGATTTTAAACTCCTGGAATTCGAGTTGGCCGATTTCAGGAAGAGAGCTCGTGGGCGCCTTTTTAAGAAATTTTAACTCCGTTTTCCCAACTGTGTATTTAACTCCCTTAACTTCTTCATCTAAGCTGTGCAAGATTTTAAAAATAGTTTTGCCGTATTTATTTTCAAGCCACTCTTTGGTAAAAGAATTGGGGACAAAAACAACTATTTGGTTTTCTTCCTGTGAAACAATCCCGGTATTTTTAAACCAGGTAGCAAAATTAGCCTGGGAAATGCTTAATTGAATTTGGGCTAAGACCGTTTGCCAGAGTTCCTCTTTAGTCACGATTTTTTAATTTCTTATTGTGTTTATACGGTTGCAATCGACTTTGTTTATTATACCACGTGTCAAGCAAATCTAAAACTGAGATAGAAAACAAATTTTTGTTAATAACCTGGGGAAAAGCTGTGGAATCAAAGAAGATAAATCTTCTTTTCCAACTGCGCTTCTATAATTATAGAAGCTTGTTAATTGACTTAGTCCTTAAAATTTTTTAAGATAAGAATATGCCCCGTAGTAGAATTTCGAACCCCTGCGGGGCGATAAAAGAAAATTTCGAAGAAACCCCGCACTAAAGCGAAGCTTAGTGCGGGACTAGTCCAGAACCGAGCTTCGCTCTGGTTCCGGGTTTTTCATTCGAAATTTCACTACGGGGTATGTCTATTACTTATCAACCTAAAAGGAAAAAGAGAAAACGCACCCACGGTTTCAGAAAAAGGAGTAAAACTAAAGGAGGAAGGCTAACTTTAAAGAGGAGGAGGGAAAAGGGGAGATGGAAGTTGTCGGTCTAAAACAATGTTACCGAAAGTCAATCGGCTTAAAAAAAAGCAAGATATTGAGCGGGTTTTTAAAAAAGGGGAAGGATTCAAAGAAGACCTTTTGTTTTTAAAAATAGCCAAAAACAGATTGTCTCAAACCCGATTTGCTTTCATAATTTCCAAGAAGGTTTCCCAAAAGGCTGTCATCCGTAATAGAATTAGAAGGAAATTAAGCGAGGCGGTTGGAACGAGATTAAAAAAGCTAAAAAAGGGAATAGACGCTTTGGTTATTGTTCTCCCGGGGTTTGCAATAAAAGATTTTTGGGAAATGGACGAGGTTATAAATAAAATTTTTGCCAAGGCTAAAATTTTAAAAATCCAAAATCCAAAAATAAAATGTTAAAATATTTATTGCTTAAAATTATAGAGGTTTATCAAGATTTTATCTCCCCAAGCTTAGGAAAGAACTGCCGATTTTATCCCAGTTGTTCAGAATACACTTTTCAAGCGATTAAAAAATACGGTATCTTTGCAGGTTTCTGGAAAGGAATTAAAAGAATATTGAAATGTTATCCCTGGCACCCGGGAGGGATAGACTTACCATGAATATTTTAATTAGTGCTTACCAGACAATATTATATCAGCCTTTATTTAATGCCCTGGTTTTATTATACGAACACTTGCCGGGTCACGATTTTGGGATAGCGGTAATTGTTTTGACAGTTCTTATTAGATTAATTTTCTATCCTTTGATGGTCCAGTCAATTAAATCACAGAAAGTTCTAAGTGAACTCCAACCAAAAATTCAAGAAATTCAACAAAAATATAAAGGAGATAAAGAAAAACAGGCCCGCGAGACGATGGGGTTATACCAAAGAGAAAAAATAAATCCTTTTGGAGGATGCCTGCCTCTTTTGATTCAGCTGCCAATTTTAATCGCTCTTTATCAGGTTTTTTGGAAAGGGCTTCAGCCGGGTGCGATGGCCCACCTCTATAGTTTTGTTTCCAATCCTGGTATAATTACCCCTACTTTTTTAGGAATAATAGACCTTGCTCAATCGTGTACAATCAAAGTAAATGACGTTCAACAATTACTTTGGTCAAATATAATTTTAGTGCTCCTTGCTGGAGTAACTCAATTTCTTCAGACAAAGATGATTACCCCTAAAACCAAAAAAGTTGAGAAAGAAGGGGGACAAATGGCTCAGGTTTCCGGGATGATGCAAAAACAGATGCTTTATTTTTTTCCAGTTTTCACTGTATTCATTCTTTGGAAACTGCCAGCCGCTATCTCTCTTTATTGGGTCGTTACTGCCCTATTTTCTATCTTTCAACAGTACCTCGTCTTTAAACCCTCTAAGGCATGATTTCTCAAGAAAATTTAGAAACAATTAAAAAAACCACTAAGGAGTTTTTTAAAAAAACAACTTTTGAAGTTGAGATTGAATTTTTACCTCAAAAAGACGAGACCTTTCCTATCAATCTAAAAACTGACGACCCTCAAATTTTAATTGGAGAAGGAGGGCAAACCCTGGGTGAAATTCAACATCTTTTGAAGGCAATTTTAAAAAGAAAAATTTCAGAACCCTTTTTTATTGACCTTGATATCGTAGGTTACAAGAAGAAAAAAATCGAATATCTAAAAGAGTTAGCCAGGTCTATGGCTGATGAGGTAGCCCTAACAAAAAAAGAAAAACAGCTGGCTCCACTTCCAGCTTATGCCAGGAGAATTATTCATTTAGAATTAGCTGGCCGCCAGGATGTTACTACTGAGAGCATTGGCCAAGAACCTGAAAGAAGAGTGGTCATTAAACCCTCCTCTCCCTAAAACTATTTTCTGGCTTTGATAATGAAAGAACTCAGGCAGTCTTTCCTTCCCCAAGGGCCGCATTGGCCAATGCGATGGTTTCTAAAATCAGCGCAGCTGCTAGTAAACACCTCGCACTCATCGCGAAGATTAGGGTCTCTGCAAAGAAGGGCTATATAATTTCCATCCATTTCCATTGAGGAGATTTTATCGTTAGCATCGTCTAAATTTTCATCGTAATCTCCATCTCCGTAATATCCAGTTTCTGAAGGAAGAACATATTCATCTTTTTCCTTGGTATAATTTTTATCTCCCCAGAATCTTGCTCCCTGGCCAATAATTTGTAGCTTGCCGTCTTTTATTATCGGTTTTACATAAACAGTAATTGAGGAAACTTTATTAGTTAAATCAGCCCCATAACCTTGACCTTCACCTTCACCTTCTCCAGAAGGTGGAGTTTCTTCCCACAAGCCGTCATCATTACAATAGAGATCATTCCTTGGTCGATATTCGGTGTGGCTAACAGAAAGGGTACAATCATCACATTTATCACCGTTACTGTTAAAACCTGTACCGAAACTTTCTTGGGCAACCTGCCATGCCCCTCCTATATTTCCTCGATATCCCCAGGCTACTTTACATCCAGGACTAGTCTGATCTGGACAAATATCATACGAAATCCCATCGATAAGGTTTAAACCCCCTTTATGAATTGTTTCACCTTTATGAACCCACATTATTAATCTATCATCGCCGCCTAACCCGTTCTCATTTTGGAGAAAAATTGGACAACCGCTATAGCTACTTTCCTCCGATGCATCAAAATGTTCATGAGCTAATCCGCAACTATGGAATTCCCATAGTTCTGGACCATTTTCATCAAGTTTCACATGGAGAGCAGCGCTAGCCGCAGCTTCGCAGATGCTTATTCCTGTTGGGATAGACCCAAAATATTTGCCAGGATTATCTGGGATATTTGAACTTAACTCTGCTACATCGCTTAAATTAAGACAACTATTTTGTTCTTGGTCAAAAAGCGCGGCTTCACCCATAAAATTTTCTTTTTCATGCAAAATGGCAGCATATCTAACCCTGTATTCACCGCTCTCGGAGTCTTTGTCGCCATAAACAAATTTTATTGATTTGGTTTTATTATCAAAATCTTGGAGAGTGGCTGAGCTTGCTTGATAGGTTACGTAATCTTCGCCATATTTATTGCCAGTACAATTGTCAGTGGCATAAAGATAAACTCCAGGAAGATGATAATCTAATTTAACAGACTTGGGTTGGCTTTCAACATATGGTTGGCAATCTCCTTCTTTATAATTACTTTCATCATATTTTTTTATCAAAGGTGCATAATCATTCCCGGAATAAAATTCAATAGTTAAATCTCCGGGATTAGATAGGAATTTTATAGAGCTAATTTTATAACTCCCTTCTCCTCCCCAATCCAAAATAACTGTTGAATCTTTAATCACATATAATGCTGGGTAGCTCTGGCTTACCAGAAACTCATTTATATCTTGAGGTTCTTTGCCAGCGGTAGGAGTTTCCCCGCAATCATTGGAATTAGCATAAATTTTAATTCCAGCTTTCCCAGGTTGGATTACTCCTCCAGGGAGAACAAGTTGGGGGTTAATTGTATTTAAAATTAAAAAGGAAGAAAGAACGATGATTAAACCCAAAATACCGGCTATAATTTGGTCTTGGCCATCTTTCATTTTGCTGGGGTCGCCGGCTGAAGTTAAATAAGAGAATCCGCCATAAATTAAAGCTCCGAAAGCTAAAAGCCCGGCAACCATTATGGCGAAAGTAAAAACATATTTTAAATACTCAGGGAGGGCGGTTTTGACGGTGGTGGGCGTTTCAACGCCAGGGACGGTGGGATAAATAGTTTCCAATTTCCTTTGGGCAAAAGAAAAACCACTAAAAAGTAATATTAAAAAACTACTTAAAAGAAAAATTAAAATTATTTTTTTAAAAACTTTCATGTTTAAAGTGACAGTTTAAACACTTTTATTCGTATATTCGTATAAATTCGTAATTCGTAGGGACTTACTTTTGACAGCAATAAAAATTATGGGGATAACAGCCTTCTTCTTGACCGATGTTGGACCGTTCTTCTATCAGCCCTAGGATTTTCATCAAGCTCCATTTTTCGAATTTTTCAAAAGCATAACCTGGGATTAGCCATTTCCACCAATGTTCTTCTACTCCCAGTTTTTCCCATATTGTTTCTATGCTCTCCCATTCTTTTTTAATCTGAAGACTAAGGCAGTTTATCTGGTCTTCATCAAGAAACTCCATTTGGCTGACTGCTTCACAGGTTAAAAGGTGTTTTCCAACTTTTTCTCCGGAAAAAACAGCAGGATAATCTTCAGCTGACATCCAGCATTGAGCTAATTCACATCTCGAAAATTCGAGCTGCTCTAAAATGTATGACCTTTTGAGTTTGAAATCATCTGGTAGGGCTTTCGTTACTCCCTCTTTACTATACTTTTCATCAATATCATTTTCTAATTCTCCCTGGAACCCTGTTATTAAGTCAAAACCCTCAAGAATTGGATTAAAATATTGTTCACAACATCCCCAACAAGAATAAGGAGAACATATTTCTTTACAATAGGGCTGGCCAGTATCTGGGTCTGAGCCTTCCTTTTCACAATATTGACAAGCGAGAGTTTCAATTCCCTTTTCTGGTTTGGTTGGGCAAGATACAATTTCTTCTTTTTCTGAATCCCAGCAATATCTTTCATTCCAACAACATCTCTCCCCGCATTGGTCACAACTTTTACATTGGCTGGCATCGGCTTTGCATTCATCTCCAGCATAAATTCCTCTTGGGACAACCCCGGCGTCGACAGGGCAGTGAGGGTCTTGGTCTGGCTTAAGAACCCGAACCCCGGCCGAAATATTGTAGAACTTATAACAGCCGGTCTGACACATATCACAATTCCAATCTTTATAATCAGTTAAGAGTTCATCGGTTTTGTCTACCATTTGCTTTCCTGCTTTAATTATTCCTAAACTCTCCACTAACATTTTCTCGGCTAAAATAGTAGTTCCATCCGCCACCTCTCCAATTGGAATTTCGACTCCGCAATCCCATTCTCCGGTTTCTGACAAAGGGAGACAAGCTTTGTTAATAACTGGCCCGCCTCCCCAGGGGCAAGAAATTGAACAATCAGGACAGACGCAGGTTTCGCTGTCTTCATCATATACTGCTCCAGCGCACCCATTAGGGCAAGAAGCGTCTTCACAAGGATTTTCCTCTGAAGCAAAAACTTCCCTGTTTTCATTATATAAAAAATTAGGAATTAAAGAAAGGAAAAGAGAGAGAATTAAAATTAAAGAGGTTTGTTTTTTAAAATCTACCATAATAATTTTTGGCAATAAAAAATAGATGGATCTAAACCCTCAATCTTCTGGGGGATTTCTTTTTTAATTCCTGACCATTCCGGCACTTCTTGAACTTTTGTAGGGCCAAAAAGTTCCGGGACCCTAAGCTGGTCATAACTCGTTGGGTCTACCTCGCATCCCCACATTAAATCTCCGGCTTCTGAAACCCAGAGCAAATCTTCCTGAAAATCATTAATTAGTTTTAGATTAGTTCTGGCTTCAGGCAAATGAGCTATAAACTCCCCCCATTCTGTATTTGCTTCATCGTCCTCTTTCCACACCCTGTCTATTAAAATATCTTTGATAACTTCTTTAATATGTTCGTTTGCTAAAAGCAAATCTGATTTTTCTTTGTCCTCTAATAAAATTCTAATTACATCCCCCTGGCTTAATAATTTTTTGAGACGTTCATCTGTTCCCGTTAAAATATCCGCTAAAGCATCTTTAGAATCTTCGCTTTTTAACATTCTCTCCAAGTTTCCCTCCTGTCTTAAAACTAAGATTAATTTCTCTCGCTGGCTTTCTTCTTTACTCAATCTCTCCCCGACCTTCCCTTTTAAGGCGTCAAGAGAAGGATAAGAGATTACATTTAAACCGACACTATTTGGGTTTTTTGGAGTGCCATAAATTGGATTCTCTTTTTCATCTTTTCCATCAATAAAATCTTTCTTTTTCTCTTCCTCTTCTACTTTAATTGACAAATTAGTGGCCCAGTTATCAGCATCCGAGCCATCTTCTTGAGGATTAATTCTTTCCATTGAAGTATAAGAATCTTTATCTCCGGCAAACCACCTATTTGAACAGTAAACTCTGTCAACTAAATTATCGAATTGGTCATAGAGCTCTAATACTCCCCCGGTGTCGGCTAACCTTAAACTCTCGCTATAAGTTTGATCAGCAACTTCAGAAGTTGCGTTTTCATTATTTTCCAAAAGATAAAAACCCTGGCCAGGGATTTCTCCTGTAAGAGCGATTTCAAAGTTATCTTTCAGTATTAATTTCCACCCACTAAGGTTAATCTCTCCCTCAGTATTGTTGTATAATTCAATCCATTGGTGATTAGGATTGGCTTGGGTTCCCATCCAGGCAATCTCGTTGATAGCCACTTCATTTTCCAGAAGACCTAAGTTAATCATTATTGTTTTAGCTAAATTATCATCATCTAATAATAAATTTTGGTAATTTCCGTCCTCGATTAGATATTTCATTACTGATTTAATTCCTAAAATTCCTTTTAATTTTTCTTCATTTATGTTTAAAAAGTTCCCCTCGTTTGTATAACCAATCAATATTCTTTTGATTAAATCTTGGGCGTCTCCAGTTTCATCATTTAATAACTCATCAAGATTTTTTTCTTCTTTTAGTCCCTCAGTTAAAAGAAAAAGACTTAATTTTAATCTCAGCTCTTTTAAAGCCTGTTTAATTGAAGAAATGTCTGGGTAAGGATCTGTCTCTCCTGGCTTGATTAGATTTTTGTCAATTAAAGCTCTGACCCGTAAATCTTCATAGGGGCGGTTTGGATCGACTTCATAATTACAACATTTTCCATCTGGCCTGACGCAAATACAATTACAATTTTCTCCTTCCTCTGATTTTATACTGTTGCAGTCAAAACCACATTTAGTGCAAGGACATTCCTGAAAAAATTCACAACAACTATGAGGGCATTTTTGATAATTATAATACCCTTCCATTCCCTGGCCTTCACAACAGGGATAAGCTCCACAACTTTGCCAAGAGTCATCCACCCAATTCAGGCAGGGATTTTTACAGCAATCCCGGCAACAATTTTGACAATCGTATAATTTTTGCAATTCTTTTACCGGGTCTTTTAGCTTTTGTCCTTTTACCGCAATTGCTCCGGAAAGTTCTTTAATGCAATCCAATCGATTGTGGTCGGTCATTAAAACAACGGCATTCCCGGTACCAGTATATTTTTTGGTAATCGGGTCGTAACTCCAATCATAGTCATAACAATCAACCGGTTTAAATCCGCCCGGAAAAGTAGCAGTTTTTTCTCCCCAAAGATTCTCAATTAAACCGCCCACAGGAATCTCCACCAATTGAGCTACTTCAGGTTTAAGGATAAAAGCCGGCGGACGAGAGGTTGGCGCTTTTTCAAGAGGAGAAACTTTAAAAGCCACTAACTGAGGACTGATTGTATTTAAAATTAGGTAAGCGGCAAACAAGATGATTAAGCCTAAAATCCCAGCTGAAATCTGGGATTGGGCATCTTTTTGAGCAGAAGGAGAACCGGCCGAAGTTAGATAACGAACCCCGCCATAAATTAGGGAACCAAAGGTAACTAAAGCGCCGATAAATAAAGAAAGTTGAAAAATATATCTAATATAATCAGGTAAGGCGGTTGTGGTAGTTTTTGGAGGGGTGGCCCCGGGAATCTGGGGATAAGTAACTTCTAAGGGTTTTTGGGCATATATTAAAAAAGTTGCCCCTAAAAAAAGAAAAAGGAGCAAAAATAAAAATAATAATTTAGTTTTTTTATTTTTTAGCATTATGGGAGTCGGGGGATTGCTTTTAACTAGTTAATTCAAAGTAAACGGATAGAGTCCAGAAAGGAAGGACACCAACAAAAGGAGCAACTTCTCCCACCATAGGAGTTAAAAACCTTTTATATTTTCCCCGAAAAAGTTTCCTTATCAAATTTTCTGGTCTTTTTTTTGCTCCTCCTGGAATTTCTGCTGTACCTGACCTGAAGAACATCCAACCGCCAATGATAATAATTCCAATTATATCAGAAACCAAGGAAGGAATTTCTCCGATAGCAAAGAAAATATTAAGAGCAAAACAAATTACCCCAATTATATCAAGGATAATTGCTAAAATTAACATTACTATTCCAGGACCGAGAAGAGCCGAAGTTTTTTCCATAACAAAATTATCTTCCTAATTCTTTTTTGGCTTCTCTGATTTTTAATACTTCTTCCGGAGCGGTGGTAATGATTTGGTCTTCAGTATAAGAAGCCACTGTTTTTATTGCCACATGTTTTTGGCCGGCAAAAAATATTCCCTCCCCCACCTCGGCCTCCAGCAATAAATATTTCTCTTCTTCGGTTAGATTGAAGATTTTCTGGACCACCTCAATTGTCGCCGGGCTTTGCTTCATCAAAACCTGCAAGGAAGAGTTAGTAATGATTGGCTGGCCATAAGCAGATTTCATAAAATCATTAACATCTTGGGTGATAGTAGTTACTCCTAACCAATATTTTCTAGCTCTTTTTGCTATCCCGAACAAGAAGGAGGCTCCATCTTCTCTTTGCATTAACCACCAGGCCTCATCAACAACCAGAATTCTTTTTTTCAGCTCCGAACGGACTTTGTTCCAAATATAACGCATGATGATAAACATCGCCATCGGTCTCAATTCATCTTCCAAGTCCCTTATTCCAAAAACGACCAAAGGTTTTTCCATTGAAATATTAGTTGGCTGGTTAAAGAATTGGGCAAAGGTTCCTTTGGTGAATTTCTTCACCCTTCTAACCAGAGACTCTCCTCCTTCCATTCCTTCTAATATTGCCTCAAAATCTTGCATCAGAGGAATTCTTTCTAGCCAGAGAGCGGGGTCGGTTTCCGGGACGATATCTTTGGCGGCATAAGTTTCAGTTAGGGCTTGGTCAATAATAGCATCTTCTTCCGGGGTCAAGCCGCCTAACATAATTCTTAGTAGACCTACCAGATTGAGGACGTTTGACCTTAAGACATCTTCGGCTTTTTCATCCTCCCTGGGAGTCGGCAGGTCGAAAGGATTAATGTGATTGGGAGAAGCTAAAGAGATATTAAAGAAAGAACCGCCGACTGCATCGGAAAGAAATCGATATTCGTTTTCTGGGTCAAGAATTATACAATCAGTTCCGCACATCAAATAGCGGAGGATTTCTAATTTGATAGTGTAACTCTTTCCCGAACCGGCCTTTCCGAATATAACTTCGTTGGCATTCTCTAAACTGAATCGGTCAAACAATATTAAGGAATTATTATGGCGATTGACTCCATATAAAATTCCTTCGTTGGAAGAAAGGTCAAAAGAAACAAAAGGGAAAATGCTAGACAACGGCTCGGTATTCATTGGGGTATGGACCTGGAGTTGGTCCAAGCCGGAAGGCGAACTGGCATGAAATCCATCTCTTTGTTGATAAAGAGCAGGTTTAATATAAATTAATCTCGATTCCAAAATCGACCTTAAAGTGATTTCTGTCTCTTTTAGTTCTTTAGCGCTATCGCCATAAATGGTTAAATAGAGGCCGAGCTTAAACATTCTTTCTTGGGCAGTTTGCAATCTATCCCGCAGGGTTTCTATGTCTTGGAAAGCAGTTTCTAAGGCCGGGTCTCTGATTAATCCTTTCTCTTCTCTTTCGGCCAGTTCGGCCTGGACTTCGGTTACTTTTTTCCTCAGCTGTTTTAAAATCAGCCCGGTTTCAACAGGATGGATGTGGAAGCCAATATCCATTGGAGTGTCAAGATTAATCACCGGAGAAAACCAGGCAGTAGTTAAATATCTCGGGTAAGAAAATATAAAAAAGGATTTGGTAAATTTTTTCCCTAATTTCAAATAATCTGGAGACAGGACAATAGAAGAGGGGGCAATGATGTCTTTGGCTTCGATTGCCCCGGTTTCAAAAATCTTTTCTGGGATTTCTGTTTTCTTTTTGAAAAATGGTATTGCTATTTTCATAACCCTACGAATTACGAATAAGTACGAATTTACGAATAAAATTTAACGGATAAGTTCGGGGGGGATTTCAGGATAATAACCGACCTCGGCCTCTTCCGGGTGATATAGGCTCCAGAAAAGTTCAACTAACTCGGAGGTGCCCAAGGGAACGCATTGGAGCCCGCATCTTCTTAAACCCAAAGCGACAAACTCCATTCTCTGCCAGAGCTGAGATTTGCATCTCTGGAATTGCTCTTCGGTTAAAGTGGCGACTGACTGTTTTCTGACTAACCCGGTAATTGCTTTCATCCCTGGAACCTCAATCAGGGTGAAAGGCACAACGGCAAAGAAACTTTTTGACATAATTCCTCCCCCGGCAATTAAACCTCTAATAAATTTTTGATATTCAGCAGTCTGAAGTCGGAGTAATTCGTTTTCCTGCTTTTCCTCTAATTCTTTTAATTTATCGAGATAGCCGGTGATGTTTAATCTCCGAGACTGAACAACAACCTCTAAGGAAAAATCCAGGGAATTTAAGAAATTCTGAAACTGGTAGATAATAGCATTTTGCTCCTCTCCAGACTTTAAGGCAAAGTTCAAAGAAGAAACCATCAGTACTCCTCTCATAGCTTTATTTCTCAAAAGCACGACTCCTTCTCTGAGCTGGTCGATTTCTAAAAATTGTTGAGTAGATGCCTGCGCCATACCCGGTAGTAGAAATTCGACAAATTATTATTTATTTTTGCTGCCCGGCAGCAGTCGAATTTTCACTACCGGGCATAGATTATTTCGTCTTTATTTCAATTTGGGTTCTCAGTTTTTTTAGCTGACTTTTTCCAGCAATTTTTAGAGGAAGCTCGTCTTTGGCCTCTTCCTCTTTTTCTCCGCCGGCTGGCGGACCTACTTTTTTAAAAATCATTATCGGAGTTTCCCCTTTTTTCCAGATAAAGATTCTAGTGGAAGCACTAAATTTTAAAAAATTCCCAAAAACAGTTGCTAATGACCTCCCTCCAATTTTCAAAAAAGCCAAAGCTGCTGCTCCTCCGCCCAAAATAAGGCAGGCGGCCAAAAAAACCGAAAAGGGGACAGCGTAATAAAGAATAAAACAGATTGCTGCCGCAACACCAATAAAGCTAAACTGTTTGAAGGTTAAGGGACCTACTATTTTTGGTTCATGCTCAATAAATTGAGGGACGGTAAAGCGCATAAATAAATATCTAATTTCTAATTACTAATGTCTAATAAAATGTCCAATGTCCAATAACTAAATTTTTAGGCATTAGGCATTCTTACTCAATTGGCTCTCTATAAACATCTTTTTTCGGAGGAACTTCTGGTTTTTCCTCTGGGGTTTTTGGTTCTTCTTCTGAGGGGGCAACCTTTGGTTCAGTTGGGGGGACAATTTCCATTTTGTAAACTTCCTCTAAAAAAGACTTTACCGGGGCAAAAATAGTTTGGTTGATTTCCTGGTTAATTTTTGTTGCAGTTAAAGGGTCTAACTTTGCTTCCTTTTCCAGGGCGGTTCTTAGTTGTTTTGGCGGTAATTTCCCCAACAGAACTAAGCCGATTTGATGAGCGATTTCTTCAATTTTTTCTTCCCCAATTTCGTTTTTAATACAAATTTCGGAAATTTGAAGAAATCCATCTTCAGAAAAAATTGTTTTTAATGCATCGGCTAGGATTTCCTCTTTAGGTTGTTTTGATAAATTATCTTTTGGCATCTTGACAAATTTTAAATTGGTTATATAATATAAATAGTATCTGGGGGAGAAAGAAGGAAAAGGGAAATACCAAAAAAGGAGGTGATAACAATGGTACCGATTGGAGCATTTGTGGCAGTTCTTTGTCTCGCTTTTTTGGCAGTCGGCGCAGCATTTGGGTTTTTCTTTAGAAGGATAAGATCTACTGAGGAAGCCAAGCAGCCGTCGGAAACTGAGACTCAAAGGCTTCGACGAGAAACTAAAGAAATTAGAGCAGGAACGGAAAAACTCAGAACTGCCTGCAGTCCACTCTCGGCGCCGGAAGCAGTTGAGGCCTTGATAGAGCGTCTAGACCGAGTGCATGCTGAAGCTGACCATTTAGATGCCCAACTAGATAGAAAGAGGGAGATCCTTAAAGCGAGCTTCGGAGAAAAAATCAGACAGGCGGAAAATAAAGTGAAACAGCTTCAGCTCCAAAATACCCCTAAGGATGAAATTGATAAAGCTCAGAAGGAGCTGGAGGAGCTCATCAATCAGCGGGAAGAGCAATTCAAATAGCCAATCCCTTTTTCCTTCTTATCTTCGGTGGCGAGGAGCTTCAAGCTTTCTCGCCCCAATTTTTTTAAAAGTACTTTTTATTTTGCTTTCTTTTTCTCTAATATTCTTCTTCCTCTCCCTCTTCTCCTTTTCCTCTTTTCTTCTTTTGTTTTTTTAACTTTTTATACTCTCTTTTAGGAATTCCTTTACGGATTTCTCTGGTTGCTGGGGATGGTGGCGGAGTTTCAGGAAGTATCTCTTCTGCTTTAGCCCAAGCTTCTTGAGGGGTCATTTTAGAAATTTCTTCTTTACTTACGCCTTTTTGTCTCAAATAAGCGGTCAGAAAGGGCTGATGGAGGGAGGGGATTCCGCCCGCCTTCCTTACTTGTTCTAGGTGTTCTTTTACTTGACGTTCTAACATTTCTACAGGATAGATTTCTTCTACTTGGGGTTGAGCTTTTGGTTGCGATGGAGCTTTTGTGGTAGGCGGTGTCGGTTCAAGGGTAGGTGCTGCCGCTGGCGTCACTGGCTTTAGTGGTTTTGACGGCGGTGTTCTTGAGGGAGGACCTTCTTTTCTTGGCGGTCCGGGCGGGCTGCCGCCTCTTGGCGGTCTTCTCCATCCTCTTTCAGTTTCCCCCCATTTTTTATATAATATCTCATCTTTTTTAATTGTTCCCCAGATTTCATCGGCCTCTTTCTTTAAGACATCTAATTCCTCTCGTTCTTTTATGGTCTCTTTCTCTGGTCTTCCCTCTATTTTTCTATAGATGTTGCCAATTTTTCTTCGAAGATCCCGGTATTTCTGTATAACTAACTCTTCCGCCGGCTTTAATTCTTCTAATTTGGTCTTTAATTTTTCTAAGTTCTCTTTTTGTACTTCTCGTAACCTCTCTCGCTCGGCTTGTGACGATTCTGGGTATGGTTTAACTATCTCCTTCTCTAAATTAGCAATCTGCTTTTGGACTCTTTCTCTTTCTTCTTCTGGCGGAGCGGCTCCTCCAACTGGAGCCACTGCTGCTCCTGGGACTACTCCTGCTTCTGGGACTACTCTTTCTTCCCCTTGTCTTTCCATCTCCGCATCATATGTTTCCAGACGGGCCTCAAATTCTTCGTCTGTTTCCTCTGGTGCTTTTTTCGGTCTTTCTGGCCTTTCTCCTTTTCTTAGTCCAAAAATTTCTTTTCTAAATGGTTCCAAGCCGGCTTTCAAGATACCTGGTTCTTTTATCGGTTTTCCTCCTTTAGTTTTTCTACCAGCATCATATTCCCAAAGAGCTGCTTTTAACCCCTTTTTTACTAAACCAGCCCCAGTTTTTACCCTTTCTGGAATTTTTTCGGAAACTTTTCTACCGGCCCATTTAGCCACTCTGGTTGGATAAGCAACAGGAGCACCAATCACTTTAGCTGCTTTAGGAAATTTGGTGGCAAATGCTTCCCAACCTTTCTTTTGGAGCCCAACTGCCCTACCGATCGTACCAGGGACTTGTTTTCTCATTGCTATGGCGCCTCGTTTAGCTAATTTGGTGATTCCGACCGCACCCAGAGCTGAGGTGGAAGTAGCGACAAAAAAACCAAGAAGGAGAAAAGCTAAAACTACTCCGTAAGGCAAAAGATTATTCATAAAATCAATAATCGGAGTGGCAAGCATTCCTCCTACTCCTTCTGGATAAACTCCGGGGATAAAGTCAGGAGCCATGACCATTAATTGCTCGCCTAAATATAGAAAAAAACCGGCTGTTATTCCAATTAACGACCATTCAATAAATTGTTTCCACCATTCGTCCCAACTCAAAATACTTTTAAATGCATATTCGCCTCTTTTAGTGGCTGGAAAAATTCGAGAGAAAAAAGCAATGGGTGAAACAATCACTAACACCCAAATCATTATGTACCTCATTATAAATAAGACAGAATAGAGAAGGAAGACAAAAGTTGCTATTCCTCCGAAAGCAATCAGACCAATAGTTTTACCCAAGGCAGCACTAGCGTAACGAATGTCAAAAGGATGGGAAAACATTTCCAAAAGTAACGACCCCTGTGTAGAAAAGACGGTTACCATAACCCGCAGCCCGGTTAATTCCTCCAAGAAAAAGTTCATTATAATGTTGGAGGCATCAACAATCAATCCGCAAATTACCGGAGTAAAATTAATTAAAATAGCAATAATGATTAAAGTAGGTAAAGTTTTTTGAACCTGATATTCCTTAATCCTTAAGGCGGTAGCCAAACCAATTACTACCAAAGCGATAATAAAAAACATATTAATGAAATCCCTAACAATCGGCCAGCCGACATCAACAATTCCGCCGGAAGTATAAGGAAGACTCATAAAGTAAGGGCTTAAGACCCACCATAAAATTGCTCCGGCTATACTAACAAATAAATTTGTCACCAGCAATACAAGCTGAAGGAGCAGAGTAATGATAGCAGTTGGTATTGCCATTAGAGCGCCAAGAATGCCGCTAACAACACCAGCCTGGGCAAATTGGAGAGGAAAAGCTAACCCTAAAAATATCAAAAACAAAACAGCTAAAATTAGCTGTTTTTTAGTCCAGATGAAAATAAAGAAAAGATTTTTAATTTTCCCTCCCATTAATTTCATTTTACAAAAGATTAGTTTATTCTACAACTTTGCAATAAATTAATCCAATCTTCCACGCTTAAAGTTTCAGCCCGCTGGCTCGGTCGGACATTATTTTTTGAAAGCCAATCCTTAACTTTCTCTCGGTTGAGATTTCCTTGCCTGCCGGCAGGCAGGAATTCTTTTGACAAATTATTGATTAATTGTTTTCTTGGTTGAGAAAACCCCGCCTTCACTATCTTAAAGAATAAATCAACGCTGCCGGGGCGCGTTGATAGTTTTTTTGGGATTATTTTTATTATGGCGCCATCAACTTTTGGCTGAGGCCAGAAAGATTTTTTTGGAACAAAAGTTTCAATTTCTGGCTTAGCATAAAATTGAACTGAAACCGCTAAAAGGTTCATTCGGGGAGGTTTGGCGCCCGCCTCGCCCGACGAGCGGGCTCGTCGAGGCGGGCAAATTCTCTGGGCTACCTCTTTCTGAACCACCAAAACCATTTCTTTCGGCCGATTTTCCATTTCCAGAAATTTTCTAATCACCGGTGCCGTTAAATAAAAAGGTAAATTGGCCACCACCTTATAAGAATTTCCAATTTCCAATTCCCAATTTCCAATTTTGAGGATGTCGTCCTGGATAACTTTTACGTTATCGAAATCTGTTAATGTTTTTCGTAAAATCTTTACCATTGTTGGGTCTTTTTCCACCGCTATCAATTTTTTTACTTTTTTAGCCAGCTCAATTGTTAAATTTCCAATCCCGGGGCCAATTTCTAAAACAATATCGTTTTTGGAGAGTTGAGCAGATTCAATAACCTTTTTAATTATCTCTTCATCGATTAAAAAATTCTGGCCCATTCTTTTTAAAGGATGAACCTTGTACCTTTTGAGCAAATTTTTAATATCTCTTACCGAAACCAAACTCATTAACCCATTCTATCATCTTTTTAGTATGTGAATAA
>Ga0210014_1001596_pt1 | contig 16738 bp, 16 predicted proteins | sample CryGeymeta201519_FD_183983 | JGI IMG/M metagenome (GOLD analysis project Ga0210014, IMG submission 183983) | Groundwater microbial communities from Crystal Geyser aquifers in Utah, USA - Crystal Geyser metaG 2015-19 (SPAdes) (version 2) | ecosystem: Environmental > Aquatic > Deep subsurface >...
TTCCACCTCGGTCTGAATATCTGCCAAATTCTCAATAATAGTTTCTAATGGCATCGCTCCGACAAGAGGTCCCGTCCTCTGCCTTTCAGTTAAATATTTATCAGCCCTAATTAAAGTCTTTAAATCTGACTTATAGCGTGAACGTGAAGAAGTGCCGATTTCAAAATTTTCGCTTACATCAATCAGATTCTCCCAGCTCATACTCTGGAATCTTTTCCCCATTTCTGCCAAAGAACACATTTCGCTTTGTTTCCATCTTTTAGAAGCAGAAGGAAGATCAAGCGAGACAAGAAGATTATAACGAAGCAAAGGGCTAATCGGATCGCAAAGCATTTGTTTAGCAAAGCCCTCTGTCCCAGCCAACTTATCAATATAATCTCCAAGAGTGCTCATCCCCAATTTTTCCAAATAGCCTGGGTCAGTCATAAAAAGAGGATGGCCTTCTTTGCCGCCAGTGCCTAGCCAGGTCGCTGATTCTTCGGCTAACTGGCCAAGAAAAACGCCAGCCGCATTTTTCCAAAGCACGGCTCCCATCGGCTTCCATACCCATTTCGTTAACCAGTCCCAAGTAGCTTTGAACGGATCAAAAACCGGTATTCCTTGAGCTTCAACTCTTTTGGGCGCTAGAAAACCAGGGATCAAAATGGAAAGAAAAATAACCACCAAAAGCGCGAGGCTAATCGTGATTTTAAAACTTCTATTTTTATTGTTCAGCTGCTTATCCATAAACTTTAGAGATTATGGCATCTTTCTTAAATCAATATCTATCTCTTTTTTAGTCTCATTATATAACTTAATTAAATCTTCGTCAAGGATAAAAAAGTATAAAAATTCTATATTTTCTCAATTTATTAAAAATTTTTTCTCTCTTCCAATTTTTTAATATAATCTAATTTCTCTTCGTCGAAATAATCAATTTTCCCTTGGGGCAGAAATAAAATTTTGTCTGGTTGCAACTCTTTCAAAAATTCAGTATCGTGGCTTGTTACAAGAATGGTCCCTTTATAATTTTTTAAGACCGATCCAATTACTTTTTTTGAAGACATATCCAAATGATTAGTTGGCTCATCAAGCAACAATAAATTCGGTTCCATCGACAGAAGCTTGGCCAACGATAATCTGCTTTTTTCTCCCGGACTTAATGTTTTAACTTCTTGCAAAACAGAATCGCCGGTGAATAAAAATCTGCCCAAAATGCCACGTATTTCTTGCTCGGACTTAGAAGCAACCGTTTTTATCTCTTCTATTAAATTATTATTTGGGTTTAAATTTTCTTGTTCTTGAGCATAATATCCCTTGTCAACATTATAACCAAATTTAACTTGTCCTTGATAGTCATTTAAGTCGCCATTAATTAATTTTAATAAGGTGGATTTTCCTGCCCCCAGAGGACCAACAATTACCATTTTTTCTCTCGCTGTTAATTCAAATTCCAAATCTTTTAAAACTTCTTTCTCTGCGTCTTTATAATTGAATGTCAATTTTTTTATTTTTAAAGGAACATGTCCTGTTTCTCGTTTTGGCTGAAAATCTATCTTCATTTCCCTTCTCTTTCGCGTTTCTAAAACAGACCTTTGTTCTTCTATCTTTTCTAATTGTTTCTCTCTGCTTTTGGCTTGAGTGGACCTAGAACCAGCTCTAAATCTTTCAATAAATTTTTTAAGTTTTCCGATTTCTCTATCTGTTTTTTTCAAAATTTTTTCTCTTCTCACGTTTTCCTCTGCTTGCAACTTTTTAAAATTAAAATAGCCCGTTCTGTACGCCTTCGCTTTTCCTGTCTGTTTATCCAAAAACAACACTTTATTAACAATCGGATCAAGAAATTCTTCATTGTGAGAAATGATAATTTCCGCTCCTGGACAAATTTTTAAATAATTTGATAACCAATCGGTCGAACTTTTATCTATATGATTAGTCGGCTCATCAAGTAACAAAAGATCACATTTAGAAAACAATACTTTTGCAAAAGCAATTTTGTTTTTTTCGCCTCCGCTCAAGTCTATCATTTTTTTATTTAAATCAATTTTATCAAGATTTAATCCTTTCATAATATTCTCTATTTCATATTCTGCTGTATAACCTTCTCTCTTCTCGTATTCTTCCAATAAATCACCATAAACTTTGAATATTTTCTTTTCATTATCTTGACTAATTTTTTTTGAGGCGAGGACTGTTTCAATCTCAGTAATTTCTTTTTTCAATTTAACCAATCCTCTCCCTTCCAAAATAAAATCGCGAATTATTTCCTTTTCGTCGATTTTCTCTCTTATTTCTTGGGCCATATATCCTATTTGAACGTTTTTAGGACGGCTGACCGTGCCGGAATCTGACTCAATTTCCCCTGTAATAATCTTCAAAAGAGTACTTTTTCCGGCACCATTTTCTCCTGTTAAACCAATCTTATCTCCCTTGTATATTGTTAGAGATAAATCTTTGAATAATATTCTATCGCCGTATCTTTTTGACACGTCTTGTAAAATTAACTTAGTTTCAGCTTCCTTATATTCTGTTTCTTTAAAATGTTCTAAAAAATTTTTCTCAAAGGACATAGCTAAATTTTATAAACCAAAAATAGAGCTATTTTCTATTTTTTCAAAATTTTAAGATATCTTCTGAATCTCAAAAAAATCTACCCGCGGTCCCATTTTGAGAAGGTCATATCCAACCTCAAGACTTCCCCATCTGCTATTTCTGAACTTGTATTATGTTAAATTTTTACAAGGAAATTTAAGATAGTTAATATATTTTTTTGTATTTAAAGATTTTTTATAAATAAAGGCTTTACAAGCACCGCAGCATAGAGAAGGTAAGGAGCAAGAATGACAAAGTGGAGGGGGTTTTAAATTAATGAATTTCAAAAACCATTTATTATTTAAAAAAATATTATTATTAAAAATATTTCCAATTTTAGCCTCTCTAAACGAGATCAACAAACCACAAGGATATAAATCGCCATTTTGTAACATTGCTATTTCTTTTGTACCAGCCGAGCATCCTTTTTCTTTTATCCCAAAAATTTTTAAAGATGACTTAATATTTTCAATTAACCTTAAAATACCATGTATCTCGTCAAAGCTAATCATTAAATTCTCAATATACCCGCCCCTCCCCACTGGTACAAATGCGCCAAAAGATACGCCTTCCACTTCCAATTCTTCAGATAATTTTATAAAACTTTTTATTTCTTTCCGATTTTCTTTTGTGATAACAAAACTTAAAATTGTTCTAATCTTGTTTTTAACAAGTAGATTAATATTCTTTACTACTTTTAAAAAATATGGGAAACCTCTTACTTTTTTATACGTTTGAGGAGTAGAAGCGTCTAAGCTTACTTGAACGACGAGTCCTTTAATTTTCCGTAATTCTGATAGAATTTCATTATCTAGTATTATTCCATTCGTACTAATACTTTTTATTTTTATTCTAGAGTTTTGGCAAGCTCGAAAAATAAAAATTAATTTTTCTTTTTCTAAAAACGGTTCACCCCCTAATATATCAATTTGAGAAATATTTTTATTGCTTAAAGCAAAAAATAACTCTTTGATAGAGACTTTTTCTTTTTGCGACCAAAATGACTGAGGGAGATAACAATATTTACACTTTAGATTGCACTTGTTCGTGATAAACCAATTCACCCTTTTGGGAAAAAGATTTTTATTTTTTAGACCCACGCTTTTTGTTTGTTTTGCCTTTTATTTTCTTTGTTGCCGCTTTAGGACAACCCTTTTTACCCCAACACATATTTTTAATTTAATAAATTTATTATTTTTCAGACCTTTTTAAATTTAGAAGCATGATTATCTCGTCTAATATTTTATTTTTAAATTTTATTTGATTGGGAATTTTGCAAACCCGTTTAAAGCCAAATTTTTTATAAAGATTAATAGCAAGTTTATTTGTTGGAAAAACACTTAATCTTATAATTTCCGGTTTCGGCCTTAATTTTCTTTGACTTAAATTTATTAACTTTTTAAGGAGATATGTTCCTATTCCTTCACCGCGATAACCCCTTCTAACTGATATTCCCAGCTCTCCTACATGATTCGTCCAACCAGGTCTTAAAATAATATCGGCGATACCTATTATTTGATTTATGTCTTCAGCTACCAAAAAAATGTGCTGTTTTTTTCTTATATTATTAAGAGAATCTTTCAAAAGATCTTTTATTTCTTTCAGAGATTGTTTTCTGTTTAAAAAAAATTGAACGCCTTCTTCAATTAAGAAATTATCAAATTCTTGAAATTTACTGGCTAATTTTAAATCTTTTCTCGAAAGTTCTCTTATTTTTATCTTTTTACTCTTGAAAATTTTTATTTCCATATCATCTCTTGTTTTCCCACAAACTTTAAATATTATTGTGTTTGTCCCTTCACCAGAATCGCTGAAGGCGACACAGTTCAGGGCGAGCCTAAAGTTTGGAGAAAAAAATTTTTTAAAGTTTCGTCAGAAATTGTTTCTAATACTTTCTGGTCCACCCCTTGAGAAATCAATAATTGCCTTAAAATTTTAGGGTCCATTTCTTGCACCATCTTCTGGGCTTCTGAGAGATTTTCTGATTTGACTGCTTCTTGAGAGAGCTGACTTAGGTCAATGCCTGTTTCTTTTTTAGTTTCATTATATAACTTAATTAAATCTTCGTCAAGGATAATTTATGTCAACAGCACAGTATGTTAATATAGAAGTCGAGATTCCGCTATTTGGCCGTTTCAGCCAAAGGGAACGTTCTCAGTAAAAAAGAGGAACGTCGATTAGACAGATGCTCCTCTTGATTGTGAAGACAAAACGCTGTCTTCATACTCATGATAATCTTTGATCAATTTCAGCTGGCCGTTGTCCATCAAATAAGTTCTAGTGACACCGATGCGGTCAAGAAAATATCGATCATGGCTAATAACTATCAATGTACCAGAAAAATTTTGAAGAGCCGATTCAAGACGATCTAAAGCCTCGAAATCAAGGTGGTTAGTCGGTTCATCTAAAATTAAACAATTGGCTTTTCTGGCCATTAGACTGGCTAAAATCAATCGTGATTTTTCTCCTGGACTTAAGTGAATCAACTTTTTATTTATCTCCCCCTCCTCAAAACCAAATCTGAACAAGATACGGCGGCCATTGGTTTCATCAAGACCAGAGTTCTCTGAAAAATATTTTAGGATGCTCTGACTCTCGGAGAAAATAATTTCTTGGGGCAAATAACCAATTTCCACATTTGAACCGATCGAAAAACCGCTTTGATGACTATCCTTTTCGACAAAATTTTTCAAAAAGGTAGTTTTCCCGCTTCCATTGGCCCCAAGAATCGCAATCCGATCGCCGCAAAAAACATCAAGATCGATGGGACCAATCTTCAGCGATTCATTCATAGCTTGGAATTGTTTAAAGCGCAAAACAACGTCTCCGCTTCTTCGAGAAACTTCAAATGTTAAATTAAAAGGAAGGCGGGAGAGAGGCCGTTTAATTTTCTTAATTCTACTGATTCTTTTTTCGAGAACAGAAGCACAACTAGCCAGTTTTTTAGAGCGATCCTTTTTAAACCCAACTATATATTTATCATGATCACGAGGAATTTTTGACCCTCGTTGTATCTCTTGAGCCCTAGCCTGATTCAGCTGCGCGGATTTTTCAAGACGCTTATTTTCTGTAAGATAATTTTGATAATCTTTTTCCTGCTTTGCTAAATTTTTATTTTTTTCCTCTACATATTTTTGGTAGTTGCAATCAGGGTAAAAATTTAGAGAATTATTTTCCGAATCAATTTCAATAATACCGTGAACTAAATTATTTAATAATTTTCTATCATGAGAAACAATCAAGCCGCTAGCGGAAATTGATTTCAAAAACCTTTCCAATAAAATCAAAGCTGGGAAATCAAGATTATTTGTTGGCTCATCAAACAAAAAAATGTCTGCGTGGGAACATACAGCCACGCATAACATCAACTTGCCCTTCTCTCCTCCGCTTAATAATTTAACAGGCATTTTCAATTTTTGTCTAGATAATGTGAATTCTGTAATAACTTGACTGTTGTCACTGCAACAAAAAGGCACTCCTGATTCTATCTGACTTTGTACATATTCTTCTCCTGTCATCTCCTGTTGCGCGGGAAATAATTCTTGCGGGCAGTAAAAAAATTTTAATTCATGCGAAATCTCTCTTTTGCCTTCGTCTGGTTCTAAAATTCCAGCTGCAATTTTTAAAAGGGTAGACTTACCCGCCCCATTTTCACCAACTAGCGCTAAAAATTCCCCTCTTTCAATAGTTAAATTAACCCCTCTCAAAACGATTTTTCCGTCAAAATTTTTGCTAATATTTTTAAGAGTTATCATAGATATATCCTCCTGTTTAATATAAATTTTAAATTATATTTAACGTTTAACCTAAATGATGAATTCCTGTTTCTCATTTTAAATAAAAATCAACTAAGTTTTATTAGCTCTTTTTATTTTTCAACCATTTTTTGAAAGCAATAAGTCCATAAGGGCTTGGTTCGTTTATATTCTTATTAAAAACATATGAACAAACCTGACATTCTCGCAGATTGCGACGACGAAATTCTTTAAAATATTTGTTATTTTTCCAAGTATTCAAAAAATTTCTGTTGAATTTAGGCAATAGAACATTTTGATAAAATCCAGCTAGTCTTAAAAAGGGACATGGCACCATGTGGCCATCAACATCAATAGTTAATCCTGAAAGAGTGGCACGACATTCATTCCGCTTCTTTAACTTATTAAAAAAAGCGACAATAGAAGCATTGGTTAATCCGACTAAAGCGCCTCTTTTTCTTAGAGTTAAAACGTGGTTAACAAATTTAAAATATTTTGTTGGTTGGAGTATCAGTTTTTTTTGACTCTCATGAAACGGCTTGAAAAGATTAAAATTACATGCCACGCCGAAAGAATTGGCATATTCAATCATCTTACGATATCTGATTATATTTTGAGCATTTATTGTCGTCGATATTTCAAAATGAATGCCTCTTTTTTTCAATTGTTTGATTACTTTGTTAACCTTTTTAAAAACGCCGATTCCTCTAATTTTGTCATTATCGTCTCTCACTCCTTCTAAGCTAATTAATAATGCTAAATTTCTAAACCGCGACAATCTTTTGACTAGAGAAGCATCTAATAATGTGGCATTGGTTACTAGATTTACAGCAAAATCATATTTATCACATAAAGCTAAAATTTCAAGAATATAGGGATGCAAAAAAATTTCGCCACCGACTAAATTTATTTCGAAAACATTAGCTTGATATAAGATTTTTAAAATCTGGGACACATTATTATAGGGCATCATCTTTTCATAATTGTCTTGGCAACAATGTTTGCATCTGAGGTTGCATTGATTATTAATTTGCAGCTCCACAGCAATTGGCGTCAGCATTTGTTCATGTTCGACGATCGGATAACCGCCATCATATAACGTCAATAATTCTTTTTTCAGCTTTGTTAAAAATTCCTCTATTTCTTCTTTGGTACAATTCGTCTTTCGAGAAATTTGATTTAAACTCAAATTTTGATTAAAAAAAAGATTGACGACTTGAGCGCCAACTTTATCAAAAGCAAAAATTCTACGCATCTCTATAAAATATGCCAAAAAATATTTTCTTTCTTTGCGAATTTTAACCAGCCTTCGTTTCTTAACGGGCTTTATTTTATGTAAATTGCACGTTATCACTATTACTACTTTACTTTTTTTATTCGCTTTACAGTTAAAGTTTCTTTTTTTCTAGTTGGTACCTGTATTAGTGGTGAGCCACCGCAACTTGTAAAACAACAACCAGATTCTCGGGTTCCCTTGCGAATTGTTTTCTTAATGATTATAAGTTTTTTGTTCATATTTTTGAAATTCGTTAATTAAAATTTATTCGACCTTGTAGATAATTATGCTCTGCGATAGGAACTTTCTAACGGGGCTAGGCTCCGAAATGTTGAGAGGGTTCTAAAATTTCATCCATTTTATTTATACCTTAAAGATTATATCCAGCTAGGGCTGGTTCTCCTCTTTATCATTGTGTTTGTCCTAAAGTTTGGAGAAAAAGATTTTTTAAATCCTCGTCAGAAATTGTTTCTAATATCTTTGAGTCCACCCCTTGAGAAATCAATAATTGCCTTAAAATTTTAGGATCCATTTCGCTCACCATCTTCTGGGCTTCTGAGAGATTTTCTGATTTGACTGCTTCTTTAGAGAGCTGACTTAGGTCAATGCCTGTTTCTTTTTTAGTTTCATTATATAACTTAATTAAATCTTCGTCGAGCATCTGATCAACTAATTCTCGCGATAAACCGCCTTTATTAACAAGTAAATCTCTAATTTCTGTTGCAGAAATCTCTTCTGAGGAGGGGACTATCTCTTGCTTAACTTCCTGCACCAAACTTGAGCCTTCGCCGGTTCCGGCCAAACCTTTGTTCGTCGGCGTACTTTGCGGATTTAGAGGATTGCTACTTGCATCAATTTCTTCTTTGTCACTCACGCCATCGCCATCAGAATCAGGTAAAAAGGCCGAGGTGCCGTATTTATTTATTTCCTCATAATCAGACAGACCATCTTTATCAGTGTCAAGATTCTTATAAACACCGACGATATCTTCTTGGCTTACCTGGCCAACCGGTTTTGCTGCTCTAAAAGGGCTGATAATATTATATCTGATCTGCCAAAAACCAAAAATAACGACCATCACGCTAAAAATTGTCAGCCAAAACAAAAGGGGTTTATTGATTTTACGAGGCATAATAAAAAATCAAAAATCAATTTAAATATACCAAAAAAAATTAGATTGTAAAGTATATTTTCCGCCAATCTTCAACGCTTAATTCCTGAGCCCGAATTTTAGGAGAAAACCCTAATTGATTGAATATTTTTTCTCCCTCCTCCTTTTTTATGACCCCTCCTTTTTCTAGGTTATTAAGCAGGTATTTGCGCGGCGAAAGAAAGCCAGCCCTGAGTATTTTAAAAAATTTATCTTCATCAATTTTCTCCCTTTCAAAAAGAATAAGGCGCAAAATCGCGCTTTCCACTTTCGGCTTTGGCCAAAAATTCTCTTTTTTCACCTTAAAAACTATTTTTGGCTGGGTATAAAATTGGACCATCACGGACAGTTTACTCATTTGCGGAGGTTTTGCGATGATTCTTTCTCCCACTTCTTTCTGAATCATTAAAACCATTGACTCTGGCTTAAACTTTGAAGATAAAAAAATTCTCAAAAATCTGCTCGTGATATTGTAGGGCAGGTTAGCCACTATTTTATATCCTCCGACGCTTTGAAGGTCGGAGCCCCGACCCTTTGGCGTCGGGGTTTTATCTTTTAAATTCTCTTTCAACCAATTAAAAATAATTTTTTCTGTTTCGGCCGAGAGAATATCTTCTTTAATGATTTCAACCCCAGTAGTAGAATAAGATTCACTACGGGGCTTTGTATTTTGATAATTTTTTAATCTTTCTTCTAAAATCCCGACCAAATTTTTATCAATCTCAATGGCTAAAACTTTTTTTGCTCTTTTTGCCAATTCCTCGGTCAAAAAACCTAAGCCAGGACCGACCTCTAGAACCAAATCGTCTTTTTTAAGATCAGCTATTTCAATAATTTTTTCTAAGATCTTTTGGCTGATTAAAAAATTTTGACCCCGCCTCCGCCAGGGTCTCAAACTATATTTCTCACAAATTTCTTTTATTTGTTTAAGCATAATATAATAAAACGTCTCCTCAAGGGGTTTAATTATTTAAACATTAAAATTAATTAAATGATTTTTAAGAAACTGTTCTATGGCTAAAACAACATAGTTTTTCTCATCAGCCGGGCTTTGCGCTACCCAGACAGTAAAATTATAAAATTCTTTTCCGTCAACCCTTAACCATTTTTTATTTTTGGAAAGGAAAACAAGCAAAGCAGTTATAGCAATTCTTTTATTGCCATTTTGAAAAGGGTGATTTTTAATCATTAAATAAAAAAGGATGGTCGCTCTCCCAACAAGTCCTTTATAAAGTAATTTTTTTTGAAACCTCTGGAAAGGAGTAGCAACGCAACTTTCCAAGACATTAGGAAAACGTGTTTGAAATGGTGGGATTGGTTCATCATATTCTAAAAGATCTTTAGCTAATCTAAAGGCAATAAATTGGATATCAGAAATTGAAAGTGTCTTCATTATTTATCTCCTAATAATTTAAGAGTTTCTCCATATTCTTTAACGACCTTTTTAACTGCTAATTCAATTTCCTTTTTGTCTTTTCCACTTAAAGTTCGGCCTAAAATATTATCTAAATCTCTTTTCTTGATAACAAAATTTCGACCTATTTTAAAGGCCTTAATCTCTCCTTTTTTTATTTTTTTAAAAACTGCTATTCGGCTAATCCCGAGAAGCCCGGCCAACTCCGTAGTTGATAGAAATTCTTTATTTTTCATAATCTTTTTCGTTAACTAATAATAAAAGGTTAACATATGTTAACTTGCTTGTCAAGAGGCGCTATATGTTTTCTTTAATTCAGCCAGTCCTTTTTCTAAAGTAGTCTTAGGAATCCAGTCCAAAAGCTTTTTGGCCAAACTAATATCAGCCAAAGAATCTCTTATTTCAAATCGAGAAGGTATATATTTAACAGGACCGCCAATCAGCTTAGCAATCTCATTAATAGACTGATTCTTGCCGGACCCAAGATTTAAAACCTCTCCCTTTCCAACTTTTTTGCTCTTCATGGCTAAAATGTTCGCTTCTACCACATCAGTGACATAGACAAAATCGCGAGTCTGTTTACCATCGCCGGTGATGGTCATCGGCTTTCCTTTTGCTTTTTGTTGTAAAAACTTGGCGATGACCGAAGCATAAGCTCCTTCAGCACTAAGACGTGGACCATAAACATTGAAATAACGAAAAGAAATTGTAGAAAGTCCATAGAGAGTGCTCCATAATTTAGCATAGAGTTCTCCGATGTATTTATGAAGACCATAAGGACTCTTTGGATCCGCTGCCATATTCTCTTTAACAGGCAAAATTTCAGGATCGCCGTAGACAGCAGTTGAAGAGGAGTAAATTACTCTTTTTACTTTAGCTTCCTGCGAAGTCTTCAAGACATTGAGAGTGCCGCAGACATTGACCTCATGAGTTTCAATTGGGTTCTCAATTGAATATTGAACTTTAGGCAAGGCAGCCAGATGAAACACATATTCAGCGTTTTTGATGATAGGTCTGATCTCTTTGAGTTTTTTAATGTCTCTAATATGCAAGATCGCCTTCTTATTAACATTCTCTTTTTTGCCGCCTGACAGGTTATCAATCACGTGAACTTTAAAACCACGCTCAATTAAAGCGTCAACCAGATTTGAGCCAATAAATCCCGCGCCTCCGGTCACTACGACTTTTGATTTTTTAATCATCTTATTTTTACTTCTCCGATAAAACATGTTTTATCATAAATTTAACGTTCTCATTCGCCTTGAGATACTCTATTTTTATATTTGGATAGCGCTTTTGCCATACCCGAAATATTTCATCTACAAAAGCCTGTCCAATGGTGTCAACGCCTTTAAAATCTAAAACAATATTCTTAAATTTATCTAAACCGCTTATCAGGCGTCTCGCCTGCGATCGAGAAATATAATCAACGCCAATCTTAAAAAGTTTAACAACAACCTTTGTTTTACTAAACTCAAAACCATTTCCAGAATACGCTTTAAAAATCGAGCTAAGGTTTCTGTTCGACTTAAGGTTTATAGTAAAAAAAACTCTCGTTCCTACAATTGTTCTGGCATCTTTTATAAAAATATCATTCAATAAATTATCAAAAATCAACTTTTTATTGGAACCGTGGATAATTAAAACATCTGCTGCCTTGGAGGTAAAAAATATACCTTCGCCAGTATGAACTTTAGGCGCTGTAGTTTGTTTCCCTTTGATGAGATCTTGGATTGCCTCTAATTCATTACTTAACTTTTTCTTTTGCATAATGTTTCTAAAAATTCCGACTCCCCAATCAATAATTTTAAAATTGATGTCTGATTCGCTTCGCTTTAAATACACCTCTATTTTTTTTGACTTTGAATGTTCAATGGCATTATTAAGCATCTCGGTAAAAGCATAATCAAGAATACTGGAAATATTTTTTGGTAAATTTAAAAAAATCCCTGTTTCGCGTTTCATATCTTCCAGGGCCACATCTTCTGACAGAGTCTTGTTCTGAAGAATTCTGTGAGCGCTTAAAATAGACATACGTCCATTATCCACGGCATTTTTCTCGGCCAACCTATAACGAGCTTGGTTCGCCTTGCCGATAAGGATAATTTTGCCTTCAGCGCGCAGCTGCTGAAAAAAACGATTAATATAAGCGCGCGAAAAACCAGTTTCTTCCACAATGTCTGAAACCTTGGTTTCTTCTCTTCTTGCCAATTTCTTTAAAATAAAAGATTTAATATCCATAGCCATATTAGTTGACAACTTTATTATATTCCAAAAATTAAAAGTTGTAAACAAGTTGTAAACAACTATCTCTGCTATTCTCTTTATCGCGAACATCTTGCTTTCTACTTCCCATGACACTTTTTGAACTTCTTCCCGCTTCCGCCCCAGTAGTAGAGCAAAGCTCACTACGGGGCTGCGCTTATTTAAGCGACTAATTAAATATTTTTCCCGTGACAATGTTTATATTTTATTGGCCGTCCATCGCTATGCTTCGCTCCGCACGGACAGGGATCATTCCTGCCGATTTTTTTTGAGGGAGTAGACGATGAACCATCAGAAGTTTTCTCCGGACCGGAAAGTTTCAGCTCTTTTTTTTCTGGCGGCGGCTTAGTTAAACCGATTCTATAAATAGAATAAACAACCTGCTTTCTAACAATCACATTAAGCTGCTTAAACTTGAGATAAGCCTCTCTTTTGTATTCCACCAAAGGGTCATGCTGGCCGTAAGCCCGCAAACCAATACCCCGCTTTAAATTTTCCAAAATACTTAAATAATCAGTCCAATAATAATCAAGAGCGCGCAAAATCATGGCCCTTTCATATGCCGGTAAAAATTTTTCAACTGGCAAACCAATTTCTTTCTCTTTCAATTTTAAATTTTCTTCGAGTTTTTGATAAGCTGATTTAGCGCTGGAGGAAAAAAAGTCAAAAAGCTCGTCCGGCAACTTATTCTCCAAATCTTCAACTTTTACTTGTTCTAAGGGAAAAATATTTTTGATTCTTGAAATAGCCTCGGCCAAAGGGAGACCTGATGCTTCGCGTAATTCCTCATCAACCATTTTAAAAATTTCCTCTTTCAACTCATTCCTTTCCTTCTTTAAAACTTCATCCCGCCAGGCATAGATCTTTTCTCTTTGCTTGTTAAGTACGTCGTCATATTCCAAAAGATGTTTTCTGAGGTCAAAATTATAGCCTTCAACTTTTTCCTGAGCCCGAGCCACCGCGCCAGTCACCATCTTACTCTCAATCGGCACTTCTTCCGGCACTTTAAAAGTTTTCATGATTGAAGCCAGAGTGTCGCCGCCGAAAATTCTCATCAGATCGTCGTCTAAAGAAATAAAAAATCTGGAAACGCCCGGATCGCCTTGCCGGCCAGAGCGTCCGCGCAATTGATTGTCAATTCTGCGCGCTTCATGTCTCTCAGTGCCTAAAACATAAAGCCCTCCTAGTTCTATAATTTTTTTCTGCTCTTCAACGTCCGGCGGATTGCCGCCCAAAACAATATCCACGCCTCGACCAGCCATATTCGTGGCAATGGTCACGGCTTTCAGTTTGCCTGCCTGGGCAATAGTTTGACCTTCCTTCTCATGCTGTTTGGCATTCAAGATCTGATGAGGAATTCCTTCCCTGTTTAACAGCTCAGAAAAAAATTCGTTTCTTTCCACTGAACGCGTCCCAACTAAAACCGGCTGGCCTTGGTTGAAACACTTTTTTATCTCCTCAATAATCGCTTTATTTTTTGCTTTTTCCGTCCGATAAATTAAATCGGGAGAATCTTTTCTGATCATCGGTTTGTTGGTCGGAGCAGCCACCACATCTAAGTTGTAAATCTTGCGGAATTCTTCTCCTTCAGTGGCAGCGGTGCCGGTCATCCCGGCTAATTTTTTATAAAGCCGAAAATAATTTTGGAAAGTAATGGTCGCTAAGGTCTTTGACTCTTCTTTAACGCGCAGTCCTTCTTTCGCTTCAAGCGCCTGATGGAGCCCTTCTGAATACCGCCGGCCATGCATTAAACGGCCAGTAAATTCATCAACAATCAGAAGCTCTCCATCTTTAACAATATATTCTTTGTTCTTGATGAATAATTTGCTATTGGCAAGCAGGGCAGATTCAATATGACTGATTAAAACCACATTGTTCATTTGCCAAGGATCTTCTCCCAGCCAATCAGCCATTTTTTTCTGGCCGACCTGGGTTAAATAAACCGCGTGCATTTTTTCATCAACCACATAGTCTCCTTTTTCTTCTCCTTCTTTTGTTTTCTCGCCTTCGTACAAATTTTTCGCCAATCTGTCTATTTTGCCGTAAAGATCAGCCGCTTCCTCATGGGGCGAGGAGATAATTAAAGGCGTGCGCGCTTCGTCAATTAAAATATTGTCTATTTCATCGATAATCGCGTAACAAAAACCTCTTTGAACTTTTTCTTTTTTTTCTAAAACTAAATGATCCCTTAAATAATCAAAGCCAAACTCGTTATTGGTGCCGTAGGTAATGTCAGCCTGGTAGGCCTCGACTCGAGATGCTGGCCGCAGAAAACTTTGGACAACCTTAAATCCGCCCTCGAGGTCTCTCTCTTTATCTTTTTCTTCTATCTCTTTCACGATAAAGCCTGGATCATAAATGAAAGCCTCCTCATGAGTCAAACAGCCGACCGACAAACCAAGACTGTAATAAATCTGGCCCATCCAAACCGCATCGCGCCGGGCTAAGTAATCATTGACCGTGATAATATGGACTCCCTTGCCTAAAAGGGCGTTTAAATAAGCAGGCAGGGTGGCGGTTAAAGTTTTGCCCTCGCCTGTTTTCATCTCCGCAATTTTTCCTTGATGGAGAACAATGCCTCCCATCAATTGGACATCGAAATGGCGCTGAGCAAGAGTTTTTTTCGCCGTTTCACGAACCAGGGCGAAAGCCTCGGGTAAAATATCATCAAGCGTTTCTCCTTCTTTCAAACGCCTTTTAAATTCCTCTGTTTTTTTAGGAAGCGCAATTCCCTCAAATTCTTTTTCCAGCCCATTTATTTTTTCAATTAGAGGCGACTGCCTCTTTACTTCTCTTTCATTTGGATCGCCGAAAATTTTAGATAAGAAAGACATAATAAAAAAATTTAAAATGACAATTTTATTATATTCTTTTCTTTGAAAAAGAAAAGCCGAAAATAGTTTCCTATTCTCGGCTTATTTTTCTCGACTTATTCTGATTACGCCTTAACTGGTCTACAGACAATCCAGTAGCCAATAGTGGCTAGAATCAGATATCCTGTTAAAAAAACCCTTTCTGCTGGTATGCCTCCTTTAGTCCAATGAGTAATGGCAACAACACAAGCGAGAACGGCCAAGATGCCTATCACTATCTTCACGGCTTTAAATATTTTCATTTGTCCCCCTTTCTAGACAATGAGTATATCCTTCTTCTCCTATTTTCCCTTTGCGATAAGCGCTAAGCTCTCTCCCCATCCCGTGAACCTTGAAAGCGTCAACGCCAAAAGTCTCTTTTATAAGATTGAGCGCCTCGTTTGCGATTTCTATACTGGTAAACAGCCACCCTCTTTCCCCCTGAAAGCTTTTATCACCATATCTGTCTTTTATAAGCTTCCCGACCTCCTCTTCTTTGTCTGTGACCCTAATCTCTACCAGAACTTTACTCATTTTACCCTCCTTTTCCTTGTTAAGGAAAAATTTAAATTGTCTTTAAAAGATGATTATATTGTAGCAAAAATTTTAAAAAAGTCAACCCCAAAAAAGAAAAACCGGAAACAGGTTTTGATTCTGTCTCCGGCTATTTTTTTCTAATTACCCCCATCTCTTTAATTCCTTCAAACCGTCCCCCATTAAAGCCAAACTGAGAATGAATAAAGGAATTTTTACAGAAAGACCTCCTAGTCCTTCAAAGAAAACTAAGCACTCTCCAAAAAGAGCAAATCCTACTAGCCCTATTAAAACAAGGACTAGGGGACATACCCTGGCTGACAAGAAAGAGCAAAGCCATATAATTACTATGGCAATAAAGATCCAAAGAGCTCCCACTCCGAGCACAAAACATACATTATAATAAAGTTCCATTTTCGCCTCCTCTTAATCCGTCTTCAAAACAGGCAACAGCACCGTGTCCCCAGGTCTCAATTCATACCTTTTATCAATCTGGAGATTTTTTTTCAAAATAAGTGCTACAATCTTCCGGGTGTCATAACGTCCTCCTGGATTGTATCTAACTGCTAGCCGCCAAACCCTTGTCCTCGGTAGAGAGACAACAAACGGTTCCCATTTCTCTATGCATTTCTCTATGGTCTCTAAGCCTGACCTCTCTTTCTTACTCATCACGGTAACTATAGCCGCCGTCCAAACCAGGACGACAACAATTGCTACCAGCCATTTTTCTTTGTTCATTTCCCCTCCTTTTTTCTTTTTGTTAAAGAAACTTAAATTGTTTTCAATAAGATAATTAAATCATAGCAAAAATTTCAAAAAAGTCAACCCTCGTTTACTCCCCTTTTCTAATCGCCAGAGAGAAATCATCGCCAGCAGAAATAGCCACAATATTATCAAGCGGTTCTTTGATCAAAAAATTCA
>Ga0210014_1001610_pt1 | contig 16643 bp, 12 predicted proteins | sample CryGeymeta201519_FD_183983 | JGI IMG/M metagenome (GOLD analysis project Ga0210014, IMG submission 183983) | Groundwater microbial communities from Crystal Geyser aquifers in Utah, USA - Crystal Geyser metaG 2015-19 (SPAdes) (version 2) | ecosystem: Environmental > Aquatic > Deep subsurface >...
AGTGGACCTCCCCGGCAGAACCACGCTTGAGCTTCTCACCCACGACGGCGGCGACGGCTTCAGCGGCGACCATGGTGACTGGGCGGAGGCGCGGCTGGAGCGGTAGCGGCGCCGCCCGCAACGACGGCCGCGGAACACCATTCCGGACCTCTTGGGGTCTGCGGGGAGCGCGGAGCCCGCGCAGCAAGTCGCGGATGAGAAGGGATTGAGCCACCGGAGTCCAACCCCTCCAACATGGCACTCAACAACGGAACCACGAGGGCTCGCCTGCTCGCCGAGGCCATCCGCGATGTCGCCCACCGCGCCCGCAACGAGACCGACCTGCGCCACCATGTGGCGCCGTTGCTTCAGGCTGCCTGCGCAGAGATGGGAGTCCCGTGCGATCCGTCGCACGAGCGGTTCGGCGCCCACGGTCGCGCCGACACCGTGTACGGCCACCTGACCATCGAGTACAAGACCCCCGGCCGGTTGGCCAACCCGCAGGCCGTCCGAAGACCCGTCAACCAGATCAGCGGCTACCTGCTCGACGAAGCGCGCGAGGCTGGCGACTTCGCCAAGGACGCGCTGCCCCGACGCGCAGGGGTCATCCTCGATGGGCACCACCTCGTCTTCGTGCGCTTCCGGCCGGGTGGCACGCGCCGGATACCCGACGAGATCCTCGCCCACACCATCGGTCAGGGAGTCCTGTTCCCCGCGACGCTGCGGCGCGGGTACTTCGAGACCGTCGGCCCGCTTCCCGTCAACGAAGAGAGCGTCACCACGCTTCTCGTCTACTTCCGCGCGCTGTCGCGGCGCCTGCTCTCCCCGGACGCGCTGCGGGAGGTGTTCGGCCCGGATCGCGATCTCGCTCGCCGCTGCGTGGCGGAGCTCTACAACGCGCTCAGGCAGCCACAGGACCCGCGGGTCGAGACGTTCTTCTCCGAATGGGAGCGGCTCTTCGGCATCGTCTACGGCCAATACTTCGACCGCGCCGAGGCGGACGCGGCAACCCTGGCCAAACACTACGGACTTGGGGATCATGCCGAGCTCAAGCAGCTTCTGTTCGCAGTGCATACCTACTTCGCGCTGCTGATGAAACTGCTGGCGGTCGAACTGCTGTCGCTGCAGACGGGAAGCTTGGTTGCGTCGTTCTCGTCCGAGCTTCACTCGCTGTCATCCGAGGAGGCGAGGGCCCGAATGGCCGGGTTGGAGAACGGTCACGACTTCGCGCACGCGGGCATCCACAACTTCCTGGAGGCGGACTTCCTCGGCTGGTACCTCGACGCCTGGAACGACGACCTGAAGCGCGCCATTCAGAGCCTGGCCTTCGCACTGTGCGAGTTCGAGCCCGCCACCGCCAGCCTCGCTCCCGATGCCACCCGCGACCTGCTCAAGAAGCTCTACCAGTACTTGGTGCCCCGCGAAGTCCGGCACAACCTCGGCGAGTACTACACGCCCGACTGGCTCGCCGAGCGCACGTTGCTCACCTCGGGCTATGACGGCTCCCTCGACAAGCGCCTCCTCGACCCCGGTTGCGGCTCCGGCACGTTCCTGACGCTGGCGCTCCGCAAGGCCATCGAGAAGAACGAGCTGGCGCTCCGCACAGATCCGTGCGCCGCTGTGGCGAAGATCACCAACAACGTCGTGGGGTTTGACCTGAACCCGCTCGCCGTCATCGCCGCCCGCACGAACTACCTGCTCGCCTTGGGCGACCTGGTGCGACGGGGCCGCCCGCTCCAGATCCCCGTGTATCTCTGCGACTCCGTGCTGACGCCCACCGAGCACGTCGAAGAGATCGGCGGGATGTTCAATGAGCGCCACTCGCGGGGGCACCTCATTCCCACCACGCAGGGAACCTTCCTCATCCCACCGGAGTTCACCACCAGCGAGGACATGGCCTTCCTGGCTCAGTGCGTCGAAGACTGCGTGCGGGGCGACTTCACCGCCGAGGAGTTCCTCGCCCGCCTCGGCGCTCGGAAGCCCGACCTCCCGAAGCCCTCGAAGTGCGCGCTGAAGGACCTCTTCAACCGGCTGATGGAACTGCACCGCGACAAGCGGAACGGAGTTTGGGCCCGCTACCTGAAGAACGCCTTCGCTCCCGCGCTCTACACGGGTCGGTGCGACTTCGTCGTGGGCAACCCGCCCTGGGTCAACTGGGAGAGCCTGTCGGACAGTTACCGCGAAGCCACGCACCCGCTGTGGGTGAAGTATGGGCTGTTCTCGCTGGACCGCGTTGGCGGCCGACTCGGCGGCGGGAAGAAGGACCTGTCCATGCTCTTCACCTATGTGGGCGTTGACCAGTACCTGAAACCCGAGGGCAAGCTGGCGTTCGTCGTCACGCAAACGCTCTTCAAGACGAAGGGAGCGGGCGACGGCTTCCGCCGCTTCCAGTTGGGCGACGGGGAGCAGTTCCGGGTGCTCTCGGTTGACGACTTCACCGACTTCCAGCCGTTCGAAGGCGCCACCAACCGGACAGCCGCGTTTGTGTGCGTCAAGGGCCAGCCGACGCGCTATCCGGTGTCCTACACACTCTTCCGCCGCAAGCCTCGGCACAGCCTGACGCCCGACATGACCTGGCAGGAAGCCCGCGGCGCGCTCACGTACAGCAAGCTGTGGGCCGAACCGGTCAGCGACGGCCCCCGCTCGCCATGGATCACCGCCTACATGGCTGCGCTCAAAGCTGTCCGCAAGGTGGTCGGCCAGGCGGAGTACCAGGCCCGGGCCGGCTCATGCACGTGGCTGAACGGCGTCTACTGGCTGAAAGTCATCGAGCCCGGTGTGGAGGGGCGAGTCATCGTTGAGAACCTGCACGACGTCGGCAAGATCCCAATCCCCAGAGCCCGCGCCGACATCGAACCCGACCTGCTCTACCCGTTGCTGCGCGGCCGGGACGTTGGGCGCTGGCGGGCTCATCCGTCTGCACACATTCTCGTGACGCAAGATCCGGGTACCCGAACCGGCTACGACGAGGTCTGGATGCGGACAACCTTGACTCACACCTATCTCTACCTGAAGCAGTTCGAATCCCAGCTCAGGAAGCGAAGCGGCTACCGGAAATACTTCGACCCCGAGGTCGATCCGTTCTACACGATGTACAACGTCGCGGAGTATACGTTCTCGCCGATCAAGGTCGTCTGGGGGGCACTCGCGCACACGGTGAGCGCGGCGGTAGTTGTCGAGCAACCGGCGACCGAAACGCTGCCCGTCACGCCTGTCGTGGCGGATCACAGCGCGATTCACGTCTCCCTCGAGGATCTGGCCGAGGCCCACTACCTCTGCGCGCTCCTCAACTCCTCGCCAGCCCAGCTCACCGTGCGCGGCTACATCGCGATGCACGCGTCGACGCATGTGCTCAAGCATGTCGGTGTCCCCCAGTACGAGCCGGGCAACGCCGTCCACCGGAGGCTGTCCTCGCTCTCGCAACGCGCCCACGAGTTGACCGCGAAGCTGCGGGCACTTCCGGCGCCCGCCGACGCGCAGCGCTCAACGCGATGGCAGAAACAGCTCGACGAAGTTGAGTCCGAAGTCGATCAGGCTGCCGCAGAACTGTGGCGACTCACGGAGAAGGAGCTTGCCGACATCAGGGCTTCCCTGGCCGTGCTGACGGGGAAAGCAGACTCGTCAGCCGCGGCCGCTGACTCGGCGTAGACCGCGCGAGTTCGCGGGCCGTCATGCCGAGCTGTTCGTCGTCGCTTGGTGCCGACCCCGGCATCAGGGTCAGCTCTACCCGTTGTCCCTTTCGCCACGGCAGACCCTTGACGACGATCTCACCGTCGGTCTTGACTACCTGTGTCAGCTTGATTGCTTCCATGCTTGGTCACCTCTGCATTGCCTCTGTTATTGCACCACACCAGTCGCGAGGGGTCAAGGCGGCTGATGACGCCGCGAAAATGGAAAAGGCTCGGGAGCCGGACTCCCGAGCCTTCGTGTGAGCCTGTTGGCAAGTCAGAGACTTGCCCCACGAGGACCTACGCTACGTCGGGCTGGTCCGGCTGCATGTGCGGGTACCGGAAGGTCGTCGGCGGGAGAAAGTTCTCCTTGATGGCGCGCGGGGAGGTCCAGCGGATGAGGTTCCACATGGAGCCGGCTTTGTCGTTGGTGCCGGAGGCGCGGCTGCCGCCGAAGGGTTGCTGGCCGACGACGGCGCCGGTGGGCTTGTCGTTGATGTAGAAGTTGCCCGACGCGTTGCGGAGTACGGTCATGGCCGTTTCGGTGGCTTTGCGGCACTGGGAGAAGATCGAGCCGGTGAGGGCGTAGGGGCTGGTCTCGTCGCAGAGGTGCAGCGTCTGCTCGTACTCGGCTGCCGGGTAGACGTCGACGGTGAGGACGGGACCGAAGATCTCCTCGGACATCAGCTTGGACTTGGGGTCTTTGCTGACGATGAGGGTGGGCTCGACAAAGTAGCCGGCGGACTTGTCGCACTTGCCGCCGCAGACGATCTCGAAGCCGTTGTCGGCCTTGCTCTTCGCATACTCGATGTAGCCGCAGATGTTGGCGAAGGAAGCTTCGTCGATGACGGCGCCCATGAAGGTGGTGAAGTCGGCGACGTCGCCCATCTTGATCTGCGCCACGTCGGCCAGCAAGCGTTCCTTGACCGCCGGCCACAAAGTGTCGGGAATGTAGGCGCGGCTGGCGGCGGAGCACTTCTGCCCCTGGTATTCGAAGGCGCCGCGGAGCAGCGCGGTCGCCAGCGCGGGAACGTCGGCCGAGGCGTGGGCGAAGACGAAGTCCTTTCCGCCGGTCTCGCCGACGATGCGCGGGTACGACTTGTACTTGCGGATGTCGGAGCCGACAGCCAGCCACATGGTGGAGAACACTTTGGTGCTGCCGGTGAAGTGGATGCCGCCCAGGTCCACGTGATCCATGACGGGCGGGCCGATGACGGAGCCGGGGCCGGGCACCATGTTGATGACGCCGGCAGCACGGCAGACGAGGCCGGCTTCCACACGACGGTGTTCCCCATCAAGGCCGGGCTGGTCGGCAGGTTGCCGGCGATGGAGGTGAAGTTGAACGGCGTGACGGCGAAGACGAAGCCCTCCAACGGCCGGTACTCGACATGTACCCGCGAAGGTTAAGAACACACCGAAGTCCCGGTGCGACTTCGGCTCCGTCTGGGAGAATACCCTCTGTCCTACGTCTGCTGCACGCCTGCCGGAGAAGTTCCGCGAACTTTTCCACTTCGGTGTGTTCCCAACCTTCGCGGGTATACCTCGTGGGGGGCTGGTCAACGCAGCGGCAGGGATATCCAGCGCTCAGTCGAACCTGTGTTGCGCACCCGCAATCCCGGAGCCTGTCCAATGTCCCTGCCAATCCCGACGCACGTCCGCTACGAACTCCTCCGCCCTGCGCAAGCCGTCGCTCGCCGGCAAGAATGCCCAGTCGCGTATCTGCCTGCCGGCACGCTGGAGTGGCATGGCGAGCACAACCCGTTGGGGCTGGACGCGGTGAAGGCGCACCGGCTTTGTTGCGTGCTCGCCGACCGGCTCGGGGGGCTGGCGATGCCGCCGCTGTGGTACGGCGACAACCGGGACGATATCTGTGAGATTGTCTTCGGCCCGCAGCGCATTGCGTCCGTCGAGAAGGACCATTCGCCGCTGATCGCCGAGAAGATGGGGCTACCGGCGGGGACGTTCCAGGCGGGCGGGGTGCGCAATGGGGTGCGCGACTCGTGGGAGTTCTTCAGCGAACTGGTCGAGCGGACGCTATACCAGATGCGGACGTTGGGATTCGAGGCGACGGTGGTGCTGACCGGGCACTACCCCGAGCACGGCCCGGCCCAAGCGGCGGCGGACCGGTTCGCCGCGTACGGACAGATGAAGACGCTGGTGGTCATGGAGCACAGCCTGCTCCTGGAACAGGGCTACCAGGGCGACCATGCGGCGAAGTGGGAGACGTCACTGATGCTGGCGCTGTCCGACGGGTTGGTCGATCTGGGCGCGCTCAGCGACGACCGGGGCGAGCCGAACCTCGGCGTGCTGGGTGTCGATCCGCGAGGGACGGCGTCGGCCGAGTATGGGCTGGAGGCGATTGAGGCGTTGGTGAAGGCGGTGAGGGCGAAGGTGGGGCAGTTGCTGGCGGGAACGCCGTAGCCCCTTGCGGCGCAAGCCTCCGGCTTGCGGCTTAGCTCGGGGCAGGTCTCCGACCGCCCCGAAACGCCCGACCGGAAGGTCTCAAAGGACTGCGAATCCACGGGATTCGAGGGGACGCGGAGCGGCGGGGTCAGGAGACCCTCGCCGAGCACGAGCGATTTGGCGGAGCGGGCGGGGAGACCGCAGGTCAGAGACCTGCGCCACGCTGTCAGACGGCGTCCTTCCCCAACAGCTTGAATGCATCTCGCAGCGACAGCAGCGGCCCGCCTCGCTGCTGGTGGTAGATCGTGACTTTCGGGACCAAGATCCCGTTGTCCTGCGTCCACACGCCGCAGTACCCACCCGTCAGCGGGTCCGGGTCGTCGTATTCCAGCACGAGCTGCCCCTCGAACCACCAACTGAGATGGCCGCCCTGCTTCCACGCGCGGAGGTAGGTCCAGCGATTGTGGCCGGCGCGGGGCATAAGGAAGTCGGTGGAACTGGCGACCTGCTTCCCGAGCCGCAGCAGCTTCACTTCATCGTTGCCGTTCGGGGCGACCAGGAAGGCGTAGCCGGAATCGACGTCGACGCCGTCGCCGCAGAGCGCCGCGTTGAAGTCCTGCATCCGCTCTCGCGAGCCTTTCCCGTTGGCGCCGTCCAGCATCTTGGGCCCGGTGAAGTAGTCCAGCGCCACGTCGCCCTCGAACCGGCGTTTGCACCAGATCAGCGCGTTGCCGGTGTACTGGCCTGGGCTGGGCTGGGGCGACGTGCCGCCGAACCAGGACCAGTCGGGCGTGCAACTCCAGCGGTTGGTGACGTCCCACGTTCCACTGCTGATCCACCAGTCTGTTGGTGCCGAGTCGAAGGCGTAGTCCAACACGTTGTCCGACCAGTAGGCGACGTCCGAGATCTTTGGCTTGCCGCCGGTGAAGCCGAAGGCGATCCGGTGGCCGTCCGTCAGCGGGTCCGGGTCGGCATAGCTGACGACCGTCCGCTCATCCACGCGCCCGTATACCGTGTCGCCGGCCCGCCGGATGGCCAGGACAGACGACTCACCCGCGGGGGCGACCGGTACGTTTGCGGTCCGGACCTGCCGGCCGTTGCGGGTCAGCTCGACTGCAAGCCCCTGCGGGGTGCGGGTGGCGGCGAGGCGATAGCCGACCTCCGGTTTCTCTGGCGAGGAGTTGAGGTCCAACTCCGCCCGAGCGCCCGGCTGTGCCAATGCACGCATGTCGAACCGGGCGCCCGCATCGCCGTAGAAGACGCCGCGGCTCCAGAACAAGCCCCGCTGCTGCGGGGAGGGCTGCCACTGCATCGCCGGGCCGGCCCACGTGTCTTGGTCGATGGTGCCGGCGTAACTGGGCAGCCCGCCGTCGAAGATGGTGCCGCGGCTCTCGCGCAAGTCCGAGGGCTCCACAACCACGTCGTCGAACTTCACCTGCGCGGCGTCGGCCTGCAAGCCGATCCCGCCGCCGGAAAGAGAAGTGTCGACGGCGGTGAGGACCTTTTCGCCGTCCACAAGCGCGCCGATCCACTTGTCGAGCAGCTTGATCTCCAGGAGATAGCACTGCCCCTTCACCAGCCCGCCGGGCGCCGAGGCGAGCACCTGTTCCTGTCCGCCCAACACGCGGACGAGCTGGAAGCCCTCCTTGATTGGGTGCGACTGAGGGAGGAGCGCGCAGCGGAACAGCAGGTAGTTGTTGTCGTCTTGCCGGTAGGCGACCAGACCGAGCGTGCCGGAGTCAGAGTCGGGCCGGGCGGAAACGCGGAAGCGGTAGGTGTCCCAGAACGGGTACCCAGTGAGGGCGAGCCCGCGAGGGGCCGCCGAGACGTGGAACGCAAACGGGTTTGCGCCCATATCGGGGTTCTGCACGGGGGCGCGCTTCCACGTGCCAGAGCGGATCTCCCAGTCGCCCTGCTGGCCCTCGGCGCGCATGAAGTCATCGGCGAAGTAGACAGGCTCGACGGCCTGGTACCGCACGTCTGTCAGGGAGGCGCCCTGCCAGCCGACGTCGCCGATCCACGGAGACGCGACGGTGGTCGCCAAGCGCTGGTGACCGACGAACAGGCGAACCGACTTGCCGCGCTCCTGCAAGACAAACGGTTGGGTGCCGGAGCCGAAGGTCAGGTCGCCCAGCCGGGTGGAGCGGCCGGCGGCGGTGCGGGTCAGTTCTGCCCGAGGACCGCGGAGCTGAAGTCGGAGGTGGTTCTCCCGGTTCCAGTAGTTGAGCCAGAGAGTGCCTTCGCCGGAGCCGGAGAAGGCCCCCGTCACCTCGAAGGAAGGCGCGGCGTCCTGCTCAACGGTCGCGACGTCGGCCGGCAGGTCGCTGCTGGTGCCCGGCCCGTTGACGCCGATGGCTTCGGCCGGAGCCGTGGTGAGAAACGCCTTCTCCTCCGGGGTGGTCAAGTCCAGACTCCGCTTCGACTGCCGGCGCGCCAGGGCAACGCCCTCCGGGTCCAATTGGGGAGTGGCGCGCCCGTCAGTCAGCAGCCGAACCAGGGCGAGGATCAAGTTGTCTGTCTGTCCTGCGCCCAGTGCCTGCGCGGCCCCGATGGAGCTGCCACACACGACGAACTTGCCCTTGCCGCGGGGCACCATGACCATTGCGGGGTCGCCGTCGTTCAGCATCCGGCCCCGCGAGAAGCGGGCGTTCCGGCCTCTGGGCGCTTCCCGCACAGATTGGTACTCGGCAAGCACAACGGTGCCGGGGTCGGTGTAGGCTACGTTGCAGGTGATGCGGGAAACAATCCAGCGGTCGGTCGCTGCCACTTCGGGCGAGAGAAGCCCGAGCGCAGTCGGCTTCACGATGCCGACCTGCGGCGCCACGACGCGGGTGTACTGGAGGAAGTCGGCCAGGAAGGTAGCCCCGAGGCCGCCGGTGCGGGGGAAGTACTGCCCGGAGTAGGGAGCGTCGAACAGGAAGCAGCCGCCTGCCTCCACGTATGACTGCAGCGGCTGGGCGGCGTCCTTGTACGACGCCGGAGCCATCGTCGCGGTCAAGATCGCGTCGTACTTCATGAGGAGCGCGGCATCGGCGAGTTGGTGATCCAGCACAACCTCGTAGGGAATGCCGTGGCGGGACAGGACGCCAGCGTACCCCGAAGAGTACACGCCGCAGATGCCGACGAGGCATTGACCGTCCCGGGCGGCCCGCGCGGAACTCAGCGGCCCGCAGAGGGCGGCAGCAAGCAGAATCCATCGAGCAGGCGAAAGTGCCAAGGTGAGAGGCTCTCCTGGGAGGCGGCGTGGCCCGGCAGGGACGCTCCGGGCGCTCGGGCGGGTCCGGCCGTCGTCCGGCCGGTGTCTGTCAGCTCTGGGTAACGGCGACCCTATCGTCGCCAACGCAACACCACGGGTGTTTGACGCTCAGGAAGCCAATCGGTTCTATCTGCGGGGCCCAAACACAGTTCCGGCTTCACACAGAGGGGGCTTGCGCCGCCCTCTGCCACCCGCCGAGGATCGCCCTGACCACGGCGAGCCATGCGGCACAGGCCCCGAGGGCGATGCCGGGGTACGCCGCCCCGGGCAGCGCGCCTGCCACTCGGCCGACAAGCCCGATCAGCGCCGAGGTGGTGCCCTTCGAGAATCGGTATCCGAACGAATCGATCAACTGCTTCGCGCGGTAGCGGGCGTCGAAGGAGAGGGGCAGGTAGAGGATCTCCTTGCTGGCGCGGAAGACCGAGTAGTCAAGCGACTTGAACAGGAGGAACGCCACTCCGGCCGTCGTGAGCGAAGGATGCCAGATCAGCACAGCGCAGGCGCCAATGTGCACGAGCGGGATCGCGGGATGCACCCACCGGAGCGGGACGTGGCGCAGCAGCAACGGGGCGACCACGAACTGCAGCACGGCTGAGGCGACGTTGAGCTTCCAGAAGAACCCGCCGAGGAAACTGGTGCGCAGGTCCTTTAGTGGCAGTGCCTGCTCGACTAAGCCGTTGAAGCGGAGGTCCAGCACGGTGGATACCATCTGCGTCAACCAGATGAGCAGGGCCAGGAGCAGCAGGTAGCGTGTGCGCAGGAACACGCCCAACGCCAAGTGCCCCTGCTTGCCGCCGGCTTCGTCTGCCGCGGGTTGCGGCTCGCCGCCGACCCGGTACGCCAGCCAAGACAGCGCACCTGCCGGCGCCAGCGAAGCGGCGGCGAAGAGGAGAAGCGTCTCGCTGCCGAGCTTGACGGCGTAGCCCTGCACCAGCATCCCGCCGGCAATCGCCCCGAGCGAGGCGATCCCGCAAATCGGGCCGTTGACCCGCTTGGCGTCCTCTTCGCGCAACACGCTGTTGATGAAGGACCAGTACTGCTCGATGATCAGGACGATGTAGCCTTCGCGGAAGACAAAGACGACCCCGGCCGCCAAGTGCGAACCCCGCACCAACGCCGCGTAGCACCCCACAATCACTACGCCCGACAACAGCGAAGTGGCCAGCAGCGCTCGACTCGGCCCGAGCCACGACAGCAGCCGTCCGTAGACGTACACGATCACCACGACGCCGACAGGCGACAACGCCATTACGAAGGGCAGCTTGGCGGCGGTGTAGGCCTCGACGTATAGGGAGGTGGAGACGCTGCGGATGAACTCGTAGCCGCAGAGCAGGAAGGCGGCAGCAGCGCCAATGAGGAGCGTGGCGAGGACGGGGTGGCGGCTGGTGTTGTTCTCAGCGCTGCTGCTGGGCATGTTCCACGCCTCCAGAGACGAAGACTGGGCGGCCGGCGTATTGTTGTCTGTCCGCCAGCGTCGGTCAAGAGCGCAGTCTCTCGAAGGTGCGGACGCAGGTTGTCCCGCCTCTCCCGACGAATACTGCCGAGACGGCTACCCACTCTGCCCACGGGGCACTGTCCTGACGGCTTCCCGACCGTCGCCCTCCACGCCAGCGGGCGTCCGGTGGCACTTCGGTTGCATAGCCCGGCAGACTCAGTGAAGCGCGCCCTTCTTCGTGGTGCGCTCCGACGCTGGAAGGACTTTGATGGCTGACTCGAAACGCTCGTCAGGACGGCGAGGTCGCAGAAGGAAGCGCAGGAACTCCGTAACCAAGAACGTCGTCTCGTTCGTCCGGACGTACCAGAAGGAGATCCTGGGCATCCTCTTTCTCTGCTTCATCGTGCTGTGCGCGCTCTGCGTGTACAAGCACTGGCAGGGACCGTAGGTCGGGGGGGGGGCGTTGGGGCTCGGTGGCGGCTGCACCGCCCCGGCAGGAGGGATTGGGCTCATCCCAGCAGGAGCTTCACTCCCGTGACGACCACGACGCCAATGACCGTTCCAGGTAGCAGCCTCCAGAAGTTGCGCCAATCCCACTTGCCTCGCCACGTCCACAGCGACGCGATATCGCAGGCGATGAGCAAGGGGAGCATCAGCGGGAGCAGGAGCTTCACGGGCATGATCATGGCCAGCAATGGCGGCGTGACCAAGCCCACCCCGCCGCCGAACCCGGCCTTGCCGATCCCCAAGAACATCAGGGCGACGAAGAGAACAACGAACGCAAGCCAGAGCGGAGTGCTCCCGGTGTGTTGCAGGAAGAGGGGCATGGGGAGAAGGCTTCCGGAGCGCTGAGGCACTTCTGGACGAGGACCCGATCCGCTGCAGCCTCCGGGGACTCCTCGTGTGGCGTGAGACCCCAGACAAAAAAACAGGTCGCGTGCGGTAGCATGCAGTGGCTGGGTCAAGGCCAAACGCACGCCGTGGAATCCACACGCGACCACAGCCGTCGACGGAAATCTGCGCAGGTGGTCCGTGGGCGCGGACCGGAGGGGGCGCAGATGTGGATCCGCCGAACGACCATTCAAAAGTATAGCAGATAAAGCAGTGTTCGCCTATTCCTGCGGAGGAGGGATTTTCCGCGCAGCTTGTGGACGGACCCGGCGCGTCGCCCCACCCTCGACCCGCCGGTTACAGGCGGCGAATGGCAAGCGTCACTTTGCCCAGGATGCGGACCTCTTCCACGAGGAGCGGCTCCATCGCCGGATTCTCCGGCTGCAGCCGGATGTGCCCATTCTCTCGGTAGAACCGCTTCACGGTGGCTTCGTCGTCGAGCAGTGCGGCGACGATGTCGCCGTCGTCGGCCGAGTCCTGACGCCGCACGACGACCAGATCGCCGTCGAAGATGCCGGCCCCGATCATCGAGTCGCCCTTGATCCGGAGCATGAAGCTATCCTCGTTGGGAACCAGCTCGGTAGAGACCGCGTAGGCGTCCTCGATGTTTTGCTCCGCCAGGAGAGGCATGCCTGCGGCAATGGTCCCGACGAGAGGGATGGTGGTCGTCCGCTGCGGGCGCGTGCGATGGTCGACGCCGCGGAGCACCGTCAACCCGCGGTTGGCCGACTTGCGGCGGGAGATGTAGCCCTTCTGCTCGAGGGTGTTGAGGTGCCGGTACACGCTGCACGGCGACTTCAACCCCACGTGAGCGCACAGTTCCCGGATGGACGGCGGGAACTTGTGCCTATCGTTGAGTTCGCTGATGGCGGTGAGGATCCGTCTCTGGACGTCGGTGAGGTCTGCCATGGTGCTCCGCTCCGAGTTGCGAGGTCTGGAGGGCAGCTCGCGGACTTGGCCGGGCTGCCGTCCTGGTACGGAGTCACAGTATAGCTGAACTGCGCCATGGACGCAAACATATGTTTTGCAGTTACTCTCGAATCGGCGCGAGGCTCCGGATCATCCCCCTCAGCGAACCTTGTACGGTTCCCCGGCTGGCTCAACCTCCGGCAGCCCGACGTACTCCCAGAACGTCGTCCCCCCGAACGGCTGGGTCCGCAGATCGGGGATCGAGAACGGCACGCCGCCCAGTTCGGCGGACTTGTTGGCGAGGATCCCAGGCAGCGCATACTCGATGCACCGGTACACATCGATCGGTGCCGGCTTGCCGTCCAGTATGGCCCGGGTGAAGTGCCGCGCGAGCTTCAGGTCGGTGCCGCCGTGGCCGGTGCTGGTGTCGTCCTCCCGGCCCGCCGCGCCGATGTTCACCTTCTCCCAGCCGTCTCGCTCCTCGGCGCCCCGAACAAACCGGCGGCAGAAGCCCTCGTAGCTAAACCACTCCGCGGTGCCGGCCGTTCCCAGCATCCGGTAGCGGTGCCCGCCCGGCTGCGGCGTGTTCAGCGTGACCATGATCTTGATGAGCGCGCCCTTCGCCGTCTGGAACAGCGCGATCTGCCCGTCCGACCGCAGCGGCGCTTCTTCGCACCGCCACGGCCCGCTGCGGCAGGTGACCGACACGCAGCGGTCGTCCAGCACTTCGAGCAGCGGCCCGAGGTCATGCGTCAGGTACTGGATCGGCGGCTGGTCGGCGCGCCAGATGGGTTTGCAGTCGGTGCGTCCCTGCGCCTTCGCTTCGCTGGGCGACACGCGGGTTCCGTCTGGTGCGTAGAGGCTCGTCGGCAGGTAGTGGAGGTACTCCGCTTCGGCAATCGAGACCGGCCCGAACCGGTCTTCCAGCAGCCACTTCCGCCAGTAGCGCAGGAAGTCCAGGAAGCAGGAGTTCTCGCCTAACATGTACGTCTTCCCGGTCCGCTGCACGCAGTCACGGAGTCGAACCAGCTCCTCCGCAGTGTCGGCGCCCGGAACCTCGGACAGCACGTGACAGCCCGCTTCCATCGCCCGAATCGAGTGCTCGACCTGGAGCTTCCCGTTGCTGGCGATGACCACTGCGGCCGGCTGCATGGCAAGGAGGTCGTCGAACTCGGCCACCACCTTCCCGCCGGCGGGGCCAAGCAGTTCCGCGGCTCTCTCTCGGCAGTCCGGAAAGCGATCCGCGCCGCCGATCACCACCGCTTCCTCCAGCGACAGGAAGTTGCGCAAGTGGGTCATCCCGCGGCGGAGTCCTAACACGCCGACTCTGAGCTTTTCCATGCTGTCTCCTTCGAAAAAGGGTTCGTAGTTCCGCCTTTCAGGCGGGCCCCTAGTAACGGTGAGCCCGGCAACGGCCCGCCTGGAAGGCGGAACTACGAACCCGGGTCTTCATCCTCAAACGCCCGGCGTTTGAGCAGGCTACGTGCTCAGCCGTTGGGGCGTTCAAGCGAACCACGGACATGAGCGATTCCTGTGGCAGTGCGTTCAGGACGCCCCAACCTGTTGGGGGCTGCCACGCCCAGTACCCCGAACAAGTTCGCCTATGGCGTCGGCGGGCGCGGATCCTCGGACGGGCCGACGATCTTCGACTCGCGGTGCGGCGGCGTGGTAGGAATCGCGTGGACTGCGCGGTACTCCGGCGTCCCCTCGACCGAGAAGGTGGCCCGCAGGATGCCGTAGATCGTCTTGTTCTCTTTGTCCAACCGGTCGTCCGCCTGCCTCAGCTCGCCCTTGGCCACTTCCAGGGCGACCTCGGCCGAGTCCTTCTCGGCAAACAGCGCCAGCAGATCCGTCAGCTTCGCCTGAAGCTCCTGTTTCGTGAGACCGGCGGCGGGGAAGTTCTCGGGCAGGCTGTTCATCACGGACAGAATCTGCTCCGCGCGCTGGCGAGCGTTGGCCGGCGAGAACGCGCGACCCGTCTCCACCGAGTCCAGGGCGGCTTGCGCCGTCTCCGAGCCGGTCAGCCTGGCGATGGCCAGCCACTTGACCAGCAACTGCCAGACCTCCAGCGACTCGCGGTAGGTCTCCGCCGAGTTCATACTTGCGGCCGAGTGCTTCTGGGTCACCGACGACTGCTTCGTCCGCACCTCAGCAATCAACGCCCGCCCGATAGGCCGCTACCTTCCCCAGCGGCAAGTCGGGCACCGCCGGAACCTGCCCGAGCACGCTGTCCGTCACCATCGCCCGATCCAAATGCACTGACACTCTGTCTGGCATTCGAATACCCTCCTGATTGGCCGAATTGAGTCCACAGGGCAATAGTTCGAGACGCGCAAACCGCTTCCTCTGGGCGAACCGACAATCCGAGCCGCCAGCCATTCCCCGCTCTGTGACCTTCGCGGCTCGGCTTGGCGCTGCTCCCGCCTCGCGCGTCCGCTCGCGCAGGCCGGAAGCCGGCTTTCCGGCCGGCCGCGACGCCTCACCGGGGTCACTCTCTTTCTCCGCGAACCCATGAGACCGCTGTTCCAGGCGCTGAGACTGCTCACTGAGACTCGGAGGCTGCTTGTCGTGACGGGAAGCCCTGCTTCACGAGGCTCCGAGGCAGCTTCTCCCGCCGACAATGCAGCTTGCTCCCCTGCCGAGGCTGCTGCACGGCCCTCGAAGGCAGCCTCTGAGGGTACGCGCAGCCGCCTCGGCCGGCCACCAAGCAGCCTCGGCCGCAAGGCAAGCCTCCCCGCTGTCCGGAGAAGCCGATCCGCACTCTCTGCACGCCCCCAGGCCTGAACGCCAGTGCGCCTCTTAGGTCCGAGGAGGCTGCTCTCGCGCTCGTGTTCCGGAAAAGGAGGGCGGCGGAGGCTCTCTTGGGTGAAGGTTGAACGTGCAGTCGCGTCGAACAGAGAGACCCATGCTCGATCGCCTCAAGCTGACCGGCAAGCTGTAGGAAGTAACCCGCCGCTCCGGGGACAACCGAAAGCTGAGCGAGAAGGTGTCTGAGCCAGCCCGGCGAACTGGGGGGAGACGAGCATCGCCTGACCGACAGACCGACCGACGAAGGGAGCGGGACCAGGGCAGACACACCGAGACTGGAAGATGCCGTCGAGTTCGCCGACAACCCGGAACCGAGGGGTCCGTGCGTGTTGTTGCTGGATACCTCGGGGTCCATGCAGGGCGCGCCGATCACGGCGCTCAACGAGGGGCTGAAGGCGTTCAAGGACGACCTGGCCAAAGACACGTTGGCCTCGCGGTGGGTGGAAGTGGCGGTGGTCACGTTCGACCGCGAGGTGAAGGTTGTCCAGGACTTCGTGACCGCTGACCAGTTCCAGCCGCCAACGCTCGTCTCGACGGGGTCCACGCACATGGGCAGCGCGATCCACAAAGCGCTCGACATGATCCAGGCGCGCAAGGAGCAGTACAAGGCGAACGGCGTCGCCTACTACCGCCCCTGGGTGTTCCTCATCACGGACGGCGAGCCGCAGGGCGAACCATTGGGCGTGGTCGAGCAGGCGGCACAGCGGCTGAAAGCCGACGAGAACAACAAGCGCGTCGCCTTCTTCGCCGTGGGGGTGGAGCGCGCCAACATGACGCGGCTGGCTGAGATCGTGGTGCGCACCCCCGTCAAGCTGATCGGGCTGGACTTCGTGGAGATGTTCGTGTGGCTGTCCCAAAGCACACAAGCCGTCTCGCACTCTGAGGTGGACGACCAGGTGGCGCTGCCGCCGCCGGGATGGGGGACAGTGTGATGGACGACTGGCGCGTGATGGCAGCCTCCGTCCAGGGCGAGAGCCACGAGAAGACCGGACAGCCTTGCCAGGATGCCTGCGAATGGCTGGTGACCGCGGGAGGCGTCCTCGTGGGAGCCGTGGCCGATGGCGCGGGCACGGCGGAACTCGGCGACGTCGGCGCCCAAATGGCGACTCGCGCCGCCCTCGCCGCCCTATCCCGTGGCGTAGCTCTCTGTGGGCGCGATCCGTCATCTACGGACCCCAGTAGCGTAGCCCCTTGCGGGCGTCTCCCCGGCGGTGAGCGAGAGGCCGCGAGGGGCGCTGTCGAACCCAGGGGAGGGTGAGGGTCCTCCCGAACCGCGGGGAGGGTGAGGGTCCTC
>Ga0210014_1001619_pt1 | contig 16592 bp, 13 predicted proteins | sample CryGeymeta201519_FD_183983 | JGI IMG/M metagenome (GOLD analysis project Ga0210014, IMG submission 183983) | Groundwater microbial communities from Crystal Geyser aquifers in Utah, USA - Crystal Geyser metaG 2015-19 (SPAdes) (version 2) | ecosystem: Environmental > Aquatic > Deep subsurface >...
GCATTGATTGAATCTAAATTGCCGGTCGGCTCGTCGGCCAAGAGGATCTTCGGACGATGAACCAAGGCGCGGGCGATCACGGCGCGCTGCTGCTCGCCGCCGGAAACTTGCTGGGGATAACGGTTCATTTTATCTTCCAGGCCCACGATTTTCATCACTTGCGGCACAATGCTATTGATTTTTTTTAAGCTTTGCCCGCAAACCTGCAAAGCGAAAGCCGCGTTTTCCAGCAAAGTTTTTTTATTAAGCAGTTTAAAATCCTGAAAGACCACGCCGATTTGCCGCCTTAAGACCGGAATGGCCGCCGGGCCGATATTGGTAATATCCCAGCCGCCGACGATAATTTTACCGTTACTCGGCTTCTCCTCGCCGATTAACAGCTTAACCAAAGTAGTTTTGCCCGTACCCGATTGGCCGACGATGGAAACAAATTCGCCCGGTTTAATATGTAAATTGACTTGATACAGCGCTTTGATATCCGGCGGATAAATTTTAGTTATATTAACAAGCTTAATCATAGTTATTGTTGTTTTATTGCCTTCAGGCCATACTTTAAAAGCTCCTCGGTTTCGTCAAAACTGGCTTGACGGCTGGCTGTTCCCAAGGTAACGGCGATCAGCTGATTGCCGGACTTATCTTTGACCCTAGCCATCAGGCAATATTGCGCCTCATCAAGAAAACCGGTTTTTGAACCAGTGATATTCAAATCACTTACCGCTAAAAGCTGGTCCGTATTTTTTATTTTATGAGATTTCTTCGTGTTTAAAGTGGTAAAGGCGTAGACGGGCATGGTGCTGGCTTTTTCTATCAGCGGATTGGCATAGAGCTGTTTAGTTATTATAGCATAATCCAGCGCCGAGCTCACGTTGGCCGGCGCTAAGCCGGTCGGCTCAACGAAGCGCGTTGCGGCGGCGCCCCAATCGGCCGCTGCCTGATTCATGGTTTTAATGAAATCATCGCGACTCAAGCCGCTTACCCGGACTAAAGTCTCAATGGCGTTATTGGCCGAACCGACCAAGGCCGCGTAAAGCAAATCTGCCAGGGTCAAGCGGTCGCCGTCTTTTAAATTTAACCTGGCTGATTCCCATTTTTTGACGTACTGATAATTATAATTTTCATCGGCCAGGCGGTAAGTCACGATTTTATTTAAACTCGGCCGAGTGTCAAAAAAAACTTTTATGGCCACCAGCTTGGTTAAACTGGCCAAAGGCAGGGTGCTGGTGGCATTTTTTTGCCATAAAATTTCGCCGGTTTTTTCATTAATGACCACGGCGGCTTTTGACGAGACTGACGGCTCGCTTTTAGCGCCGGTGCCGCTGATGCCCAAAAGCCGGCCGCTTGACGGAGCGATTTTTAAAGGCTCAACTCTTACCCTGATCACGCCTTGGCTTAGGGAGGCAATCTTTCTAAAAGCAACTTTATCCAAATCAACCGGCCGATCAGGATAGAGCCTTTTGTCCGGACCGAAATCGTTCACCACCACGTCCACGGATTTGCCGTTGGCCAAATTAACCACCCGCGATTTTGAGCCTTTGGGAAAATCCGGCGAAGCCGCGAAGTCGCCTTTTTTATAGCTATACCAACTAGCCTGGCCGATTACCCTGGCCTCGGGATTGGCGAAAACCGCCAGCCTGGCGAAATTAAAGAAAATCTCGCATCTGACCGAATTATCTTTAACCAGCTCGCGGCAGATAAGCGGCCGCCAAGAAGAATAATTTTTATCATAAAAATAAATCTGCTTATAATAATCCGAAGCTTGGTCGTATTTAATTTCCACTAACAAGGATTTGGCGCCGTCATAAGCCGATTTATTTAGTAGCTCGTATTGAAAAATGCCGCTTAATTTATCCAATTGCCAGGGCCGGTCCATGGCTTCGTCCACTCGGTTTATCTGTACGCCGCTGGCGTCTTTTAAAACTCCCTTGGGCAGTATCAGTTTAAACCAACCGCCAAAAGCCTTAATCTCATAACCCTTGGCCGCGGTTTCTTTACTGATGTTAAGATAATATTGATTTTCGGCCGGCGCTGGATTTTCCGCCGCGTAAATAAAACCACCGGCCATCGGCGCCAGCGTTAATATTAGTAAAAAGATTATTATTTTTTTGCCTATTTGACTTTGACTAACCATACAAATATAATTATAGCATAAATAATGCGCGAGTGTAGTATAATGGTTATTATGCAAGCTTCCCAAGCTTGAGACGGCGGTCCGATTCCGCTCACTCGCTCTATGTTAAAAGAATCTGATTACGTAAAAATTAAAGTTAGCGTGCCGCTGGCAGCCGCTGACCAGCTGCGGCAGGTTTTAGGCCAAACCGGCGCCGGCGTGCAGGGCAATTATGGATTTACCAGCGCTTCGGCCCGGCAGATCGGACGTTTTAAGCCTGGAGCGGGCGCTAAACCAGCCATCGGGCAAATCGGCAAGCTTGAAGAGGTTAGGGAAGAATCAATTGAAACCATTTGCCATAAAGATTTGGTGGAGAAAGTCGTTGCCGCCATAAAACAAGCTCATCCCTACGAAGAGCCGGCCATTGATATTATGCCCAGATATGATATTGTCTAATTTTAAGCCGATGTAGCTCAATTGGTAGAGCAACGGTATCGTAAACCGTAGGTTATCGGTTCAAGCCCGATCATCGGCTCAAATAAAAAATCAGCCCCAACCTTACGTCGGGGCTGATTTTTAGTAGCGCCTAATTCGCCAAAATAAATATTTTTGAATTTTTCAATTGGTCGCTGATATACTGCCCTAGCGTTCGCGCGCCGACCAGAAAATATTTAAAACCAAGTTGGCCGTTTTTGTCCTCAATTCTTTTTATCAGATAATAGCCGCCGGGACGAAAAATTATCTCGCTTGCCTGGCCGACGGCCAAATTTAAAACTTCCTGGCCGAATTTTTCCGCCGCCGCCTGGTTATCAAAATAACTCCCGTCGTTATATTCGTCCGCATAGCGGCCCAGTTGTTCCATCGCCTCGCCGCCCGCCAATAATTCTTTAATCTTCCTTATCCTGGAAAGCGCCACCTTGTCCAAATCTCCCGCCGCGGCTAATTTAGTCTCTAAATTATCAGTTGAGCCGTATTTCTCCCTTAAATTTTTCAAAACTGCCCATTTCAGTAAGCTGTCTTTTTTGCCCGCCAGGTTCAAAGCGGAATAATCGCTAGTTTTAATTTGCCGAAAATCATTGTAGCTGATTATCCCTTGGCTGGTAATAATCGCCGGCACCGGCAGATAGTTGGCCGCTTGCTTGATAATATCATACTGGTTAAACCTTAAAACGGCCAGACAAAAAATCACATAGGCCAAAGTCAAAGCAGCGGCCGGCAACGACAGGATATAAACAATATTCTTTTTTACGGCCAAAAAAAACTTTTTAAATTTTGATTTTAAATTTTTATTAAACTCCCTGACGGCTCGACGCCGCTCCAGCCATTCTTTTTCCCTGGCCAGCCGCCTGGCCCGGTTACGCTCCTCTTTAATTTTGGCCAATTCTTCCCGGCGCTTCGTTTCCTCCAACTCCGCCGACTCAATCTCCTCTCGCCACCGCCTTTGCTCCTCGGCCCGCTTGGCTTTTTTTAGCCGCTCAATTTCCTCCCGCTCTTTTAAGCGCCGTTCCTTTTTTTCGCGTTCTTTCTCCAACAAATGCCGCTTCTCTTCCTCCTTAATTCTTTCTCTTTCTTCCGTCTGCCGCTTAACCGCCTGGTTCAGCCGGTCTTGCCTTTCGCTATTTTCCTTCTTTAATTCGCTTAAATTAAGGCCGTCGACTCTTCTGGGCGCTTGAGGCGACAGTGATAATTTTTGTTTTTCTCTGGCGGCCGCGCCTGGTTCATCGATATAATCCAAAACGATTCTACGGTACTGTTTAGCTTCCGCTGGATTCAATTTTTTTATGCCGTCTAAGCTTTTGGCCATAGGTTATTTAAAAAAATAATTGAGCCATTTCGCCGGATTGGAAGCTTCGGCCGCCGGCTGGCTTTTTTGGTAGCCCGGGATGTTAAAAATTTGATTATTCCCGGCGGTCGAGCTCGGCGAGGCGGCCTGATTCGGCCCAGGTTTTATTATCATCAATTCTTCGCCAGACTTTTTTAAACCGAGATTTAATCTGGCTTGCTCTTCGGCAAATTGATCGGATTCAAGATAAGAAACGAAGTTTTTTAAATCCGCTCCCTTATTTTGCAAGCCGGCAATTTCCTTTTTTAGCCCAGCAATTTCCCGATTAACCTGATACTGCCTAATTTCGTTTTTAATAAAAGGCCAGCTAATTAGGATTACCGCCGTCAAACCAACCAAACTTAAAAATTTTTGATTAAAAAATATTCTTTCAAAATTTAACTTTCTGTTTCTGTTCACCATAGGATTAAATTAAAACTATTATACCATTAAAGAGCCAAACCAGCAAAAGATAATTTAAATTAAAATAAGCCAGAATCAGGCCCGGCCAAATTATTTCCAAACAGACAAACAGCACCAGCGCCGCGGTCAAAACGTAGAATAATTCTTGAAAAAAAATTTTAAAATTAATTCCCATAAGGCCGTTTAAAATACTTTTTTATTTTTTCCGGTAAGCTCGTTCCGGTAAGCTCGACTTTAATTTCCTTGATTACTACTTCGCCGCCGGTTAGCTCTCCGGCTTGGCGGCCGGGCAGAGAAAGTAAAAATTGGTATTTGCCGTTTTCTTGATAAGCTTTGGTTAAATCAAAATCGGCTGCCGCCGTCTGCCAGCCGTCGGCTGATTTAGCGCCTTGATAACCGGTTAGAATGTAGTTAATTTTCCCTTGACTAATCTCCAAATTCCTGTCAACGTTCGGCAACCTGGGATCCAATAAGCTGTCGGCGGCGAGGGCAAAAACGCCATCGCCGGAAATTATGATATCGTCTTTGGCTAATTCTATCGTCTCCGGCTGGTTGCCAGTTAGCGCGGAAAATTGCTTATGGGTTTCGTTTAGATTGATGGCGCCGCCGCCGACTTTCACTTGGCTTAAACTGGCCGGATTTATGGTTTGGGCGCTGACCGCGCGGCTGTTAGTGCGCAAAACTAAATTTTTGGCGTTGCCTTGAGCCAGCCAAACTTTATTGATTAGGGCGAATTGGCTTTGCGGGCTAGTTATCTTTTTGGTGATAATATCGTCATTGGCGATAAAACTGATACGATAAGCGCCTTCGGGCAAATCAGTTATTTTCAGGCTGACCTGGCGTTCGCTGGCGGCATCGTCAGCAATCCGTTTTTCATAAATCAAGCCGTCTTGGCTGTAAACTTTGATTTCAACCGGGTCGCTGTCTTGGTTAAGGTTTAAATCCGCAAAATCAAAAACATAAGCCAAAGCCTCATTCTTAATGTAAGTATAAAATTGATAAGCGCCGCGCCAATTATAATTAATCGCCCGCGATTCTGGCTGCGGCTTATAATCCGCCAGCTTAAACTCTGTCTTTAATATGTAGTTATACAAAGCGATCTCGGATTTAGGCGGCAAATTATTTAAAAATTGCTCGACGGTATTGTATTTTTTTTCGCGTTCTATCAACCTGGCGCCAGTTTCACTGGACACAGTTGGCCAAACTAAAGACAGCTGGTCAATAATTTTGTTTTGCAGCGGCTTAAGCTCATAATTCCAGGCTACTTTGCCATTTAAGAGGCCCAGCTCTACGACTGGCAAATCGGTGGTATTTTTAAACTTGACGGTCACTTTGGCCCGAGTGAATCGGCGGGGCGGCCGCACCGAAAAATAAACCGGATCGCCTTTTACTGTCACGCCAGTCTGGCCGACCGCCACTCTATCTTCCGGCGTCAACTTGCCAATAAAATAATTCGGCTGGTCGGCCGCAATCTCATAACTTATTCTGCCGGTGGGCACAACTTTAAAATAACTAAACCAACCAATAATTATGGCTAAAATTAGCCATAATATAATTCTAATTTTTAAAATATTTAGGGACTGTCGCCGAATGCTCTTTCGAGTATAAATTTTCATAATTTCGAGGAAATTTTTTATAAAATCTTTGAGGCAATATTGCTATATTGATGAAAAGATTTTAGAAAAAATTTACCGAAATTTGGGAATTTAGGCCGAATACGGCATTCGGCGACAGTCCCTTTATCCATTTAATTCACTTAAATAGGCTCGAGCGGTTTCTCGCCAGCTGAATTTTTTCGCCTGTTCCAATCCGCGCGCGATTAATTTATTTTTCAAATTTTCATCAACTAAAACCTTCTCCAGCGCCCCCGCCAGGTCATTTATGTTATAGGGGTCGACCATTAAAGCGGCGTCGCCGACAACTTCCGGCAGGCTGGAAGCGAAGCTGGCCACTACCGGCACGCCGCAAGCCATGGCTTCAAGCGGCGGAAAGCCGAAGCCTTCATAAAACGACGGATAAATAAATACTGAAGCTAAATTATACAAATAAATTTTATCATCAGGCTCAACGTAGCCTAAGAATTTAATATCGTTTTTAAAAGCGGACTTATCCCATTCCCTATAAATATTTTCGCTTTTCCAGCCCCTGGCTCCGGCGATGATCAATTTATAATCTCGTAACTCACAACTCATAACTCGTAACTGATTGTAAGCTCTTATTATCCCGTCAACATTCTTTCTGGGCTCAATCGTGCCTAAATACAAAATAAACCTTTCCGGCAAATTATATTTATCCCTTACCCTTTTAACTGAAAACTGATAATTAATAAGCGGTAATTTTTTATATTCTTCTCCTACTCCGGAATAAATTACCCTCACCTTGTCCGGGTTAATGCCGCCCAACTCCACAATATCCCGCTTGGTATTTTCCGAAACCGCAATCACCAGGCTGAATCTTTTTAACAACTTTTTCGCCTTAACCAGCCGGTGCCAGAAATTTTTGCGCGCAGAAAAAAATTCCGGATATTTTAAAAACGATAAATCATGAACCGTAAGCAGGCTTTTAGCGCCGACCGATAGGCCGATAAAATTCAGGTGCGGCATAAAAAAAACGTCAACCGCCAAGTCTTTGTCCAATTTCGGATAGTTAAAAATTTTAAACAGCAAATAATTTAAAACTTTGTTGGGATAATTATACTTGATTAATTTAACGTTGGCTTGTTTAAATTCCGGCAAATTGGGACAATCGCCGAAACAATTATAAAAAAGCCGATACTCGTTGGCCGTATCAAGCTTAAACATCTCCTTGAGCAAATTCAGCACATACTCGGACACGCCGCTCGGGCGCGCGTCTAAGAGCGTCCTGATGTCAATGCCGATTTTCATATTAAAAAAACTACCAGCGTAAAACTAGGTATTTCAACTTCTAAACTTCTGCCACTCCCCCTCGATATATTCCGCGATTTCTTTTTTAAACCTCGCCACGCCGAATTTTTCCGCCTGTTGCCTGATGGTTTCCGGATTATATTTTGAACTTTGAAAATTTTCCAGCGCCTGCGCCAAGCTGTCGGCGGTTTGCTCGTTAAAAAATTCTCCGGTGATGCCTTCTTGAACGGTTTCCAGGGCGCCGCCGCGGCGATAAGCGATTACCGGCCGGCCGCTGGCTTGCGCCTCCACGGCCGTAATGCCGAAATCCTCTTCCTGCGGATAAATAAAAGCCAACGAACGGCCGTAAAGTTCAGCTAAGGCCTCGTCGCCGACTCGGCCTAAAAATTCTATATTACCGGCGCCGCGCGCCAAATTTTTAAGCCGCGGCAAGTCCACCCCGTCCCCGAAAATTTTTAATTTTTTGCCAGTTTTTTTAATTGCTTCAACCGCTAAATCAACTCTTTTGTAGGGCGCCAGCCGGCCGCCAATTAAAAAATAATCGCCCGCCTCATCGCTAATTTTAAATTTTTCCGTTTCCACCGGCGGATAAATCACCACCGAATCCCTTTTATAATATTTTTTAATCCGCTTGGCCACGAAGTGCGAATTGGCGATATAAGCGTCTACCCGGTCGGCCGCCAGCTTATCCCACATCCGGATGTAATTTAAAACCAAAGAAATTATTTTCTTAAAATATTTGTTGTATTTCAGCTCATTGATATATTGATGAGTGTCCGACCATAAATATCTGGTCGGCGTGTGGCAATAGCAAAGATGCAGCGTCTGGCTGGAAGTAATCACGCCCTTGGCGAACGAGCTGGAATCGGAAATCACCAAATCATAATTACTCATATCAAAAAACTCCACCGCCATGGGCATGAACGGCATGTACCACTGGTAATGCTTAATGCCGCCGGGCAACTTTTGGATGATGGAAGTTTCAATTTGCCGGCCTTGATAATATTTAACCGCGTTCTTCCGCTCGTAGAGTAAAGTATAAATCGGCGCTCCAGGGAACATCTCTGAAAGCGCTTTCAGCACTTTTTCCGCCCCCCCGTCCTGGGCTAAATGGTCGTGGACTAAAGCGACTTTCATTCCGCCCTCCTTCCTCTGATTATCGCCAGCGGCGTTCTCAATAAAATTGATAAATCCAGCTTGAGCGACCAATTCTCAATATAGTAGCTGTCCAGCTTTACTTCATCTTCAAAACTTAAGTCGCTCCGGCCGGAAATTTGCGCCAAACCGGTAAGGCCGGGTTTTACGGTAAGCACTTTTTTATGATGCCTTTCATATTTTTCAACTTCGCGCGGTTGATGCGGCCGCGGCCCGACTAAGCTCATGTCGCCGTAGAGGACGTTAAAAAATTGCGGCAGTTCGTCAATGCTCCAGCGCCTGATGAACTTGCCGACTCCGGTGAGCCTGGGGTCGCCCGAAATTTTATAAACCGGGCCGGTTTTAGTGTTTCTTTCTTCAATTAATTTTTTTTCCAGCTCCAGCGCCGTGGCCGAACCGTAGTCGTCGCCGACGCAATATTGGTTAATCATTGACCTGAATTTAAATAATTTGAAAGCGCCGTTTCTCGCCACTCTTTTATTTTTGTAAATTACCGGTCCGGGTGAATCCGCTTTAATAATAATGGCGGTAAACAGCATTATCGGACTGGATAAAATTATAAAAAACAAGGAACCAACCAGGTCAAAAATCCTTTTTAAAATCCTGCCCCAGCCGTCCAGCGGCGTCTCTTTAACTTCCACCACCGGCAGGCCGGCGATTTCCGACACTTCGGTTTTTAAAACTTTGGCGCCGAGCAAATCAGCGGCATATTTAAAAGTAATATGATTTTCATCGGCGAAATCAAACAAACGCAGCACTTCGGCCTTGCTTAAATTCGGATCGCTTTGCATGATTTCGTCAATTTCGTTGATTTTAACAAATTCGGCCAGTTCTTGTTCCGCCTCCAAACTGAAATTTTTCAAACGTTTGACGATGGCAAAGCCCAAATTTTTTCTGGTGGAAAATTCATGAATTAAAATATCGGTGGTGGAGCTGTTGCCCACCAAAACCAATTTGTGCACGCCGATGCCGTAATTTAAAAGCAGGCGCTGGATTAATCTGACGACAATTCTGGCAAAACTGATGTAGATAATGGCCAAAAGCCAACCGGCCAGAACGATAAAACGCGAAGAAAAAAGCTCTCGAAAAACAAAAATCAGGACGACGATTAAGACGAGTCCGGTTGAGCAAGCCAGGATGACGCGATAAACTTCTTCGGTCAGGCGGCGCGAACCCTTAATGTTATACAGCCCGGCCAAGGCGAAAATCACCAGCCAGGCCAAAGCAATCAGCGATAAAATGTTAAAATATTGGCCGAACGGCAAACTAAAAATAACCGGCCTAATCTCGGTGGCTAGGGTCGTAAAACGAAGATAATAGGCCGAGATGCCAGCCAAAATAATGGCTAAAAAATCCAGCGGCACTAGCAAAAATGAAAAAAAGAGTTCTGCTCTCTTCATAAGATTATATTCCACTAATATCAGGGCAAGCTGTAAGCCGGATTCTGTCCCGCCAGTTGGCGGGGATGATCATCTATCTGGGACGGCTGTTGCCAGCCGACTCAAGCGAGCCACTTTTCATCAGGCCGCCTTGGGCGGCCTGGTTTGCTCTTGCTCCAGGCAGGGTTTACCACGCCTCTCCGTCACCGAAGGGCGAGAGTTGCAGCCTTTCATCTAGAACGAAAGACACCAACCCACTTTTCACCTTTCACCGCCGCGAGGCGGTTAGTATTGTCTCTGTGGCACTTTCCCTCGTCTTATCTAAAACTATATTGCGAGCAGTCATCTGACAATTATAATTAAACAACTGCTGATGGCTTGCCCGCCAAAGCTTTAGCGTCGGCGGGTCGCCGTTAGCGACTGCCGCTTGCCAGCGTATTAAACGCTTTCGGAGTCCGGACTTTCCTCTCTACTTTACATAAAATGCAAAGCCGAGCGATCATCCGCTTACCCTGATATTAGCGAAATATAAAGGACATTTTTTACAAACAAATATTAACATCAAATAAGAAAAAAGTCAAACGAAAAAGTAATAAAAAAACTGCGACCGAAAAGCAAATCGCAGCCTGTAATTGGCGGCGTAAAGAACCGAAAAACATTAACGCTTTACAAGTGGACGCAGGAGGACTTGAACCTCCGACCTTACGGATGTGAACCGTACGCTCTAACCAACTGAGCCATGCGTCCTTACTTTATTTACCAGCTCTATCCAGCGCCAAATTTACCAATTTATCCGCCAGCATATTTTTTTCGCGGCTGACATGTTTAAAAACTATCTTTTTAAACCCTAATGAAATATTATACGCTTGCACGAACAAAGGCGCAAGGTCTTTATCTTTGACGCGATATTCGCGATTTAATTGTTTAACCACCAATTCGCTGTCCAAAAAAACTTCAAGCTCGCAAGCGCCTAGCTCTTTGGCTTTGGTTAAAGCCGCAATCAGCGCCTTATACTCGGCTTGATTATTAGTGGTCTCGCCGATATACTTAGAAATTTTTGCGACCGCCTTGCCCTTTTCACCTAAAATCACCGCGCCGATGCCGGCTGGCCCGGGATTGCCGCGCGCCCCGCCGTCGGTAAAAATTGTCAATTTTTCGTGTTTCATACATCAGACAATTTTAAATCAACTATCTTCATCTGAATACTCCGCCGCCCGTTAAACTCATTAAATTCCAAATAGTAAACCGCGTCAACCTTGTCCCCGATTTTAAAATCTTTTAAATTTTCCGCCTGACTGAAAGCCACCGCCCAGACGGAGCCGAACCTGAATTTAACATGCTGGCCGGCCGCGCCCATAGTGTTTTTGTCCATAATCGCCAGCCCGCGGCTTAGAAATTTCGGTCGCTCGTTATCCTGGCCGAACGGCTCAAACTTTTCCAGTTCGTTCAACAATTCGTCGTTAACATCGGCCAAATCAATTTTGGCCTCTACTATTATTTTCGGAACCAACTCCACTCCAACCAAAGCCTTATCCGCCAACCGTTTCATTTTCAGCGAAAATTTTTCCAAATCACCAGAACTTTTCAAAGTGAAACCGCAAGCCGCGGCATGACCGCCGAATTTTTCCAAATATTCGCTCGCCTGTTCAATCGCCTTCATGATATTAAACTCGTCAATACTTCGGCCCGAGCCCTTAATTTCATCGTTTATTTTAGTAATCACCAAAACCGGCCGAGCGTAGGCTTCGCATAATCGTCCGGCCACCAAGCCAACCACGCCTTCGGGCCAGCCCGCGGCGGACTTGCCAGCCTCCAGATTCGGCGAGCAAACGATTAAAATTTTTTCGTCTTTTGGCTTTCCTTCAATCAAGCGGCGGCACTGCGCCACGATTTCCTCGGTAATTTTTTGCCGCTGGCCATTTTTATCGTTTAATTTTTTTGCCAAAACTTGTGCTTCTTCTTTATTTTTAGTGACCAACAGCTCATAAGCCGTATTGGCGTGATCCAAGCGGCCGGCGGCATTAAGCCGGGGGGAAATTTGCCAACCAATGTTAAGCGCGTTAATTTTCTTACCTAAGCCACCATTAATTTGCGCCGCTTTTATCAATTCAACCAAGCCTAAACGCTTTTGTCGGTTGATTATTTCCAGGCCGCGGCTGACTAAAATTCGGTTTTCGCCCAACAGGCTTACCGTATCCGCCACCGTGCCCACCGCGGTTAAATCAAAAATTTTTTCTTCCAACCTGGCTTTTAATTCATCGGTTAATTTGCAACGTTCAATCAAGGCCTGCGCTAATTTAAAAGCCACGCCAACGCCGGCCAAGTCTCTATAAGGATAATTCTCCGCCTTGGGATTGATAGTCAAGCAATCGGGCCAATCGGCTTTGGCCGCCGGCGGCTCATGATGGTCGGTGACGATGATGTCCAGCCCCAGGCTTTTGGCGTAGGCGACCTCGGCTTTGTTGCGGATGCCGTTATCCACCGTAATTATTAATTTGGCTCCGGCCTGATGAAGCTCGTCAATCGCTTTTTTATTAAGTCCGTAGCCTTCGGAGGTCCGGCCGGGAATATGCACTCCGGTCCAAGCTTTAAATACTTTCAGCACTTCCGCCAAAACGGCCGTGGCGGTGACTCCGTCCGCGTCATAATCGCCGTAAACGATAATCAAATTCTGCGCCTTGATATGCTTAATCGTTAAATCAACCGCCGTGGCCATGTCTTTAAACAAAAACGGGTCAAACAGATTTTTTTCGTTTGGATTAAAAAAATCTTCAATCTCTTTTTCCCCGGTTAATTTTCTGTTGGCCAAAAGCTGGAGAATTATTTTGTTGTCCGCGGAATTTTTTTTAATAAAATCGTCTTCAGCTTCGGGCAGCAACCGCCAAACATTCGCCATAATCAAAAATTAAAAATCGCGCCCACGGTCCAAATCAACATGGAGAAAATCACCATAATGGTTAGAATAACCCAAAAAATTCTTTGCGCTGGTTTTTTCATAATGCTATAAATTAAATATAAGTGTTAAAATTAGACTGACTAATAATTAACTTTAAAATGTATGTCTAACGCTAACAGCTACATTGGAGTTGATCTCCATAAAAAGACTTGTTTCATTACCGTTATGAATCAAGCCGGTAAGATTAAAAAACAAACGGAAATATCAACTGACACGGACAAGGTGGCTAAGTTTTTTGCCAAGCATACGGATGCGTCGGTGGCCGTTGAATCCACTATGAATTGGATACCGTTTTACGAGAATCTGGAAAGCCTAGGCTGTTCGGTGGTTTTGTCCAATCCCCTGGCCACCAAGGCCATCGCCTCAGCCAGAATCAAAAACGACAAAGTTGATTCCCGGGTACTGGCCGACCTGCTCCGGACCAATCTCTTGCCTCTGGCCTACATTCAGCCCAGAGAAATTCGGGATTTAAAAGAATTAGTCAGGCAAAGGGTTAATTACGTGGAATGGCGAACTCGGGTTAAAAACAAAATTCACTCGGTGCTATTTAAAAATAATCTCAAACATGATTTTACCTGCCTCTACGGCAAAGCCGGAATGGTTTGGTTAAGGGGGCTGGAGCTAAGGGATATCTACCGGCAGGAATTAGACAGATATTTAGAGACGTTGGATTTGCTGGATAAACAGATAAACGAAATGTCCGACGAGATCATGAAAACAGCTAAGACTGATTATGACTGCAAACTGTTAATGACTATTCCCGGCATCAGCTATTTTACCGCCTTGGTGATTAAATCGGAAATCGGGGATATTGGCCGATTTGCCAGCGCCGGTAAACTTTGCGCTTACGCCGGATTAATTCCCTCGACCTACGCCAGCGCGGAAAAGATTAGATTCGGCCGGATTACCAAGCGGGGCTCTAAATGGCTGAGGCGTGCGCTAGTTGACGCGGTTACTTCCGGCTCTAAACATCCCAGCCGATTATGCTACTTTTACCGCAAGCTGAAAAAGAACAAAGGCACCGGCAAGGCCAAAGTGGCTACGGCCAGAAAGTTAGCCACTATCATCTTTGCCATGTTAACCGATAAACAGCCGTTTCGAGAATTCGCACCAGTCAAGCAGCGATAGGATACTCTGCTTAAAAATATGGCCCGTTCATAATTTGAGGCCGCTTTCATAATTCAGAGATCCTTATCGCATTAGCACTATTTGAGCCTACTTTTGATAGAGCTCGTATAGGTAACTGATTGCAAATCGTTACGATAGGAAACTTTAGTGTCCTACCGCTGTTTGACTGATGCGCTGATATGATATCAATGTAATGAACCACTGAAACATCCGCTAATATCTAAACACTTGATTTAATTTATAGGTATTTCCATTCAATTAAATCATTATTTTTAATTGAATAATTAGACACGCCTACTGGCGCGGGCTGGCCATTGACATAATAAACCCAATTTTCTCCCAATGGATTATTTTTCAGGCCGTTGATTTCTTCAACGAAAAATCCCAAGCCGGAGTAATTTTTACCGGAAAAATCAATTTTATTTTCATTTTTTAATAAATTCATCATTTCATAAACTGAACTGCCGGGCTTTACTTCGGTTTCATGCTTAAGGCCGCTAATTATCATTACAGCGTTAATTTTTTCTTCGGCCGGAGCGCTAACCGGCTTCGGCGTTTCCGCCTTTTCTAGTTCAACAACTTGCTTCGACGCGACGGGCGCAGCTTCAGCCTGCTCATCATCTAACGATTCAGCCTGTTTTTCGGTCGCTCCAGACTGCTCACTTGCCGCTGGCTGATTTTTTTCTTTAGATAAAAAAACCGCTAAGCCACCGACCAGCACGATTAGCAGAAACAAAATTATGGCTAAATTCTTTGTCTTCATAATTTAAAAACCCGCCTTCGAGCGGGTAATAAATAGCAGCCAATCTGCCTCTTTGCTCGAAGAATTATTTGAATTATCAGCATTCTGGCTTGTCCCCGGAGGGCATTACAGTTGCGGCACAGCGCCTCGAATCGCACGAGGACTTTCCTGAAATATAAATTGTACTTGTATTATATAACTTTTAAAAAATTAATCAACTGGTGCAGTATTCTTGAATTAGTCCGAACGCATTTCGCCGCCTGCGGCGGCGAGGAAATCCCCCCGCGAAAAATCCGAAAGGCGGCGGAGCCGCACCGCTGACAATTTCAAGTTTTTCTTTGGCGGTATTAAAACCAATTGAAAAGTTTCGCAATGAAAAGAACATAAACCGAAAGATAAAACGCACCTTCCCACATGTGGATTCTTCTCGAAATACCCGAAATAACAAAAAGAAGCGTGGCAAGAGCCATTGTCGGAACACCAATTGTAAAGGTTTGGCTGTCCACCGGAAGAATGCGAAATAATCCTGGAAGGCCGATAACAACTAAAGCATTGAAAACATTTGAACCAAAAATATTTCCAAAGGCGATTTCTGATTTCTTTTGGAGAGCCGCCTTCGCGGAAACCAGAAGTTCAGGCAAAGAAGTACCGACCGCGACAGCAGTGATTGCAATCACTCCGGTTGCAATGTTCAGCATCGCGGACAGATTCACTAACGCATCAATGAGATATTTTGCGCCAAAAACTAAACCGAGAATACCAACAATCAAGAGTATGAAATCTTTCGCAACAAGTTTTGGACGGGTAAATTCTTCTTTCTTGTGGGCGGCAATGTGTTTTCTTCTTTCTTGTCGCGACGGTAAAAGCTCGGCTGTTTCGCTTGTATCCTTGGTGTCTTTATGCAAAACTGTATAAAGCAAATATATGCCGTAAGTAACAAGCATCAGGATAGATTCACCAAAAGTAATTTGTTTATCCCACACTATGCCCAAAAGTAAAACAGTACTAATAGCAAGAAGCGGAAGATCTAAGTCTATTAAACTCTTTGTAACTATAAGTCGTTTACCAATGGCCGCAGAAACACCAACAATAAGTAAAATGTTTGCGATATTTGAACCTATCGCGTTTGCGGCAACAACATCCGGCACTCCTTTGAATACCGCTACGAAAGATGAAATGAGTTCAGGGAAAGATGTGCCGACTCCAACAATGGTAACGCCAACGATAAAAGGCGATAAACCAAGAGAGAGTCCTATTTTTTCCGCACTCGTGATTAACCAGTCAGCACCTTTTACGAGCACTGCTAATGAAATAATAAATACGATTATCCAAAATATGATCATAAAGGTTGTAGTTAAGATTTATAAAAAATTTTCTTCCCTCAAAATTAAAATATGGTTCAAGCCGATGTTTTTCTCCGGGTTCTTTTGCGGTTTTCAGCGGTGCGGCTCCGCCGCTTTTCGGGATTCTTGCCCGCCAAAGTTTTCTGAAAGAAAATTTAGGCGGGTGAACGGGGGGAATTCGGAGCGGCTTCGCCGCGAGATTTAACAATTTCCAATTTTTCTTTGGCGGCAAATTATTAAAATGCAAAATTCATTTTTCAAAATAAATCTCATTAACAGGACTACCATCGTGGCTTATTTTCACATTGTCCAATTTTGGTATTTCTATTTTATCTCCGCGTTCATAAATTCTAATACTCGATTGATAGTCGCTTTCGATAGAATCCACAGAGTTCGTAAAATCCTTGAATCAAGCCGCGAATCTGCTTACCTCTCAAAACAAATCCGAAATGCCAACATTTCTGAAAAACATCGGCTCGAACCATATTTTGCGAAACCGCCAATTAGTTTTTGCCCCGAAAATCCAATACGAATTAGTCGCCGAGTCCCGCCAAAAGCGGGATAAACTCCGCGAGGCGAGCCAACGAAATTTGACTTTTCCTTACTGGTGCTCCCGGTAGGAATCGAACCTACATCGCGGCCTTAGAAGGGC
>Ga0210014_1001625_pt1 | contig 16552 bp, 16 predicted proteins | sample CryGeymeta201519_FD_183983 | JGI IMG/M metagenome (GOLD analysis project Ga0210014, IMG submission 183983) | Groundwater microbial communities from Crystal Geyser aquifers in Utah, USA - Crystal Geyser metaG 2015-19 (SPAdes) (version 2) | ecosystem: Environmental > Aquatic > Deep subsurface >...
CCCGCCACAGAGCCTCGAAACGGTCACGGTTCGGGATGTGGCGGGCATGTTGTTTGGGTTCGAGCGAGCGATGCTCGAACAATAAAACCGAGGCCAGGTCGGCGTTCTCGGCCATCAATTGCAAATAGGTGCGGACCATCTGGCGCAGTTTCTCGTCCGCAGGCGCGGACTGCGCGGTTTGTGCGGCGAGCGGCGCGATGCGCTCGGTGAGTTTATCGAGCGCGCGGTCAAGCAGTGCCAGCAAAATCTCCTGCTTGCTCGCAACGTGGTGATAGAGACTGGCCTTCTGCAAATTGACGGCCTGGGCAATATCGGCCATCGAAGCGGCGTGGAATCCCTTCTTGCGGATCACTTGTGCGGCGGCGTCGAGGATGTCTTCACGGGTCATGGATGCTCCCTACCGAACGGTCGGTAGGGATATTATACGCGGGAAGGGGGAGGAGTCAAGAGGTTGGGGCGAAATTGCCTGAGTTTTGGGCGGGAAAATACTTGCCGAGACGGGGTTTGGCTGTATACTTGACTTAAATCGCGAAGGGACCATGAACGAAGCTGATACTTGTCGAACCTACGTTTTACCGAAGCTCAAAACTGCCGGATGGGAGGATGAGTACATCACGGAGCAGATGGTCTTGACGCCGGGACGCATCGTGCCTATCGGGGATAGGCATACCCGCAAGGAAGGTTTGCGTCCCGATTATGTTTTGTTCATTCGGCAGAATATTCCAATAGCGGTTGTTGAAGCAAAAACGGATTACAAAAGCCCAGCGGATGGCTTGCAACAGGCAATTCAATATGCTGAAATGCTCAACGTAAAGTTTGCTTATTCGAGCAACGGCAAAGGGATTGTGGAACACGACTTTATCACTGGCATGGAACGCGACCTTGATGCCTTTCCATCACAAGATGAATTATGGGGACGACTCAAGGGAAAATTCAAGTTCGATAACAAAAAAGACGAGACAGATTCATTGTCAGCGTATTGGGAAGAAGTGGGCGGGAAGAAACCGTATTATTTTCAGCGGGTCGCGATAAACAAGGCAGTGAACGCTGTTCTGACTGGACAGAATCGAATCCTGCTTACCATGGCAACAGGGACAGGGAAAACTTTTGTCGCTTTTCAAATTGTCTGGCGATTGTGGAAATCCAAACGCAAGAAACGTATTTTGTATCTGGCGGATCGTAATGTCTTAATTGATCAAGCCAAAGACCGCACTTTCTCGCCAATAGGACAGGCTTTGCACAAGATCAAAGGGAAAGCCACCAAGAGCCGCGAAGTATATTTTGCGCTTTATCAGGCATTGGCAAATCCAATCACTGGCGAAAATCTTTACGAGAAATACCCCAAAGACTTCTTCGATTTGATTATCGTGGACGAGTGCCATCGCGGTTCGGCAAATGAAGAAGGCAATTGGCGCAAGATTTTGGAATATTTTTCGCCTGCCACGCAAATCGGCATGACCGCCACCCCGCGCCGCACAGACAACGTGGACACCTACGAATATTTTGGCGACCCAATTTACACCTACAGCCTGCGCCAGGGAATTGACGATGGTTTCCTTGCGCCGTATCGTGTTTATCGCGTCATTTCAGATGTGGACGCGAGCGGATTGCAAATAGATGCAGGTGTGTTGGATAGGTTTGGACGCGAAATTCCACCCGACTTATACGGAACAAAAGATTTTGAGCGGCTTGTTTCATTGCTTTCCCGCACGGAAGTTGTCGCGAAGCATTTGACCGAATACTTGAAACGAACCAACCGCTTCGACAAAACAATCGTCTTTTGCGTGGATCAGGAACACGCGTTGGACATGCGTAAGGCATTAAATAACCTGAATGCCGTCCTGTCAAAAATTCATATCCATTATGTGGCGCGTGTGGTCAGTGATGAACACGCCGTTGGGCGCGGGCATTTGGATAATTTCCAGGACCCTGAAAAAGAGACGCCTGTTATCCTGACCACTTCACAAATGCTCACCACGGGCGTGGACGCGCCAACCTGCCGAAATATCGTTTTGTTCAAGCCGATCAACTCGATGATTGATTTCAAACAGATCATCGGGCGTGGGACGCGGGTTTCGGAGGAACATAATAAATTTTGGTTCACGATCATTGATTATGTTGGCGCGACACAGTTGTTTTATGATCCCGCCTTTGATGGCGACCCTGTGCGTGTGACGAAATCTCAGATTGACAGCGAAGGCAATGAGATAAAGAAGGAAGACAGCGAAGATGGGACGCTTGAGCCTGAGCAAGACCTAACATGTCCCGGAGACCTGTTAGGTCTGAGACAACAAATCGGCGAACTGCCGCGGAAATATTACCCGGACAATGTTCAAGTTTATATCGCGGGCGAGCAGGCCTTTGAACTTGACCCCGAAGGCAATACGCTTCGCACGGTTCAGTTTACGGATTATGTGACAGAAAATATCCGCCGTTTGAATTTGACTGCCGAGCATTTGCGCCGGGTTTGGTCCCAAGCCGAACAGCGCATTGAAATCTTGAATCAATTACGTTCACGCGGCATTGACCCCGACCATCTCGCCCATGTCACCCACCAGGAAGAGGCCGATGCGCTCGATTTGCTGTTGCATGTGGCATATAACGCGCCGTTGGTGACGCGCCGTGAGCGGGCTGAGAAGCTGCGCCAGAAGAAGGCTAACTTCTTCAATACGTTCACCCCTATCGCAAGGGAGATTTTGAACAACCTACTGGAGCAATATGCCGACTACGGTATTGGCGAGTTTGACCATTTATCCAGCGTCTTGCAGGTCTCGCCGTTCGATCACTATGGCTCAACTTACGAGATTTATCAATTATTCGGCGGCGCGGACAAGTTGTTGCAGGCGGTGGATGAGTTGCAGAAGTTTTTGTATGAATAAGGCTGTATAATTTAGACATGGCACTGACCGCTCTCGACCTTACCCCTGAAGAACTCAAAAAATACCGCCCGCTTGAATTTATTCGCAAGCGCAGGGCAGAGACGCGCGTGGAGGTTGCCAGCCGCCGCCGCCGCGCAATGATCGCCGCACGGAATGCGGCGAAATTGTTGAAGGAAAAATTCGGGGCAAAAGAAGTCATTCTCTTTGGGTCGCTGGCGAGGCGCGGGAGTTTTACGCTGTATTCGGATATTGACCTGGCTGTGCGGGGCATTGATCCGTTGAAGTTCTATGCCGCTGGCGCCGCAATCGAGCGTGTTGATTTGAGTTTTCAGATTGACTTGGTGGAACTCGAAACTTGTTCGCCTGCCGTATTCAAAAACATCGAAAAAGACGGGAAGCCTTTATGAGCGACGAACAAAATGCCGAACTGATCGAGCGTATCCATTCAGAATTGGATGAAATTCCCCGCGTGTTGGCGCGCATGAAGGTCGGCTGGGAACAAGCCCGCCGTTCAAACGATGACTTGTATTTGGACAGCGTGGCGTTGAACTTGCACGGTTTTTATTTGGGGGCGGAACGAATCTTTTCTCATATCGCTGAGTTGATTGACGGCAGTTTGCCGCATGGCGAACACTGGCATTTGCGTTTACTGGATCAGATGGTAGCGGAAATTCCCAGGAAACGACCGCCCGTAATTTCCAAAGAAGTGGTGACAAAGTTGGACGAGTATCGCCGCTTTCGGCACATTGTCCGCAATGTATATACCCATGTTTTCGACCCCATCAAAATCGAAAAATTGGTTACGGATGCGTTTCCGTTATTTGAGCAATTAAAAGCGGAATTAACCGCCTTCGTCAATTTTCTCGAACAGGCGTAAGCCTTGCTTTGGGGAAAATTTACTTTCACAGGAATCTCATGCCAAGACAAAAAGCCCCCTCCCTTCCTCCCCCAAATTCCAAGAGCAGGAATTTCGGGGAGGAAGGGCGAAAGCACAACACCAAAGCCTCGCTCTCTTCGCTGATCAAATCTTCGCGGGATATTATGCGGAAGGATGCGGGGTTGAATGGGGATTTGGATCGGTTGCCGCAGTTGTCGTGGATTCTGTTTTTGAAGTGTTATGACGATTTGGAAATTCGGCGGGAGGAGGATGCGAAGGCGACGCGGCAGAAGTATAAGCCGATCATTCCGCCGCCGTATCGCTGGCGGGATTGGGCGTCGAATGAGAATGAAGGGGCGACGGGCGAGGATTTGATCAAGTTCGTCAATGATGGCTTGCTGCCTGCGCTGCGTGGACTTTCGGGGTCAGATGAACGCTTGAAGGTGGCGGAGGTTTTCAAGGAAACGTACAGCCGTATGCTCTCGGGCTATCTGCTGCGGGATGTGGTCAACCTGGTGGATGGAATCCACTTTCAGTCGAAGGATGAGATCTTCACGCTGGCGCATTTGTATGAGTCGATGCTGAAGGAGATGCGCGACGCGGCGGGCGATAGCGGGGAGTTCTACACACCCCGTCCCGTAGTAAAACTGATCGTAGACAGAACCAAGCCGCGGCTGGGGGAGACCGTTCTCGATCCCGCATGCGGCACGGGCGGATTTTTAGTCGAGGCGTATGAATATCTCAAGCCGCTGGCGAAGAATTCCAAAGACCAGATCAAGTTGCAGAGCGGGACGTTGTACGGCGTGGAGAAGAAGCCCCTGCCGTATTTGCTCGGGACGATGAACCTGCTGCTGCACGGCGTCGAGAATCCGAACATCCGCCGCGATAACGCGTTGAAGAACCCGCTGAACGAGATCGGGGAGAAAGACCGCTTTGACGTGATCGTGACCAACCCGCCCTTCGGCGGCGAGGAGGAGGCGGGCATTCAGTTGAACTTCCCCGAGTCGCTGCGCGCCAGCGAGACCGCGCTGCTGTTCATGCAGTTCGTGATGCGCTCGCTGAAACACGGCGGGCGCTGCGGCGTGGTGGTGCCCAATGGATTTTTGTTCGGCGACGGCGTTTCGGCGCGCATCAAGGAACAACTGCTGCGGAACTTTGACCTGCATACGATTGTCCGCCTGCCAACTGGAGTCTTCGCGCCGTATACAGGGATTGCAACCAATTTGCTTTTCTTCGCTCGTTCCCAGCCGACAACTGATATCTGGTTCTATGAAGTTCCTGCCCGCGATGGGGGAAGATACAGTAAGTCCAAACCAATGCAATTTGATGAATTTCAAAATTGTATTGCCTGGTGGGATGAACGCGTTGAAAACGAATTCGCATGGAAGGTTTCTGCCAAAACTGTTTTAGAAAGTGGATGCAATTTAGATATTCGCAATCCTAAAAGACTTGAAGCTATTGAACATCGCCCCCCAGAGGTTATTGCAAAAGACATTCTTGAAAAAGAAGCGAGAATATTTGAAATCGTAAAAGATATTAATCAACTTTTGGAGAACAAATAGTGCTCCAGAAAAACTCGTCTCATTGGGCAGAAGTGCCAATAGGAGAAATTCTAAAATATCTTGATGAACAGGTCGTGTTCGATGACATGGCTGAATACGTCACGATTACTGTAAAGCGTCGTCATGGTGGACTGGAAGCGCGCGAGAAACTTTTTGGACACGAAATAAAGACCAAAAAGCAGTATCGCTTACATCGAGGCACTTTTATCATTTCTCGTGTTCAGTGTTGGCATGCGGCTTTCGCTATTGTGCCCGATGATATTCCTGAAAATATGATTGCGAGTCAGAATTATGACCAATTCGAGATTTCTCCTAAAGTAGACAAGCGTTTCTTTTGGTGGCTTTCACATTCTCCACAATTTATCGAGACTGTTAGAAGCAGCGCGTCAGGTGTTGTGATTGAAAAATTAGTTTTCAATCGAGATGCTTGGTTGCATAAGACAATTCCCATTCCACCACTGGAGGAACAACGTCGCATTGTAGAACGAGTCGAAGACCTTGCTGCCCGCATTACAGAGGCACAGTCCTTGCGGGATGAGGCGAGTGGAGAAGTAGATATTCTTCTATCAAGAGCAACGAACTTTACTCTTGATGAACAAGGCTGGGAAATTAAGAGACTTGAGAATGTTCTCAAAGAATCTCCCAGAAATGGTTTTGCTCCTCAATCGAAAGTTGAAGGCGAAGGGAAAAGGATGTTGCGAATAAATGCGGTTTCCAGTTCGCCAAATAGATTTGTTGATTTGAGCGCCTTCAACATTGTTGATGTGCCAGAAGAAAAAGCAAACCCATTTTATATGCAAAACAACGAAGTCTTTGTTGTTCGATACAACGGAGACATTAATCGTGTGGCAAAAGCGGCAATATACAAAGCCAAAGATGACGAGAAAATTATTTTTCCCGATAAGTTGATTAGGTTGCGAGCAAATGAAGAAATCATTTTGCCTGATTATTTAGTTTTCGCTTTAAGTTCTAGAAAAGTCCGAAGTCAAATTGAAGAACTTGGAAAAACAACGGCTGGCAATATTGGTATCAGTGGCTCAAATATAAAATCATTCATGATTCCTGTTCCCCCGCTTGACGAACAGCGGCGTATCGTGGCGTATCTCGATAGCGTCCAAGCGCGGCTGGCGTCGCTGCGGGAGTTACAGTCCGCTACGGGGGAGGAATTGGATGCGTTGTTACCGTCCGTGCTGGATAGGGCGTTTAAGGGAGAGTTGTGACCCCCTTCCCGTCCTTCCCCCAAATCGAAGTTCGGATTTGGGGGAAGGAGAATGAGAATTTTGGATGAAAACAATAATTCGCAACCAGGATCATGTTGCACACCTCCCCCATTTCCGTTTTTTGAAATGGGGGAGGCAGGAGGGGGTTGAACAGCGGCGCATCATAGCTTATCTTGATAGCTTCCCGCTATCGCGGGACCTTCGGCAAGCACGGCTGGCGTCGCTGCGGGAGTTACAGTCCGCTACGGGGGAGGAACTGTCCGCGTTGTTACCGTCCGTGCTGGATAGGGCGTTTAAGGGAGAGTTGTGAAAAGACCTGACATGTCTCCGCGAAAGTCTTATGGTCGGAGTCTTGTGTCCGCACATGGGTTGCGATTATCACGCGCCACGATGAGACATGTCAGGTTTAATAGGCTTATAAAGGAGAACCATGAGCGAATACCAATACTACGAATGGCAAACGGTTGACCGTCCCTTGAACGCGTCCGAACAGCGCGAAGTGGACGGTCTATCCAGCCACATGGACACGGTCACATCCACGCAGGCTATCGTTACCTACTCGTGGGGTGATTTCAAACACGATCCCAAAGAAGTGTTGTTGAAATACTTCGACGCATTCTTGTATGACTCAAACTTTGGCTCGCGTACGCTCTTATTCCGACTGCCCAAAGACCTTGTGGATGTTTCCTCCATCCAGCCATATCTTTTTGAAGATCGGATCATGCTCGAAGAACATGGCAAATACTTTGTTCTCGAAATACAGTTCAACGAGGATTCGGATTTTTTCGAATGGGTAGAATCGGACAGCGTCCTGGGTCAACTCACTCCCCTGCGCGAACAACTCCTGCAAGGCGATACGCGGATGCTATATCTCGCCTGGCTCAAAGTCGTCTCGATGGATGATCCCGAAGTAATGGAAGAGGAACCCGAACCGCCCATACCGGCAGGATTGAAACACCTGAACGCCAGCCTGCAAGCGTTTGCGGAATTCTTTGAAATAGATCCGCACCTCATCTCAGCCGCGGCGGTTTCCAGCAAAAAAGCGGAATCCTCGCCCGCGCCCGATCTCGAATCCGCACTCGCAAAATTGACTCGCGCAGAAAGCGACGCCCACCTTTTGCAAATCGTGCGCGGCGAACCTGGCGCAGTTTTATCCTTGAAAAAACACCTCGCTCAATTGAGTGGGGGAACGCCGTCTTCACAATCCCAGTCAATGCGCACGGCGGGGGAATTATTCGAACAAGCCGAAAAAATCGAATTGGAAGCGAATCGCAAAGCGCGGGAGGAAGCCGAACGCAAGAGAATTCAAAGATTGGAGAAACTTTCTCAAGACGAAGATGCCACATGGGTCTCCGTCGAAAACCTTCTTGGACAAAAACGCGGCTCGGCATACGCTGAGGCCACGAAACTGTTGGTTAATTTGCGCGATATGACAGAATATAAACAGAGGAAAAACAAATTTGCCGAACAATTCAAACTCATTTGCGAAAAATACGGGAAGAGCACCGCACTTTTAGAACGCTTTCGCCGCGCAGGTTTATTGTAATGTGCCTCCTATGGACGTTGCTACCGTCCGTGCTGGATAGGGCGTTTAAGGGAGAGTTGCGATGAGACCTGACGAATGGTATCTTGGATGTGATATTATTTTACCCGGAGGTGTTTTGTAATGGCGATCAAACTGGTTAAATGCAAAAAGGATGGCTTTCCCATCCTGGAAATTAATGGGCAACCACAATGTCTTGCGGAGTTTATGAATCATTGCCTGGGGGGACGAAAAATAACCGATGTTGTCCAGCGGAACGGCACGTTTTATTATGTCTTTGAGAACAGGCATGAATTACCCATCCTCTGTTACTGTTGCGGAAATCCGCTGGCCTGCCCGGATTTGGACGCGGAAAAAAAGCGCATGCGCGGGCGTAGCCTGAAAGCCATGACGTGGGTCCCGGAACTGCTTGAAAACGGAAACTATGCGATAGATTTTCAATTGGAATTCTCCCGCAAAGCCGGGGAGAACGCCGCAATGATGGTGCAGACATCCACCCTGTCGGCCGATGAATTGCATCACCCGGTCACTTGTTGTCATTCCGGAGCGCCTGCCCCAATGTCCGAAGCGCTTCGTCCCGCCATTGTCCCCTCGCCACCCAAAAAGAGACACAAGCGAAGATAAAATTGCAGTCCAAAACGCAAGAGGAGACTTGCGCGGACGCGGGTTTGATTGTATGCTTGTCTTCGGCATGAAATCCAAACGTCTCCTCCCCCTCTTCCTTCTCGCCATCTCCCTGCTCGCCCTCTGGCTCTACTTCTTCCACGACCTCCCGCGCGTGGACTCGCTCTCCGCGCACCTCATCCAGCCCAGCGTCCGCATCACAGATCGAAACGGGGGACTGCTCTACGAGATCCTCCCCAGCCAGGGCGGACGCAACGCGGCGCTCGCGTTCGACTCCATCCCGCAGTGCATGAAGGACGCGACGATTGCGGTCGAAGACAAAAACTTTTACACCAACCCCGGCGTGGACATCCAGGGCATCCTGCGCGCATTGTGGATCAACCTTCAGGGCGGTGAGACGCTGGCGGGCGGCAGCACCATCACGCAACAGGTGGCGCGCAACCTGCTGTTGAGCGACGAACTCGGCACGCGCTCCCTGCGCCGCAAAGTCCGCGAGGCCGCGCTGGCCTGGCAGATGGCGCGGGGACTTTCCAAAGATGAAATCCTCGCGCTCTACTTGAACCAAACCTACTACGGCGGCATGGCCTACGGAGTCGAGGCCGCATCACAAACCTTTTTCGGCGAACCCGCCTCGGAACTAACTCTCCCTGAATGCGCGCTGATCGCGGGCTTGCCGCAATCCCCCGGCACCTACAACCCATTCACCAATCCCGACCAAGCGCGCGAACGCCAACTGGTCGTGCTTGGCCTGATGGAAAAGAACGGGTTCATATCCACACAAGATAGAATCCTCGCCGAAGAAACCAGCCTCCACTTCACCGAGACACCCTATCCCATCCGCGCGCCGCATTTTGTGTGGATGGTCAAAGCGCAACTCGACGCGCTTTTTGCCAGCGGCGCGCTCGACCCCGCGCAAAGTCTCATCGTCCGCACCGCGCTCGACCTGAACATCCAGCAGATCGCGGAAGACGCCATCACGCGCCAAATCAAAAATCTACGCGAGCGCGCGCCCGGGCAGAACGTCAACAACGCCGCGTTGGTCGCGCTCGATCCGCGCACGGGCGAAATCCTGGCCCTCGTCGGCAGCGCGGACTACTTCGACGCTTCGATTGACGGCGCGGTCAATATGGCGCTCGCGCCGCGCCAGCCCGGCTCGGCCTTCAAGCCCTTCCTGTACGCGCAAGCCCTCGACCCGCAAGGCGCACGCGGGTCGAGTACGAAGGTATCGAGACCCTGGACAGCCGCCACGCCGATGCTCGACGTGACCACGGCATTCCCCACCCACGAAGGCAAATCCTACACGCCCAAAAATTACGACGGCCGCGAGCACGGTCTCGTCCCCGTCCGCCAAACCCTCGCCTCCTCGCTCAACATCCCCGCCGTGCTAACCCTCCAACAGGTCGGCATCGCGAACACCATCCACTTCGCCGAGCGCCTCGGCATCACCTCGCTCGGCGACCCCGACGAATACGATCTCTCGCTCGCCCTCGGCGGCGGACAAATGTCCCTGCTCCAATTGACGGGCGCCTACGCGGTTCTGGCGGACAATGGGATCAAGACGGATCATCCCGCCATTCTGGATGTGCGCGACGCCGACGGGACTCTGCCCTACCAGCCGGATCCTACCCCCTCGCTTCAAATCCTTGACCCGCGCGTGGTCTGGCTATTGAGCGATATCCTGGCCGACGACGACTCCCGCGCCCTTGGCTTCGGACGGGACTCCACCCTGAAGATTGACCGTCCCGCCGCCGTAAAAACCGGCACCACCACCAACTTCCACGACAACTGGACGATCGGCTACACCCCCGATATCGTCATCGGCGTGTGGGTCGGCAACAGCGACTACCAGGCCATGCAAGAAGTGACCGGCCTGACCGGCGCGGCCCCCATCTGGCACGAGACGATCCGCAAAGTGCTGGAAGGCAAACCAAAAACGGACTTCGCGCGTCCCGACGGACTCATCCAGGTGGAAGTCTGTGCGCTCTCCGGCCTGCTCCCCACCGAGTTCTGTCCGCACACGCGCACGGAATGGTTCATCGCCGGGACAGAACCGGCACAGCCCGACAACCTCTATCAGCAAGTGACTCTCGACGCGCTGACAGGTGCGCTCGCAGACGAGTCTACTCCCGCCGAGCGCCGCAAGACGATCATCGTCCTCGACCTGCCGATCACCGCCCAGCCCTGGGCGCGTTCGCAGGGATTGCTCCTGCTTGCCGATATCCCCGATCCGCTGTCATCCGTTTACACCGCACCTGCGGTCGGTGCAGGTGTCCGTTTTCCCAATCCGTTGATAACCCTCATCTCCCCGCGTCCCAACACGACATACCGCCTCGACCCCACCTTTGACGCGTCCGCGCAGAAACTGCTCATCGAAGCCGTCGCAGGCGTGGGAATCACGCAGGTCACAATTTGGGTGGATGGCACGCCACTCGCCACTCTCGACACGTCACCCTACCAGGCTTGGTGGCAACTGTCTATGGGAGAACATCGGTTTTGGGCGACGGGAATAACGGTTAGTGGGGAAACCGTCACTAGCGAAGTGATCATGATGACGGTAACCAATTAGCGACCAGCCAACTGACAGACAGGGCGGCTACATTGCTTCCTTTAGGGCGTGCTCGAGCAAATCCGCGACCTTGAGTTCGTTCGCCCACTTTCGCAAATAATCCATTTCGAGTTCGCCTGCGCGGGTTTTCAGCACGCCAAGGATGTCACGCCATTGGCGGTCCGAGACTTCGCCGCCCATGCGATACCATTCGAGTTTGGAGAGAATAATATCTTCGGGACTGACGACATACACACTGTATTCAGGATCGGTTGCAATGACCGACGTTCTGCGTCTTTCAAGTTGCATTTGGTCGAAGGCGCGCAATTTACGAGTGAAAATGTCCACTTTGAAGGCGGTTTCGTAATGGATCAGATTGAAACTGCTGTGATGTTCGATGGCATCTTTAATCATTTCATCGTCTGCGTAGAATTCCTTCGAGAGCGCGGCAACCAGCGGTTTGATGTGTTCCAGTTTCATGTCTGCTACAATGTCCGCATCCAACGTGGAACGCATAACGCCGTGTATGGAACTGGCAAGCGAGCCGCCCACTGCATAGGAAATTCCAATTTGTTCAAGCGCCTGCGTGACAAGCAATATAATTCGAGTGGCTTCACCTTGCATGGTCATAGACCTTTCGCGCCAACTCTGCGCCAAGTATTAAATCCGCCAACATGCGATGGATTTGTTCGGGCATCGCTTCGGGATGTCGCTGTTTTATCCCGCTAATTGCCAGCGTTTTGACCGTTTCATTCAGGCTGTCTACCATGGAGAATTTTCTCCACGCGGGCATGCGCCGAATGAACTGGATTTGCAGGGCTTCCATTTTTGGGTGGGTGTCAGTATACAAGGCGCTCATAATCGAAATTATAGCACGGCAAGATAACACTCCCCATGAAGAGTTTGGGCAACAAGGAAGCACAGGAATTATCCAAGTCACTATTGCAGAATCGCCACTTTGAATTAGGCGACCCTGGAGTTATTCATCAAAGGCTCGACAAACTCCAAAGACTTTGTGAAACAACTTCCCGCAACAGCCGCGAACTCCGAAGTCTTCACGACACTCCCTGGCACTGCCCGCCACATCGTCCCGACATCGTCCCGAATCTCTTACGGGATGTCCTTCGGGAGGGCAAGTGCGGTGCAGTGCAGGTGAGCGCTCCTGAGGAGGTCAAACTTCGGAGTCCGTTTTCTTCCACGATCTACAGTCTCAGCCGCCCTCCCGCATGAGGCGCAGAAAAACATCAACGACGCGCGGATCGAAGTGCTTCCCGCTCTGTCCACGAATGTAGTCGAGCGTTTTTTTCTGCGGCCAGCGTTTGCGATAGGGACGATTGTTGCTCAACGCGTCCCACACATCCACCACCGCGAACAGGCGCGCGGCCAGCGGAATTTCCTCGCCCGCCAGTCCGCGCGGGTAGCCGGTTCCATCCCATTTTTCATGATGACAGCGGGGAATATCCAATGCGAGACTCAGATAGGCAATTGGCGAAAGCATCTCGTACGCGTATTGCGGATGGCGAAGCATCAACTTGCGTTCGGCAGTGGTCAGCCTGCTGGGCTTGAGCAGGATGGCATCCGGCACGCCCAACTTGCCCATGTCGTGAAGCAGGGCGCCGCGCCGAATTTGGACGATCGCCTGCTCGCCCAGCCCAAAGGCGCGCGCCAGGCGGACGGTCATGTCCGCGACGCGTTGCGTATGTCCCTCCGTGTCGTGATCGCGCAAGTCGAGGGCGCGCGACCAGCCTGCGATGGTGGCATCGTAGGCGAGGCGCAGGTCGGCGTTGGAGCGTTCGACCTCCCGGAACAGTTGCGCGTTGCCGATGGCGATGGCGGCGTGGGAGGCGGTCACCGACAGGATGGCTTCATCCTGCTCCCCAAAGAGTCCCTCGCGTTTATTGACCGCTTCCAGCACGCCGATGACGCGTTCCTTGATCAGCATGGGAACCCCCACCAGCGAGCGAACGTGAAAATTGACGTGTTCCGAAACGAGGGAATAGTGGCGGGCATCCTGCCCTGCGTCGTTCCGGACGACGGGACGGTTCTCGCGGAAGATCGTCCCGGCCAGGCTCATGTCGAGCGGGACGGGAATCTCAGCCAATTTTTTCGGGTCGGAACCGGTGGCCGCGGCGAAAAACAGGCGCGCCTGTTTTTCGTCGTACAACAGGATGGAGGCGGCCTCGCATTCCAGCAACTCGCTGGCCGTGGCGGTCACGAGTTGAAGCAGGGCGTCGAGGTCGAGCGTTGAATTCAAATTGACGCTCAACTCAACCAAACGCGTAAGCCGCCGGTTGCGCCGTTCGATTTCTTCGAGAGGATTTGCCACGCTTTCAGTGTACCCAATTTGGGGAAGATTTACAACCTGCAAATTAGCAACACCGCCCCACCGCAAAAGCGGGTTTGCGCTACGGCTTCACCGTAAACGCGCCAGCCGTACCTGCGCGGGCAGGATACGCGAAGACATACGTTCCCGCGGGGAGATAGCCGTATTGACAAAGCATATACAACTCGCTATACTCTGCTTTGATGAATGTCAAATACACGCTTCACAATGTTGCCTTCGAATGGGACAGCCAGAAAGCAGCAACCAATCTCCACAAGCATGGTGTTTCGTTTGAACTGGCTTGCGAATCGTTCTTTGACCCGTTCCTGCAACGTCTCGACGATGAGGTGATTGATGAAGAACTTCGAGAATCCATCATCGGATTGAGCGCCAACTGGCAAATGCTTTACGTGATCTACGTCATGCGTGATGACATTATCCGTATCGTTTCCGCCCGTTTAGTGACAAACACAGAAAGAGAAACCTATGAAAATCAATAAACTTACCCAGCGTTTGCAAAAAGACCGCCCGCTGACGATGGTCAGCATCCGCATGCCTGACGATGTGATTGACGACCTCAAGCGCGTTGCGCCCATGCTTGGCTTTTCAGGCTATCAGGCGCTGATCAAAGCCTATATCGGCCAGGGCTTGCGGACAGACTTGGAGCGTCTCGAAGGCGGCGTCGAACTTTCGGCGCTGATCGAAAGCCTGCGAAAGAAAGGCGTGAAGGAGGAGATCATCACATCCGCGATGGCGGAGGCGCAAAGCTAGCGAGCGGTAACGCGAGATAGTATCTCGCCCTACTTTTTTGACAGGGATATAATTGCGCCAAGGATCAATGCGATGACCGCGCCAGCTAGAAAGAAAAACAGTTCCCCAAAACCCGGGAAGAAAGTGGGAGAGGCACGCGCCGCTTATCAGGCGCGAAATGCAAACGCGAGGCCGTCCCGTCCAAACGCCATCGTCACAAAGCGCAAAGAGACTCTCGCCCAATACTATGGCGAGCAACGTTGTGTCCATTGCAACCCGTGATTCTTTGGGTAAATGGTAAAATAAATCCATTATGCGTACAAAAGATACAGTAGCCATAAAAAGAAAATACAATGTTTTAGATGTGAAATCCGCCAAAAAGGTGGCGACCTTTTGGCTTCAACGCGCCAAGTTGGAAAATGCAATCGAATTCGGTTTACCCGAAGTGGATGACCGTTATCACATTTGGCGCGTGCCATTAGTAGGAAAAGCATCACAGGACCGAATCGGTGAAGCTGTCATTGATGCATATACATCATTTATTGTTGAGGATAAATCAACAAATCCCGAAGTGCTGGAATCTCGTTTGCTTGGGCGCAATGGGCATAAAAAAGCAAAAGCAAAAAAACAAAGCGGGACTTACGTTTTATCTTCCCTGCGGAACACAATTGCGCAAGGCGACAGCGAAGAATTATTACAGGAACTCCCTGCAGGAAGTGTAAATTTGATTTTCACTTCCCCACCTTATTACAACGCGCGCCCCGAATACACCGATTATGTCACCTATGAGGAGTATCTGCTCAAAATCCGCAAGATCATTCAAAACGCCCATCGGGTCTTAGCAGAAGGTTGCTTCTTTGTGATGAATGTTTCACCCGTGCTGGTACGACGCTCTAGCCGAAGTGAAGCATCGCATCGCATTGCTGTACCCTTCGATATGCACAGGTTATTTATTGAAGAGGGTTACGATTTCATTGATGACATCATTTGGGAAAAGCCAGAAGGCGCAGGTTGGGCTACAAGCAGAGGCAGGAGGTTTGCCGCTGACCGAAATCCATTGCAATATAAAGCCGTACCTGTTACAGAATACGTTTTAGTCTATCGAAAACATAGTGACAAATTAATTGACTGGAACATTCGCGCTCATCCAGACAAAGAAACTGTGAAAGCATCAAAAGTTGGGGATGACTATGAGCATACAAATATCTGGCGAATTACGCCATCGCACGACCTGCGCCACCCTGCCATTTTTCCTGTCGAATTGGCGGAGAAGGTAATTAAGTATTACTCTTTCAAAGGTGATGTGGTTCTTGATCCTTTTGCTGGAATTGGGACAGTTGGAAAAGCGGCCATCAAACTTGAACGAAGATTTGTGCTGCTTGAACAAAGCCCCAAATACGTTTCAATTATTCGAGAAGAAGCCAAATCCTGGCTCGGAAAAGAAGCAAGGCAAGTTCACACCATCAACTGCGCCCCAATTGACGCAGACAATATGTTATTTTGAAGGGTAACATGCCCAAAATCAAAAAACAACTGAACGCTTTGACAGACCTAATCTCACCCGCTGATTTAGATTTGCTATCAGCAAGTGGTAGCCAGCTTGTAGGGCAAATAGGGCTGGATGTTGTCCGTGGCGTTGTATCGGACATTCTCACGGGCAGAAATTTGCGAGATTCAACCGAAGCCCTGACACGCCGCAGAATTGCCACATTGAATTTGGCAACCATGGAATTATTCATTAAAGGCTCGGCAAACTCCAAAGATTTTGTAAATCAACTCCCCAAAATAGCCACAGATATTCTTTCAAAAGGAAATCTATCCAAGTCCGAAAGGTGGCTTGCCCAATGGATTCTTGGCTTAACCGACAAAGCATTTCAAAACGTTTTGAGGGATGACCCCGAAGCAATTGCAGAATATCGAGACAGGTATATCCAAACATGCGATGAAGTCATTGCTACAAGGAAGACGGAAAAAGGGACGTTACAAGGCGAAATCACGATCAACGGAAGTCAAAAGGCGCAAATCAATTGGCTTTGGATGACCTATTTGCTAAATACAATTGGAGCGCAAACTCTTGCCATTCGAGGTTCAGAAAAATCTGCTTACGGCAAACTCTTTGAAAAATTGGTACTTGGCTCACTGCTTCACATTTTGGGTTTCAAGCACATTGCGCCACCGCCACAGGAATACGAAAAAGTCTTTTGGCTTTCATCGCGCAACGAAAAACGC
>Ga0210014_1001630_pt1 | contig 16533 bp, 13 predicted proteins | sample CryGeymeta201519_FD_183983 | JGI IMG/M metagenome (GOLD analysis project Ga0210014, IMG submission 183983) | Groundwater microbial communities from Crystal Geyser aquifers in Utah, USA - Crystal Geyser metaG 2015-19 (SPAdes) (version 2) | ecosystem: Environmental > Aquatic > Deep subsurface >...
AAAAGATAAACCAAAACCAGACCCATAATGCTCCCGTTTACCGAATGGAGCCGGGTGGGTATTGGCTATTTTACTATGAAAACTGAGAGATCAAAAAATTGGAAGATTGAGAGGTTATATTACAATCTCTTAAGAAAAATCTAAAAGAATATAATACCTAAACTCTTTTTCTTGAAGCAAATGCCGGTACCAAAGTCCCTATGGCAATAAACAAACCTGAAATTCCGAGAAGTCCGGCGGTTGTTTCAAAACTACCCGTTCGTGGTAGAACAGATATGGTGGCAGTAGGAACAGAAGGAGGTGTTGTAGGCGTAGTCGGAGTGGTAGGTGTGGGACCGGTTGTGGTGGGTGACGGGGTAACAACAGCCTCTGCTTCTATCACGTAAACACAGTTATTCACATCAGTTAATACATTTTCCAATGTAGATCCATCCGGTTTACCCCATGCTTTCGCCACTCCGGGAGTAGTATTATCTTTTGACTGCATAAAAGTATAGACAAACTGTGCCTGACCGGCTGCTTTGGCTCTAAATGTAACCTGTCCAATGGAGCCTGTACTTGTATAGGCCGTCTGACTACTCCCATAATCAAGTTGAATTTTACCTAAAGTACTATCTATAGTATTGGTTACCGGATTTGTCCAATGAGTATCTGTAGTAATAGGAGTTGATTGAGAACCTACAGCCTCGATGACAGATGTCGTATAAGTAGCCACCACATCTGCTCCGAATATCTGAAAACTTCTGGTATTTAATATATAGTCAACTGTAAAAGTATCTCCGACTTTATACGTCCCGGTAGTAGGCTGACACGTTAAAGACGCCTCTGTAGCATAGGTCTTTGTGGCCTTAGTTAAAAATAAAATAAAAATAAATAGAAGAAGAATCAGTCTTCTCATTTTGCAGTAATTGTGAATTTGGATCCAGCGGTATCTTCGAGGATGTTTCTTCCTGTAGTTTTTTCAACCACTGCTGTACGTTCGTCTGTAACGTCAAAAGTCATTTCCGTCGCGGGATTTGCTACCCCTTCTTTTGACCTTATCTCAAACATGGCTACCACACCGGTATTTTTAAAACTGGGTTTTGCGAGTGAGGAAAAAGAAAAAGTACCTGCGTCCTCATTCACAGTGCCGCCGGAGGTTGTAAAATCAGCACCTCCAATGAGGGTAGAAGACAATATGCTCAACATGTCCTTATTATATTTAATTACCGCGTCAATACCGGCAACCTGCTTCTCTGACGTAAGCATCATGCTGATAATATTCGGCTCTGTAAAATGAAGAGTCAGCTTGGTTCCGGAACCGGCGGCTCTTGATTTGTTATAAGTAATAGCTTTATTTTCACCAAGTTTGGTGGCAGACATTATCACTGAAAAAACAAATATGCCTAAGCCCAAGTATAAAGGTAATCTCTTAATGAATTTCATACTATAACTAATTATGGATTAAGTCAGCGATTAATGTCAAGCGATTCACTTCAAATAGTACTTAAGAAATTAAAATATTTTTTAGGCGGATGTTTTGGATTTAGGGTAAACAGCTTTGTTCTCTTTATCCTTATTTTTCTCTTCTTGTTCTTTTTCAGGTATTTCCAGTTCTTTTTCCGCACTAAGTACTTTTTCTTCCTGTTCATCTTGTTTTTTATCTTTAATCTCAATCAAAGAACTGTCCTCTTCTTCTAATTCTTTTTTTGCCTCATTTTTAGCTTTTTCTCCGATTTTTTCTTCTTCCTGTATCTGTTTGGCAGCTTCCAGTTTTGCCTTAATATAAATCAAAGTTTCTAAGTCACTGAAACCCCCAAGCAACATAAAAGGAAGAATCTCTGCCACTTCCTCCAAACCTTTACGTTTAAGTTTGGAATTGGAACTTGAAAGAAGATTGTAAATATTCGTAAGTTTGGTAGTTTCCTCCGAAATCCATTCCTGCCTGGATTTTATTTTATCAGAAATTGGTACTGGAGCAAACCTATAATGCTTCAACCACATCGATTTCACTTCCTCATAATCATCAATCGATACGGTAGGCGGTAAACCTGGAACTTCTGTTGAAGTTGCAGTTGCAGTCGCAGAAGCAGTACTCGAGACAATTTGAGACACCACTTCCTGTACCTTGGATTCGGAAAGACTGGTCTTCTGGGAAATAGTGGCAATTGCACTTGAGGATGTCAGGTCAACTGCAGACATTGTCGCCATGACATCCCTTACCTTTGTCTCGGAGATACCTGTCTTTTGGGAAACCTCCGTGACTTTGCCGGCAGACAGAACTGTTTGGGAAGGAGCCTGGGTTGTCAGCATGGAGGAAGCAGCGGCATTTACTATCTCCTGTACTTTGGACTCGGAAATATTGGCATGCTTGGAAACGGTAGAAATTACCTGTGAAGTTGATATACCTGTGGTGGACATGGTTTGCAGTACTTCCCTTACCTTTGTCTCGGAGATACCTGTCTTTTGGGAAACCTGAGTAACTACAGCCGGAGAAACAGCCGAAACAGCTACAGCTACCGGAGTGGTAGCTGCCCTGACTATCTCCTCTACCTTGGATTCGGAAATATTAGTTTGTTGGGAGATAGCGGCTAGACTCTGGGAAGAGGCAGGCACACCTGTGGTGGACATGGTCTGGAGTACTTCCCTTACCTTTGTCTCGGAAACACCGGTTTGCTGGGAAATGGTGGAAATGGAAGATGATGAGGCCAGAGTTTCATGTACCATCAAGGAGGTAACACTTGACACCACTTCCTGTACCTTGGATTCGGAAAGACTGGTCTTTTGGGAGATGGTAGCAATTGCACTTGAGGATGTCAGGTCAACTGCAGACATTGTCGCCATGACATCCCTTACCTTTGTCTCGGAGATACCTGTCTTTTGGGAAACCTCCGTGACTTTGCTGGCAGACAGAACTGTTTGGGAAGGAGCCTGGGTTGTCAGCATGGAGGAAGCAGCGGCATTTACTATCTCCTGTACTTTGGACTCGGAAATATTGGCATGCTTGGAGATAGAAGAAACAGCCCCCTGTGTAAGCAAACCGGCAGCGGGAATGCTTTTTAGAACCTGGCTGACTTTAGATTCTGCTACTCCGGTCTTTTGGGCAATACTGGCAATTATCGCCTGTTGGGTTATTGATGAGCTAACCGAAAAAGAGTTTGGCAAAACGCTGGGAATTGACGGGGCGAAAACATCCTGTCTTCTTAAAGCCGCTGTGTCATAAAGTCTTCTTGATGATAAAGATTCCATTTGTGAGATAAGCACTTCTTTATCCCTTTCGCTTGCGTTCAGCATAGCTTTAGCCATCACGTCTCCTTTTGAAGCTCGTGTCATCAATTCATTCTTAAGTATCGAATAACGCTGTTTTTCAAGTGAAGAAGCAATATTTTCCGGTGAGGAAATCTTGTCAAATCTTGTTTCCACATTGGATCTTACGTCACGGTTGATATCGTATCTTGAAACGTCTTTAAGGGAAGTAACCGAAATATTTTCTGATTTTATGATCTCAGAAGTACTGGCCTGTGATATTTCCTTGACATTTTCGATATTTGTCTTACTCACCTCATGAACCTTCTCCTCAATAACACCTCTGAAAGGTAATTCTAAAGAAATTCCAGACGTGGTCACAGGACCGGCTGGAGTAGCACCCGGAGGAGGTTGTGAAGATTGTCTTAACCTGTCAAAAATGGATGTCAAAGTGGCATTACCTGCCGCAATTGCATCACAACAATAATCACGGAAGATCCTTAAAAGAAACCAGGGCAAAATTACAGCTGCCCAAAGCATAATCAAAGAAATTACATATTCCGCATATGTATCTATATAATTTGCTGAATTGCCGGCAGATAAAGTTTGTGCGGGACCGCCATATAAGATATTTATTGCTGTAGGATATATTTGACCTTGCCTGGTATTTACCCGGGTAAAATCAAAAGGATAAGGAATACCTGAAATCCAAATCTTCACCAAAGCTGCCAGGAATAAATACATAAGAGGACCATAAAACAACCACTGGAAAAAAACTCCAATCCAAATCCAACCTATGTTCCGGATGAAAACAAAAGGCATAAGTATGGCTAAAAAGGGCGACACTACAAGTAGAAACCATAGAATAATTGTCCTTAAAATGACAATTATCGCCATCGCGTTATAAGTCATACTGGTCATCCTGATAAGGTACATCGAGGTCCGTACGCTTTCCCTGTTTAATATGTTGATATCAGAGTAGCCTACGAAGGTGGTGTAATTCTGTTCCAAATTCTTTCCGGCAAAAAAGACGTTAAAAAGCTGCGGTCCTCCCACAGATTCTATAAAGAATTTCATGATCACTTCGCTTGTCTGGATAAGCCCCAGGATAAGCAGATAGGAAAGTGCAGCATAAAGAAGAAGGATAATAAGCTTAAAGAACATTAACGGAATATCAAGCCCCATAACGGGTGATGATATCCCGGAAAATATTGCCCCAATTCCCTTTCTTCTGGTAAGAATAAGACCTAAACCAAAAGCCAGTATTACCAGCACTATAAAACCTAAAACAATATCTCTAGATACTGCCCATATCTGGGCAATGACGGGTGCGTAATGAATTCCGGGATTTTTCAGGGTCCAGAAAAGAAGCTGTCTGGACCGGTCTGCATTTTTACCCAGTTCAGTTACGTCAGGATCAAAAGCCCATTTAGAGGTAGTATCAAAGGGAATGGTCGGTGCCGGAGTTATTGAACCCAAATCAGCAAAAACCGGACGGGCTGTTGTGTTAAAAAACAGCAGGCCTAACAAAAAAAATAAGATCAGCAAATATCTTTTTGAACTAAAGATACCTAAGCCTGATTTTTTCCGGGCAGGAAGAAAATTCATATTAGTTTAAGATTATACCCATCTTACTCAGGTTTGCAACTTAATTGGTTGCAATCTGATTAGACCTCCGATTCGGAGGTTTAGATGGATATATGCTGGTCCCGATTAAATCGGGATCAGTATATCTCAGTATATCCAATCTTGTCAAAAAATGATAGACCTTTTACCATAAATTTTATGGTGGATTTTTACAATTTTTTTCCAATATCTTATACAGAACAATTCCGCACGACACCATCACATTTAAAGATTTATTAATCCCATACATCGGTAACTCAACGATTATATCAGCTTCCTTCAGCACTTCTTTCGATATTCCATATGTCTCGTTTCCAACTACCAGAGCTAACGGAAACCCGCATTCAAGACCGGACAACCCTATGCTTCTTCTATCCTGCTCTACACAAATAATTTTGAGGGTCTCGTCCTGTGATTTGAGATTGGTAACTGCCTGCAAGGCAGTTTCGCGGTATTCCCAAGGTGTCCATTTCCAGGTATTTATCGAAGCTTTCTTTATCCTCGGATTCGGCGGAGTCTCACTCTCGGCGCATAATATCAATTTTTCAGCAGCTACTGCATCAGCAAGCCGAAAAATTGATCCGATATTATAAGTATCCAGCACATTGTCCAAAATTATATAGATCGGATTTCTTACAACAGATTTAACAACCTCATCATTGGGATCTTCATTACGTAACTCTTTTGCATTGAACTTAATCATAAATCTTTTCTTTAGATAAATACCTAAATGACTGTAGTGGAAATGCTGGACTTATCTCGTCTTTAAGGTATGTTGTTTATTCAGTAATCTGTTGTTATTTATTATTATAATGTATTATCAAGTTACTTTTTTCGGGAATACATATTCGGATATTTTAACCGAGATATAACCTATCAGTGTACCGATCATCATCCCTGCTACTACATCACTCGGATAATGCTTGCCTAAGTATATTCTGGAAAAGGAAATCAGAAAAGCTAATACATAATATAATAGTCCCCATTTCCTGTGTTTTCTGGAAAGAATATATGCTCCGGCAAACGCCATAGCAGCGTGCCCTGAAGGAAATGAAAGAGAATTTGTAAAATCCAGAATAACAATTGTTGAAGGAATGCTGAATTCAGGTCTTAATCTTCCAAATATATTCTTCAGTAATAATTCAACTAAAATAAAAGTCAATAATCCAGCTAAAACCTGGGCAAAAAGGCTCTTTTTGTCTTTGATTTCCTCCCAGACAAAGACGGTTACAGCTATAGCAAACCAGATAAATCCTCCGTAACTTATCCCCGAAAGGAAGGCAAAGAAATAATTGAGAAAAGGATTATGCGGCAGATGATTTATGAAAAGAAAGATATTCCGGTCAATTGTCGTCAGTTGAGATATCATCAAATCTAATTATACTGAAAATACAAAAACAGTTATACCCATCTTTAAAATATTACCGTGCCAAGGTAGGAGTCGGCAGGGTTTTCGGAGTTGCTGTAGCGGTAGGTTTCACAGGTTTAGGAGTACTGATCGGAACACTTTTTTTTACTTTCGGAGTAGCAGACGGGGTGGATGAAGGAGTAATCGGTCCGGGTGTAGGCGTATAGAAAATCACTTCAAAATCCGGTTCAGGAGGAACAGGCGACAAGAATTTATCTTTTTTATTCAAAAGAAAATATATTGCACCCCCAACCAAAATCACGATAACCAGTAAAATTACTATGGGCGCAATAAAATTGCTTTTCCTGGGCCTTAAATATGCATTATCCATACCGGAGTTAATTATATAACACTAAGCTTAAATATCAAAATTTATACGTAATATTTGTAAATATCTGCATCGCCCTAAAAATATTACAAATCCATGCAATAACTCAACGGGAATGTTTTCCCTGCATACTCTTCATTGGCAAATTGAGGGGTTGTTATCTCAACAGTCAACCAGCATGCCTGTTCTTTTGATATATCCAATGATTTTATAAACTGCTCTTCCGCTTCTTTTGCCTTATCCCAAAAAGGACTACCAAGTACGGTTATGTGGAAATTGGAGAATTTCGGCAAATAGACTAACTGATAATCACTGTTCCGGTAAAACACTACGTCCCCGTTTCCATGGACTTCTACAGGATCACGGTAAATATTTTTTATCGTGACGCCCTTGATATCTATTTTTTCTTCCGTTGGCACCAAGCTTAGATTTACTGTAGTTGGGGTGATTGGCCTTACAGAAAAAGGTGTGGCGGTTGGACGTGGTATCTCGGGTAAGGAGGCCGGATTGAATGATTTTACTAGTATGAGGATAATAAAAATTATAACAAGGATAAACAAAATCACTGAAAGGATCAGCAGCTTTTTTTTAAACGGCCAGTTTATTAAATCAAACATATTAATCTATTCCTTATTGTAAATATTTATGACATAATTCTCAATTACATTCATTCTCCACCCGGTTTTTGAAATACTTCAGGTATTCTACCCCCGGATCAGATTTACCTTGTGTAAGTTGATAATGTCCGTAGATTTCTGACTTAGGTAAGTTATATTTTTTCAGCATCCAGCAGGTGGTCTGTATCGCTTTATCAGATTCCGCAATCAACTCCTGATAGCGCGGATGATTAGGATTATTTATTACCTCATCAAAAAACAAACCCGTAATCTCATTGTTCAATGCTGAATCGTTCTCATCTCCGCCTACACACCAGGCTCTTTGTGATTTACCGTTAAAATGCTGTAACAGCTGCAGTTGGGTATTTTGATCTGTAGCTAAATTACAGGATAAAGGATATCCGAGTTTATTTACTACCCCATACCGCAGCCAATCAGCGGTAGCTTTGGCAGATGACCAGCCTCCGCTCCAATGGATTACAATTTTCCCGGGCGTAATACATCCCTGATCGAAATCCTGAAGGTATAGATCTGTATTTGGAACAGCAACCATATCAAGAGGTTGAGGACAACCGGCTACCTGAACCGGCGTCCCGGGAGTCCCGGGAGAATTATCCACTGCTTTACATACCTTATAAGTTGACCAGGGACCCCAATTAGTACCATTTCCGGAAAGTATAACTGCATACTTTATATTCGTTTCCGGATTTTGCATAGGCTTGATACATTCCTCCAACTTTACCATGTCAGAAGTAGTACAGATTTTTTCAGTATTCCATTTATCTACTATAATTCCGGCGCAATCTTTTGACATAAAAGGCGTAGGTTGTGCTATAAGGTTATTTATATGAGCCAGCATATTGATTTGAAAAAGACCTATGCTGAAATCCCGCGTCTTCCCGGACAGACATCCCCTATTTACAGCTGTCGGATCTCCACCGCTTTCCCTTTGACAAATCATCGAGGCCATTTTTACGGATTCCTCAGAAGGGAAATAATCCTTAAGATAATCTACGGAACAATAATTTGTACCCAAATCACAGGTATAACTGCCCGGAGGTGTATAATCAGGCGGCGGTTCATATGGAACATTATTTGAATCAGGCGTGGGTGTCGGAGTTTCCAATCTCTCTATTGCTGCCAGTTGTCCTGTACACACGCTTCCCGGCAGTTCCATGCATCTCCGGAATTCAATTGAATCCACCATCGCTTCGTCTTTGGATTTGAAAAGACCTGATATAAAACCTCCTATGTTGATTCCTTGTGATGAAAGAGTGTCCTTGCTTTGAGAAATCATCGTGTTCGTCTGCGGTTTCAACATGTCTGTATTTCCTCCTGCCGGCAATTCCTGAGCCACAAATTCCATAGCCCTTTCATTCCCTTTATCTTTCACCAGTACCTTGTCAAGCAAATTCCTCAACTCGTCCAGAATATTACCGCTTACTTTCTCATCGCTTTTTGTGGAAAAGGCGGAAACTACATGATAAGAGGCTGAAGTATTATCCAAAACGCCCGGATCAACAGGTTTTTCCTCCTCTTTCTTATCCCCATCATCCAGCGTCTTCATATTTTGCGCCGTTACCCCTTCTTTGCTATCGGAAATCACCATCGGGGGTAAACTGGAATTCACTGTAAGTCCCGTCTTTTGGGCTGTCTTATTTTTTGTAAGTAAGGAAATCAGGCTGTTTAATGCTTTAGTTATCGGATTATCCTGAGAAGTTACTGTCTTCTTGTTGGCGGATGGTGTGGAAGTTTCCTGTGCATAAATATTACGATATGGATATAACAGTAAAAGGACAAAAATAAGAAAAATTACAGGCAGGCGCGCTTTCATTTATCTCAAGTATAGCAAATGGAGTCCTCTCGGTAAACTCATGGTTTTTTGGTTCTGGAATAAAAATATTAAATGAAGTTACTACTAGACTTGAGTGTTGTACCCTTCTTACTTCGGTTTGTAACCCAATAGGGTGAAAAAGCGGACCTGTGCTGAGCTTGTCGAAGTATTAGAAGGGTATATACTGAGTAACTTAGGTTGCAAACCTGAGTTACGTGAGTATAAATGACTAAAGGTAACCATTTATTCCTTCCTTGTTATCTAATCGTTTTTTGAATCTTTTAGCTCAAGTCCTTATTAAAATAATCTTCATATTTTGGTCCTATATAATATTGCCAGTTTGCATTTTTATATAATTCACTAAGTATGAGAAGAAAGGGCATATGATACATTTCGTTTTTTTCGAATTCAGAAAAGTGAAAATGTTTTTCCAGAGTCTTTCCGTTTGATAAAACCACCTTTCCATCAGAGCTTTTTTTGATCATACCTTGTTTGTTAACCACAATAATATCTGGCAAATAATCTATCTCTCCAGGTTCTTCTTTTACAATTTTGTTTAGTTCATCTTCCCAAGTTGGTAATATTTTTCCCTCATAAGCAAAGATTATTTTACATGGGAATCTTTTCTTGAAATTCTCATTAACTACTCTCTGATTGAGCAAACCGGGGTTCAGTCTAATATTGTCTTTTGGTATTGATTTTAGGTTTTTGATTGCGCCACAATCTTTCTTTTTATTGCTAAAAAGGTTTGTATGGGTAAGTTCTTTTTTTATGTTCACAACTCCAAAAACAGTTTCTATTGGGTAAAAACCTTTTTCACTAAATATCTTTATTGAGTTTTGAGAGCATAAAACAATATCAATCTGTTCGGATTTTTTATTATTTGCATTGATGACTTGTCCACCTCTGAACACTCTTAAATTCCCAGCAAATGAATTACGTAGGAAGTCTTTAATGAAGCTCCACGGGCTTACGCCCGTGGTATCCTCAAATTCTTCGGCGAGCGAAATCCGCCGAAGCATTACCCTTCGACTCTCCTTCGACAAGCTCAGGATTCGCTCAGGGTATCCGCAATATCGCATTCATCCACGAGTTTACACTCGTGGTTTTCTGCGAAGGCGGATAAAAAATTCACAAAGTTCTCCTATTTCCCCAGAATGCTTTTGTTGCTGAAATCCTTGAAGTTTTGCCTCAAGACAATTGGCTACTGAATTTAAGTAATCTTTGAAAAACATAATTATTTTGCCTTTAAAAATTTCTGATACTCTTTTTTATCCAACCTGTTTTCGTCCTAAGAGTTAAAAATTGCAGATTATGCGAAATCATGCGTATGTTTAACCTTATAACACTATCTAAGTAAGTTTTCAGATTTTTGGATATAACCTTGATATTCTGAACTTGACTCAGGATATAAATGGATTCCACATCAGGTACGGGATGACAGGATGTGTCAGTAACATTAAATAGCTTCATTCTTGCTAATCATTATACAAAAACAAAATAAACCACCGCAAGCTTACCTTCGCAGAAATTCGGGTAGACAGAATAGACTTATTACTGGTTTCGTAGAAAAACGATTCTCCCTAAAGAAAGTCATGGAAAAAAGAATAACTTCGTCTCAAGTGCGGAATTTATTATAAGTATCAAATTTTTTCAAATATGTTTTTTTGACACACGACCGTCTGTCGAAAAAACATGAATAAGACAAAAAGAATAATTATGTATGGATTTGGGCAGGAAAAGTTATCTTCTATATTGTGCAGTGTCAATGTTGAATAATGTCTGTTTAATGTTAATTGATAGTTATTAGTTGTTGGTTGCTGGTTGTTGGTTAATGGTTGATAGTTAATGGTTGGTTGATAATTACTGTTAACCATGAACCATGAACTTTTCACTGTTCTACTTTATATCCTCTTTCTTCCAAGCGGCAAATTGACATTTCGGGTAATTGGAACATCCATAAAACTGCTTGCCACTTCTTGTTTTTTTTACCACCATCTCACTCCCGCACTGCGGACATTTTATACCCACGGTTTCAATGATGTTTTTGGTGAATTTGCATTCAGGATATGTACTGCAGGCCAAAAATTTACCGTATTTTGACAACCTTATCACCATGGGACTTCCGCATTTCTGGCATTTTTCATCAGTAGTCCCTAGATCCATCATTACCCTATCTGCTTCCTTGAATACCTTATCCAGCTTATTTTTTAACGGTCCATAAAAATCACTGATAATACTAACCCACACTTGAGAACCATTCGCTATTTCATCCAAATCGTCTTCCATTTTAGCCGTGAAAGAGATATCAAAAATTACCGGAAAATATTTGACCAAGAAATCAACTACTTCTATCCCCAAATCAGTAGGGTGAAATTTCTTTTCGATCTTCTCGACGTATTTTCTATCCTGGATAGTAGAGATAATCGGGGCATACGTTGAAGGCCGGCCTATGCCTTTTTCCTCCAGAGTCTTTATAAGCGATGCCTCGGTATAACGGGCTGGAGGCTCAGTAAATTTTTGCTGAGGATAAATATCGATATACTTTAGTTTTTCATCCGTGGAAACTGCCGGTAAATCTTTGTTTTCTTCTGTGTCTGCATCCTTATTATTGTTCTGCGTCTCCATATCCTCATAAACTGCAAGCCAACCTGCAAATTTCATCTTTGTCCCAGTGGTTTTCAACAAATATTTATTAGTACTATTATCTTTCCGAGCAAGAATTAGAATAGTAGTTTGATCAAATATCGCCTCATTCATCTGGCAAGACAAAAACCTTCTCCAGATCAGACTGTAGAGAAGCTGCACTTCTCTACCCAAGCTTGAATCAAAAACCTTCAAGTCTGACCTCTTTGTTTCATCCAACCTGTCATAATCTTTCTCTGAAATAAGCTTCATATTGGTGGGTCTTATAGCTTCATGCGCCTCCTGTGCCACTTTAGATTTCGTCTTATATATTTTGGGACTTACCGGCAGATAATTTGTTCCGTAGATTTCCTTCACATATTCCCGTACCATACTTATGGCATCTTGAGCAATATTAGTGGAATCAGTACGATGGTAAGTGATATATCCTTCTTCATAAAGGCTCTGGGCTGTCCTCATGGTCTTTTTAGCACTCCAACCGAAACGGTTTGAGGCCATTTGCTGCAGGGAAGAGGTGATAAACGGAGGAGGAGAATATCTCCTTACTTCCTTTTCATCTATTTTTTCTATCCTATAAGCCGATGTCTTTAAATCCTCCACTGCTTTTTCAGCTTCTTTCCTATTTTTTAGATCTACTTTTACCCCATTTATCTCTACCAGCCGGGTAAGTAATTTGTCCTTATCCGATAGATCAGAAACTCTATCATTTAATTTTTCCAAAAGTACATCTATCAGCCAATATTCTTCAGGTTTGAAAGCCTGAATCTCCTTCTCCCGTTCCACGATAAGCCTTACCACCACAGTCTGCACCCTTCCTGCAGATAACCATCTTTTACCAAGCTTGTTCCACAAAAGAGGCGAAAGCTTATAGCCAACCAAACGATCCAGCACTCTTCTGGCTTGTTGGGCATCGACAAGCATCATGTCAATTTCCCGGGGACTGGAAATTGCCTCTTTTAGAGCTGACTGGGTGATCTCATGAAAAACAATCCTGGAAAAATTCATCTCTTTGGTTTTTGTCTTTTTTCTGCCTCTCAACAGCTCCTTTATATGGAAAGCGATGGCTTCACCCTCACGGTCAGGATCCGTCGCCAGTATCACGGATTTTGATTCTTCAGCCATTTTCTTAAGCTCGGCAACTTTCTGCCTTTTTCCTTGGATAATCTGGTAATCAAGAAGAAAATCATACTGTTTATCTGCGTTACCCTTCTCTTCGATTTTGATTCCCAGCCTTTTCTCAGGCAGATCCCTGATATGCCCCATGGTTGCCTCTATCCGGTATTCTTTACCTAAAAACCGGGTCAGCGTCCGGGCTTTAGTCGGTGATTCAACTATAACTAAACTCGTCATATTCTATCTCAAGTTAATATTATATTCCTTGTCAATAATTTGAGCCTTTTTATCAGTTTATTAAAATTTTTTTTGCTACTATTAATTAACCATCAGCCATAACTAATTATCAACTATCAATTAATAATTAACAATTAATAATGTATCTATAGATAACAAAACATTTTACACCGAATGTCAAGATACGAAAAATATTGACTTTTTTTGTTTTTTATCAAAAATCGTAAATTAATTTTAGCCTGTCATAACAGTAAATATTTTATTCAATATCAAATTGATTCTTGACAACAAAATACATTTATATTTATCCTTATTTTGATGATAAATTCTTATGCAATTTTAATATCATTTAAGAGTTGGAACATCGGCAGATATAAACATGCCCATCATAAAGTGTTTTTCTGAGTTCCCATTATACATAGACTCTTTTTCTCCCTTCCCTGTTGGAATATTGAAAGAAGGCAAATGGAAGAGTTTTATACAAAGAAACGGGTTCGTTTCTTTAGCCAGAAAACTTTATTTAAAAGTATTCACCCAAATCCCTGACGCGCAGAATCTTTGGCAGCAGTATGCCCCTGACTTTTCCGTTTTTGACCTGTGGGATACCCGCCTCTCTTTTTATGAAGGACTTAAGTTTGACCCCTATTTCCTGACCATTATAAAAGAGGTGAACGGTAAACAAAACATCCTGGGTACACTGCCATTATGGCTGGATCTGGATAAAAAACCGCCTCAATACAGATTTTTTGGCAGTAATTGGCCGGAAGACAATACTTTTTTTGTAAAAGATCCGGATATTATTCCCCTGCTTCTTATTGCCGCCCCTTCGCCTCTTAAGATATGCTGCATCAAACAAACACCTGACATAGACTTCCTGAGAGATTTGAAAGGCTACGGGAAAGAGGATGAACCGAAATATTTTCTAAACCTTGAAAATTTCAATAATTTGGAGGATTTCCTGGCAATTTTAAAAAAGAAGAAAAGATACAATCTCAAAAGGGATCATAAAAAGATTAGTCACTTTAACCCTCAAGTCTTGTTTGACGATCCAAAACATCTTGAAATTCTTTTTAACCTGAACATCAGAAGATTCAAAGACGGTAAAGACGCATCACCCGATAACCGCTCTAATTTCGAAGATGAAAGATGGAAAGAAGTACACAGAAAGCTTGTCACCAATGCAGGGGCTTATCAAACCAGACTTATTTCAACCGTGATAAATGGACGTGTAGAAGCGGTAGAACTAGCTTTGATTTATAATAAAACATATTATGCTCTGAATTCCGGAGCCAACACTTTTCAGTACTCCGGCCTGGGAGTTTTTTCCAATCTGCTTTTGATCAAAGACGCCATAGACCAAGGCTGCACTAAAATCGATTTTCTTGAGGGAAGTAACCACTGGAAAGAATCATGGCATCTCTCTACCGAATGGCAGTATATGTTTGAAAAGTGATAAAAGGCTAGATAAGATAAATTATTTGATGAAATAATGCCAAGCCTATAACTCTTGTTTGACAAAGAACCGTTCAGGCTCATTATTTGACTTTAAAAGACTAATCAGATATAAAATATTTATAATACAAATTACCAAAACAAAAGTTTGACTGTAAAAATTTATCTTTTATTGTGAAACTATGAACACCGGTAGATTACTAAAGACTTTTTTTGTCATCTTGCTTGTCGTTACTTTAGGAGAGATTGCTTATTATCTGTATTATCAATTTGGTATAAAAAAAGATATTCGGCAAAATAACGCTTCAAGTTTAATAACTGAACCAAACAGTATATCAACACTTCCACCACAAGAAAAATTATATCCTACTATTCCCCCAGGTATAACTCCTCTAGTGAAACAGGAAACTATTCAATATTTAAAAACTGATTTAGTTCCACATATGGAATATTATTCGACTATTAAGGCTAATAACAATATAAAAATCACTTTAAGTCTGGAAGAATTCGGAAATGTTGGAGAAATAAATCTAGATGAAAGTACTGGGAAATTGTATTTAAGTATTATTGATGGAAAGGGAAATTTAGTAACTGGTTATAGTTACTCAAAGAAAAATATTCCTGAAAACAGATTTTTTAGAAAAAACGGTACAGATAAACGTAACATCTCTTATAAAGAAATCAAACAAGGTGAAAAAATAGTTCATCGAAAAGTTTCCGACCTAATTAACCCCGTATTGAATCACGTAATAATGTAACGGAACTAGGTATTCGTTGAATCACATATTTTGTAACGCAACGTTTTGTTCAATTTGTCAGTCAAACGGTTGATTTTCCTTTTCATATCTACAGGATTGAATGATTCGTATACACTTTGTACGTAGTGTTTCTGTCTGTCATTGAGTATCTCCGCTCTCACGAGTCTTTGGTACGGAGTACGAGCCGTATCATACGTCTTTTTGACATGAGTGCCAATCCTCTGTTTGTCTTTCAACTTCATGACCGGTTGAAAGAAATTTACGTACGGTTCAACCAGTAAAAGAATTTCTTTCACAATTTCCAGTTGTTCTTCTGTGTCATATCGGGCATAGCCAAGAAACCTCCGTAACACTGTATAGTTTTTCTGCTCCACATAACAATTGTCATTCTTCTTATAGGGCCTGATCCTCGTAAACATGATTTTATGTGCTTCACAGTAACGCTTCAATTCATGATTGATGAATTCTGCTCCGTTATCCGGATCTAATCCCAGCATGGTAAATACGAGCCGTTGTCTCACCCGGTCAATGGCATCATGCACCCGCTGTTGACCTTTCCCCATGACTGCCTCAAGTCCTACCCACCCTGTTGCCACATCGGCGAGATTGAGGCCGTTGACGTACTCTCCACGCACACTTTCTCCACAAAATGCAACCAGATCTGTTTCAAAGTAGCCGGGACGATGATCATCCCAATCGTCAAAGGTTCGTACCGCGATGGTAGAGCGAAGCAGTGTTCCAGGTTTGGTAGTTGCTTTCCCTTTGAGTTCATACTGTTTCTTGGTTGCTTTCAGCATCCGGTCGATGGTGGCAGACCCCATCGTAACCAGCTTCCTGCGTATCTCCTTTTTAACCTTCAGCTCCTTATTCTTTTCAAGAACAGTCAATAACTCCGGGATGAAGGGCACAAGCCTTCTCCCGCAGATTCCATCAGCTGCTATCCAGAGTGTTCGAAGGGGATAGAACACGGATGCGTCATATATTCGCGGTCGTGGTTTCCGTATCCGTTTTCTTCCCCGTTTTCCCACCCTTCCAAGAATTCGTCGTGCATAGCTTCTGTTGTATCCGGCCGTTGCAATAAATTCATCAAGAATCTTACTCTTCTCTGTCTTTGAACTTCTTTGATATCTCGTTCTGATTGCACGACTTAGTGCACATTTCTGTTTCATGGTTAACATATGTACTCCTTACTGGACAGGAATATTTGGAGTACATTCTCCCATGATTCAACGATTCAGTTTCCGTTACATTTCTGATGATTCAATGCGTAACCTTGAAAAAAGTTATGA
>Ga0210014_1001637_pt1 | contig 16521 bp, 20 predicted proteins | sample CryGeymeta201519_FD_183983 | JGI IMG/M metagenome (GOLD analysis project Ga0210014, IMG submission 183983) | Groundwater microbial communities from Crystal Geyser aquifers in Utah, USA - Crystal Geyser metaG 2015-19 (SPAdes) (version 2) | ecosystem: Environmental > Aquatic > Deep subsurface >...
CCGCCCGGGTTGGCTGCTTGAGCCGCGGAGCGATCCGCGGCCCAGACGAATGGCTGCCGCCGCAGATACGGTCCGCCCGGCGGATACCGTCTGCGGATACAGAACCCGGCTTACAGGCCCCCTGGCACCTTACCTGCGCGTCATCCGAAGATCGCGGCGCATTGCATCCCGTCGAGCACCTGGCGCCCATCGGTGTTCCACAGCCGCAATCTTTCGCTCGAATACCCCCCGTCGGCGTGCTGGCTCGCGTTGCGGGACAGCCACCAGCCGTCCTGCGTGCTGGGTTCGGGATCGAGCAGGTTGAAGGACCAGTTGATCGAACTGAGCGGCCCCGGTCGCTGCATCGCGCGCATGGCACCGGGCGGCAGCACGTCGCCGAGCAAAATAAGCTCGGACACCGGGTCGAGCCCCTGGCGATTCGTGACCCGCGCCCAGCGCTGCACCACCGGCTCGCCCGGCCCGCGCTGGTCCTGCGCCCGCCGCAATTCGAAATTGTTGCGAATGAAGGCCGGGCCCTTGTCGGCGAGGACCGTCTCGTTCTCGTCCGGTCCGCCCGGCCAGTCGGCAAGCTTTTCCGCCGGGTGGACCGCATTGGGCTCGCGCGCGGCGCCGAACAGCCAGAACGCGGTCAGCGTGCATTGGCCTTCGCACCAGATCTCGCTGCGGACCTGGGTGACGTTGCGCCCCTGCCGCACGATCTCGCGCCGCAAATCGACCTCGCCGGACGTGGGCGCGACGAAGGCGATCTGGCCCGCGCGCAGCGGCGGCAGGTCGGGGAAGGCCCGGATCGCCGCCGTATAGGCGATCAGGGCGGAGGCGCCGCCATAGAGCGTGCGGCCCTGCATCCAGTCTTCGGCATCGGGAAGCGTGCAGGAACCGCCTTGCGCGGTGATCGGTGCGAGCAGATCGAACATGGCCATGGCCCCGCCATAGCAAGCGATCATCGCAGGTCCAGCGCGGGCGATACCGAAATGGCGATCGCGGGGTCGGCGCAAAAACCGGCAATCAGGCGATTGCCTTGCCGCGCGCCTTTCGCTAGGTGGCCGCTTCCCTGTCGCGCGCCCGCTTCGCAAGAGGCGGCAAACGATCCGGGACGAGGCCCGATGGCGGAGTGGTTACGCAGAGGACTGCAAATCCTTGCACGCCGGTTCGATTCCGGCTCGGGCCTCCACGATTTTTCCCGGCACAAGCCGGACCGGAATGTTTTTGCAAATGCGTGGGTTATTGTTTTTGCGTCGAAAAATTTGCTTATTCAACTATTTACTCGAGAAAGATCGAGGATCCCCGCCCGCATTCATTGGCAACGAACTGAACCGGCCTGCGGATTGTTTACGGATCAGCGGCAGCCGGTTAGGATCGCTCAGATCCCGTCGCCATTCTGGTGCCGCCATCGAGCGCGATGACTATTCTCGGGCAAAAATCCTCAAAAGTTGGCAGTTGATTTGCGTCCTTATTGATCTACACGAAAAGCCTGTATCTGGAATGTTGGATGACCTGCGGGCCAGTCAGTAACTGCCGATATCCAGTTCATCGGCGTGTCTGCGCTGCATCTCGCCATTGCCGCCGCACGCACGGCATTCATCGCGACCCTCGCAGAAACACTCCCCGGCTGGCCGTCATGTTACGCGCATCGGATTGAGGGCCGTCGAAAGTGACCATGCCATCATCGTCGATCAAGAATTCTGCGTCCGAACGAGCTAAGATCCCAACGAACAAAAACGATGGCACACATGCTCGAAAGGTCATGGCTCGCGGAAACCGGATAACGAAGTTTGAGGCAATCGACCCTCAGCAACAAAGAATGCACGCCCGCATTTGTCAGCAGGCAATCAAACTTCAATATGAAACTGCTCAGCATGACCAAGGCTGATCCAAAATCCCATCACTTTCCGAAATTGTCGTCGCGCAGCGCATCATACGACAAAGCAGCCGGCACCAGAGCGCAGGCAATCGCCAAGGGGCCGGCTACAATACTGGCCGCCAAACCGTGAGCACTAAGCAAACGCGGCAATTCGTTGGGTTCCACTACCGCCACGAGCGGAATTCCCATTGCAAGAAACATGATGTGAAGGGTCAATAACCCAACAACGATACCCAAGGCCGCCTGCGAACCGCGACTAAGCTGGTGAGCATCCATATTTTTGTCTCCTCTTCTGCGTTCGGCTTCAACAACGAACGTGTAATTCGACCATTTCGGCGAAATTTTGACAACGTATTTATTCGATCAAAAGTTGAATATTTGAATCGACTCTGTGGTCGAGTTGTGAATTCGAAAAAGAAGAAGGAGAACAAAAAAAGAACTTACGTAGATATTTAAAGAAGGAAGACAAAATGAACAACTATCCAGTGCCGCAAGGCAAAAAACAGTGGGACAGAGCTGCTGTCCGAATTGTAAAACGGGAATTGAAATCAAAAGGAATGAATTTCGTCGATCTTGCTGCCGCCTTGGAGACCGTGGGGGTGACGACGAACAATGCAGCAATTAGCAAGAAGCTGCGTGACGAGGGCCTTTCGGCAGCGTTTTTACTTCAGGTCCTGCACCTGTGCGGTTCAGACGTGGCCAGCGAGCTACTGCAACAGGTGCCCGCCCAGTGACAGGGAGCAGGCCCGGTGATGAAGGGCCACAAAAATTTGTCTTCGCAAGGCGGCGGTTAGCTGATCCCGCAGGCTCCCTGCTTTCCGGCTACTCAAATCGACTAAGCATGATGAAAGGACGTTTCATGCAGAAATAGCCTCGCGCTTCGATCCGCAAGCGGGACATTCACTATTGGGCCACGGACGTTCCAGCAGTGCGCCCCCTTGCAGATGATGGGGATGCTGCCGTTCGAAATCTTCGGTCCAGCTGCCACCTGCCGCTTGTAGACGCTCCTTCGGCGCAACCCACAACCGCTGATACGAATCGACGCCGGGTTTGAGCAGAATATCCAGGGCGGTCTGCGCGATCATGTCCACGACGAATGACAGGTCCATTGCGCCGTAGGGCGTGAAATGGTTGCCGCACGCCGGTTCCTCCAGCGTCGCCGTCGTTGCCGCTTCCCAGTTGCTCACCGGCGAGAGAGGTTGTCCGGTGGAATCCATTCCGCAACGCAGACAACTGCCAGTATCACCGATCACGACCGCATGTCCCGCCACCGCATGGGTTTCGGTCCAGCCATAAACGATGGGCATGCGGCGTCCCTGTGCCAAATGCCATCTGTTGAGTGCGCCCTCCGCATTCCAACTGGCAGTGGCGGCAATGATGATATCGCTACCGCGCAGCACCCCAGCGCCTTCGTCGATTGCCCACTGAGCAGTCGCAGGATGCGATACGAAACGAAGGTGGGGAAATTCGGACTGGAACTTCTTCTGCAGTTCTTCAGCCTTGTTCAGACCGACCGAAGCCGCACCTAATTCATGCCGTCCCAGATTGGACCAGCTGAACTCCTCCGGATCGATCAGGTTCAGCGTGCCAACGCCGGATCTCGCCAATCGCGCTGCCACGCTCGAGCCTACCGAACCACAGCCGATCAAAGTCACCGTCTTGCCGAGCAAAATCGCCGAGCGTGGATCCTTTCCGCGCCCGTGGATCCATGCAGGATCTGCCCTGGCTACATTCGACTTCACGACCGGGGCATGCGAATAGGTTCGCAGGGCCGCGACATCCTCCGGCAACGTATCCCGGCGGAAACCCTTCAGGATGGGCTGTTCGGCTCTTCCATCACGGTCAGGGCGCTTGCGGTCGAGCCGGGTCGACACAGCGAAGAGACCGGGGCCACCGCGTCCTTCCGCTCTGAACAGAACCGTGAGCTCCTTGGGCAAGGATGCCGCTACGTCGAGAAGACACCGAACTGCATCTTCGCCGGCCGTCGCAGCAAGATCTACAACTTCGGCGCCGTTGGCTGGATATTGCGAAGGCAACGGTGGCTGGGGCAAGCTTATGATAGCGCCGCGCTCAATACGACGTTTGCCGCGAACACAGTCCGGACCATAGCGGTTCTTCAACCAGCGCGACAGCGACGCATCATTCTCGCCGATAATTATGGAGCCGTCATTTGCGCGCCAGGTCGATACCGTGCGTGTCCGGCCATCGATGTCGAGCAGACTCTGGACCCGGTGCACACCGCCTGCCGCATAGGCCCAGTAAGTAAGGAACTCTTCGCGGAAATCGCGGTCGATTATGGAGCCCTCCAGCAATTCCTCAATCAGAACTACCGAACGGCGGATCAATTCCCAGGTGACGCGGCCAGGTGTTTCGGCATCTACATCCGCCATGATGGGTAGCAGGCAAAGGATGCCGTCAGCTTCGACATGCGGCCAGATAAGGTGTCCGGGGCCGTCCACCAGAGCAGTGCGCGGGTAGCCGGCGGGGAAGCTTCGTCCTATTAAAACATCGATTTCGCGGGTAACTGCATCGCTGAACTCGACCCCGATGCGCCAGCCGCGCACAAAGCGACTTGGCCGATTGTAGTGATTAAGCTCCTCTCCACGTAATCCGCCAGCGCTACCGCCGCGCGAGCATTCGCGGCGCGAAGCCTGGCTTGCGCTGCGGCAATGTTGCCTTGGTTGCGATTACGGAAAGGAAGCGGGATCGAAACGCCAACAAGAAAAGCAGTGTCGTTGCTTTCTTCGAAGCGGCGCACGCCTGCCGAGACGACCGGATCGGGGATACGCAGGCTGCGTTCCCTGTCGATCTCGGCCTCCGCAACAGAACTTTCGGCCTGCGCGACGCGAAGTGCCAGTGCGTTTGGAAATGCGGAGGGGAGATTCGGCGGCTCAATATTGGGAAAAGAGCTTGGAATAACTGGTAGTGCGTCCTGTTCTCCCCACAGCGTTGCAAGAGCCGAGCGTGCCGCCAAGCTGGTCGCTTCCGCTGCCTGCAACTCGGCACGCGCTTCGGCAAGTGCCGCTTCAGCGCGAAGCGCCCTGAGCGGTGGCTCGCGGCCCACCTCGACGAGAACACCCGCTATCCGAGCCAACTCTTCGTTTCGTTCGACGATATCGCGTGCGAGGTCTACGCGCGATGCTGCTGCTACAGCATCTACGTAGCGCTCCCGAACGAGCAAGCCGAGTTCCGCGCGCGACAGGTCGCTGCGAACCGATGCCAAATCGACTTGGGCTTCCGCAGCGCGAATGCGGCTCCCCCGCTTGCCGCCCAACTCGATACGCTGACCGACAGCGAGCGTATACTCTGTTGCACGCAGCCCGGAAAAAGCCCCGGAGCCAGCCAGATTTTCGACCTCAAACGAAATTTCCGGGTTGGGGTTCAGACGTGCCTGACCCACCAGCGCCTGTGACGCCTCCACGTCGGCTAATGGGCCGACAATGCGCGGGTTGGTATCTGTGGTTTCGGGCGCGTCCGAGACCCCTGCTCGTGTTAGAGCATCTTCAAGACGCAGAACTTCGTAGTCCTGCGCCGCTGCAGGAGCAGCGAACGCGGCAAGTGCCAACCCCGAAAGAAGGGGGGCACGCCAATGAATGGCAAACATGATCTGGGAATTCCTCTACTGACATACCAAGAGACGGCGCAGACAGCGCCGACCGCGTGGATGTCAGACCCGAGGAGGGGGCTTGGGTAGTGCTCGAGTTATCGAGGAGAGATCGGCGTTTCTCAGACCATTGAATGAACGGGAAAACAGGGCATCATAACCGGCATGGTCCGATGCGGCCATTACTTGAGCACTATGATGACAGTGACCGTGAGAACAGACGCCGTGCGGATCGTCAGGTTGCGTCTCGCCTTGCTGTTCATCGCCGCCAAGCAACTGGACAGCCGCCACATTCTCCGCGCCGACACCTTCCGGTTCGCATACCGCTGCGTCGACCGCGCTCGCGAACAGCAAGCCCACAAGGACGAGCAATAGCGCGATAGGACGCATTGGCTTGGAGGCTGTCATACGGAGCATTCAGGCGAGCAGATAGCAGCAGTTCTAAGTTATTCCAGTGAAAACTAACGCGTTGTTATACTGTTACGTAGTTTATTCAGGGATTTACGCGCTGTTTCAATGCATTTTTTCTAGCTTTCAAGGACAAGATCTTATCCTGTCAGAACTGTCAGCCGGTTCGCCCTGTGAACACACCAGCTCGCTTCGGCCCATAAAGCCAGCGTTCCATCAAGAACGACAATACGCGCGACTGGATCGCGAAGGCAGTCCACATGATGACTGAAATCCAGCGGGAGAACGACCCTGGCCGGTTTTTCGACGGACAGGCGCAAATATCTGTCCATGGCCGCGATCGCCATCGAAAGCGTTGGAAAACCACTTGTCAAAGTAGTTTTCCTTAAAGATCGCCAAATCTATGTTCCTTTTTTGTTCCAAATCGTCTCATAATGCGGTAATGCTTTTGTCATCGCTTGCCTTCGTCCGCCCAATACCGATCTCATCCTTTCCGGATATCGTCCAGCTGCGCATTATCGACGCGGCAGGGGCCGGGTTTCCCAGCCCAGCGCAAGATTGGGAAGATCCGACGCTCGACCTGATGGAGCTGCTTCGAATCGACCGGGCCGGCAGCTTCGTGTTCAGGGTTTCTGGCGATCCCATGCGGGATGCGGGCTTCCATGACCGCGATGTTGTAATCGTGGACCGTGATGGAATGGCGACGAAAGGCTCGATCGTGATCGCCGTCGTTGATGGCGGGTTCGTGATCCGGCAGCTGGAGTTTCGCAGCGCCATACCGCACCTGTTGGCTCGTAATTCCCTGATGAATGTGCAGGCGGTCATCGCCGACGAAAACGTGGAAGTCTGGGGCGTCGCGCGCGCCAGTATCCGCGACATAACTGGCTAAAGGTCATGTGGGCGATAATCGACATCACCGACTTCTACGTTTCGTCAGAAAGGGTGGCGGACCGGATGTTCCGGTGGGGTGACGTCTACACTAAATGCGGGGCGATGCTGGAGGGGCTGCATGACGCTGAGCAAAGCCAAGGCGATCTGTTCGCGGCAGCCGATCCGCGCGGTAAAGACCTGCTGGGCGCCATGGACGCCATAAATGCCCGCTTCGGGCGCAGTGCCATCACGATCGCGTCGGCTGGGCATGGGGCGCGGGCACACGACACCTAACGGACGATGAAGAGTCCGGCCTGGACGACGAGATTGTCCGATATTCCATTTGTGCGATAGGCTTACAAAGTCAGAAATACTCTTCAAATCCAGACAAAGATATTGCGTGTATTGGGCGCACACATGAAAAGAGATAATGGCATCAAACCACGCAGATCAGAATTCGATGATTGTAACGCAGGCAATGATCGACGAGCAAATTAGCTCTTATAGCGATGGCATCGTTAGCTTTCTGGCCAGCTTCGAACCGGAAACATCGATCGCTGCGTGGCGCGATCTCATCCGGAAAGCGGAAGAGCTCATAAATCTCGTCGCATTCGAAATAAGCGACCCATCCCTAGCTCAGCACATCCAAACACTTCCCCTCGATGAGCGCATGGCCGATAATCCGCAACTCGGTATTGATGCGCGAAGAGAGCTGGAACGGTCCTTCACTGTAGGCGTCGCACGCCGATTCCAAAGCATGGTATTCGAGCTCACCACGTTCGCTGTGGGTATGGCGGATAGCGGTCGCTCACTATCCGATGGCTTCCAAATGTTAACGGTCGCCGATGGCATTCGATATCTGCAGTCGCGGCGACGGCACTTTGTTGCCATCTTATACCTGATGAACAGCGCGAGCGAAGGCAACAGGCGTATCGGGGGAGATGGCGGAGGAGCACTAACGGCACTGGGGCCCTTGATTGAGCATTGCTGCACCAATTTCACCAGCTGGCACTGGCAGAAGATACACAAACTGTGCCTTCCGAATCAGGCCATCGAACTAACCTCTAAAGGGGCACGTGTCGGTCACGATTACCAACCGCTCGACGCTATGCATCTGGAGCCGGAACGGGCGTCGGTAATCGACATGACGGAGCATCGACCAAATACACAGGGTTCCCCAAAGCAGGAACCGGTCGATCCCCGCTTGGTCCTGTCAGCACCAGAATTGAGGAACCAGCTGCGGCAAATCCGCTTTGCCTACTCCAGCTTCGATCTGGCCGACCGCGAATATCAGATGATCTGCTTGATGATATCGGTGTTCTCAAGACATTGCCGTGACAACTACTACATCGAAATGTCGACCGATCTATTTGCCAGTATGTTGCACTGCCAGACAGTGTTCGATGTCGACTGGCTCCAAGCGAAGATGGTCAATCGATCAACCACTTTCGCCGAGGCAATCAATGGCTACGAACCGTTCATCGAGAGCGGGGGGAAGGTGCTCAGCACCGTCACCTTGCTTCTGCGTTTCGCCTACGAATTCAAGAACCGCCATCTGGAAAGCCGTCGCAGATTCCAGATCCATGCCGGCTTCATATTTGAGGACATGGTCACGGCCGTGCTTCAAGAAGCGGGATTCACCGACATGAAAGTCACTCGGATCAACCGTAAGGAATTCGATGTGGTCACGGTCAAAGACGGCGTGATTCACAATTTCCAATGCAAGAATAACTGGATCGACATCACCAAAGTGGAAGCTGATCCGCATCTCTATGCGCGATACAACCGGCGACTGGTGAGTTCCTATCGGCGAGCGCTCGTGAAGGAGAAGAATCGGGAACATCTGCTCCAAGCCAAGTTCGGTATCCAGCAAATCCACCATTACGTCGTGAGCCGTTTCCCAGTCATCACAGATCAACCCGGCATCATCAATTACAATGTGCTTGCAGAAAGAGCGTATATGCTTCCTAAATGACTTTTACGGCTCGCCGTAGTCATCGGGAGCGCTTGCCGCGTTGCCGATATGGATAAACAGGCGCGGAACGGCATAGAGTCTATGGAGATACAACCGGCAACCGGAAAATCGCTGCGACACGCTCCAGACAATATTCCAGATGAACTCGCCGACATCATCGAATACCGCAAATCGGGATTGAGCCTGAACCACGTGATCGGCTGCCCGCTCGACTGCGCATATTGCGTCCGACATCTGTTCGCCAATTACAACATGAAGAGGCCGCATCTCGTCATGAATGACGAGGATGCTGTGAAACGGCTGGTGAGCCACTGGGCCTTTCAACCCAACATCACGCCCATACAGGTATTCAACCGTGCCACCGATCCTTTCCTGCCAGGGGTGAAGGATCACCTAATGCGCACTCTGGAATTGCTCGACGCACGCAAGCTTACCAACCATGTTCTGGTGATCACACGCTGGAAGGTGCTGCCTGCCGACGTCGAGAGGCTGGAGCGACTTGGGCACATCCGGGTGACGATTCTGGTCACATGGTCCGGAATAACCGATAAACGGTTGGAACCTGTCGATAGCACAATCGCGGAACAATCGCTGGCGACATTGGCTGTGCATGCCAAAAGAACCAAACGAATACTGTATTGGCGCCCGCTCATCGGCGGAATCAATGATAGCGACCACCATATCGAACGAGCCAACAGGCTCGCCGCGATGGCGGATGCGACCGTATTTACCGGCCTCTTCCACAGGGCGGAGATCAGGGATCACCTTGCCTCGATAGGTGCCGAGACATCCTATGTGCAAACACCCAGGCGCAAGATATTGCCCCAAGAACTGGAACGCCGCGTGATTAACCGCTTCTCGGGAAGTGCGTTGTTTAGAAAAACGTCTTGCGGCGTCGCGTTTGCGCACGGGGTAGCCGACTACAACGGCCATTATGGCATCCGCGAAATTTGCGACATCTGTCCAGCAAGCCAGCTGGAAATTTGCGCAAACCAGCATGAACAACCAGATAAAAATAGGATGGACGAGGTTTTGAAGATCGCAGGCCTGGAACGGCAGAACGCTATTATGTCGGATGGATATATCAGTGTCCAAAACAGCGAGGAACAACAGCGTTACTACATCCAGCATAGTATGTGTTATCAAGTGCATGACCGGGCGTTGCCGCACCACCCGAACAGACACGGACGAGCCGAGGAGGGATGGGAATGATCAATCGTGCATGGGCCGTTGATGTCGAAGGAAGCGGCAATTCTCCTCCGGAAATCGTCGAACTATCGATCGCCGAGGTGGACGACTTCAAACTGACCGGCAAACGCAAGACATGGCGCGTGCGTCCTGAGCACGGTATATCACCAATCGCTGCACGCATACACGGCATCCATGAACGGGATGTCGAAGACGCACCAAGCATGGAAGACGTCGCAGACGACATCCTTGAATGGCTCGGGAATGACCCGATCATTGGCCACAACGTCCGTGTCGAATTGGACACAATATCCCAAGCGATGACCGAATGGAGCCCATCAGCTGCTTACGACACACTGAAACTCGCTCGCAGACTGCTACCAGAACAGGAGAAGCATGGGCTGGGGCCTTTAGGAAAGGCCCTGAAAATCGACATTATCGCTGCAGATATCACGGGCGGACAATCGCACAACGCAGAATACGATGCGGTCCTGTCTGCCCTCCTGCTTAAACATCTGCTCGATAATCTTACAGATGCTGATCGCAAAGCCGAGCTAGAGGCCTGTGATACCACCCGCAATACCCAAGGGTCATTGCTATGAGCCACCCCAGATTCATTAAGGCTTTCCGTATTGCCGTCGCGGGAACCCATTCGACCGGCAAGACCACCTTTATGAACGCTCTGCGTGAAGAGTTCGAAAAACGCGGTCTTACAGTTGAATATGTCCATGACAGCGCCGCGGAAGCGCGCGACACCGGCTTCCCGATCCTCTCAGGGCATACATTCGAAAGCACCGCGTGGCTCATGGCAAGAGCGATGCAGCTTGAAATGGAAGCAACGCTGAAGTCGCAGATCATACTCGTGGACCGTCCAGTCCATGATGCGCTGGGATATCTATTGGCAGCACTCGCACATACCGATCGCGACATAACCGAAGAGAAGATGGCGCGCCTGGACGGCGTCTGTGATGCCTGGAAGGGGGAATACGACCTCGTTTTCATGACTGTCATGGATCCGGCTGTTCCTGTCGGGGAAGGACGCGACGACAATGCGGTGTTCCGAGCGCTGGCAGGACAAAAGGTCGCTGAGGTCGTGAACCGGTTCCTACCAAATCGGCTCTTGTTGAAGAATGGCGAACGCCACGAAGCTGTCCTCAGATGCCTTGCTGAATTCGAAGCACGTGCTTCTGGCTGACGTCGATGATGGCTACATTGACATCGAACGGTCACGCGGCGTCCGCCGCAATTGCACTCGCTGGTGTCCGGCGCATTGGTCTTGGTTGCATGGCCCTAACAGGAATCTACGGTCACGTTCCGTCTCAGCAAGCTCGATGCACGATCTCGGCAGCGCTGGATGCAGGCATCACCATGTTCGATACAGCTCCCCTCTACGGTGACGGGGAGAATGAAAAGCTGGTCGGCGAAGTGGTGGGCGCCAGAAATGGCACCACCATCGTCACCAAGTTCGGGCTGGCAACCGATCAGGCTGGCAACCTCGTTCGCGACAGTTCGCCCATCAGCATAAGGCAATCGGTCGAAAGATCGCTGCGACGATTACGCCGAGAACGCATCGATCTGCTCCTCCAGCATCGACATGATGCCAAAATCCCCATGCATGATGTCGCGGGGTGTATCCGGGATCTGATTGGGGAAGGAAAAGTGAAGGCGTTCGGACTGTCCAGCGTAACCACCGAACGGATTAGTGACTGGACCGGAAGCACTAGGATCGATGCCGTGCAAAACGAAATGTCGATGCTGACAGGTATCCGAAGCCAAGAATTGCAAACATCCGCTGAGCTCGGAATTCCCTTCATCGCCCATTCGCCGCTGGGACGCGGTCTCCTGGTAGGATCACAAGGAAAAGCTACCGACGATCTGCGCAGGCAGATGGCAGCCTTTCGCTCTTGTCATATCACCCGCCCAGAGCACGAACTGCCGAACCTGCACGAAAAGGAGCGGCTTCCTACACTGGAGCCGATCGCAGCAATCCGCTGGGTTCTCGATCAGGCTTCTCACGTCGTCGCAATACCCGGATGTAAGTCAGCCGCGCAGGTTCGCGAGATCTTACCGGAATAAACCCGACCATACGTCAAACTATCCGAGCAATCGTTCAGTCCGACAAAAATGCGAACTGCCATGTGACCATGTCGCAATCGTTGATCAATCCGTGTCCTTCTTCGCTGTTGGGCCCAAGAACATCGGAAAGAAACTGCGCTGCGTCTTCAGTTTGATCACGTCCCCTACGGCAATTGTGTTAAACTTGCGGCGTTCACCGCCCGACGGTGTCAGTATTTCCAGATCGGGACAATCGATCATCGCCTTATGTATATCTTCGCTATGGGCTGGGGTGGTGTTGTAGATACCCTCGTAGAATTCACTGACTTCGATAACGTCACCGGATTCCGATATGAGCCTGGGTATGTCCGTGACCAGCTTGTCGTGCGCGTTCCTCCGCCCCGACATATCGAACAGATATAACGACCCACCTTCATCAGCAGGGTCATAGGACAGCATGTTCAAACCGGACCGTCCGAAATGCGCCTGCTGCGAGCTGTTGGCATGGAGGAGATTATTGTAGACCTGCCGTGCACGATGGGAGTTCGCAAAATGGATCAACCAATAGCGCCAGCCGTCCGGATTGTTGATTGAGAAGGGGCTGACGAACTTGGCGCATCGATTGAATGAATCGAAAACCAGCCTTTCCGCTGCGCCCATCCATGCCGGCTTCGTCATACCCTTGGTCTGATCCTGAAGGTCATCGATTGAAATGTCGAAGGGCCGCAACTGTCTTGCAAGCCTTTGTGGGTCCGTTCCCCGAAGAAAAGTCAGCAGCGTTTGGATGGCGAACGTGTAGAATATCTCGACGGACGCATACGAACCCATGATGTCCATGATCGTATGGCGTTCAACCTTGCTGTGCCCGCACTGATCCAGGTTGAAAAGGACATTGCGATAGCGTCCACTCGCGAGAAGCAGCTTCATTTTCGGATAGGCGGCTTCGAACTTCTCCGTAAGGTATTCAACCTTCACATGCAGCTGAGGTGTCGTATCCACGATATCGCCGAGCAAGGGAGCCAGATTGGCACGCAGTTGTTCGGTCGCATCGCTACAAGAATCGTTAAGCACGAGCAGACATTCGATCTCGATGGGTTTGAGTCCCTGCCCGACCCTATGCGCATTCACTGCGGTGATGGCATTCTTCAGTTCCTCAACGAAGATGACCGGAGAACCGGCAGTTCCGCAAACATATCGACCACCTCCTGCGAAACCGTCCACGACGGCAAGCCGGAAGCGTTCCATCTGCGGAATCTGACAGCGCACCGTGATGTAGTCGAAGAAGTAGTTACGCAATATCTGATGCTTGCGCCGCGAATGGTCTTCCAGAACAGCACCGTCACGCCATTCATATCTTTTTTCTACCATTATATCCCTTCGGGCGGGCCTATCAGGCCATTTCCACTATGGCTGGCATCTCGTTCCATGTGCGGCCGCGATATTCACGGCCATTAGCCTTCTTCGAGCGGCGCTTGTTGTCCTTGCCCCAAGTGCCCCACTGCTTGAAGAAGAACGCTGTTCCGAACTCTTTGCACTGTTCATGAATTTCGTCGATCCAATGTTCTTTGATGGGCCGTGCAACGCCTCCGCTCTCACCACCCACAATCGCCCAAGCGATATCGGTCAGATTGACTGGCCCGACAGAGCCAATCAAAGGTTCGAAAGATATGAAACGGATGGCGGCTGGGACTTCTCGTAGATGGTCAATGCGCTCGACGACAGCCGCATCCTCCACGCTCGTCCCCAACCAAACGTTCGGTAAAACGTCCGGAGCGTTCTTTTTGGTATAATCCGCCATACGCTCAGGGCGCTTGGTTAGTATCTGGTAGTGATGTCGAGGGGTGTCTCGCATTACCCCCCAAACACGCGAGATGAATTCATCGCTGACCTTTTCATGAAACAAATCGCTCATAGAATTGACGAAAATCTTCCGCGGTTTACGCCAGCGCAGAGGAATAGAAAGTGCGGCGTCCTCCTCATGCACCTTGCCGTTCCAGACGATCCGTCCGCCAGATTTACGCGTAAGATCCGCGTATTTATCAACGCCCATCGCCTCCAGCCGCGAGGCAAGCTGCATTGCATAACAGTTCGTGCAACCAGCACTCATGATCGTGCAGCCAGCGACCGGATTCCAAGTCGCATCGGTCCATTCGATCTGCGTTTCAGCCATCCGGTCCTCGTGCTTTCCGTTCCAAATCGCGACTTGCTAGCATACGTGGAACAAAAAGTGAACACTTTGCAAACAGCGCGGCGGCGCTGTGGTCAATTAGCCGATACCGTGACCAATTTGCGGACCGGTCAGCATTTCTAGGAACAAGCCTCAACGAGCTTCCACGATTTTTCGAAAAAAGAAACACAGCGGTCATTCGCAGCCAATACCGTCATTGTCCCGGTCCAGATGTGATCCGTATCCTGGATCACCTCTACGAACCGGGGCTGCCCCGGCAGCTCTGGCGGCAGCGCAGTTGGAATAATAAACCCTACCATTACGGCCTCGACCATCCGGAGCTGGAGTTCCAGTCAAAGCCCGGCTGGATGATCGATGGCAATGCCGACCACCGTTTTTATGATCGTTGTGACAACCATCTGCGGCCAGACCGCCGGGATGAGCGGAAGCTGGTTCCGGTGCGATCAGTGACAAGACGAACACGAACGCTGCTAGCAGCATGAATGTGGCGATGACACGGAATTCCAGCCGGATCTTCCAACCGGGCTCGTCGTCGGATCTGGGCCAGTCCTTCACGGGCACTCGTGCTCCTTCCAATAGCGTTCCCATCTCGCGGCCCAACCGCCACGGACCATCGCGCAGGACAGATCGCTGCCGCGAGGTGAAACACACCATGCCCCTGTCCTATTGCCACCTGCCGAACCTGTCGACACGCATCGCATAGTTGGACCATCGACCATTATATGACCGTGACTACCGCTACCAATGGGTCTTCCGACCAGCGCTACCAGCGCATCGCGCGCTTCAACTGCATCAGCGCGTGGGCAGGGATGGTCTGGTCGGCAGGAACCGTCCAATTCACGCGCCGCAATTCCAGATAAGCGGATGCGTGGCCCCTCTTCACACCAGACTGGACCATCGCCATCCCAAACCGCGACGGGCGTGCAGGGAAATGCCTGGCCAACTGGTATTACAATAGTCGCTGCAAAGAGAAGAAGCATGCAGACCTTTTATCGCGGTGCGTGCTGCAAGCAACTGATTAGATGGGTGTCGTCAGCTTGCAACTATGATCGCAGCCGGAATGATTATTTAGAAGAGGAATTTTTACGAAAATTTCGGGTTTGAAGTTCATCTGAGAAAGGAAAATCAGAGAGATGGAAGACATGGCACGTAAAACGGACGCGCATGATGTAGCAGACTGGTTCATTAACCGGATCGATCGCAGCATGGGGCAAATCACAACGACCGACATGATTCAGCGCATGCTCTATTTCGCGCAGGCATGGTATCTGGCGAACACCGGACATGAGCTGTTCGAAGAGGAATTCGAAGCTTGGGGAACAGGACCAGTTGTCCCGGCGGTCTACGAACGCTTTAAGAACCTCGACGCGGCGAGCCTGCCGGACATCGAAAACAGCCGCACGGTAAAGGGTAGCAAATTGGAAATGCTCGAACTGATCCAGCAGGACTACGGCTGCTACCAGCCATTCAAGCTCGACGAGCTCGCCAAGGAACCCGGCGGTCCGTGGGATGTCGCACGACGCGGGACGCAACCGCTCGCACCCAGCAATACCATAATCGCGAAGGATGCGATGAAGAAATTCTACAGGGCGAAGATCAGCAATGCCGCGTAACGGAACGAGCAGGATGATGCGCACGAGCGTAGAGACACCGAAACCCAAACTACAGTCGCGGAAGGCAAAGTCCGGCGAGCAGGGGGTGACGCTGAGTTTAGCGCACTATCGCCCTGAGACCGAATGCCTCTCGACCTGGAGCCGGGTGGATCTCAAATGCTTCGTCGGCGCTATGGAGAAGATGCGAAACATGGATGTCTCACAGTTGCGGGTCTCCAGCTTGTGCTCGCCCCACGGCAATGATCCGTTGCCCGAACGGTTCACCCGACCGGCTGGAATCGGCAATGATCACCGCATGCATAAGATACGGGTCGATCGCAGTAACGCTGCGCGGATGCACGGCGTGATCGACGGCTCAGTGTTCTACCTGGTATGGCTAGATCGCAAGCATGCAATCGATCCCGAATGAAGTTAGACCGTTGGCGTCCGGTCAATGAAAAATCGATCGAACAAGGGAACTGACGAAACTAGCATCAATTGCTGCGCTATGCGTTGGAGCCCACACCAACTCCAGAGCAGTCATACATCAAAATTGACGCCCATCAGCTGAAAACGAAGGTTCACCCGGAGCGATCGAACATCATTCTGTAGTGGGCTTCGTGGTTGGTCTTCGTGAAAATCTTCTCGAACACTTTCAGGTATCGGGCAGCAAGACCTTCGTCCGTCGCGACCGACAAGTCGTCCATGATGGAATGCGAACCGGCATTGATCCATGAGAACAAGGAGGCGCATATCAATTTTTCGTCGTCATCGAACAGC
>Ga0210014_1001646_pt1 | contig 16440 bp, 19 predicted proteins | sample CryGeymeta201519_FD_183983 | JGI IMG/M metagenome (GOLD analysis project Ga0210014, IMG submission 183983) | Groundwater microbial communities from Crystal Geyser aquifers in Utah, USA - Crystal Geyser metaG 2015-19 (SPAdes) (version 2) | ecosystem: Environmental > Aquatic > Deep subsurface >...
CAATACAGGTCACATCCACTTCAAATGATGGTTCGGTAAATTGGAAATGGAAAGGACGAATTCGAGTTTTTCGATTAGGTCCAAAATACTGGCGGGCAAAATAATCGAGCGTTCCTTTAAGATGAGCAATGTTAATTCCCTTGTCTACCACTAATGTTTCAAACTGATAAAACATTGGAGCGTGGGAGACGCCAGCCTGGCGGCGATAACATTTGGCAATATTAAGCATCCTGATTGGGGGCTTTGTTTTCTCCATTTCTCGAAGTTGACCCGAAGAGGTGTGAGGAGTCAAAACTGCCTCGCCATATTTTTTACTAGATAAACCTTGAATAAAAAATGTTTCCCATTCGTCTCGGGCTGGATGGTTTTTTGGCATGTTTAAACCTTCAAAAGCATACCAATCCCACTCAACTTCAGGATAAGCAACTCGAGTGAAGCCGATTTTTTCAAAAATTTCGCTAATTTCCCGGATAGCATCGGTTATTAAATGAAGATGACCGTGGGATGGTTTCTTGCCTGGAGTGGTGATATCCAGCCACTCTTTATCGAGCGGCTCTTGGGTTATTTGAAGTTTACCCTGAGCTTGCTGAAGGGTCTCCCCAATTGCTCTTTTAGCGTCGTTCAGCAAAATACCAATTTCTTTTCGATTTTCCCCCTCTAAAGATGGAAGTTTTTTAATAAGTTCAGTTATCTCTCCCTTACGCCCAATGTAATGGACTCGCAAATGTTCAAGTTCTTCTTCAGATTTGGCTTCCAAAATATTAGAAATTGCCTGATTTTTGAGATTTTGGATTCGATTAATATCCATTTGGTAATTGGGAGTCCTATTAACTTTTAGCTTTTTCAACGATTGATTTGAAGGTTTCTGGATCAGAAACAGCCAAATCAGCCATAATTTTGCGGTCCAAGACAATGTTTGTCTTCTTTAGTCCAGCAATAAACCTCGAGTAGGAAATGCCCAACGGAATCAAAGCAGCGTTTATTCGGGTTATCCACAATTGGCGCATATCGCGCTTACGTAACTTTCTACCAATAAAGGCATATTGACCGGCGTGAAGCTCAGCTTCCTTGCTGACTTTATAAAGCCGTCCTTTGGTCATCCGAAAACCACCGGTTCGCTTGAGAACCTCTTTATGATGTCTTCGTCTGGTAAATCCAGTTTTTACTCTCATCCTACTCTCCTAATAATTTTTTAACTTTTTTAGCCCAAGCGCCTCTCATTAATTGAGGAACTTTTTGAGCTCTAATTTGGCCTTTTTTCTTTTTTCTTCGAAGGTGTCTAATATGAGAACCCCGGAAAAGAACTTTTCCGGTTTTAGTAATTCTGAACCTTCTTGAGATTGATTTTCTAATTTTCATTTTCTTTTTCATCCTTTTTGCCTCCTTTGATTGGTCTTAAAACTAATTCAAATCTGTTGCCTATAAATTTTGGTTCAAGATCAATTTCTGCCCTTGTTTTTAGCCTTTCTACCGTTCGTTCAAGCAAGCGATAACCAAAATCCTTTTTATTCATCTCTCTTCCCCTAAACCTGACCACTACCTTGACCTTATTTTTATCCTTTAAGAATTTTTCCGCCCGAGTCATTCTGATATCAAAATCATTTTGGGCAATAAAAGGGGTTAATTGGACTTCTTTTATGACGCCGACCTTGGTTTTTTTCTTTTCCTTAGCCCTTTTTTTATCCTCTAGGAACCGAAACTTTTTAAAATCAATTATTTTACAAACCGGAGGCTTAGCCTTTGGGGCAATCTCAATCAAATCTATCCCCTCTTGGTGGACAAGTTCTAACGCCTTTCCAATCGGCATTACCCCAATTTGCTTCCCCTTCTCGTCAAGGACCCGGACCTCTTTTGCCTGAATGTATTGATTTAAACGATAAAATTTCTTAACCAATTTCTTCTTGAATTTTACTAAACTTGTCTTTTTTTATCAATATCTTGAGTAATAAGGGTTGTGAATTTATTGAGCGGCATGGGACCCAAGACTTTTTCGCCTCTTACCCTAACATTAACTGATTTACTCTTAATTTCTTTATCGCCAACCACAAGAATATAAGGAATTTTTTGCAACTCGGCATTGCGAATCTTCGCCGAAGCAGTAGTATTGCGGTCGTCTACTTCAATTCTAATATTTTCCTCTTTCAATTTTTGGGCGACTTTATTGGCGTAATCGACGTGCCGGTTGGTAATCGGAATGATGGTTGCCTGAACAGGCGCCAGCCAAACTGGAAAAGCCCCAGCGTAATGTTCAATTAGAATTCCCATGAATCGTTCGAGAGAACCCAAAATTGCTCGATGGACCATAACTGGTCGATGCTGCTTGCCATCTTTGCCAATATAAATCAAATCAAATTTTTCCGGGAAGTTAAAGTCTACTTGATTTGTAAGCAATTGCCATTCTCGACCCAAACTATCTTTTACCTTAAGGTCAATCTTTGGTCCATAAAATACACCCGCCCCTGGATCAATTTCATAAGGAAGTTTAGTTCTTTGTAGCGCTCCTTTTAGAGCTTTAGTTGCCTTTTCCCAGATTTGATCACTACCCATCGATTTTTCTGGTCTAGTTGAAAGATAGGAGTGGAAATCTTTAAAACCAAAGACATCATATATTTGTTTAGTTAAACTAAGGACCTTAATTAGTTCATCTTCAAGTTGTGAAGGTAAACAAAAAATATGGGCGTCGTCTTGGGTAAAGCCTCGCACCCTAGTCAACCCATGAAGGACACCACTGGGTTCATATCGGTAAACTGTTCCCAGTTCACAATAACGAATTGGAAGATCTTTATAGCTTCTCATTTGGCTTTTAAAAATATGGACATGAAATGGGCAATTCATTGGCTTGATGAGATAATCTGTGCCTTCAATATCCATCGGTGAGTACATTAGTTCTCTGTAAAATTTCCAGTGTCCTGATTTCTCCCAAAGAGATTTTTTACCTATGTGTGGGCTGTAGACATATTGATAGCCATTTTTTTGGTGGATTTCTTTCCAAAAGTTTTCGATTTCTCCCCGGACAACGGCAAGCTTGGGATGCCAAAGAGGCAACCCCGCACCAACCTCTTTGTTGATGCTAAAAAGATCAAGCTCTTTCCCCAATTTCCTGTGGTCTTGTTGTTTAGCTTCTTCTAATAGTTTTAGATAATTTTCCAATTTTTCTCGGGTTGGAAAGCAGGTTCCATAAATCCGAGTGAGCATCGGATTTTTTTCACTCCCCCGCCAATAGGCGCCGGCAACAGAAAGAAGTTTAAAAGGACCAATCTTTCCGGTGGAGGAAACATGTGGTCCAGCACATAAATCAACAAAATTATCACCAGTTTTATAGATAGTCGCTTTTTTTGAGTCCTTGCTTATCTCATCCAGCCATTCTTGTTTATAGGGATTGCCTTTGAATAATTTTCTGGCCTTTTCAATTGAAATCTCCTCTCGTTCAATGGGTAAATCGGCATGAATAATTTTTTTCATCTCTGCTTCAATTTTAGGAAAATCCGCTTCGGAGATTTTGTGGGCTTGCCCTTCGACTAGCTCAGGGTCGAAATCAAAATAGAATCCATCCTCAGTGGCTGGACCCATGGCCATTTTTATACCGGGATAAAGTTTAAGCATAGCTTGAGTCAAAACATGTTCACAGCTATGCCGCATTTTTTTTAAGTTTTCTGCCATCAGTGGGTGGTACAGGACTCGAACCTGTGACCTTTACGATGTCAACGTAACGCTCTAGCCAGCTGAGCTAACCACCCTTAAAGATATTTTACTAGATTTGGAAAATTTAAACAATGTTAACCGGCTGAGGTGCTCATATATCTCTCACTTGAAAGCATAAATTTCGTGCCTGATTTACGAACCTGAGCCCAGTAAAAATTGCGCTTTTTCGCCTTTTGATTAAAAGCTGCCAACCAATTAGCTGATTCTTCAATCCGTTGTTTAAATATTAAAATTGTCTGGCGAAGTTTTTCAAAAAATGAAAGATGATAAACCCCAGGTTCAACTGGAACCTGTTTGGCGGCAATTTCTACCTCTTTGGTCAAATTTTTGGTTGAATCAGCCAGTTTTTTAAGTTCTTCTAAAATTGCCTTAATTTGAAGCTTAGTTTCTTGCTCGTCTCGGCTAAAAACTAATTGTTCTTGACGACGAACTCGCCAAAATTGTTCTTGATAACGACGAGATACCTCTTCTGGGGAGATTTCCTCTGGAGAAGGCCTGGCTTGACTACCACCTAAATCTCGAAGAATCTCCAAAATATTGTCGGTGGTTGCCGGCCCCTTCTTTTTAAAATTAGTTTTAATCGCCATTGAAGTTTAGGGCAGTATCGTTAATATACTATAATTTACTTAAATTGTCAATTACCTTTCTTTTGCGTAATAACTGTCGAATATAAGCTTTTTGGGCTTGATTATCGAGGGATTTTTTGGTTTCTTCATCCGGGACCGCCTGAATTAATTTTTGGACTTCTTCTTCGGAGGTTTCAATTTTTTGCTCATCGGCAATCGCCGCCAGAATAAGTTCAAGTTTTAAGGAATCTTGGGCTTGTTGGTGATATTCTGTTCGAATTTGGTCGCTTGTTTTTCCAATCGAAGCTAAATATTGCTCAACAGTCAAACCCAATCTTCCAGTCTGATCAATTAATCGCGAAAGCATCCGGTTAATTTCATCCTGAATCAAAATTTCCGGAATTTGAACTTTGGCGGTAGCCAAAAGAGACTGGAAAATTTTTTCTAGACGGACGCTTTCGTCCTTTTGATCCAAAGGGGGCTTTGTTTTATCCTTAGCCGGGGTCCAGATTTTTTCTGAAGCCAGAGCCTTTCTTAATGCCTCTTGATAATCACCCAAATCTACCTTGGGAAGTTCACAGGTAGTTGCCTTGATTTGCCAATCTTTATTTTCTTGAAGGGAGACAACCGTTATTTGGGGATTTATAATTGGTTTTAAGTTATGTTCTTTTAGAGCCTCGATATAAACAACGGGAATTAATGTTTTTAAGATTTCCTCGTAAATGGCTGATTTACCTAAATTTTCTTCAACCTTTTTAATTGGAGCCTTACCTTTTCGGAAACCTTTAATAGTGATGTCCACTCCAAGCTTAGCTAAAGATTTTTGGTATTCTTCAGCCACCTTTTTCCAAGGAATAGTAATCGTTAATTCAATTGTTCCATCGGAAAGACGATTTAAGGCGGAAATCATTGATGACCCCCAAAACTTCTCACCCGACTAATCAGGGCAGGATTTCGCCGAAAGACTAAACGGCGAAAGCGGTCAGGAGTCCGATAACCAAGTTTTTTTCTATGAAAGAGAAGCTCGCTTTTAGCGGTTTTCTGCTCTTTTTTTGATGGCGATTTGTCTGGCATACATTGATATTATAACATGATTTGGGACGACGGCACGTAAAATGCTTTTAGCATTAACGTGCCAGTCGCGTAAAAATTTTAAAGAAAATTTTGTACGCGACGTAAAGCGTGAAGCTTTTCCCAGCATCCCAATTTAGCTTTATTAACTGCCTGGGAAAGATAGTTTATAGATTGAGTGTAAGTTTTTTTATCAACTGGATAAGGAATTCCATCCTTGCCGCCATGGGCAAAAGAAAAACGAGCCGGGTCATGGGTTGAGGCTGGCGCCCCATAAATAAGTTCGGAAATTAAGGCGAGGGCGCGGATTGTTTTCGGTCCCACTCCTTTCATTCCTAAAAGCTTTTCAAAATTCTCAGGCTGTCTTTCGTAGGTACTGAGGAAAATCTTTTCCAGGTTATTGGGATTAATGTCAGAAAGCAAAACTTCATGTCTTTCAGGTAATTTGGTTTCCTGAAGTTTAGCGATAGTTTGGATGGTTTTTTGGGGATTTTGATGGGAAATTTTGGTGGAGATATGACGATTATTTTTGCTTTCTTTAGCGACTAAGTTTAAAACTTCTCCCCTACTTTCACTGGCGATGCCGGTATGTGGTTCGTTAACAAAATCCAAAACGTTATCAGACAGCCAATGGTATCTTCTTGCCCAGCCTCTGTTTATCCCGAACGGGTCGAGAGACATTCCTTGTTGAACGACCGCCCATTTACCATTCTTGGTGAAGAAAAATGAATGATGATAAAGTTGATAACCGTCTTGCAGGGCGTTATTGTCGACCTTAGCCGAGATTCTTGAGGCATAAATTAGGGGTTGGCTATCTAAAGAATACTTTTGGCTAATATTTTCAATCTCATTTGGGGTTTTTCTTGAAGTTTTACCTTTTCCGCCGCAAACAAAAATTCCTAAATCTTTTTGGATTGGTCGTAAGCTTTCTTTTATTGCCCCGCAGGTGGTAGTGGTCAGACCCGAAGAATGCCAATCAAAGCCTAAAGTACAACCAAAGGCTTGGAACCAGTAAGAATCAGAAAGTCGTCTTAGATATTCTTCTGCTCCATATTCGGTAATTAAAATAATAGAAATCTCCCGAGCTAGTTTTGTCATTTGTTCAAAAAGCCAGCGCGGGGTCGAACCATAGTGCAGAGGGAGATTGGCAGTTCCAGTTTTCATTTTTATTTAAATTATCTTTGAAATTTCTTTAATTTTTCTTCTTGGCGTGGGCGAGGGAGACTCAGCCGGATAGCCGATAGGTAGAAGAGCCACGGGTCGAAGATGCTCTTCAAGATTCAAGACTCGTTTTACTTCTTCTTCGTCAAAAGCCCCAACCCAACAAGCTCCAAGTCCAAGACTGGTTGCCGCCAGCCACATTTGGATAGTGGCAATGGCTGTATCTTGAATCATGTAGAAATCTTCTCCATGTCTGGTTGAATGTCTGTCTGCCAAGCGTAAATCAGCACAAACAACAATGACTATTGAGGCTTCGCCAACAAAGCTTTGACCAGCAGCAGCCTCGACAAGTTTATCTTTTTTGTCTTGGGCTTTAACGACAATAAAAAACCAGTCTTGAAGATTATGAGCCGAAGGAGCCAGCCTCCCAGCCTCAAGAATTTTTTCAATTTGTTCGTCAGAAACTTGTTTTGAAGCGTCAAATCTTCTAGTTGACCTTCTTTTCTTTATGGCTTCAAAAACTTCCATTTATTCCTTAATAATTTTTATTATAACTTCTCTTTCTCTTGGTCCGTCAAGTTCAACTAAAAATATTTGCTGCCAAGTTCCTCGAGAAAGTCTGCCGTTTTCAATGGGAATAGTTTTTCCTTGACCTAAAATTCCGGCAAGAATATGAGAATCAGCATTATCATCGATTTGGTTGTGTTTAAAGTTTAATCCCTCCACTTGCTTTTGTAAAACACGTAACCAATCGTTTTTCAATCCCTCTTCATTTTCGGTTAAAATCACTGCCGCGGTTGAATGAGGGACAAAAACCAGGCAAATTCCTTCTTCTGTCTTGGTTTCTGTTACTATTTTTTCTATCTGAGAAGTAATATCTACTAGTTGATAACGAGCCGAACTGAAAACAGTAAGAGACTTAGTCATTTTTGATAATATTTTTTTCTTTTGAGTTTTTCTGGTAATAAGTTTTTGTTTTTATCAGGATATAGTTCATAACCCTTGCCATAGCCAATTTCTTTCATAAGTTTCGTAACTGGATTTCTTAGATTAAGCGGAATGGGCAGATTTCCATGTTTTTTAACGTCTTCTTGAGCTTCTTGCAAACCATTATAGGCACTTCTGTCTTTCGGTGCTTTAGCTAAATAAACTGTTCCGTGGGCAAGATTTATGGCGCATTCTGGATAACCAATGGTTTCGCAAGCTCGAAAGACTTCATTGGCAACCACCAAGGCAGTTGGTTGGGCCATGCCAATATCTTCACTGGCAAAAATGACCATTCGTCTAGCAATAAAAAGAGGGTCTTCACCAGCTTCAACCATTCTGGCAAGATAATAAAGAGCCGCGCCAGCATCGGAAGCCCTCATGCTTTTAATGAAGGCGGAAATGGTATTGTAATGTTCCTCCCCCATCCGGTCATAGAGTAAAGATTTTTTCTGGAAGACCTCTTGGATAAGTTTAGGGGTGATTGGTGAGCGGTGGCTACCCGCCTGTCGGCGAGGCAAGGTGATTAGAGAGTCTGCTATTTCAAGCGCATTTAAAGCTATTCGGGCATCACCGTTACTTGCTTGTATCAAAAAGCCTAAAGCATCGTCTTTTATCACAATTTTGAGTTCTTTTATTCCTCGTTCAATAATTTTACTCAATTCATCATTTTCTAGTCTATTTAGGACAAAAACCCGACAGCGTGATAAAAGTGGCCCGATAACCTCAAAAGAAGGATTTTCAGTGGTGGCCCCGATTAAAGTAATAGTTCCCTTTTCAACATGAGGCAAAAAGGCATCTTGTTGAGCTTTATTGAAGCGGTGGATTTCGTCCAAAAAGAAAATTGTTTTTTGATTATAAGCTTCTTTTCTTTCTTTGGCTTCTTTGACCACCTTTCTAACATCATCTAAAGTTGTGGCAACGGCTGAATAATGAAAAAAATGACTTTTGGTGGTATTAGCAATAACATAAGCCAGGGTAGTTTTTCCTGAACCTGGTGGTCCCCAAAATATTATTGAAGGGAGCTGATCGGATTCAATTAGCTTGCGAATGATACCTCTCTTGCCAACCAGATGTTCTTGACCGACAAATTCAGATAAGGTTTTCGGACGAATTCTGTCAGCCAGTGGTGCGTGAGTCATATACTCAATTAACTCGAGTTTGTAAATCTCGTTAATTGATTATGAACCCAACATAAATATTTTTAAAATGTAAAGTCGAATATGTTGGGTATAAGATTATTTTAGACCGAAGAAATCCCGAAGTCAACCCCTCGACACCACTCGGGGTTGACGCTGAGCGGTATGCAGTCGAAGCGTCAAGACTCATTCTTCTTCAAATTTCACTTCCATATCCAAAACCGGTGGGTTCAAACCTACCTCTTTAAGGTCAGTTGATTGAAGGTCTTGGTCGATAGTTTTTAAATCTGCCTCAATTTTCAAAATAGCCGAATCAGTAGCATAAATTGAAGGAGAAGTAATTTCTTCCTCAAATGGAGTGGGTGTAGGAGTTGCTGGTTGGGCTTGTTTTGGAGAGACAGAAGGTTTCTTTAATAAACTGGCTAATATTAGCAAAACAATTAATAAACCCGCCAGTCCTCCACCCACAGACCAGACCATCTTTTGTTTTATTGCGGAGCAACAAACGAGCGGAGCGAAGTTTATTTTAAATTTGCCGAAAGTAAAATATTTTTCTTCAACCGGCTCTTCGGCAACCGGGATCTCCTCAAAGGTTTGGTCGGCAATTTTTTCAGTTGGCACTTTTTACCTCCCGAATTAATTCTCTAAGATTTAAATTAGCTTCTTTAAGATATTGATGAGACTCTTCTAGGGCAAATTGAGCCTGGTTGTAGCTTTGATTTTTATTACTGTCATAAGGTTTTATTTTTGTCAAAATTTGTTGGGCGGCAGATTGTTTTTCTTGGGAGCGGGTTAAGCGATTCTCCGCTTCCAAAAGCCAGCGTTCAGCGACGGTAGTTTTTTTATCCCCCTTCTCCCTGATTTCGGCAATTTTATTTTTCAGACTCTCCATCTGCTGGTTTAAGTGTTGACGAAGAGCGGTTTCTTTGCCGCTAAGAATTGTCTCCAAGGCTTGATAGATTAAAACCTCAGTTTCTTGATATTTACTTTGGGCTTCTCCTGCTGAATCAACTAAATCTTCCAAACTTCCAGCACTACTAAGAGCATCATGATGTTTGATATACCAACTTACCTCGCTATCTAACTTTAAATAGAGCACATTTTGTTCGTAGTTAGAAATTCCTGTCGTTTCCGCCAGCTTGAGACGAAGAGCAGTTAGATAAGTTTTTATCACCTCATCTCTCCACTCAAGCATTTTCAGGGTTTTATTTTGAGCTTCGGTTTTACTAGTCAGGGTTTTATAGTTCAGGTAAGCCTGTTTAGCGGAAACATATTCGCTGTGGGCTACTCGATATTGGCTATAAGTATAAATATAGTCGTCGTAAGCGCGATTGAAGTCAAATTCCTGAGCGTGGGCTAGAGTAAAAGAGTAAAAGAGTAAAAGAGTAAAAAGAAAAATGGGCAGAAACCGCTTCATAAGAATAGTCTAGCAAATCAAAGAATTAATTCAAGTCCGTCATAGGCAATATGGAAATTACGACCGCCGTTTTTTTGAACAAATTTTTCCAAATCTTTGTAGGTTCCGGTAATATGACCAATATGGGTGAAGAAACATTGTTTTGGTTTTAGATCTAAAGCCAAGCGAATTCCCTCTTCAATTGATTGATGGATTCGAGTTTGACCCCTCTTTCCCAATGAAGAGCCATCTAAAACCAGCAAATTGACTCCCTTAAAAGGTTTTCTTTCACCTCGCGGTAATCGCTTTATGTCTGGAATGTAAAGGAAAATTTTCTCCCCCTTCATTTTGATGGCATAGCAAGGAGTGTGATTATGATGGACAGGATAAAGAGCAATTTTAATATTATCAATGACAATTGTTTCTTTAGGAACGATAATTTCCGGTTTAAAAGGGGCAATGGAAAAACGATGAATTTGCCGCAATCCATTTAAAACTTCTTGAGTGGTAATTAACTTTGGTTCTTTTTCTTGGCGATTGTAAAGGTGAGTTAGGTCATAAAAACCTAAAATGTGGTCAGGATGGGCGTGGGTTAAAAGCAAGGCTTTTAAATTCTGAATTCTTAATTCTGAATTATTAATTCTTTTTAATTGATGATAAATATCCGGTGGGGCATCAATCAGGATTGAATCGTTGATTAAAACTGCTGGTCGCAGACGGACGTCGCGTGGGTCTTTGGATTTACAAATCTCGCAATCACACCCCAATCGAGGTAAAGGCCAACCAGCCGAAGTGCCCAAGAATAAAATTTTCATTTGAAAATTTCCTTTAAAAGCTCAGATTTGTATTTTTTGACAATTTCTTCTGTTATTCCGTTTGCCAAAATTATTTCTTTATACATTTTAGCACTTTTCCGGGGAATTCGGGCTAAAGTTTTGAAATTTGTTTGACAAAGTCCAAATCGCATGGAAATTCCTTCAGCCCATTCAAAGTTATCCATTAAAGTCCAATGAAGATAACTTCTAATGTCTACTCCTTCCTGAATTGCCTGGTGAACCCACTTTAAATAGCGAAGAATAAAAGATGGCCTAAGATGATCATCTTTATCGGCAACGCCGTTCTCCATAACATAAATTGGTAAATTATATTTCTTAAGTTCTAAAAGAACTTCATAAATTCCCTTAGGATAAATCACCCAACCAAAATCTGATTTTTCCAGTTTTTCAGGGATAAAATCAAAAAATAAAGTCTTGACGGAGGTGGGATTAAACTGCAATTTGGCGTAATGGTAATAATCCAAACCAATAAAGTCTAAATGATTTTTTGTTTGGTTTAGAAACCACTGATTTTGGAAAAAATTAATAGTTTTGGTTACTAAAATTTCAGGCAGAAACCATTTTCTCGAAGGCTCGATGAACATCTGGAGGGTAGTAAAACTAACATTGGTTTTCTTTTGCACTTTATGAATTTCTTGATAAGCCAAAGAGTGCGCCTTAACTAAATTCCGTGCCACTTTTATTGCCAAAAGAGGATTGCGTTTCTCGGGAGGAAAAAGACCGTGAATATAGCCATTACTAATGATTACTTGTGGCTCATTGATTGTCAACCAGAAATTGACTGAATCTCCAAAATTTTGAACACAGAACTTAACATAGCGAGCAAAAATTTCCGGGCTTTTTGGATTTTCCCAACCGCCAATTTTGGAAAACCATAAAGGATTGGTGAAGTGATGGAGAGTAATAAAAGAGGTTAGTTTATGTTTTTTAAGAGATTTTAAGACTTGGCGGTAATGCTCTACTTCGTTTTTGTCCCAAGAGTTTGGTTTTGGTTGGATTCTTGACCACTCAATTGAGAGGCGGTGGGAATTATGACCTAATTTTTGGGCCAGGGCAAAATCTTTGTCAAATAAATGGTAGTGGTTGCAAGCAATTTTGGCCGAAGAGCCGTCTTTTATTGCGCTAGCAACAAACTTGTTTATTTTTCCTTCTTGTTCAAATTTCCACCAATCATTATTGAAGTTTCCACCCTCAACTTGATGGGCAGCGGTGGAAGCACCCCAGAGAAATCCTTTTGGGAAAAGTAACATTTTACACACCTTATATTTTATTATTTTAGCGCATTAGTCTGTTTAAAGCGAATAAAAATTTATTTGTCGTTTTTGATGATTGACAGTTTTAATATACTAGTATACTATTATATTAGTATGCCACATATTTCAAAAAGAAAATTAGATGTCAGAGTAGAAAGAGAACTTGAGACTTTATTTGAATATGTTCTTGGGCATTTAAATCCAAACGAAGCTCAAAAACTCCTAGAAGCACTTCTATCTAAGACTGAAAAATTGATGTTAGCAAAAAGAATTGCCGCCGTTTTTTTACTCCACGAGAATCTGACGGAGTTTCAGATAAGCGAAACCATCAAATTAACCCCAGATACTCTTAGTAAACTGGCCATGTTGCTCGAAACACCAAGGGGTCAAGGATTCAGGGTTGCTATTGCTAAGGCGCAAAATCTACAGAGGATTCGTTTATTTAAGAAGATTCTTTTAGAGGTTGCCGGACGGGTAATTCGTGGAGCTGGTGGTAGGTTGTGACACATAAATTACTAATACACTAGTATATTAGCATCGGAACCTTAAATCAGCGTTTATTGAGCTTTGGTTTTTATTCATATCTTAAGGCTTCAATTGGGTTAAGCCTAGATGCTTTTGCCGCTGGGGCAACACCAAAAATGATTCCAATGGCGGCCGAAACAAGAAAAGCAAGCAAAACTGCCCAAACAGTTACCGTTGTCGGGAAGAAGTGGTTAATGATTATTGAACCGGCAAGCCCCAAACCAATACCAATTATCCCTCCGCCAATAGAAAGAACAACCGCCTCAACTAAAAATTGAGTCATAATTGTTTTAGGAGTAGCCCCAACCGCTTTTCTCAATCCAATCTCCCGCGTCCTTTCGGTCACGGAAACCAACATGATGTTCATAATTCCCACTCCACCAACCAATAAAGAAATAGCGGCAATTCCACCCAAAGCCGCGGTTAAAACAGTTAAAATCGAGGAGGCAGTGGAGAGAATGTCTTTTTGATCCAAGACTGAAAACTCATCTTCCTCCAATCTTTGTCCCATTAACTCTTCAATCTGGGGAATGGCTTCTTTAACAAGAGTGTTATTCTCCATCTGAACACTGATGATGTTGACATTGTCTTGATCAAATTGCTGCTGGACACAGGTTATGGGAAGGAGAATTTTGTCATCTACCTGGCCTTGACCAAATGCTCCTCTGGACTCTAAAACTCCGATTATTTCATATCTTACTTCTCCAATGGCAATTCTTTTGCCAATCGGCGATTTGTCTCCAAATAGATTTTCTGCTGTGGTCGCTCCTAAGACAGCCACTTTTCTTGCTGAATCTACATCAGACTCGTCAAAAAAACTACCCTCCTTAAGGGGGGAATTTCTTATTCTTGAGTAGTTAGCGGTGGTTCCGAAGATTTGAACGATTTTTTCCTCCCTACCAAATTTGGCTACCTCACCGGCAATAATGGTGGAAACTACTTCTTCAACACCTTTAATTTGGCGGGCAATTTTTTTGGCATCACCAAATTCAAGCTTGGGATTGAGAAACCCTGCCTCGGCCAAGGCGCCGGCTGCCTGACCGCCTCCAAGACCAATGTTTTGAATATCTATTTCTCCGGGCAAAACAAGGATGAGGTTTGAACCGAGGTCTTCAAGTTGTTTAGTGATGAAAGATTGCAAGCCGGAACCAATTGCCACTAAAATTATGACCGAAGTAACGCCGATAACGATCCCAAGCATGGTAAGGGCAGCCCGAACTTTATTAGTTCGTAAAGCCTGAAAGGCAATTTTAATGATTTCAGTTAAATCCATCAGACTATTTTTCCGTCGCTAATTCTAATTATTCTTTTGGCAAAGCTGGCAATATGAGTTTCGTGGGTAACGATAACAATCGTGTGACCTTGTTGATTTAATTTTTTAAAAATCTCCATAATCTCCTTACCTGCCTTGGTATCGAGATTCCCCGTCGGCTCATCAGCCAGAATGATTAAGGGTTGATTAACCAAAGCCCTGGCAATGGCGACTCGTTGTTGTTCTCCTCCAGAAAGCTGATTAGGAAAATGAGTTAAACGATCGGCCAAATCAACTTCCTTAAGAGCTTTTCTCGCTATTTCTTCTCTCTCCCTAACAGTTTTGCCCGCATAAAAAAGAGGTAAAGCGACATTAGCCAAAGCTGAGGTTCGAGGTAAAAGGTTGAAAGTTTGGAAAACAAAGCCAATTTTTTCATTTCTTATTTTAGCCAGCTTCTCCTCGGAAAGACCTGAAACATCCTTGCCTTCGAGAAAAACCTTGCCTGAAGTGGGTGTGTCTAAACAACCCACAAGATGCATTAGAGTTGATTTACCTGAGCCCGAGGAGCCCATGATTGAGACAAATTCGCCCTTTTGAATATTTAAGGAAACACCATCTAAAGCCCGAACAGAGATAGCATCCATCTTATAAATTTTGGAAACTTTCTCCAACCGAAGAATATTATCGTTTCTCACCGGTAATCACCTCTTGTCCTTCTTTAAGTCCTTCTAAAACCTCAGTTTCTGTCTCTGTTTCCAGACCGATTTTCACTTCCACCTCTTTTACCTTGCCGTTTTCTAAAACTTTGACATAAGGCGCGCCCTTTCTATAATAAATTGCTTCATTAGGAATAATTAAGACGTTCTCTTTTTCTTCAATCACGATTTCCATATCCCCATTCATCCCGATTTTGAAACGCTGGTCAACATTTACCGGTAAAACTACTTCGACCGGGAAAGCAGTCCCTCCACCCCGGGTCGTAATCGCCTCAAAATTGATCTTTGTAATCTCGCCTGTAAACTCTTCATCTGAATAGGCGTCAAGAATGATAATTGCTTTTTGACCCAATCTCACCTTACTAATATCTGCTTCATCAACATTAACCACAAAAATAACTAAGTTTGGGTCAGCGATGGTGAAAACAGCCGTCGCCGGAGTAATATTAACTCCGGCAATCGGAGTATCAATTTGGGTGACAATTCCCTCGATTGGAGTGATTAAGGTGGCTAATTTCAAAGCAATATCTTTAAGTTCAACATCTAAAACCGCCTTCTCCAAATCCCATTGATTTTTTTCCAATATTCTTCTGGCGGTATCGGTTAGGGCATCTTCAGGCTTTGCTCCTTGATAGGTTACTCGATACATTTCTTCAAAATCATTTCTTTGTTCTGAGTAATCACGAAGATATTTATCGAGGGTTTTTTGTAATTCTCTACGATCTAGTTGAGCAATAACCTGCCATTTTTTTACCCAATCTCCTTCTTTCACCCCAACCCAGGTTAGCAAGCCCGAGGTTTGAAATTTCAAATCAACTTGATTTTGGGATTTAGTTTTCCCAGAAGCAGAGACTGTTTGAGTCAAATCCCCCCGCCGAACTTTAGCCAGGGAATATTTCTCGGGTTTTCCCCTAAATATTTTCAAACCCATGGTAACAACCAAAATAACGCCAAAAACTACTAAAATGAATTTTTTATATTTTTGCCAAAATTGTTTCATGTGATTATTTTGTGCGGGCGGAGGGACTTGAACCCCCACAGCCTTACGGCCACAAGGTCCTAAACCTTGCGTGTCTACCATTTCACCACGCCCGCTATCTTATATTTTAGCAGATTTAGCTTAGATAGTTAAATTTAGGGTGGTATCGATTTGCCTCATAAACGAAACAACTTTTCCAGCCCAGGTTTTTGAAGGCGGAGCATAAACAGGACCAATTTTGTAAGGATTATCTAATCCCCGATTGACATATTTTTCTTTTAAAGTCAAACTAACTTTTTCAATCGATTCCTCCCAAGAACCAAAGCGATAATTTCCATTGTTCCAACCATAAGCGTTAAAAGAGTTGGCCGGAATTCTTTTACCAAAAGTTGACTCCACTCCAGTAATTGCTGGAACTAATCGCCAGTCAATTTGATATTTGTCGGCAGTTTCAATAAAACAAGCCGCGTAAGGAGTTAAAGGCGAATTATAGGAATCCAAAAATTTTTCCAGCTTGTCAACTCTGGAATCAGGCATTTTGATTCCTAAAACCTCATTTCTAAGCACGGCCGATTCGCCCGCCATATCTTGAGCTTTTACCGGCTGCGGGAAAGAAATAAAAAGAATAAATCCTAAAAGAAGGATTAATTTCTTCATAAAATATGGGATTTTTCATCCCATAAAAAAATCCTAAAGTCTCGGCAGTCGCCTCAACTTCAGGATCTGAAGCGGAGTATATCATATCCTATAACGATTGTCAAGCCCCAGCACCAAACTTACCTTGCGTTGTGGTCTACATCCACACCCGCAAGGGGCGTTGGTGCGGGGCGCTGACCCCGTTTGGATCGCTCCGTGAGCCG